>ORJL010733398.1_pt1 | contig 82247 bp, 83 predicted proteins | sample 1779941 | NCBI WGS metagenome assembly ORJL01 (sample SAMEA104232317, study PRJEB22302) | groundwater metagenome | biome: forest; feature: aquifer; material: groundwater | place: USA | collected 2011-08-07 | depth 5.8 m | reverse complement strand
CATAAATGGGCTGAAAAATTCATTTGGCTCATCTTGTTCTATAGATATTTCGTCCCTACGGGACTGCCCGGCTCAAAACCAATAGGACTCAAGTGCCCGGGCGTTCTCTTCCTGAGTCACTTAATCAGAGCTTCCTTTAGTGAAACGGCGAATCGCGATCCTCGAACTCTCAACGAATGACATTGCTCGCATCCGGGCCGCTGCTCCGTCGATTGAGGCTGCGGTGAACGAAGTTCAGCCGAATGAGCTTAGGCATGTCGACATTCCTTGAGGCGAATTAGTCACGAAGGGCGCAGAGCCAAAGTTACTCTGCGCCCTCAGGGCAAAAGCATTGGCTTTACGTCTTCAGACTACCGACGGCTCGTCGGCGGGTGACTGGCTGGTGATTTGATAAATCGCTTCCATTACTGCCGTGCGCACTTCGGGTGGCAGCGAGCCGCGCACCGCCATGCGACGAAACGCCGGCAGGATGTCGGGTTGGCCGCTAAGCGCCAGGAGTTTTACGACAGCTAGTCGCACTTCGATGTTCGGATGATCTTCGATTGCTCGCATCAAAGGCTGGACCTCGCCGGCCTTGGACATCAGAAAGAGCAGAGAGAAAGCATCGTACGTCTTGTCGCGACTCTCACCCGTGAGATTTCTGATCGCCTCGCTCGCTAATCCTGAAGAAGCAATGGCCGCGCCAATCTTGCGACGCCGCGCGGGAGTGGCTTCGCGCAACGCGCGCGTGAATGCCGCCGCGCGATCAGCCTGAGAGTTGAATAGCGCGCGCGCGGCCGTGCTGCGAACTTCTACCGATTGATCGTCAAATGCCGCGTTAATGTGGCGGAAGGCATCTTCACCGCCAGCCCTGGCCAATTCGATAACCGCAGCCGCGCGTTCGCCCGCCTTGTCGCTGCTAAGCTGGCCAACCGCCGCCGGCGAGACAACCGTTGATGAGGTTTCATTTTCGGGAACACTGACGGCGTGGAACTCTCCACCCGACTCGTCCTGCATTAGTCCTGCAAAACTCTCATGCGATGGATGCTGTTCGGCTGAAGCTGCGCCCTGGCTCTCAATGCCGACGTCGAACCACTCGACAATTTCGTTAGCTTTCGCGCTACCTTCGCGGGCCGGCGGCTCTTCGACTTCCGACCGCTCAATTTCAAAAGGGTATCTCTCCGTTTGGCTGTGCACTGCTTCGGGATGGAATGCAGCCTCACTTTGATGGCGCGCTTCTTCTTCGGCGCGAATTTTGGCGGCAACCTCAGCGCGAATCCGCGCTTCCATTTCCGCCCGCTGACGAGTCTCGTCGGCGGCCCGCAGTCTGGACTCTTCTGCCGCTCTTAGTTTCGCTTCTGTTTCGTCCCGGCGCTGTGCTTCTTCTTCGGCGTGGCGGCGCGCGGCTTCCTCGGCTTGCCTTCGCGCCCCTTCTTCTGCGAGCTTTCTTGCTTCCTCTTCAGCCCGACGTTGTGCTTCTATCGCGGCCATCCGCACGGCTTCCTCTTCGGCGCGACGACGAGCCTCTTCTTCGGCCCGGCGCCGGGCTTCCTCTTCAACCTTGCGGCGGGCATCAGCTTCCGCACGCATTTGCGATTCAATCTGAACCCGCAAACGAGCCTCTTCTTCGGCGCGACTAAGGGCTTCAGCTTCCGCATTGCGACGAGCTTCCTCTTCAGCTCGACGACGCGTCGTTTGTTCAGCCAGTATGCGCGCGTCGTCGGCAGACTTGCGGCGAGCATCTTCGCGCGCTTGCACGCGGGCAATCTCGACCTCGACAGCTTGGAATCTCATCTCGGCATGCCGCCGGAGCTCGTCTTCCTGAGCCCGCCTTCGGGCCTCGGCTTCCAAAAGGTGACGCTGTTCTTCGGCGTAGACGCGCGCACGTTCTTCTTCGGCTTGTCGCCGTGTTTCCAACTCCGCGCGGCGCGCTTCTTCGGCTTCGCGCAGACGAGCCGCAACGTCGGCGCGGCGCGCATCTTCCATGGCGCGCATGCGTCTCAGTTCTTCTTCGGCGCGCGCCAATTCTTGTTCGGCGATCTGTCGGCGAGTCTCTTCCTCGGCGTGCTCACGAGCTTCGGCAGCGATTCGTTGCTTCTCTTGTTCGGCGCGCTGACGCGCGCTTTCGGCTTCCTGCTGACCTCTGCGCTCGTGCTCGGCGCGCAACAGACTCTCTGCGGCCAGTCTGGCTGACTCAAACTCGGCTCGGCGCGCCTGTTCCTCGGTTTTCAGACGTATCAACTCGCCTTCCAACTGTTTGATCTCCTGGGTGGCGAGGCCGGCGGGAGAATCGTCTTCGGCGACGGGCTTGGCCAACACCGGCGGCGCGGCTACTTGCGGCGCATACGTCGTCGCTGCGGGCGCAACCGGCGCTGATGTCTTTGGTGCCGCATGTTTGGGCGCGATCGGCTCCGGGGGTTGCGCCTGTTGCTCAGTCTTGAGAATTTGCAGCAGCTCCGCCTTGTGTTCGGCCAGCGCGCTGCGCAATTCAGGTGTGATGGTGCCCTTGGGCGCGTCAATGATCAGACGATCGTCGCCCGAGGTTTTCACCTCGACGCCTTTTTCGCGCAGTTCAGAAAGCAAAGTGCCGGCTGTCATAGTTCGATTACCTCGCGTTCAGGTTCGATTGGTGGGGCAGAGAATTGTGGAGTTGGGGTGACGGCGGATAGAGCGGTTGGTGCCGCGCCGTCGGCGGGCGCTGCTGTGGCGCAGGCGTCGATCGCATGCCTGATCAGAGTTCGTGGCACTTTGCGATCGCTTTCGGTCTGGATCAGTGAATTCAAAGGGCCGATGGCGGCCGGGTCGCGCAAATCCATCAGCGCTTCAACGGCTGTGCGTCGCACTTCCGGAGCAGAATCGGCGAGTGCGGCGATCAAATGTGGCGTCGCTTCGGGATCGTGGACAAAGCTGAGTCGTCGCGCGGCGGCGGCGCGTTCGACTGGCGCGTCCGCAATGCGCAGGTCGCGCGTGGCATCGTCAAAATAACCGTGATTCATGAAAGCCGCGCGGGCCAGGTCGCGTCGCTGAAGGTTTCGGCCAACCATTGCCGACAGCAGTTCTGCGCCGACAAGCTGTCGTGTTTCGTGATCCTCGGATCCGATCACGCTGTGGTCATATTCTTCCCCGGCCATCACATTCTTCACTTGCTGGGCGACGGCTGCAACTCGCGCTTGGCGGGCGTTATCCGGAATGATCGGCGGAGTGGCGACTGGAATCACAGGGGCGACGTCTTCAACTTTCGAAACTATCGGTCCGGCCATCACAGCGGTTGCGGGAACCGCTACCTCGGCGATCGTCCCATCCGTTGGTTCGGTCGCGCGTACCTTGACAGGGACGCGACGCGTCGCCTTCAAGCGACGACGCTGAAACAGAAACAGCACAATCAGCAATGCCAGAAGGACCGCGCCTACAACCACCGGAATCGGATTAAGCTGGGCCAGCAGGATCCAATAGCGGGTGCGCTCTTTCAGCTTGCTCTGCCAGGTACCAGTCGTCTCGGACGCAGTCGTGATTGGGGCCGGACTCGGTTGAATAGCCGGCGCGACGGATGGCTTTGCTGCCGCCTTCTGCGCAGGCGTTGCTTTCGGGCTCGCAGCCGGAGATGGCGTCGGCGGCGTCGCAGATGCAATCAATGTCTTCTGACCGCTTTCGACACCAGGCTTCGATCCCGATTTTTCAGATGACTTCGGCGGCGTCACACCTTTCGTGTTAGAGGACGCAGATTTGCCCGGCAAAGAAGTATTCGCAGCCGTGTTTCGTGCGGTTGTGGCCGAGCTATTCGAGGGCTTGGCAGGAGGTTTCGCCTGACTTGATCCAGGATTAGCTCGCGTGGCTTCGCGACTGCGGGTATTCGATTCCGTAGCTGGCGGGCGCATCGTGCCAGGCGCATTGAAAACGACGTCAAGTTTGTTTGAGCGTTGCTCAACGTGCGCCGTCGCGCCGGGCTGGAGCCGAAACGAGATGACCGTACTGTCGGAACCGCGCTGAACCTTAACATCCGCAAAACCGCGACCGCGTGTCGCTTCAGCGCGCGGCACGTCAGCGGCGGGAATCTTCACATAGAAACGATCGCCGCGACGATACGCTTCATAGTCGCTTAGAGACTGGTCAGAGTTAATTGCGACGCGCGAGCCTTCCGGCGAATCGCTCGAACGAAGCGTGGTGACGTGCTGCCGTTTCCCAGAGGTATTCGAATTAGTCTTCGCCGGTTTGCTTTGCGCTGCAACTAGCGCCACGCCGCAGGCCAAGGCCGCGCAGCACCCGAAGGCGAGCGCGGTTTTCGCGAGGTAAGACGAATGGTTAGTCGCGTTCATCATTGGGGCAACACAAATGAAAAACGTTCGGAACTCACAACAGAATTATGCAACGTCACAGCATCGTTGTCACTTGCGGTACCGTTGCGGGCAGATCCTGATCGAGCTTGTACAGGACCTCAAGTACGGCTGTGCGCACGTTCTCTGGCATTCCTTCGCTGGCGATCATTTCGCGCAGCTTTGGCGCCACTTCAGGCGTGGCGGCGACGTTCAAAACCCGCACGGCGCAAAGGCGCACTTCAACGTCCTTGTGATTTTCGATCGCGTCGACAATCGGCTCGATTTCATTCGCGCGTGCCAGCAACGTGAACAGCGAGAAGGATTCATAGGCCTGGTGGCGGTCCTCACTGGCGAGGCGATCCACTGCCTGCGCGATGATGCCGGTCGAAACGCAAGCCCGCGCGACACGTCGCAGGGTGTCCGGGTCGGCTGTTTCGGCTACGCGTACGTAAGCATCGGCGCGGTCGAAATGAAGACTGGTGAGCGTGCGCGCGGCCGCCGCGCGAACTTCGCGCGATTCGTCCGCGAGTCCGATCAGCACCGGCGCAAACACTGATTCATGATCGATTGAGCCCAGGCTCATCACCGCCGCGGAGCGGACCGCAGGATCAAGATCGTTGAGGGCGATCGAAGAGAGCAACGACACAGAACGCTGCGCGTGATGGGTGCCAAGTTGTTGCACAACTCGCGCCCGCCCGGCTTCGTCGACGGTTTCAAGCTGGTTGAGTACTTCAGTCAATGCCGCGTCGTCGTCGCCGGCCGGTAAGTCTTCGAAGGCTACGAACTGATCCAGATCGGCAAGGTCCGTGCCGACTGTCCCGTCGCCGAGCAGCGCGGTTTCACTCGAAGACGAATCCAAATAGCCCAGACTTTCGACGGAACAGGCACTCAGAGTTTCACTGAGAAGGGATGCGGGAATATCAGGGTGGCGTCGGGCGATGTCCAACAACGCGCCGATCGCCGCGGGCATCTTGAGTGCGCCCAGACTTGAGACTGCTTGATTCCGCACCACAGAATCGGCGTCATGCAATGCTTCGATCAGAAATGTTAGGGACGACTGCGATCCGAACTGTCCCAGAGTTCGCGCGGCCGAAGACCGTTCCCACGCGTCCCGGCCCAACAACATCAACGCGCTTTGGCGCGCGACGAAGCCGTATTCTTCCAGAGCCTCGCGCGCCCGTCGTTGTCCATCCTCGCCACCGTCAGAATGGTCCAGAGCCTTTACCAGCGACGCTTCGATCGCGCGCCGATCGTCAGCGATACGCGAAGCCATTACGTCCATGCGATGTGGCTTGCCCAGGACCAGCTTGCCAACTTCCTGGTCGACGCGATACGCGCCATAGGCCGACGGTTCGTAGTCGGTTGTCTGAGGCTTCTCCCATTGCTGCGCTGCTTCTGGCGATCGAACCAGGCTTTCGTTAGAGCGCTTGTCCGTTGGCAAAGAGGACGCAGTGGCGACGACGGGCCGGACGCTAGGCTTCCGTCCTGCGGTTCTGGCGGCAGCAAGTTCCTGCACGTCTCTATTAGCGCGGACTTTCCGCAAGACGAGTATCCCGATCAACAGCACCACCAAAAAGATTGTGATTCCGTAGGTTGAGAAGATCGAAGAAAACCAATCGTCTGAAGAAGCATCCGCACTCTGCGCATGTGCAGAGCCGGCAGCTCCCAAAACTACGAGCGCGCAAAGTGCGCGAGCGAACAGCGCCTGCATTACTCTACGCAGCCCGAAGATCGAATTCTGATTTGGCATGACTCTCACCATTTGTTTAAAAGATGCATGTAGACGCCAGTAGGTTTGTGGCGGGGGAGATGACCGAGTCAGCTCCGCAGTAGTCTGCGGCCGAGCGAACTGGCTCCTCGTCTTGCTTATCTGGCATTTCCCCGTTTCTCTTTAAGAGGGGAGAAAGGGGGCGGTCGGTGTGTCGCGCGCATGCGAAGCAATGCGCTCACCTAGGACTATAACAGGGCGAAAGCGGTCAACTCAAGCCTAAAGTTAGCAAAATGATGCGAATTAGCGCGGCTGGAGAGGGGCAAGCCAGCTGTGTAGGCGACGACGTTTTCCTGGCGTTTCGCGCCAGAATAGGGCGATTCAGTCGAAAACCGCGTGGGAGGGGATAGGCACCTACGGTTTAGGTTGAGCCGGGGCCAGCTTGGCGCGGAGGCGCGACTCGAAGCCCGAGAGGGCCGCCACGACTTGCGGTGGCGTCCCACTCCGCTTGCCCAATCCTTGAAAGAAAGCCACGCCCCGCTCGTCACCAAGCGTCACGAGCGCCTCGGCCTCGCCGGCGAAGAGGTTGAAGCTACGGCGTTCGACGCTGTCCGAAAGCGCCCCGCTGATCAATGGAAATGTGCGCGGATCATCCTTACCGGTTGCGCCCAACAGACCGACTGCGGCCGCGCGCACGCCCGTAGGATTCTCGGAAGCAAAATACTTGAAGCCAAGTTCAGCAGCGCGCTTGTCGCCGAGAGCCGCGAGTCCGGTCAAGGCCGAAGCGCGAATATTGTCGCGCCACGAATGCGCGTCGAGGATCTTGATAAGAGCATCGTATGCGGACGGGCTCTTCGTTTCGCCCAGCCCGGCCGCGGCCGCGCGGATGACTGCATAACTCTGATCGTTTAGCAGTTGCTGATACACATTCGCAAGACTCGCGTCTTTTGTCGCGACCAGCGATTTGACTGCCTGTGCGCGCACTCGTGCGTTTACATCCTTAGTAGCAGCAAGCAAAGCATCCTTCGCGTCCTTCGAACCGGCCAGCGCTGTGATTGCCTCAAGTCGCGCTCCCCAAAACTTATCTTTCGATGCTGCTTCCCCGATTGCTCTGACGATTGATTCGCGATCGGCGCCCGCGGTTTTGTCATCCTTCATTCGCGAGGCCAACTGCTGCACCGCCCATATGCGTCCCAGCACATCCTGATCGTGGGCGAGTTGATACTGCAACTGCCCGGTGGTCTTGCTGAATACCAGCTCCTTGATCAGCGCGCCGTGGTAGTCAAAGTTGACCAGCAATGGTTCCGAGTCAACCGTGAATTTAAACGTCTGGTCTTCCTTCGCTTCGACGCGCACGCGTTCGATCCGCGTGCTGTTAGCCGTTGCGATCTCGATATCCACCGGAGTTTGAAACAGTGCGACCTGGGGATACTGAGATTCAAGATCGGGACGCTGTTCCTGGCGGACGGTCAACGTCAGTGATTTGTTGGCAGCGTCATAGTCCTGCGTCACGCGAAAAACTGGATGGCCCATCTTGTAGAGCCACTCTTCAAAGAACCAATCCATCGGCTGCCCTGTCGTCTCTTCGATCGCGATCCGAAATTGTTCGGTCTCGACCGGTTGATGCGCGTACTTCGTCAGGTAGTGATTAATTGATCGCCACCAGTTATCCTCGCCCAGGAACGTGCGCAGCATGTGCAACACTGCGCCGCCGCGCGGATACGCGTAGGTGTCGAACACCGCGTCAGGATTCGCATAATTCCGGGTTACGATTGGCCGCCGCTGCCCGCGCGTCCAGGCTTGATAGTACTGGTCCTGATTCGCTTTCACGTCAAGATACAGAAAATCGTCGTAGCCCAGCCGATGTTCGTCCCACATCGCCTGAAAATAAGTCGCGAAACTTTCGTTCAGCCAAATGTCCGACCAACTGCGACACGTCAGGTAATCGCCGAACCACTGGTGTGCCAGCTCGTGAGATTGCAGGCCGTCGGTGTCAGAATCGAGTTCCGTGCGCGCATCGTGAATCATGTTGTCGGTCTGGGTCGTCGCGCTGATGTTCTCCATGCCGCCACCGAAATCGCGCACGGTGGTTTGCGCGTACTTGGCATAGGGATACTTGACTCCGGTCTTTTCTGAAAAGAACTTGACCATTTCCGGCAAGCGCGCGGCGGTAACCTTTCCTTCTTCAACTTCATTCCGATAGACGTTGGTCATGATCGGAATGCCGGCATATTCGCCGTTCACCGGCACAAACTCACCGACGATGATTGACGTCAGGTAGGTGGCGTGTGGGTCGTCGATCTTCCAGTCGTAAGTGCGAGTGCCGTCCTGGTTCTCTTTCACAGAGATCAGCTCGCCGTTCGAAACCACGCTGAGCGGTTTCTCAACCGTCGCGACAATTTCCGAAGAGGCGAAGTCGTTGGGATGATCGAAGCAGGGAAACCACTGATGATTCGTCTCGGCTTCTCCCTGGGACCAAATCTGACGCGGCCGCGTGGGATCGCCAGCGCGAGGCTTGACGAAGGTCAAACCACTACCGCCCAACCCACCGCTCCCTGCCGGCGGCTTGTTCGTGTGATAAGAAATCACCAGCGCCATTTGGTCGCCCGGTTGGTACGGGTGGTCGAGAAACACCGAAAGCTTTTCTTCCGGCGCATTGTATTCAAACTTGAGCGGCGCTCCCGACGCGAGGGCGACGCCCGAAACCGTCATAAACGCAGCGTCAAAGTCTATGCGGCGCAAATCCCTCACCGTCGGCGCCAACGTGATCGTCGCGGTCCCAATGGCTTGTTCATTCTCCCAGTCGAAATGTAGATCGAGCTTGATGTTGCGCTGATCGTAGTCGTGCGGAGGGATGTATCGCGGCGGTGGGAAGGGACGTTGCGCGGGCCGCGCCTGCGGCGTCGGTGAAGTCGCGGGCTGCGCTTGTCCAAACGCTGCGGTGGCGGCAAGGCTCAGCAAAGCGACGGCCAGAAAACACTTCTTCGCGGCTAGCTTGAATTCCAAACGTGATCGCATAGGCAGTCTCCAGGACCTAGTCTGCGTTCGATGTAGAGGGGAGCGAGGATTCTGGCACCACGCTTAGCCAAAGACAAGCGCAGGCTGGCAGAAACCCGACCGTGATGGAGGGTGCATGCGGAAAGGTTTGTGATTGTCGGCCGCACGCCGATGAGCACCCTCCCTCACGGTCGGGTCTCTGACTTTGCCAGGCGCGCGCGCTCCGCGTCAGTCCAATCGCAGAGCGCTTTGACGTCTGCCGGTGTGGGCTTCGAACCCGGATGAAGTGGCGTGTACGTACTCAGGGGCATCGCGCCGTCTGTTACTTCGTCGCAAATCTGCTGAAGCTTCTTGCTTTGGCGATCACGATCGAGCTTGCCCCATTCCGAAAGATTCAGACGCGGCCGTCCTTCGTTGACGTGATTGACGATAAACCAGGACACGGGCGCAACATTCGTGTACCAGGGCCACACGGTTTTGTTTGAGTGACAATCGGCGCACGAACGATTGAAGATTGCGGCGACCGGCGGCGTGATCTGGGTGCGGGCAAAAATTGTCCGCGATTCGTCGACGGCCGGATTTGTTCGGGCCGGCCTTATGAATTGCGCCACGAGAAAGAGACCCGCGACGACGATCAGGAACCACTTGAGGATCCTCAAAACCAGCTTCATGCTTTTCGTCGCTGCCTCCGGCTCCTTCGCCAGAGCAAAACTCCGCTTATAAGAACGCCCCCGCTTAGGGCCATAATGCCGTAACTAATCGGTCCGGCGTCAACCAGGAAAGCAAGAGCACTCTCCAGCGTGACACCGAGGTGCTCGGCCACGACAGTCCTGGCTCTCCGCCCACCTTCCTCGCCCACCACCAGCAAGATAACATTCTTCCCGTCGGGAGTTATCTTTCGTACTCGCGGCCCGCTCGAGACATTAGGCAAAGTGAATCCGACTTCGAGAACGTAAACCTCTCCTGCCGGTGTGGCGAATACACCGTTGGGAAAGTATGGCGGATCAGTGCGCAACAACACGTTGACCTTTCCGTCATGACTTATCCTGAGCAAGCGACGATTCCCAGCGTCAGCAACATAGACCGTGCCGTTTGAACTTACCGTTAGCCCGGCGAGGCTGCCATAGAGCCCTCCAAACAACGTCGGCTTATCTTCGGAGGTCCTGGAATTCAGATCCTTGGCAAGCGTCGTTACGCTTCCATCCATCGCGACCCTCCGCACATAAGTTCCGTCGGTGAGATAAAGGCTTCCATCCGGACCAAAGGCCATGCCGCCAACACTGCTAAATTGCGCGTCCGTTCCCTTGCCGTCGCGATGGCCATAAGCGCTCCCGGCAAATGTGCTCACGATGCCGTCAGGTGTTCGGCGCAAGAGCAGCGTTCGTTGCTTCAAATGATTATTCTGATCGATGAAATAGGTATTCCCTTCGCGATCGCGCCACATGGTCAACCCGCGCGGTGGATCGGTGGTAGGCGCAAGCAGGTAGGTGAGCGCGCCTTCCGGCGTCATTCTCCATACGTCACTGATCCATTTCTCTGTCGCCGATTCATAGCTGACGTCCTCGCCGTAGATATTCCCCAGGTCGTCGATAGTGAGTTCGTGCACATGCCTCCCACTCACACCGGAACGAAAGATCGAAAGTTTTCCCAGCGCATCGAATTTCCAGACCGTTTCCAGATCGCTGAAGTAAACCTGGCCCTTTCGATCAACGACGATTCCTGTTGCCGGGTGAGCCGCGGCCGTGCCCGCAAATAGAAATACGATAGCCCCTAGTAAGAATGCTCTTTTGGCTGGCAACATATTTCGGCAACCATCTACTTAAGAAACGCTCGCCCGCCTCACTTCGTTAACAGTATCAAAATGTCGTTGTCTTCGAGATTCGCGACGACAATGTCTGCCTTACCATCGCCGTTCAAATCACCAAGCGCCACGCATTCAGGATGATGACCAACGGCGAATGGCGATCCCGGCGCGGTCCGCAACCCGTTTTTTCCACCGAGCAGCAGCGTGACGGTGTCGCCTCCCATGTTCGCGCTGGCCACGTCTCCGAATCCATCGCCGTTAGTGTCCCCGACGGCAGCGCCTACCGGCAATCTTCCAGTCTTGAATGGAGAGCCGGGCGCTGGCTTGAAGGTCCCATCACCATTGCCTAGCAGAATATTGATCGCATCGTCGCTTGTGTCCGTGCCCTGGCCAGAGAAGTTAACGACCGCCAGGTCAGGCTTGCCGTCTCCATTTACATCGCCAACCGCGACGCCAAACGGGTGTCGATTCGCTTTGAAAGGCGAGCCCGGCGGTTGCGAAAAGCCGCCTTTGCCATCGCCAAGCAGAACGGTAACGTCGCCGCTTTCAAAGTTCGTAGTAATAACGTCCGTGAATCCGTCCATGTTAACGTCGGCGGCGCGAACTCTTTGGTAAGGCATCTGGCCGACCGCAAACGAAACTCCGGGAGACGCGAAGTTTCCTTTGCCGTCGCCAAACACGACGGTCACGCGATTGTTTCCCCAATCGTCAATCACGAAATCCAAATTGCGATCGCCGTTGAAGTCTCCGAAGGCAATGCCGTGCGGATGCGGGCGGCTGTTGACGGTGAAAGGTGAGTTGGGCGCGGCGGCGAACCGGCCGCGGCCTTCACCGAGCAGCACGGTGACATAATGCGTATCGTGATTCGCGAAGGCGAGGTCGAGCTTGCCGTCGCCATTCACGTCGCCGACGGCGATGTCGTTCGGATGATCTCCTGCAGGAAAAGGTGAGCCCGCGGCCGGCGTGAGTCCGCCTTTGCCGTCGCCCAAAAGAATCGTGACGTTCTTGCTCTCTGAATTTGCGACCGCGACGTCGAGCTTTCCGTCGCCATTAAAGTCGGCGAGAGCGAGGCTGGCGGGGGCAGTGCCCACAGCGATCCGCTTTGCGTCGGGGTTAGCTGCGGTCGATTTCTGCGACTGAACATTACAGCCGAGTGCAACAGCCGCAATAAGCGAGAACAGAATTAGTTGTACTTTCAAAGTTGACGACTAGCGCGTGACGTGTACCAACATTTCGGTTCCTGATTCAAGCTTCAACTCTTTGCCGCCCTTAATCGCCAAAGAGCCGGCGCCGCCCGCGCCGCCAAGAATCAAACCGATGGCCGCGCCTTTGCCGCCGCCCGCAAGCCCGCCGATGATCGCGCCCGCGGTGGCGCCGATGCCGCTGCGTTTGAGCGTCTGATTGCCGCGGCTCTTTGATTGCACGCCGCCCTCTTCGTCCGTCTTGGCGGCATCCGATCCATAGACTTTGGTCACGTAACCGTGCAGCGTTCCATGTTTGCCGTCGGCCAGGTCGATCGAATCGAACGCGAGATTCATTGTCGTGCGACCGGTGACCTTGCCGGACTTGACGATGGAACGGATGTGACCATGAACCGTTGCTTCGTTAAAGCGAGTCGGATCGAGCACGGCGGCGGTGAACTTGTCGCCGGCTCTTGACTGCTTGCTCGACAAGGTGTCGTTCAAACGGACTTTAAGATTCGTGCCGACGGGAACGACCACCGGCGCGACGACGCGCGGCGCGGGTCTGCGCAGACGCGGCTTCCTGGTTTGCGCGCCAATCACTACCGGTAGCGCAAGCAGCACCAGAGCAACGATTACGAGATGCTTAGCGCGATTGAGTTTCATTTTCTCAGTCCTCCAAATAATTAAGAATGGCCGTGCAAAGAAGAAAGGGGAATCGATGTTTCCGATCTCTCGGAACAGATCATTTTGCGGCGGCTAACAGTTGCGCCGCTTCGCTTGGGCGCGAGATTCGCGGCTCGTCGTCACTGTCAAAGTGACGCTGACGATGAACGGTGCCATCTGATTCGAAGATGTAAGCCGACGGTGCTTCGCGCATGATGATGTCTTGCAAACGCATCAGTCCATACAGCAAAGCTTCGGGTCGCGGCGGACATCCGGGAATGTAAACGTCAACCGGAATCGTCCGATCCACTCCCTGCATGGTCGAGTAAGAATCGAACGGCCCGCCGGTCGAAGCACACGCGCCCATCGCGATCGCCCACTTTGGTTCCGGCATCTGATCGAAGACGCGACGCACCACCGGGCCCATCTTCAGAGTCACGGTCCCGGCAATGATGATCAGATCGCTTTGCCGTGGACTGGGACGAAACACGCCGGCGCCGAAACGATCGATGTCGAATCTTCCCGCGCCCGTGGCCATCATCTCGATCGCGCAACACGCCAGCCCAAACGTCATTGGCCAGATGGCGGACTTACGGGCCCAGTTGACGCCAAACTGGATTGGCTTTGAATCGATCACCGGCGCGACCATTTTCCGGCGGACGAAATTCGTGATCGAATCGACTGTGGTTAGGACAAAGCCTTCGTTGTGTTCCATAACTAATTTCGAATTTCGGATTGCGAAATGCGAATTTGTCAATCAAACGAAATCAGTGTTTGCGGCGGAATAAATCCGCAATCCGCAATTCGAAATCCGAAATTCCTTCACACCCATTCAAGCGCGCCCTTGCGCCAGGCGTAGTAGTAACCGACAACCAGGATTCCGATGAAGACGAACATTTCGACCAGCGCGAACTTGGTGAACGAGAAATCGTCGCCCATGAAGATGATTGCCCACGGCAGCAGGAAGATCGTTTCGACGTCGAAGATTAAGAACAGCATCGCGATGATGTAATAGCGCACCGTAAAGCGATCGTGCGCGCCGCTTTCGGGATCGATGCCGCATTCGTACGGCCGCATCTTGTCTTTCCCATATTTCCACGGCCTTAGAAACCGACCGAGAACCAGCGGCAAGACGGGAAACGCGACCGCAAAAACAAAAAAGACCATGACGGGCAAGTATGCCGTGCCTGGCCCACCGACAGGGTGCGTAGTCGTTGCCTGCAAGAGAATCAGATTCATCATCTCGATTCCGCGGAGTACCTTGCTGCTAAATAAACTGACGTCGAAATTTCAGTCAGATTCTAGTTTGCCAGTTCCGAGACTGTCAATCTGATCATTTCGAATGACGCGTCCGGCCCGCGAGCAATTCCACCGCATGATTCAGCACCGGCTTAATCACCGCAAAGCTCTCACGCACTGCTTTCGGCGAACCGGGAAGATTGACGATCAGCGTTCCCGATCGAATCCCGCAAACGCCGCGCGAGATCATGGCCATCGGCGTATGCTTCAAGGTTTCGGCGCGCATCGCTTCAGCCAGGCCTGGTGCTTCGCGTTCAATCACGCGCAGCGTCGCTTCCGGCGTGTTGTCGCGCGGGCCGAAGCCCGTGCCGCCGGTGGTTACGATCAGATTCACGTCGGCTCGATCAGCGTAGGCGCGCAGCATATCAGCCAGCGGTTCGAGATCGTCGTTGACGACTTCCTTTGCGACGATCTGCGCGCCGAGTTCGGCCAGCAGGTGGACGAGCGCTTCACCGGACGCATCTTCACGTTCGCCCACAGAGCAGGCGTCGCTGGCAGTGATTACCGTGGCGCGAATTATTAGCTCACGAATTTCAACTGGCATTATTCTTAGTTCGTTTAGAGGGCGCACTTGTGCGCCAATGTCGGCGGACGAGTCCGCCGTCTAAACGCGTCGGCGCGCGTGTTCCTTGAGCCAGCAACGATCCATTACAACCAACAATCCGGAATCGAGGGCGCGCTGAGCCGCGGCGTCATCGATCACGCCCTCCTGCAACCAAACAGCCTTGGCGCCGATGGCGACAGCTTCGTCAACCGCCGTGCCGGCCTCTTCTGATCGACGGAAGACGTCGACTAGATCGATTATTTCCGGCACCTCGGCAAGTGAAGCGCAAGACTTCTCGCCCAGCACTTCGCTCTCGTTCGGATCAGACAGCGTTCGCGGCGTGCGAAAGCCATAGAATCCGTTCGGCGGAATCTTGTCGTACATCATTGGCAAGGCGAGCGCCGTTATTAACAGCCCGACGCCCGCGTAAAGCAACGCAACGAATCCCATAACGTCATGCTCCTATCGCAGCTTTGCTATGCAATTCCTGAAGCGCGTAAACCCTGAGTTCCTTCTCGTCCGTGCGCGCGGCCAGCGCTTCGACCAAAGCCTGTGCACCCGTCATCGTCGTCACGCACGGCACGTTGTATTGCAAAGCCGCGCGGCGAATCGCCTGCTCGTCGTAGTGCGATGCTCGGCCTAATGGCGTGTTGATTACCAAAGCGACCTCACCCTGCTTAATGTGATCGGCAACGTTAGGACGCCCTTCGTTTACTTTGAATACACTCGCCACCTGCAGGCCGACTTCACGCAGACGCGCTGCTGTTCCCACGGTCGCCATCAAGTCAAACCCAAGACGCGTTAATCGTCGCGCGAGCAACACCGCCTGACCTTTGTCGGCGTCGTTGACGCTGATAAAGGCAATGCCGCTTTCGGGAAGTGCGAGACCTGCGCCGATCATCGCCTTCGCGTAAGCTTCGCCGAAGGTCTCGCCGATGCCCATCACTTCGCCAGTCGAATGCATTTCCGGGCTCAGGATCGGATCGACACCTGGGAATTTTCGGAAAGGGAAGACCGGCGACTTGACGTAGAAGCGTTCATCGACGCTCAGTTCTTCCGGCAGCGAAAAATCCTTCAGTTTGTGCCCGGCCATCACCAGCGCGCCGATGCGCGCCAAGGGAACCCCAGTCGCCTTCGAAACGAACGGCACAGTGCGCGACGCGCGCGGATTCACTTCCAGCACATAGACGCGATCGTCTTTGATTGCGAACTGGATGTTCATCAGCCCTTTCACCGACAGCGCGCTGGCCAGTTTACGCGTGTAGTGTCGCATCGTGTCCAGATGCTCTTCGGCGATGCGCACCGGCGGTAGCACGCACGACGAATCGCCTGAGTGAATCCCGGCCTCTTCGATGTGCTCCTGAATTCCCGCGATGACGCACGCCGTTTCGTCGGCGAGCGCATCGACGTCAAACTCGGCGGCCTGCTCGAGAAATTTATCGATCAAGACCGGACGATCGTGCGAGAAATCAACAGCCGTGCGCATGTAGTGGTCCAGGCTTTCTTCATCATAAACAATCGCCATCGCGCGTCCACCCAGGACATAGCTGGGGCGAACGAGCACGGGATAGCCGATGCGCTCGGCAATTACGCGGGCCTCTTCAATCGAAGTGGCCGTGCCATTTTCCGGCTGCGGGATTCCCAGTTCATCCAGCAAGGCGCCGAAGCGCTTGCGATCTTCCGCGAGGTCAATCGAATCTGGTGAAGTGCCGATGATCGGGACGCCGGCCTCATGCAGACGCATCGCCAGATTCAATGGCGTCTGGCCGCCGAGCTGCACGATGACGCCGGTGGGCTTTTCGACATCGACGATGTTCATCACGTCTTCGAACGTGAGCGGTTCGAAGTAGAGACGATCGGAAGTGTCATAGTCGGTCGAGACTGTTTCCGGATTGCAGTTGACCATGATCGTCTCAAAGCCGGCTTCGTGCAGCGCGAAGGACGCGTGACAGCAGCAGTAATCGAACTCGATTCCCTGACCGATTCGATTCGGCCCTGAACCGAGAATCATGATCTTCTTTCGATCTGACGGCTGCGCTTCGTCTTCTTCTTCGTAAGTCGAATAGAGATAAGGCGTGAAAGACTCAAACTCAGCGCCGCACGTGTCCACGCGTTTATAGACGGGAATCAGACCAAGCGACTTTCGATAGGCGCGGACTTCGTCTTCAGTGCGCCTGGTCAAGTAGGCCAGACGACGATCGGAAAGCGCGGCTTCTTTGAATGCGCGAAGGAGATCGAGCGGGATGTTTTCGAGGGCGGGTGCGTTGGCGTTAGAACTCGGCCCGCCCGCTACCGCAGGCGGTTCTGACCTGGGCGACCCACCCGATGGCGGGACTGCCTCGATTTGCTCTTGGATTTCCATCACCTGTTTGACTTGATCCAAAAACCACGGATCGATCTTCGACAAGCGAAAGATTTCATCAATCGACCAGCCGTGCTCAAGAGCATAAGTGATGTAAGAAAAGCGCTGCGAGTTTGGCCGCGCAAGCTTTCGTTGCAATTCATCGTCGGGCACATCCTCGAGGCGCAGGGGCTTGACGGCTTCCAGCGAACGCAGCCCCTTGAAGAGCGATTCCTTGAACGTGCGGCCGATGGCCATGACTTCCCCGACGGATTTCATCTGCGTGCCGAGCACGTCCTCGGCTTCGCGAAACTTTTCGAAATTCCACTTGGGAATCTTGGTCACGACATAGTCGATCGTCGGTTCGAACGATGCCGGCGTCTTTTTCGTGATGTCGTTGGGGATTTCGTCGAGCGTGTAACCGACGGCGAGCTTTGCGGCGATCTTGGCGATGGGGAAACCCGTGGCTTTCGAAGCCAGCGCGGAAGAGCGCGACACGCGCGGATTCATTTCGATAATGCGAATTTCGCCGTTGTCAGGATTCACCGCGAACTGAATATTCGAGCCGCCGGTTTCGACGCCGACCTTGCGAATGATCGTGATCGCCATGTCGCGCATCGTCTGATATTCGCGATCGGTCAACGTCTGCGCGGGCGCTACCGTAATTGAATCTCCGGTGTGCACGCCCATCGGATCAAAGTTTTCAATCGAGCAGATGATCACGACGTTATCGGCGAGGTCGCGCATTACTTCCAGCTCGAATTCTTTCCAGCCGAGGATCGATTCTTCAACCAGGACTTCGTGAATCGGGGACGCCGCGAGACCGTTGCGCACAATCTCTTCAAACTCTTCCGGGTTGAAAGCCGTACCAGCGCCCGTGCCGCCCAGAGTAAACGACGGGCGAATGATCGCCGGATAGCCCGTCACCTCGACGATCGCTTCGGCGTCCGCCCACGATTTGGCGAATCCGCCACGCGGCATCGGCAAGCCAACTTCATCCATAGCTTGTTTGAAGAGCATGCGGTCTTCAGCAATCTTGATCGCTTCGCGTTTGGCGCCAATCATCTCGACGCCGCATTCTTCCAGCACGCCGGCATCATCGAGGGCGATGGCCAGATTCAGCGCCGTTTGTCCGCCCACGGTCGGCAGCAGCGCGTCAGGCCGCTCGCGTCTGATGATCGCGGAAACTGATTCGACGGTGAGTGGTTCGATGTAAGTTCGATCCGCAGTCTCAGGATCGGTCATGATCGTCGCCGGATTCGAGTTGACGAGCACGACTTCATAGCCCTCTTGTCGCAGGGCCTTGCACGCCTGCGTGCCAGAGTAGTCGAACTCGCAGGCCTGGCCGATGACGATTGGACCCGAACCGATGATCAGAATTTTGTGAATGTCTGTGCGCTTGGGCATCTATCTGGAGGCGCAGGCATCCTGCCTGCACTCAGCGCCGTCAGGCGCGTTGTAAAAATTGACCCAATGGAGTCGAAGCATTATACATACAGCATGACCCGGAGCTGAATCGAGAAGTGGAAGAAAAAAGCAATAATGACTTACTAAGTCTCCAAACTTTTGTAGGGAACAGCTTGGTGGACAAACCAAGAGGCTAGTAATAAGCTAACGCCATGAGCACTGTAGTCGAAATCATAGACGCGGTTAAGAGCCTTGATGAGCAAGAGAAGGGTGAGTTTCTCGAGAAGTTGACCGAGGTCGATTTTGACGATGCGTGGGACCGTCAGATCGAAGCCGACGCCAAGGCCGGACGCCTCGATCACCTCTGGCAGCAGTCTCTGGAAGACATCGAAGCAGGAAGGACAAAGCCGCTCGATGAAATCCTCAACGACACCTAGCTTCTGGCGGGCCTACCGCTCCCTCCCGGCCGAAATACAGGCCGACGCCAGGAAGACCTACCGTCTCTGGAAAGAAAATCCGCGGCATCCTTCGCTCCGCTTTGAACGCAAAGGTGAGTATTGGTCGGTACGAATTACGCGAGGATGGCGGGCTTTGGCGAGATTCCACGATGGCACGCTCCACTGGTTCTGGATTGGTCCGCACGACGAGTACGAGAGGATCTTGAGACGATGATAAGTCTCGCCCTGCGAGCGACAGTTTTGGCGGTGTTCTTCGGTGCCCTTGTATGCGCTTCCTCGGCATTTAGTCAAAAGCCTTCACTTCCAAATGACGCAGGAGTTCTTGATCCAGTCGCCGCCAAAACCGACCTCTATCCCGCCAACGCGGATGCGAAAAGTGAAATAGGCGAAGCGCTAAAGATAGCCGCGACTGATCACAAGCGAGTGCTGCTCGTCTTTGGCGCGAACTGGTGTTACGACTGTCACGTGCTCGATCGCGCGCTGCACGAAGGCGCGGCGGGAAAGATTGTGAGCGAAAGCTTTCTGCTGGTGCATGTGGACATCGGTGAAGGCGAGAAGAATCCCGACTTGGTGCGGCAGTACAAGATCAACCTCGACAAGGGCGTTCCCGTAGTCGCGATTCTGGAAAGAGATGGGAAACGGCTTTACGGCAGCAACGATGGCGAGTTCGAAGCCGCGCGCAAGATGATGAAGAAAGACCTGGCCGCGTTTTTGCATCGCTGGAAGGGTGCGGGGCGCTAGCCCGACGCCAGGGAGGGCTTAGTCTTATCTTTCCGTTGGGTCATCTAATTACATTACCAACTTTCCAACACTGAGCCCTCCCTGACGGTCGGGCTAGCGCCCCGTTGCTGGTTGAGTAACGTCGCGCTTTTTGATAGTTTGCTCGCATCCCCGTTTGCTTCGGAAAAGAACTTACAAGGAGTGCTTTCATGAAAATTAGATTACTTCTATTCGCAGTCATTGTTTTCGCAGTTTCCCTGGCGACGGCGATCTCGTCGGCCCAGCGCAGCAGGGACACCGACCAACCCATCCGCGGCGATTTCAAAATCACCATCAAGACAAACGTGGCCGGGCAGGACATGCAGAGCACGACCATGATCAAGGGCTTGCGCGAACGCAGCGAAAGCACCGTGAACGGCATGAGCCTGGGCACGGCCACGATCACCCAGTGCGATTTGAAACGTACGATTCAAATTAACGATCGGGCGCGTAAATATACGATCTCGCCGATGGACACCGATGAATCATCCGGCGGCGCCGCTGGCGGGAGCGGAATGGACACTGCCACCGGTGGCGGCACTTCGCGACGCGGCGGAATCGTGACGATGACGGTCAACACGACCGACACCGGCGAGCGCAAAGAAATGTTTGGCTTTACGGCGCGGCACCTGAAGCGAACGATGACTACGCAGACTTCGCCAGATGCTTGCCAGCAACAACAAATGAAAATGGAAACGGACGGCTGGTACATCAATCTTGAGTATGGATTGAGTTGCGGCTCGGCGCGGCCGCCGCAGGCTGGCGGCAACCGGACGGCGCCGCAAGGCTGTCGCGATCGCTATGAGTTCAAACGCACGGGGCCGGCGAGTCTCGGTTATCCGCTGATCGAAACGACGACAATGTACGGGTCAGATGGCAGCGTGCAGTTCACGATGACCAAAGAAGTGATCGAGCTTTCGCGACAGACGCAGGACACCGCGCTCTTTGAAGTACCGACCGGCTATTCCGAGGCAAAGAGTCAGCAGGAAATGTATTCCCAGCCTTCGATGTCCGAGATGCAGGAGATGGGGCGACAGCGGGAGAGCCAGTCGAGTTCGAGCCAGAGTGCAATGGCACGCGCCACGTCGGCGGAAAAGGAAACGGGAAGAGTAAAGATTGGCGTAGTCGAGTTCAATAACAAAGCGAAGGCTTCGGTTTCCACCGATTCGCTGCGTGATCAGCTCATCGCAATCCTGAACGGCGACGGCGTGGATGCGATTGCGCTCAACGCAAGTTCGCCTTCCGAAGCCGCCACGGAAGCGAAGGCGAAAGGCTGCGGCTACATCTTGTACACGGACATCGCAACGCTCAAGACGGCATCCGCGGGGAAAAAGATCGGCGGACTGCTTGGCCGGGCGACCGGCGTCGGCTCCGGCGAAACGGGCAAGTCGGAAGCTAGGTTTGATTTTCGGCTGGTACCGACGGGAAGTTCTTCACCGACTGTTCAATCGTCCGCGTCAAGTAAAGAAGACACGCAGGAAGCCAGCATCAGTAGTGCGCTCGCAAATGAAGCAAGAGCGGTGACAGCCGCAGTACCCAGAAACTAGAGAGGGTTAGCGATGCCGCGAGCAACCGCAGAGCAAAGTCCAAAGATCGAAATCCGCGAAGTCACCACGATCGAGGAATACAACGCGTGTGTTCATCTGCAGCGCGAAGTATTCGGCCTGCCCGATCTGGAAATCTCGCCGCGCCGCCATTTGATTGTTTCTCATGAAGCCGGCGGATGGACGCTGGGCGCGTTCGTCGAAGGCAGACTCGTTGGCTTTGTTTTACATCTGGCGGCGGTGCGCGGCGACGAGATTTGTGGCTATTCGCACATGATGGCGGTGGCGGCTGAGTATCAAAATCACGGCATTGGCGCGCGCTTGAAGTGGGCACAACGTGCGCGCGCTCTGTCGGAAGGACGCGACTTTATCAAGTGGACCTTCGAACCGACTCGGGCGCGCAACGCGCACTTCAATCTGAATCGGTTGGGCGTCGTCATCCGAGATTACGCAGTGAACTTTTACGGCACCGATTACGTGACGAACCCGGACGAGAAAGCTGCGGGCGTCAGCGGCATGGACAGCGATCGCGTGTTCGCGAGTTGGAACCTCCGATCGCCGCGGGTCGAAGCGCTGGCCGCGGGTACGGAATACTCGCTTCCGCATCCTGATCGAACCATTGAAATTCCGGCTGACTATTCCGCGCTGTTGAAAACTGATCCCGCGGCCGGAAAGCGCGAAGTGCTGCGCGTGCGGGAAGAGTTCTTGAAAGCTCTGGGTGATGGTCTGGTTTGCCGGGCGTTCGAGCGGGACGCTGCGCAACCAAGATATTTGTTTTATCGAGACGAAGATTAGCCGCAGAGGCACAGAGACCGGAGAAAACAGAAGCAGGAGGCAGGAGGCAGTAAGCAGCAAGCAGTAAGCAGAAAATCGTCGAATGCGGGCCCGATCACCGCCCGGTTGATTGCAGCGATTCATTTCTTTTCCCCTGCCTACTGCTTTCTGCATTCTGCTTTCTTTCTGTTTTCTCCGTGTCTCTGTGGCAGATTCGGGATTCTGACTTGCCCAAGCAACCATCAACAGAAAAAGCGATCGCCAAACTGCGCGAAGAGATTCGGCATCACGAAGAACTCTACTATGTGCGCGACGATCCGGAGATTTCGGATCGCGAGTATGACGAACTGATCGAAAAGCTGCGCGCGCTCGAAGAAAAGCATCCCGAACTCCTCACGCCCGATAGTCCAACCCAGCGCGTCGGTGGCCGTCCGGTCGAAGGTTTTGCGGAATTCGTTCATCGCCGCCCGATGCTGTCGCTCGACAACAGCTACAACATCGAAGAGCTGCGCGCGTTCGACGAGCGTTGTCGCAAACTCGCCGGCGGCAACGCGCCAGACTATGTCGCTGAATTGAAGATTGACGGACTGTCGCTTTCGATTCATTACCAGGACGGATTGTTCGTTCGGGGAGTCACGCGCGGCGATGGCACTCGCGGCGAAGACGTGAGTGCGAACGTGCGTACGATTCGCAGTGTGCCGCTGAGGCTGCGCGACGGATCGAAGAAGGTGCCGAGCGCGATCGAAGTGCGCGGCGAAGCGTACCTTTCCCGCAGAGTCTTTGAAAAAGTTAACGACGAGCGCGAAGAAGAAGGCGAGGCGCGGTTTGCGAATCCGCGCAACGCCGCCGCCGGCGCGATTCGCCAACTCGACCCGGCGATGGTGGCAAAGCGGCGACTCGATATGTTTGCCTACGACGTGCTCGCTGGTGATCGCAAAGCGTTCGCGACCCACTGGGAAGCGCTTGATTGGGCGGAAGGCGCAGGCTTTCGCGTGAACGAGAATCGTCAACTGTGCAAGTCGATCGACGAGGTGATCGAGTTCTGCAATGCAATCGAGGCGAAGCGCGACAGTCTCGGTTACGAGATTGATGGCGTCGTCGTCAAAGTCAATTCCACCGCGCTGCAGGACCAGTTTGGCGCCACCGGCAAAGCGCCGCGCTGGGCGGTCGCTTACAAATACGCAGCGCGGCAAGCCACAACTAAAGTCAACGACATCGTCGTGCAGGTCGGCCGCACCGGCGCGCTGACGCCGGTGGCGATGCTTGAGCCGGTGCAACTCGGCGGCGTGACCGTGTCGCGCTCGACGCTGCACAACGAAGACGAGATCGCGCGGTTGGGTTTGCGGATCGGCGACTGGGTTTTGATTGAACGCGGCGGCGACGTAATTCCGAAAGTCCTGAAGGTCGTCGAATCGAAACGCACCGGGAAGGAAAGAAAGTTTCGCCTGCCGCCCGCGTGTCCGGTGTGCGGTGGCCACGTCTCGCGTCCCGAAGGCGAGGCCGTATCCCGCTGCGTTGCGGCTGATTGTCCGGCGCAACTGATTGGGCGCCTGCTGCATTTCGCTTCGCGGCGCGCGATGCGTATCGAGGGTTTGGGCTTCGCGCTGGCCGATCAACTGATTGCGAAGAAAATGGTGAAAGACGTCGCCGATCTTTACAGCTTGAAACTCGAGGACCTGACGTCGCTTGAGCGGATCGCGGAAAAGTCTGCGTCGAACGTCCTCGCGCAAATCGAAACCAGCAAGTCGCGCGACCTTTGGCATTTGATTTACGGTCTCGGCATTCGTCATGTTGGCGAGCGCACGGCCGGAATTCTGGCGCGCCGTTTCGGATCGCTGCCGCGTCTGTCCGACGCGACCGTCGAGGAACTCGACGACATTCACGAAATCGGTCTGACGATGGCGCAGAGTATCCGCGACTGGTTCGAAGACTCCGGGAATGCGGGGCTGTGCCAGCGTCTGCAGGCTGCCGGGGTGCGCACCGTGGCCGAGGACCAATCACCCGCAGCGGCCGATGATGAAAGGTTCGCGGGCAAGATCTTTGTCTTGACCGGCACGCTGCCGAGCATAGCGCGCGATGAAGCACGCGCGTTGGTCGAAGCGCGTGGCGGGCGGGTCACGTCTTCGGTCAGCAAGAAAACGGATTTCGTTCTCGCCGGCGCCGATCCGGGGTCAAAGCTGGACAAGGCGAATCAGTTGGGCGTGAAAGTGATCGACGAAGCTGCTTTCAGAACGATGTTGGAGTAGTATTGAGCGGAAATGGATTCAACGCCGGAACCGAAAGTACTTGAACTCGTGTACACGCTGTTTTGCGACGACGTGCGTTTGGAAGTAGGCAACAAGCTTTCCTACATGGGTGTCTTTCAAACCATCGTCGTGCCGCAATTGCCGGTGTGGCTGCCGAAGCTCGCCGTCGTCAATCACTGGCGGGGTGAGGGGGCGCATTTGTCGGAAGTGCGAATCCTGATGCCAAATAGGGAAGAGGCGCTGGTCGTGTCCCAACCGGCGCGTTTTGAAATCACGCACGACTCAGCCGACAACATCAGTTTTTTTGTGAATGTGACTTTCCCGATCGCGGGCGAGTACCTGGTGCAGACCTTGGTCGATTCCAACCTGTTTGAGGAACGCGTGCTGATCGTCTCTGACCAGCAGTTGATCGCGTCTGAGGACGAGGCGTCAGAAGCAGTCAACTAGTCTTTCAGGCGATTTGGTACTGCTTGATCTTGTAATTCAGCGTAGTGGTTCCCAATCCCAGCATGCGCGCGGCGTGGGCTTGATTGCCACCAGTAAGTTCGAGAGCGCGTCCGATCAGGCGAGTCTCAAATCGCTTAACCTCTTCGAAAAAATTAAGTCCTGATTCCATCTCCAGGCTCGTGACCGTAGCCGAAGCCTCGGCCAAAGCGTTTTCGTGATCGAGCGACTCGGCTTCGTCCAACAAATAGCCGGCCAGCTCCTTTATCTTTTCCAATCGCGCTGCCGGATTCGCCCTTCGCGACGGTAGTCCCCGCAGACGGCGTTTGGAAATCGATTCAACTATTGCAGCTTTTGCGGTACTCATTATGATTACTCCCGAACTGGTCTCTAATTAAATAAGACGGCAGAAGGCGCAGTTTGTTAACCGATACTCTGCGTCTCAAGTTCTACAGACGCTCGAACCCATCAACTGGTTCCAAGTTTTTCTGTGCTGAACGAGAATCATTCAGCGCCGGGAGTGGGATGCGCCGCTTGCTTTGAGTAGTTTGGATATCTGGTCGATTCCGGCCGGGTTTGGGCAGCGCTTCCCTGACAACAAAAGGGAACGCTCCCCGAGCAGGATGTACACGGCGAGGGCGTCGCGCAGGTTCTTTGATTTAATCGCCGCGAGGTGCTGCTTGGCCGTTGACACGTCACCGCGGGCGAACGTGCCGGTGAGGGCGCCCGATGGCTCGCTGGTCTCGAGGTTCCGAACGGTGCTTTCCAAAAGTGGCAGCAGAATCTGGCGCGACCGCCGCCGTGACAATCCGCAACCCACCAACATTTCCAAAGCGATGTCGAATAAGGCGACGAAGTGACCGGAAGCCGTTACCGCGGCCGCATGATAAAGCGCCTTTGCCTTGGCGTTGATCGAAAAGCTCTCGCCACCTAGATCTTCAACGATGGACCTGGCGGCGCGCACGGCCGGTGGATCACCCTCGATCGCGAAGAATGCGTGACCAAACGCTCCTAATTGGGTTCGTGGATCGCTGATGGAAACCAGCGGATGCAGTGATCCCGTCGCGAAACCATTTGGTCGAAGTGGCGACAGAACATCGGAAGAAAGTGCCCCACTGGTATGCAAGGCGACGTGGCGAGAAGAGGTGCGGCCGCGTCGCTCGACCTTTGAACTAAAGAAGACTGCGAGCTGCTGAGCGACCGATGCGAGGGCGTCGTCCGGAGTCGAAATCACAATCACTTCACAGAGACTGAGGCGTTCGGACTGACCGCGCGAGAGCCGATTGAGCTGATGAACGGCCAGTGGCGCAGTGTCCTTTCCAATTGCTTTGGCAGCGCGGCGCGCGCTGATTTGGTGGCGCGTGACGACGATTTCAACTCGATAGCCATCGTTGCTCAAGGCATGTCCGAGCGCAGTTCCGAGTCGGCCTGCGCCGACAATTGCTACCGAAGGCTTTCGCCGTCGCCGGCCCACGCGTGTGCGCGTCCGGTTAGATTTCTTCGCAGACTTTTTGGGGTTTGTGACCATCGCGAGCTGTTCGGAATGTATCACTCGGCCGAGGCGGTCGCAATTGCGTAGGCATTTCGCTTTCACTGGACTATAATGCGGCCTCCGACGCCGCGTCGGCCGCGCAAGGGATATCCGAAAAGTTTTCGCCGAAGGGCCTTCAAAATTGCGCAACCTCGGCCCGGAACATGGCATCAAAGCCGTGCGTTCGTTGAAAGCAGTGCTGGTGCCTCAAAGTGCTGCCGCTTAAGAAAAAACAAAGCGGCCGTCAAGATCGTTGGTTACGGCCCACCGAGAGACGAAGCCCGGTTTTCTCTCTCGGCCTCGAAATTCTGGAGGTTTTAATGAAAAGTCACCTCTCTCGCGCCGTCACTGCGGTCGGCCTGGGACTTAGCCTGTGGGTAGCGACCGTGGCCACTTTGGCCGCTCCCCAGACTCAGGATCAAACAAAGACTCAGGATCAGACGAAGCCGGCGCCGGCGCAAAAGGACAAGACCGGCAAGGACAAGCCGGCGCAGCCGGCCACTCAAACTTCCAGTAATAAGACTCTCTCAACCAACGACGATCCGACGATGATCGGGAAGCGCAACATCAACAAGGGTCTCTGGGGCAAGATCGCCTCCGGCACCGAAAAAGAAGTGCGCATGGGCCGGATGCTGGCCGCCGAAGTCGATAAGGAAGCCAAGTTCATCGACGATCCAATAATTACTGAATACGTGAACCGAGTGGGACAGAACATCGTGCTGCACTCAGACGCCAAGGTCCCTTTCACAATCAAAGTGATCGATTCCGATGAAGTGAACGCTTTTGCGCTGCCGGGTGGTTTCTTTTATGTAAACAAGGGGCTGCTGCTGGCCGCCGATAACGAGGCCGAGTTGGCCGGCGTCATGGCGCACGAGATCGGACACGTTGCCGCGCGCCACGCCATGGAAAACGAAAGAAAGATGGAAGTCATTAACTACGGCATGCTGGCGACAATCATACTGGGAGTCCCAATTGCGAGTACCGTGCTCTACAACGGTGGAAGTTTTTTTGAGGGTTTGGCCTTTCTGAAGTTCACCCGCGCCGCTGAAGGAGAAGCTGATCGGCTCGGCGTGCAATACATGTGGGCTGCCGGTTACGATCCGGGCGCCATGGCGACGATGTTCGAAAAGCTCGAGGCCAAGAACAAGAAGAAGCCGGGCACGCTCGCCAAGATGTTTCAGGATCATCCAGCGCCTGCGGATCGCCGCGCCGGGGCTCTGGCCCTGGCCGCGCGTTTTCCCGAACGCGAGGAATACATCATCAGCTCTTCTGAGTTTCAGCGCGTCAAGAATCGCTTGTTGAGATTGTCGAACGCCCGTGCTTCGTCGAACGGTACGATTGCCGGCAGCGATGATGGCACGCCCGGACGTCCTACTTTGAAGCGTCGCTCTCCGACCCCTGACGAGTCGACGACGTCGCCGGACGATCAGAAGAAGCCGGACAGCAGCAAGCCGGCGCCGCCATCCTTGAAACAGGGTCAGCCGCAACCTTCGCCGACGCCGCAACCGTGAGTCAGAACCACCTGCGGTAGCGGGTGGGCAATCGCGGCAAGATCAACAAAGGCTCTCAAGCAGTTTTGCTTGAGAGCCTTTCTTTCGGGAGCGCGGACATTCTGTCCGCACGGCGCGGGTAGCGGCCTTATCATTCTAGGGCTCGTGGTATTGCGCTGCGGCCGATGCTGGCCCAACTTTGGGACTCGGGTCTTCACGTCGCACGACCCCCGTAAAGAAACTCCGAAAATAACCATACATCGAAAAGATAGCCGAAATTACAACCACCCAAAGCATGGCTCTTCCCGCCGTATAGATCAGAATCTGCCAGTCATTCCAGGTCGTGTGCGCAGGTCCGAGCAGATGCGCCCAGGCATCGCGCAACTCAGGCACGGTCCAAAACTGAATCGCGGGAAACGGCCGTCCGAAATTCGAGACGTGCGGCGCGCCGCCTGAAGGCGAGAGTGACAGAATCAACAAACCCACGGTCACGACCTGCGCCACCATCTTGAACTTGCCCATCTTCGACGCCGAGATTACCAGGCCATCCGTCGCGGCAATTGACCGCAATCCCGTGACTGCGAACTCACGTCCGACGATGATCACCACCGCCCACGCCGGCGCCAGGTGATTCTCGACCAGCGAAATCAGCGCCGCAGAGATCAAAAGTTTGTCGGCAATTGGATCGAGCAGTTTGCCCAGTTTGGAAACCTGCTTCCGCCGCCGCGCAATCTTGCCATCAAGATAATCGGTCAAGGACGCGGCAACAAAAATCGCCAGCGCCAAAATGTATCGCGGCACACCGAGATTCTCTGACAGCGGTGTCAACAGCACCACCACCAACAGCGGCACGATGAAGATTCGCGAAAGCGTCAGTGCGTTGGGAAGGTTCACTTCAATCGGAGTCTAGGGTTGGTTCTTTTCACTGTCAAGATAACGCTCTGTGTCCTTGCCCGACAATGAATCGTTCATCTAGAATAGCAGGTTCTGCGCCACGCAAAATTCTTATCTGTGGCGACGAACTTCGCTTTTCACACGCGTATGGCCATTGACCGCATCACCGTCCGAGGAGCTCGCCAGCACAACCTCAGAAACATCAACGTTGATATCCCGCGCGACAAGTTGACCGTCATCACCGGCCTGTCCGGCTCAGGCAAGTCTTCGCTGGCGTTCGACACGATCTACGCCGAAGGTCAGCGCCGCTACGTCGAATCGCTATCAGCCTATGCCCGGCAGTTTCTCGATCAGCTTGAGAAGCCCGATGTCGATTCAGTCGAAGGCCTTTCGCCGGCCATCTCGATCGAACAGAAGACGGTCGCGCGCAGCCCGCGCTCGACGATCGGCACGGTCACAGAGATTTACGATTACCTGCGCCTGCTGTTTTCGTCGATTGGCCAGCCGCACTGCTATCGTTGCGGCGCGGCGATTACGCGGCAGAGCGTCGAGCAAATCCTGCAAAGCGTGCTGGCCCTGCCCGAGGGCGAGCGCGTCATGATCCTGGCGCCGATCGTTCGCGGCCGCAAAGTCGAATTCAAGAAAGAGCTGGCCAAGCTGGCGAAAGACGGATTCATTCGCGCGCGCGTCGATGGCGAGCTGCGCTCGCTGGATGAGGAGATTCGTCTGGACAAGCGCCGCAATCACTCGATCGAAGCGGTCATCGATCGTCTGCTGATCAAATCGGGCATCAACGCGCGTCTGGGCGAATCGCTGCGCACGGCTTTGAAACTGACCGGCGGCGCGGTGCTGGTTTCGGTGATCGACGGGGAAGAGAACTTGTACTCGGAAAAGATGGCCTGCGTGAATTGCGGCATCAACGTGCCGCCGCTCGAGCCGCGCTCGTTCTCGTTCAACTCGGCCTACGGCGCCTGCCGCGAGTGCAACGGTCTCGGCGGCGTTTTGGAAATCGATCCGGGGAAACTGATCCCAAACGCGGGCGAAGTCCCCGACAAACTCGCTTTCATCGGTGCTGCCGATAAGTCCGGCTCGGCTTATCTGCGCAGCGCGCTGCTTGCGGTCATCAATCATTTCAAAGTTGATCCGAACACGCCGTTCGGTGAGTTGCCGAAAGAAGTGCGCGAATCGTTTCTGCACGGATTGACGGCGCAACTCCGTTTTCGGCAGGGCTTGTATTCGTACAAGGGTTACTGGCAGGGCGCACTTCCGTTGTTGCGCGAACGGCTGAATAATCCGCCGAGCGAGAAGATCCGCGTCGCGTTGGAAGAGATGGTTTCACCCGCCGTCTGTCGCGAATGCAAAGGTCTGCGTTTGCGGGCGGACTCGTTAGCCGTGCGCATCAACGGTCGTGGCATTGCCGACTACACTTCGATGACGATCGAAGACGCCGTCAAAGCATTCGATCGGGTCAAGCTCGACAAGCGTGAAGAGAAGATTGCCGGCCTGGTGCTGCGCGAAATCAAGGCCAGGCTTCGGTTTTTGGAAACCGTTGGGCTGGGTTATCTGACTTTGGATCGGCCGTCGGCGACTTTGTCCGGCGGCGAAGGCCAGCGCATACGCCTGGCCACGCAAATCGGCTCGCAACTGCGCGGCGTTCTTTACGTGCTTGACGAGCCTTCGATTGGTCTGCATCCGCGCGATAATCGGCGTTTGCTGGACACTCTCTCGGCTCTGCGAGATCTCGGCAACACAGTACTGGTCGTCGAGCATGATGAAGAAACCATTCGCCGCGCGGATTATGTCGTCGATCTTGGCCCCGGCGCGGGCACGCACGGCGGCGCGGTCGTCGCATTCGGAACGCCGGAAGCCGTGGCTGCCAATCCCGATTCGATCACCGGCCGTTACATCCGCGGCGAGCTGAAGATTCCGGTTCCATTGGATCGACGTTCGCCCAACGGAAAGGCGATCACCATTCGCGGCGCGTCCCACAACAATCTCGCCGAGATCGACGTGACGTTTCCGCTGGGTCTCTTCACCGTTGTAACTGGTGTTTCCGGCTCCGGCAAGTCAACGTTGGTGGCCGACATTCTTTATCGCGCGCTGGCGAAGAATCTCTACGGCTCGCTCGCCGAACCGGGCGCGCACGCGTCGATCGAAGGGCTGGAGCATATCGACAAGGTGATCGAGATCGATCAGTCTCCGATTGGACGTACACCGCGATCGAATCCGGCAACTTACACGGGGTTGTTCACGCCAATTCGCGAGCTATACGCGATGCTGCCGGAGTCGCGCGAGCGCGGTTACAAGCCTGGCCGCTTCTCGTTCAATGTCAAAGGCGGCCGCTGCGAAGCTTGCGAAGGCGAAGGCATGAAACGCATCGAGATGAATTTTCTCCCTGACGTTTACGTGCTGTGCGACGTATGCCGCGCCGCGCGCTACAACCGCGAGACGCTTTCGGTTAAGTACAAAGGTAAGTCGATCGCCGAACTCCTGGATACCACTGTCGAGGAAGCGCTGCCGGCGCTCGAAAACATCCCACAGATTAAGCCGAAGCTACAGACGCTTTTGGATGTCGGGCTTGGTTACATCAAACTGGGCCAGTCGGCCACCACACTTTCCGGCGGCGAAGCGCAGCGCATCAAGCTGGCGAAGGAACTTTCGAAACGTGCGACGGGCAGAACGATCTATATTCTCGACGAGCCGACGACCGGACTGCACTTTGCCGATGTGCACAAACTGCTGGACGTGCTGCAGCGTCTGGTCAGCGTCGGAAACACCGTAATTGTCATCGAACATAATCTCGATGTGATCAAGAGCGCCGACTACATCATCGATCTCGGCCCCGAAGGCGGCGCGCACGGCGGTCGCGTGGTGGCCAGCGGCACGCCAGAAGAAGTTGCGGCCGTGCGCCGCTCGCACACCGGGCACGTGCTCAAGCCGCTGCTGAACGGAAACGGGAAGCGCAACGGCAAGAAGAAACCAGTCAACGGCGTGCCAATTTCTCGTAACGAATCACAGAAGGTCGCGTGATATACTCGTCGCCTCAAACATGACAATCGACGACGCAGCGTTCGAAGCGATTAAGTTGGCGGTGGAGGCCGGTGTCACCGATCGGGCCTTCTGGCAATCGCGCACGCCGGATGAGCGAATAGCCGCGATGGAGCTAATGCGACGGCGTGCTTACGGCTACGACGAGCACTCTGTTCCTAAGCTGCAAAGAGTAATTGAAATTACGACGCGCAAACACTATGAGCCCGGGCCCGCCAGAGCGGACAACTCGGCCGACCCACCAAAAGAGCAATCGTGACAGATCGCATCTCAGCAATCGTCAAAGACAGTCTTGAGACGAAACGGCGCTTTTTCGCAGCGCACGCTGACGCAGTCGAGCGTGCCGCCGGGATGATCGCTGCGGCTTTCAAGACTGGCGGCAAACTCTTGTTATTCGGCAACGGCGGTTCCGCGGCGGACGCGCAGCATATCGCCGGCGAACTCGTTAATCGATTCTTGCTGAAACGGCGCGCGCTGCCGGCGATTGCCTTGACGACTGATGGCGGAGGGCTGACGTGTATCGCTAACGACACCGGATTCGAGAACGTCTTCGCGCGCCAGATCGAGGCGCTGGGGGCGAAGGGCGATGTTTGTCTCGCGATCTCGACTTCGGGAACTTCGCCGAATATTGTTACGGCTTGCGAACAGGCCCGCGCGCAGGGCATGAAAGTGATCGGCTTGCTGGGCCGCGACGGCGGCGGCGTGAAATTGCTCTGCGATGTTGCCCTGATCGTCGAGAGCGACGACACGCAGCGCATACAGGAAACGCACAACTTAATCGGGCACATCCTGTGTGAGTTGATCGAGTCGAGCCTCTTCGCTCGCGTTTAGAGGCGGGGCTTGCCCCGCCTGCGAGGGCGAGCCCTCGCGCTAAACGATTTGTTTCTTGACGATTGTCATCACATGTCGATCTACGAAGACCTGCAGCCGATTAGCCTTGATGGAGTCAGCACCTATCCGCTTGCTTCACGGCCGAGCAAAGTAGCGGTCGAAGACTTCGCTAAGCCGGTTACGGAAGATTCTTCGCTGCGCGACTATCTCGACTCGCTCCCGAACATTCTGGCAGTTCAGAGCCTGCGCGATCTCGCGGCGCGCATGCGGCGCGCGCGCGAGGCTGGCAAGCCGATCATTTGGGGTCTCGGAGGCCACGTGATCAAGACGGGCCTTGCGCCGGTCATCCTCGACCTGATGCGCCGCGGGTTTGTAACCGCGATCGCCGGGAACGGTTCAGTGCTAGTTCACGACGCTGAGATCGCGATGGTTGGGTCAACTTCCGAAGACGTCGATGCCACGCTGGGCGCGGGTGCGTTCGGCGGCGCCGAAGAAACAGGAAGGCTGTTGAATGGCGCAGCGCGCGATGGCGCGCGCGAGGGACTTGGTTTCGGCGAGGCGCTTGGCCGCGCGCTGCTGGCATTGAAACCGAAACACGAGAATCTTTCGCTCCTTTGTGCCGCCTACAACGCGCGGATGCCTTTCACCGCACACGTTACCATTGGCGGCGATATCGCGCACTTTCACAAGACGGCCGATGGCGCGGCGCTGGGCGCGACGTCGCACACCGACTTTCGTTTGCTGGCAGAAATTGTGAGGCTAATGGATGGCGGCGGCGTCTATCTCAATATCGGTTCAGCCGTTACGATGCCCGAAGTCTTTCTCAAGTGCGTGACACTGGTGCGCAACCTCGGTCATTCGTTGAATGGCATCACGACCGCGAACTTTGATTTCATTCAGTCGTATCGGCCTCTGACGAATGTTGTTCATCGCCCGAATGCGGACGGCGCGGGCCGAGGCTTTGCAATCACCGGTCATCATGAATTGACGATTCCGTTGCTGGCGGCAGAACTCATCTGTGGATCAGAGTCAGCATAGCTTCGCTCGTCAACTTCAGTCCCGCTAACACCAACACCACGGAGAGCCACCGCCTGATGCCGGCGATCGGCAGCACCCGCGTCCCCAACTCAGTTCCAATCCATCCTCCGATCAGAGCCGCCGGCGCCCAGTACGTTATGTCATTGGCGAGGAACGTCACCGCCGAGGCATGACCGAGCAGGCCTGCAATCGAGTTGACCAGAATGAATGCGGCTGCTACGCCGGACGTTTCTTTCGTCGTGGTCCAGCGCATCAACAACAGCACGGGGCTGAGAAAGATGCCGCCGCCGACGCCGGTCAGTCCCGAGAGCAACCCAATCACCGCGCCCAAACATAACGCGATCCAGATTGGGACTAACGTGGCGTCTTCATTTTCGGTGGCGGCCGCCGCACTGAAAAACAATCGCACCGCGCTGTATAGCAGCACGACGCCTACGATCGACTTATAGATCGGGATCGGCAATGTCAGGGCGCCGCCGAGAAATGCCGCGGGTATCGAGGTCACGACCAACGGCCAGAAGGTGCGCCACGAAAAAAAGCCCGCGCGATAAAAACGAACCGTGCCGATGAGGGCGACAATGATGTTCAGCGTCAGGGCCGTCGGCTTCATCACGACCGGCGCTACGCCAAAGAGAGCCATGGCCGCCAAATAGCCGGATGCGCCGGCGTGGCCGACCGTCGAATAAAGCAAAGCGACGACGAAAATGAGGGCCGCTATCGCCAGCGCGATTATGGTGCCAGTGTCCAAGGCTTAAGTAACCGCACGCAGGATTAGCAGGAACGCGGCGATGAAAACATAGCGCTAGCAGGAAAGTCCAGTTCTTTGTTCATGCGCCGCTCCTTTCGGCGCGAGCCGGCGCGAGTTATACTCAAACTCGATCGTTCGTATTTTCGGTTGCTTTCGATCAAAGAGATGGACAAAGTCAAGACTGAACACTTTCGACGAATCCTGTTGGCTGAGTTGCGTCGTCACGCGCGCCTGGTTGGCGACGATCAGGCCGCGGCCATCGACGCTGCCGATGATGGCGCGAAAGAAAGCGCCGACCTGTCTTTGCGAGACGTGATTGAGGAACTTGCTCTGAAACTCGGCGATCGGGAATCGCAGATGGTCGCGGACATCGATCAGGCACTGATGCGTTTGGATGAGGGAAGTTATGGATTGTGCACATACTGCGGCAAAGCGATTGATGAGCGCCGCCTTGAAGCCGTCCCCACGGCTCGTCACGACGCCGTGTGTCAGGCCGCAATTGAGCAAGCGAATGGGAAGAGCGATCGCCCCACAATCTAATTCATGAGTTTTTGAAGAGAAGGGAAGTTGAGGAAGTTAAGCCCTTGCGTTAGCCATCGTCTTTCGGTAATCCTCGCCGTCAATCACCACAGTCTTGCACATCTCGTAGAGTCTTGAACGCAGCGCCGTGCCAATCCGATCCTCGAGGATCTCGCCGATATCCTTTTCGTTCTTGCGCGTGTCGAGATAATTGGTCGTGAAGATCGTCAGACGCTTGTCGTTGTAGCGCGTGTTGATTATCTGCATCATCGTGTCGCGCACCCAGTCGGTTGGCTTTGACGCGCCCAACTCATCAAGCACCAGAACCTCAGCGTCGAAAACCGGCTGGAGCACTTTCAGTTCCGAAGTTTGCGAAACAGGATTGTAGGAATCCTGAATTCGCCGCAGCAACGCTCCGAACTGGTAGAACAATCCGTGCACTTGGTAGCGTTCAATCAGTTCGCGCAGAATCGCTACCGCGAGGTGGGTCTTGCCGACGCCTACAGCGCCGATGAAGACGAGGCCGCGGCCATCGATCACCAGATAGTCGTCCAGTATCCGCTGGGCTTCGGCCTTGGCGATCCATTTTGAAGTCTCAGAGTCCGCGGCTTTGTAGTCCTGGAGAGTGCAATGCTGATAGCGCGGCGGTATATGCGCCGCGTGAAACAGACGTTGACGTTGATCCGAAGTCTGGCAGCGGCAACGGCGCGCGCCAACTTCAGGCACGACCTCCATGCCGGTACCGAAACAGTGTGGGCAGTTTGGATCCTTTTCGTTTATCGAGAGTTCGGGTTCCGCAGGTTGATCGGGCGGGGGACCAGCCGATTCCGCAGCACCGGTTACGATTCGCAAACGTTTATTCTTTGACTTCTCTGGCGCCATGTTCAGGAAGCTACCTGTTTCAATCCTCCGACCGATTTAGAACGAGCGCAGATTATACCATCGCCAAGGCGAGACTTACCGAGGCGGAGCAGCTATTTCTCTGAGGCGCCGATTTCAACGTGGAAAGTTCGGAGGTGCCTTGCAGAGGCAATCCCTACTTGCATTTTGATTGAGGGCTGGGTAAACAATGCTCTCAGCAATAATTCGATAGTTATGAATTTCATTCAACAATTACTGAACAAACTTGGCTTGGCGAACGTCCACTCCGATCGGCACCCGATACGGATTTTTCTGCTCGAAGACGACGAGCGCCGTTGTGAATGGTTTGCCAAACGCTTCAAGGGCGATGAACTGGATATCGCCAGCGATGTCGCGCACGCGCGCGAGTTGCTGGAAACAAAGACATACGATTCGATCTTTCTCGATCATGACTTAATACCTGAACACTACGGCGCGACCGAAAACGATGACGAGCGCACGGGCTATGCGATCGCGGCGTTTCTCGCTTCGCGTCCCGACCTGCAGCGCGCGGCAACAATTATGGTGCACAGCTTTAATGCCGATGGCGCAATGCGCATGGTCGAAGAACTTCGCGGTGCCGGCCGAGCGGCCGAGTACATTCCTTTTCATTTCCTAAAAGACAGAATCCGAAATTTCTGGCCGCGATGAAGCGCCCAGGGCGAAGGGCAAAGGGCGAAGAGTCTTTACTCTCTTTGCACTTTGCCCTCTGCCCTTTGCTCGTATGGTGGCCAGGGACGGAATTGAACCGCCGACGCCGGCCTTTTCAGGGCCGCGCTCTACCAACTGAGCTACCTGGCCGAAGCGAGGAAGACTGTGCAGTATAGAAATCGCAAGCAAAGAGTGTCAACCGAGGCGGCCTCAATGGTCTTCAGATGTCGGCGTGCCCCGCGTTCCTAAGAGCAGAGAGTTTTCGATCCCCAGCAATTCCCCAAAGAAAATCAGGGTCGGCGCGCACTGTCGAACAAAGCCGTTGACTGACATCGACGGAGGTGTATAATTCCTCTCGCCGGACGGGGCTGACTCGAAGAGCCCAGCCAGTCGCAAGACAGCTATCCGGCGCTTGAACAACGACAGTGCCCGCCAGTGCCAGCTTGGCCGCCGAATCGCGTCCCCCGTGAATCGCTACCTAGCTGGCACGCGTTTTCTCAGGGTCTTGCACTAATAAGAAAGCGGCTTCAATCATCGCTGATTGAAGCCGCTCTCGCTTTATGGGGCCAACTTTTTCGGTTGACGTTCGCGAGTTAGCAACTTGCTATTACATCCCCATGCCGCTCATTCCGCCCATGCCGCCGGGCATCGGAGCCTTGCCTTCCTCTTCGGGAATCTCCGAAACCATCGCCTCGGTCGTGAGCATGAGTCCGGCGATCGAGGCTGCGTTCTGCAACGCAGTGCGAGTGACTTTCGTCGGATCGATGACGCCCGCCTTGACCAGATCTTCGAATACTTCGGTTTGCGCATTGAAGCCGAAGTGCTCGTTCTTGTCACCGCGAACGCGCTCGACAATGACCGCGCCTTCCTTGCCCGCGTTCTGAACGATCTGACGCAGAGGCTCTTCCAAAGCACGCCGGACAATCGAAACACCGATCCGTTCGTCCGGGTCGCCGCCTCTGCCAATCACAGCCTTAGCATCTTCCAGCACCTTGGCAGCTCTGACGAGCGTGACCCCGCCGCCGGGAACGATGCCTTCTTCAACGGCTGCCCGCGTCGCGTGCATGGCATCTTCGACACGCGCCTTTTTCTCTTTCATCTCAGTCTCGGTCGCTGCTCCGACTTTGATGACTGCGACGCCGCCGACTAACTTCGCCAGACGCTCTTGCAACTTCTCGCGATCGTAATCGGACGTCGTCTCTTCGATCTGGGCGCGAATCGTTTTGACGCGGCCTTCGATGTCAGCTTGCTTGCCCGCGCCTTCGACGATCGTCGTGTTGTCTTTGTCGATCGTGATTTTCTTGGCGCGGCCCATGTCTGAAAGCTGGACATTCTCTAGCTTGATGCCGAGATCCTCACTGATGACCTTGCCGCCAGTCAGAATGCCGATGTCCTCAAGCATCGCCTTGCGACGATCGCCAAAGCCCGGCGCCTTGACGGCCGCGATGTTCAGCGTGCCGCGCAGCTTGTTGACTACGAGAGTCGCCAATGCTTCGCCCTCCACGTCCTCAGCGATCAAAAGCATCGGTTTGCCCAGTTTCGCAACCTGTTCCAGCAAAGGAAGAAGGTCCTTCATCGAGCTGATTTTCTTTTCGTGAATCAGAATCAGCGCGTTTTCCAAAGTGCATTCCATCCGCTCGGCGTCGGTAACGAAGTAAGGGCTGAGATAGCCGCGGTCAAACTGCATACCCTCGACTACTTCCAGCGCGGTTTCCATCGTCCGCGACTCTTCGACGGTAATTACGCCGTCTTTGCCGACCTGATCCATAGCTTCGGCGATGATCGTGCCGATCGTGGCGTCGCCGTTAGCCGACACCGTGCCGACCTGCGCGATCATGTCGCCCTTGACCGGTTTCGAAAGACGCTGAATCTCTGTGATCGCGCGCTCGACCGCTTTGTCGATCCCGCGTTTGAGGGCCATCGGATTGGCGCCGGCGGCGACGGTTTTCACGCCCTCGCGGAAAATCGCCTGAGCCAACACGGTAGCGGTGGTGGTGCCGTCACCGGCAACGTCCGAAGTCTTGGAAGCGACTTCGCGCACCATCTGCGCGCCCATGTTCTCGAGCGGATCTTTCAAGTCGATCTCTTTTGCCACGGTCACGCCGTCTTTGGTGATTGTCGGCGAGCCAAACTTTTTGTCGATCACCACGTTGCGGCCTTTGGGCCCGAGAGTGATCTTGACTGCATCGGCGAGCTGATTGATGCCGCGCAAAATTGCTGAGCGCGACTCCTCGCCATGAACTACTTGCTTTGCCATTTGCTTTTCTTCTCCTGCTAAATTGATTTAGTTGAAATCGAAAAAAAGGCGACCAGAGTCTCGTGGACTACTTGGCGCCTTTCTTGCCCGCGGCAGCGCGTTGGATGATTCCGAGAATCTCGTCCTCGCGCATGATCAAAAGCTCTTCGCCGTCGATCTTAACTTCCGAGCCGCTGTATTTTCCAAACAGAACGCGGTCGCCGACGCGCACATCCAATGTCTGGCGCGTTCCGTCGTCGCGATATTTCCCTTCGCCGGCGGCTACGACCTCGCCCTCTTGTGGTTTTTCCTTAGCGGTGTCCGGGATGATGATCCCGCCGCGAATCTGTTCGCCTTCCTCAATGCGCCGCAGAATCACGCGGTCTTGAAGTGGCCTGATGTTTACTGCCATAACTGAAAAATGCTCCTTTTTCTGTTTGATTTGGACACAACCGTACTAGAAAATTGCATACGTCATAGGTCGCCAAGTTTGGCAATCTAGAAAGTTGAGTGCCAACGAATATAGATAGGATGTGGTGACCTTGTCAACCGCCGAGCTGAGCGGTCGAAACGGAAGCCAGGCTAATGCGCGCTCAGGCCGCGTTTTTGGCCATTCTCGCGAGAGTTCCGAGCGCGCTCCTGAGCGCGGTAGGCGTTGACTCTCTTTGAGATCGTGTTCCGGTGGATGCCGAGTGCGTCGGCGGTGTGGATGATGCGCTTCTTATTACGTAAGAAGGCCTTTTGAATGTACAGCTTTTCGAACTCGTCCAGAGCTTCATCTAGCCTGATGTGGCCATCAAGCATCTCTTCGATCACTGCTTCTAAACGGGGGCGTATCTGCATGTCTCTCTCCAACCATCTTTCCACCCGCTAACGCAGGTGGCTCTGACAACGGCGTACTTGCATCGTATCTCTCTCACCATCTGACCAAAATCAAAGACTCTCGCCGACGAGTAGTTGATAGGCTTCGAGGTAGCGATCAGTAGTCGCTTCTGCGACTTCCGGTGGCAACTTGGGCGCGGGCGGCTGTTTGTTCCAAGCGAGACCTTCGAGGTAGTCGCGCACGTATTGTTTGTCGAAGGAAGGCTGCGACTTGCCCGGCGAGTAACTGCCGGCCGGCCAGAATCGCGAAGAATCCGGCGTCAGGACTTCGTCGATTAGGATGATGCGGCCGTCACGGTCACGGCCGAACTCGAATTTGGTATCGGCAATAATAATTCCGCGAGTCCGAGCGTATTCGCTCGCTTCTTTGTAAATTCGCAGCGAAACATCGCGCAGGTAATCAGTTGTCTCGCGGCCCACGACGTCGGCCATGCGCTGCTCGCTAATGTTCTCGTCATGTCCGGTCTCGGCCTTCGTTGCCGGAGTAAAGATTGGCTCTGACAGTTGCTCTGATTCACGAAGCCCGACTGGCAGTTTGTGCCCGCAAACCTCGCCCGTTCGCTGATAATCCTTCCATCCGGAACCCGACAAATAGCCGCGCACGACACATTCTACGGGAAAGACTTCTGTGCGCCGCACCAACATCGAACGACCGCCCAACGCATCCGCGTGACCGCGAACCACAGGCGGCATCTCTGCGACGTCGGTTGTCAGCAGGTGATTGGGAACAATGTGTGCCAGTCTTGCGAACCAGAAACGCGAGAGCGCGGTGAGCACTTCGCCCTTGCGTTGAATCGGAGTTGGCAAGACGCAATCGAAAGCTGAAACGCGATCGGTGGCGACGATCAGCAAACGATCTTCGTCAAGGGCGTAGACGTCGCGAACTTTCCCGCGCCGCACGAGCTTAAGATCAGAAAGGGAAGTTGTAACTACGGGGGCGACAGAGACCATTTCACGAATTACTTTCGCACAGCAAACTAATAATTGAGGCGAGCGCGATTGTGCGCAAACGTCGGTACGCTGTCAAGAATGTGCGCGAAATAAAACGGATGGAAATTGTTTAGGGAGAGAATTGTACGAGTCGCGCAATCCTGTGGAAAGGATTTGTTCGCTGCTCGCCGACTTGATTCTGGCTATTTCGCTACGGTGTCGCGCAGGCGTCTGATTTGAGCCGCGTGGTTGTGCGCGTGCGCGGCGTAAATCCCTAACCAGTCTTCGGGCGTGTAGGCGCCGCTTTCCGAGTGAGTGCCTTCGCGCTGCCAATCTTCGTCGCTCATCAAATCAAACAGTTGAGCGGTCGTGGCGCGGGCGCTACGGAAGGCTTCCAATGCGGGGGCCATATCGCGTTTGTTGTAATCTAAGCGGGCGGCGAACGCTTCCTGATCGTAGCCCTGAATCAGAGGATGATCTTCAACCAGCAAACGCCGCAGCCTAAGCGCGCTGGTCGTTTCGCTGTCAGCGAGGTGATGAACAATTTCAGCCGCACTCCATTTCCCAGGGATCGGATGCGCAGTCAATAGATCCGAGGGAAAACCATCCAGACTCTCAGCAACCTGGTTGTAGCCGTCCTTGTAACGAGCAATCAGTTCCTGTTTTTCCTGGGAAATCATTAGCGCTTCACTCCTTCAGGTTCTCGGCAGCGCGCCATCGGCGGCAGCTTGATTAAGATGCAAGAAACTACTCTCGTACTTAACTTGCCGTCAAGTTGACGCAAGCGAGTTGACGCAAGCGAGCAGTTGACGCAAGCGAGCTTTCGGTTCGTTGCCTTGCGCCGACTTGTTCACTGTCTGGCTCTCAACTATTCTCACTACAAATCACAATTGCGAGGGTTGAATGGAAGAGCTTACTCAAACTGCACGCACTACTCTCAAACGTTTGCCGCAACGGGGCGCATTTGACCGCGGGTCAATCAACCAGATTCTGGACGAAGGCTTCATCTGTCAGGTCGGCTTCGCGGTTGAAGGACAGCCATTCGTGATTCCCACCGGCTATGCGCGCGTCGATGACAAACTGTTGATTCATGGCTCACAGGCGAGCCGCATGTTGCGCACGCTGGGGCAGGGGATTGACGTGTGCGTAACCGTGACTTTGATCGACGGGCTGGTGCTCGCGCGCTCGGCGTTTCATCATTCGATGAACTATCGCTCGGTGGTCGTTTTTGGCCGGGCGACCGTAATTGATGAACGCGAAGGAAAGCTCGCGGCATTGCTCGCTTTATCCGAGCACATGATTCCAGGTCGCTGGGACGACGTGCGCGAACCGAATGAGCGTGAAATGAAATTAACGACGGTGCTCTCTTTGCCGATCGACGAAGCTTCCGCCAAGGTGCGCACCGGCCCGCCCCTCGACGACGAAGAGGATTACGAGTTGTCGGTCTGGGCTGGCGTGATTCCGCTGCGATTGGTAGCCGAATCACCGATCGCTGATCCGCGTTTGCCGACCGAGATCGGGCCTCCGCCTTACGCGCTTGATTACACGCGCTCTACGTCAAAACGCTAAAAAGCTCTGCATAATCCGCAATCAAGTGGTCGCGAGGCTTCTCGCCTTGCTACTTTCCCGTTAATAGTCCATAGTGGCCTACGGTTAATCCTTCTCTCGCGCATCGACGGTGATGCGCCCCGCGCACAAATCGATTAGCGCTGGCGTTTTGGATAGTTCGAGAGCAGGCTGATTTCAAACTACGAAGCCGCTCACTAAGAGCATCCGAACCCGGTCCTTCGACTGCTACCGTTTCACCGAAGCCAATCCGATTTCGCAGCTTCTTTTCATTCCCTATAAAGGGAAGAGGTATATGTGTATGTCAACGAAACTTTATGTTGGAAACCTCGCTTTCCAGACCACTAGCCAGGAGCTGCAGGAAATGTTCGCTACGGCCGGCACGGTTGAATCAGCGAGCGTCGTGGAAGACCGCGACACGGGCCGCTCAAGAGGCTTCGGCTTCGTCGAAATGTCCACCAAGGAAGAGGCCACCTCAGCCATCGATCAGTTCAATGGCAAGGAACTCGGCGGACGCGCCCTGAAAGTCAACGAAGCCAAACCGCGCGAGAATCGCGGCGGTGGCGGCTTTGGCGGCGGCAACGGCGGCGGCGGCGGCTATGGCGGCGGCGGCGGCAAACGCTGGTAATCGCCAACAGGCAGTGAGCAGTAAGCTGTTCCTTTGTGTCCCCCGCGGCGAATTATTGCGCGAGAGCGTTGACCCCATAGCGGACACCGAAGGACTGCTCTGTCACTCAAGAATCAATTCGACGGTCTGAACCAGATCGTCATCACTAAAAGGAGTCTATGAATTTTTCTCAACTGGGACTTGCGCCCGCGCAACTGCGCGCCTGCGAGTCTCTCGGATACACCGAACCAACACCGATCCAGCTACAGGCGATTCCTGTAGTTCTCAGCGGCCGAGATCTAATCGGCTGTGCCGAAACCGGCACAGGTAAGACAGCCGCATTTCTGCTTCCCATCATTCAGAAGATCAGCGAACGCGCGCGACCCGGCGTCCGCGTGCTAGTGCTTGCGCCGACGCGCGAGCTGGCGCTCCAGATTCAGCAGAATTATGGCGAGCTTAACCGCGTGAAGACCAATCGCAGCACGATCGTGATTGGCGGCGCGAACATACGAACCCAAATCGCCGATCTACGGCGTGGCGTAAGTGTGCTGATTGCCACGCCGGGACGCCTGCTCGATCTAACTGAACGCGGCGCGGTCAATCTGTCCGCCGTCGAAGTCCTCGTACTAGACGAAGCAGACCGCATGCTGGACATGGGTTTTTTGCCGGCAATTCGGCGAGTGCTCGCGCTGCTGCCGACCAAACGCCAGACGCTTTTGTTCTCAGCGACGATGTCGTCGAATATCGAGCAACTGGCGCGTTCGACGATGAAGGAACCAAAACTTATCGAAGTGAACCGGCGCGGTAGCGCCGCCACCATGGTTGAGCAGACGGCTTACCCTGTGGCCCCGGAATCAAAGACGGCGTTGCTGCTTGATTTGCTGGAGCGCGAAAAGTTCGAACGAGTACTCGTGTTTACCCGCACGCGTCGTGGAGCTGAGCGCCTCTCGCACATTCTGACCGCGCGCGATCATAGCGCGAACCGCATCCATGCCGATCGCAGTCAACCGCAGCGCGAAGCCGCTCTGCGGGCGTTCAAAGACGGACGGACGCGCGTACTCGTAGCGACCGACATTGCGGCGCGCGGATTGGACGTCGATTCTGTTTCGCACGTGATCAATTACGACGTGCCGGCGGCGCCGGAAGACTATGTACACCGCGTCGGCCGTACTGGCCGAGCGGGCAATCAGGGCCAGGCGATAACGATCGTCGCGCCGGCTGATGAGTTGTCGATGCGAGCGATCGAGCGACTGACCGGGCAAGCAGTCAGGCGCGTCGTGCTGCCGGCCTTTGGCGGCGCACCAGCGCTTGCCGGTAACGGCGGCAAGCCGTTCACCCAATTTGCGCGCGGACGCAGCAGCTCAGTTCGTTCGTTTCGACCGCGACGGGCAAGTCGATAAGGCGTTAGGCAGTAGGCACTAGGCAGGAAGCAGGTAGTAGTAGCTCAATTGCTTCCAGCCTGGTTCCAGCTAGCCACTACAACAAGTTCGGAGGATAAACTCTTTGGCAAAAGACGACTTAGTTCCAGCAGAGGGCACGATCATCGACAAACAGCCCAACGCGTTTTTCAAAGTGCAGCTCGACAACAGTACGCACGTCGTGCTGGCGGCCATTTCCGGCAAGATGCGCAAGCATCGCATACGCATCCTGGTCGGCGATCGAGTCAGCGTAGAGATGTCGCCTTACGACCTCTCGCGCGGCCGCATCACGTATCGTTTCAAGTAAGCGACGCGGCGACGCGTGACCCGGGACCGGACGGTTCCGCAAACAGATTTAACTTCATAAGTGGCGCACGGGCAGCTTAGTTGCTGTCCGTTTCTTTTTGGTCATGGCATCACGCGGCAAATGGGATTATTGTCTTTCCGCAGGAGGAGCGGACATCATGACTAAACACATCGGTATCGTGGCCGGCAGCTCCGAGGGCGCTGCTCTCTGCTATCGCACAATCTGTCTTGAGGCGCCGGCCGTCATGGGTGAGCACAACCACCCTGAGATCACCATGAACTCGATACCGATGGCCGAGCACATGCGCCACATCATCGCGAACGACTGGCAGGCGGTAGCCGAGTTATTGCTTGCTTCCGCGCACAAGATTGCGCTGGCCGGCGCCGACTTCGCTATCTGCCCCGACAACACATACCACCAGGCGTTTGAATACTTACTTCCGCGCTCTCCGATCCCCTGGCTACATATCGCGGACGCGGTCGCTGAAGAGGCCCACCGTTTCGGCTACGCACGGCTTGGCATTTTAGGAACGAAATATTTGATGACAGGTCCTGTCTATCGCGCGCCCTTAGAGAAATTCAGGATCGAGCGCGAAATACCTGACGAGGCAGATCGGGAAAGAATTAACGAGATCATTTTCAAAGAGCTGGTCAACGGCATTTTCGCGGAAGGGTCACGGTTGTACCTTAATGAAGTGGCGGCCAAGTTAAAGGAGCGTGGGTGTGACGCGGTCGTGCTCGGCTGCACCGAGCTACCTTTGATCGTGCGCCCGGACGACACTCCTTTACCGACTTTGGATTCAACCCGCCTGCTGGCGAGGGCGGCGTTAAGTAAGGCGCTTGAGAATTGAATCATTCGATCATTAGCTCATTGATTCATTGATCCATTGGTTCATTGATCCAACCAGTCAATGAGCCAATGAACCGGGGATTTGCAATATAACCCAAGTCAGACTAGAGTCCGCACCCATCCGAAAGCTTTAACCGAAGGAGCTTAGTGAATGAGAAAACTAGATCGTCTGTACCTGGGTGTGATGCTCGCCGCCGTCATGTTTGCAGGCGTGAGGTCGGCAGCGGCCCAGGCCATCGAATTTCCGATCCACGCCAACGACCTCAAGCCCGGCGAGCGGATCGTCACCGCCGTCCATGCCACTGGCGGCGGCCCGCAGACCGGCGCCAAGGATTTGCGCATTCTGCGCCGGGTCGACGACAACAACTGGGAGGTGCTGAAAGAGGGCCAGACCATCGACCTCATCAATTCCAACTACCTGATCTATGGACGACCGGTCTACGCGATGGCCGGCGGCACTGTGGTTGGCTGCTGGCGTAACGCGCCGGAAAACACCGGCCACGTCAAACGCCCGGAGATCGCCACCGGCAAAATCCTGCTCCAGGGCAACCACATATGGATCAAGCAGGCGGATGGCAACATCGCGCTGTATGCCCATGCCCCCAGGCGACATCCCGGCCAGCCTGTGCCCCAACAACGCCGTGTTCCTGACGGGCACAGCACTGGGCGGCCCGATCTGGACACAGCCTGAGGCGACCGTTACTAACGGCGCTACCGTCACCGCTGGGCAGTTGCTTTATCACGTCGGCAATTCCGGCAACTCGACCGAGCCGCACCTGCACGTCCATATCGTCAACGCATCGAATACCTGGCAGCCAATGAAGTTCGCCCGCGGCCAGACGACGCCGTTCAACAACGGCACCGCCAGCCTCAACGGCCCCTGGACCGGACTGAAGGGCAACGCGCTGCCGATGGCGACGATCCTTGTCTGGCCACCGCACCCGATCGGTAACTGGACGTACAATGGCATCGAAGCCTCGGCCTATCAGCGCGTGTTTGACCATTTCGTCGACTCGGGCGAAATGCCCGATACCGTGAGCTGCAAGAACAATGGCGCCACTTATGACACGACCTGGATTCCGGCCAAGGGCAGCTGGATTTCGCATCACGGCATGAGCATCACCGACCATGCAGTGAAGAACGCGCAATACATCAAACAGGGGTACAAGCAGACGTCGGTCTACACCTGCGGCTCGGTGATGGCGGCGATTTGGCGGAAGCCCTGAGCCGACTGGCGGCTTGATAACCCGAAGACTTGGCAGAACGTAGCGCACGGTCTTATACGGAAGAGAACTTAGGTGCCGGGTTTCTACGGAAACCAAATAAACATTGTTAGCCGGACGAGAACCCGATGCCAAAAGTGAAGGCGGCCTTCCTTGATTTCGTTCGACTTGTCGTGAATGGCGAGACCGACGACGTGTCCCGCAGCTTGGCGGCCAGTCCCGCTCTTGCCACTGTGTCGTCTGACGTTGGCGCTACCCGCCAGGACGCATCGACCTTCTTCTTCAGTGAAATCTCTCACTACATTTACGTCGGCGACACGGCTCTCCATATGGCTGCCGCCGCGTTTCGGCGTCCGGTCGCAGAACTCCTCGTTGCGCATGGGGCAGATTGCCGTGCGAAGAATCGCCGCGGAGCTGCTCCCCTTCACTACGCGGCGGACGCCAACCGGTGGGATCCGACGGCACAGGCTGAGACAATCCAGTACCTCTTGACGGTTGGCGCAGATCCCAACGCGTTGGATAGCTCTGGTGTGGCGCCGCTGCACAGAGCTGTGCGAACACGGTCCCTGCCCGCGGTACGAGCGCTGCTGGATGGTGGTGCGAATTCGAGGGCGCCAAATAAGGCTGGGTCGACGCCCCTGCACTTCGCCGTTCTGACCACTGGTCGAGGAGGGAGCGGTTCCGAGCACGCGCGCCAGCAGCAGACGGGCATCATCAGGCTGCTCCTGGAACGCGGCGCGAGCCCGACCGACAAAGACGGACGAGGTAAACAGGTGCGTCAGGCGGCGACGAGTGAGTGGGTTCGAACCTTACTCAGCGGAGCGTCCGGCTAAACCAGGCGCTGCTGAGCTTTAGCATTTGGCCGACGGGAGAAATGTCATGAAACGCACTTGGACGATCATCGGCGTAAGCGATGTGCCGAGTAGCTTCAAATGGTACCAGTCACTCTTTGGCCAGCCCGAGACACGACCCGCCCATGACTACTTTGGTCAGCTCCTCGATGCGGATGGAACCGTCTTGCTCTGCCTCCACGAGTGGGGCGCGCACGAGCATCCGTCGTTGACGAGCCCGGACAGCGCGACACCTGGCAACGGTCTCCTCTTGTTCTTCCGCGTCGACGATTTCGATATGGCACTGAAAAGGGCACGCGCGCTTGTCGCCCAGCTCGAAGAAGAGCCGCACACGAACCCGGCTACTGGAACCCAGGAGTTTGCGCTCCGGGACAGGGATGGATACTACGTCATGATTAGTGCGTTCTCTGCGCTCGAGCTGGCGGGCCACGAGGTGCCGGCGTAACAAATGCGTGCAGTATCAACCCGAAGGGTTGAGAGATAGTAGCCGGAGGTCGAGCGAAGCGAAAACCTCCGGTAAGCGAGCCATGGAGTTCGCACCCCGAAGGGGTGCCACCTGTCTTGCAAACGGAGTCTTCTGGCACCCCTGTGGGGTGCCGACAAATCATTGATATGTTTACCGGTGGTCTACGACCACCGGCTACTATCTCGCAGCCCTTCGGGCTGCCGGCTGAGATCGCTCTACTCTGGAACATCTCTCGCCTGCCGCCCGTAGGTCATCTAACCGGGAGAATATCAAATGAAACAAAGCGTTATGCTAACCATCTCGTCTCTTCTCTTGCTCCTCTTTCTTACGTTTCACCTGGCGGGCGACATCGTGTACGGGTGGGAGCCGGGAGGGCTAGCAAACCTCATTGTGGTGGTGCCCTTCTCCGTTGTCTGGTTGTACGGAACGCTCGTGCTTGCCGAACGGCGATCGGGGTACATCATCATGCTCCTTCTGTCGCTCTTTTCGTTGGTCGTCCCTTACATCCACATGAAGGGAAAGGGCGTCGGCGTCGCCAGCAGGCTCGCCAATACCAGCGGACACTTCTTCTTCGTCTGGACGCTGCTCGCGATTGGCGTGCTCGGGCTCTTCTCCGCCATCCTCGCGGCGCGCGGACTGTGGAGTCTGCCATGGCGACGGCCCCGTTAGTCAAACAAGCCGAACAAGGAAAAGCCCGTCGCAGCGAGTTGGCAGCCCGAAGGGCTGCGAGAGAGTAGCCGGTGGTCGAAGACCACCGGTAAGCGTCGTGTAAGAAGGTGCACCCCGGAGGGGTGCTAGATGGCCATTCGACGTCGACTTGTAATCGCGATGCCGAAAAGAAAACTCACCGAAGTTTCTCGCACCCCTCCGGGGTGCCGATTCATTTGCGTCGTAGTCCGGTGGACTGCGCTTCGCTCCGACCACCGGCTACTATCTTGCAGCCCTACGGGCTGACAATAAGAAGGCCGGAGCGAATAAACTCCGGCCTTCAGTATTTCTAGCAGCAATCAAGCTTACATAGCAGCCAAATTCATGCCAAAAGCGAACTTCCACGCATCGCCGTCCTTAACATAAATTGACACGCCCCAGATAACAGTTCCTCCGATGTTCTGACCGCCGCAAGTGCCGTCGGCGGTGCCCTTGCGAGTGAGCATCTCGACCGTCGGTGAAAGAGCCGTGGCGATGCCGTCGGTGACGCTGACGCTTTTGACCTGGCAATTGGCCCCGGTCCAGTCTTTCATTGCATCGGCTTTGGTTCCGAGGTAGGTGCCGAATATATTCACAAATGAAACGTCCTTTGCCATCAGAGCGTCGAGCTTCTTGGCGTCGTGTTCCTTCCATGCTTCCCATAACGCGAGTTCGACCTTGACGAGAGCGTCGGTGTTGGCATCGCCGGTCGCTTTGGCGGGTGCAGCCGTATTTGAATTAGCCGCAGCGCCGTCATCCTTCTTCGGCTCTTCTTTTTTGGAAGCTGAGGGTGTGGCCTTTGGCGGTGCTTTCGGATCGACGATCAAATTCTCGCCGTGGAAGACCGCCTGCCATTTGTCGCCGCTGCGAACCCAGATGCTGGCCGAACGGATCGGGCTCGGCACCTTCGCACGCTTGCCGTCGGGGCTGTTGCACGTGCCGTCCCAGGTGGCCTTATAGCTGAGGGCATACGAGTCCCGGTCGATCATCGACATCGCGGGCCCGGTCAGGTCCATTGACTTGATGTCGCACTTGACCGAGGCGATCATCTTGACGGTTGCGGCCTTGTCCATCCGCTGGCCGCCGCCGGTGAGAATGACGAACTTGTCGCTCAGCATTCCCTCAAAAAACTTTGAATCGCCCTTAACATAAGCCTCGTTGGCATGTTTGTCGAGGGCCATCAACGCGTCGGCGGTCGGTGCGGCCGCAACCGGTTTGGTCGGGTTTGCATTATTTGCTCCGGTGTCAGCAGCCGGGGCTCCGCATGCCGCGAAAAACGTCGACGCAGCAGCCAATAAAATGAACCGCAGTGTCTTTTTCATAACAATTCTCCTAAAGTATTTCGATTTCGAAAGGTGAATTCAAGTTTGATGTGCAACAGCTGGAGCGCCAACGGCGCGAACTGTAGTAGCCAGGGGCAAGTGCTGAGCGCGAAGCACGTCGCCCCTGGGACGGGAGAGCCAAGGGTTGGCGAGCACTGAAAGTGCGTAATAGATTCTGTGGCTGAGACGTTATGCCGCTCCTTCAGAGCTTGGACACCAATTGCTTAACTCTCCAGGGGCGCCGCGCCTCGCTGCGCTCAGCGCTTGCCCCTGGCTATCGCATTTCCGCGCCTTCCGCGCTCAAGAATCAGACAATTCCAAATTGAATTGGCGAAAAACAAAAGCCCGTGGGGTTTTGAACAAACACCTTCCGAGCCGATCCTAAGTCATCCTAATTGTGTATGGTCTTAACACTGCTCCAAGATATCGTCAAGCTAATGTTTGAACAGCTAATGTTTGAAATGACGAATGCCAGTGAATGCCATCGCGATGCCGTTTTCGTTTGCGGCGGCGATCGATTCGTCGTCTTTGATAGATCCGTCGAGACTGGAGACTGGTGTCAGGCTTGCGATTTTGCTTGACGCTTCAGAATTGAATCAATGGATCAATTGGAGCGAATCGCAAGCCTGACCGCGGTTTTGGTTTTTCATAACTTCTGCCGAATGCACAAAACCCTAAGATGACCCCTGCAATGGCGGCTGATGTTACAAAGTCGGTTTGGACGTTGAAAGATTTACTTTTGGCGGCAACCGAATTGTAGGAGTCTCAACTATGAAGAAATATAAACCAAAGACCGTCTTCAAGTCCGAACGACATAAGACAAATGATGCGATACTGCAGCTTAAGTTCGATAAATGGTACTACGCTGTTGGCTACCGTGATGCGGCAGAGTTTCTCGCACGGAAAGCGAGTCGGCTTAAGGGCTTTGCTGGAAGGCAAGGCTTGATGTACCCGACATTGTTTCTTTACCGTCACTATCTTGAATTGATACTCAAGAGCATCATTGACTCTGGAGCCGTGCGACATGGCGGTAACGGTGCGCCAAGGACGCACGACCTTCTTAGACTGTGGGCGCTAGCCAAGCGGTATATCCTAGCTAGTCTTCCAGACAGACGCGGGTCGAGTGAGATTACATGGGCTGAAGAACTCATCCAGGAGTTTGCGAGTATTGACAAGAACTCTGACGGTTTTCGATACCCATCCCAGGTGACTGCTTTTGTTAACCCGAATCGACTCATTCGGAGCATGCAAACGCGAACCTTGTTGCTGAGAATTGCGGCCCATATACTGATGTCGGAAGCTAAAGAATCAGCAACACACTAATAGGACACATTCAGGCTTGCGATTTGCGATTCTCGTCGCTCGCCGCTGTTGTGTTGTTGAATGATCTCGGAGCCAGCGCTCTCAATCACAAAATCGCAAGCCTGACCCCCGGTTTTGGTTTCAAAGAAATTGAAAAGAGTTGATGCAGGTAACCCAAATGGCATTCAAACAAAGTGAGGTTAACGAGTTATTGACACGGTGTCATCGCCGTTGCTGCATATGTCATCGTTTCTGCGGCGTAAAGATGGAGACTGACCACCTAATCCCGCAAGCGGAAGACGGCCCTGATGATATCGGCAACTGCTTGCCGGTGTGCTTTGAGTGCCATGCTGAAATTCATAGCTATAACGACCAACACCCACGAGGAAGAAAGTTTCGACCAGAAGAGCTTCGCGCTCACAAGGAACAATGGTTAGAAATCTGTCGAACCAGACCGGAAGTATTTACGGAGCCAAGTAGGCAGGCAGACGTCGGCCCACTCCAAGCACTGATAGACGAATTAGAATTCAATGCCGAGGTATCTAAGAAGTCTTCAGGGGATACAGTGGGTGCCATTTTCAAGATGAGCAATTTCGACGTGCTATTCAACTGGGCGCGATTTCCATTGTTCGGGAAGAATTAAAGCGAGCAATTAATGATGCGTATGTTTCTATTGGAAAAGCTAACCATGACCTTGCCACTTGGGCGTCTTCATCGAACTATGCTGCCAGGGTCAATATGCAACAAGACATTATGCGCACCGTCAGAGAGACATCTCCCAAGATTGCTACTGCTCTGAAGGAGTTAATGAAGTTTTTAGGGCGCGAAAATTGATTAAGAAACTAGAAATCGTGGTCACGCCTGCGATTCTGCGATCTTGCTCGACGCTAAGCGGCGATAAGATGTCCTCGGCCAGCATTTGCATTCATCAACCGCAAAGATCAATTACAGGTCATGCCCAGGAGTTCGTAACATCGATTATTGAAGATCCCAGAATCGCAGACCTGACCGCGGTTTCGGGTCGCCGGTTTCGTGTTGTCGTGAGGCCCGAAGGGCCGTCATTCAATAGCCACGACCGTAAGGTCGTGGTTACGGTATTAAGAATGATTGAAGAGGTCCGAAGGACCGGCATGATGCTCGCGCTATGTCGGCCCTTCGGGCCTCATGTTTTTCTTGGCTCATTAACCCCGACCTGACGGTCGGGGCTATTACATCTCGGCGCTTTGCGCCTCACGAACCTCGGTGGCGAATGACTGAGAACAGGCACAACCCTCCGCAGGCGGAGCTTTCGGCACACTCGCAGGTGGCGCGGCGGTTTCGCTTAGATAATCCACAGATTACGCAGATTGCGCAGATGAAAGAGCAGAAGGCAGAAAGCAGAAGGCAGAAGGCAGGCGCGAGCTTACTCCTTGCCCTTTGAGGCAAAGCCTATTTGCCGGTGCGTCGGAACCAGCGGATTTGACAGCTTCTTTAGCTCATCAAAGACCACGGTGAAATACTTGTCATGCTCGCCGAGTTTTCTGATCACGGCAGTAAACTTGCGATTGAGTTCTTCATTAGACTCTAACATCTGCCGTAGCTTCACGAACGCGCGCATGATCGCAATATTGACCTCGATTGCCCGCTTGCTGTTCAGTACGCTTGAGAGCATAGCGACGCCTTGCTCCGTAAAGGCGTAGGATAGATATTTTCTATGCCGACCACGTCCGGCGGGTTTTAAGGTCACAAATTGTGACCTTAAAGAATCGGCTTGCTTCTGGTTAAGTTGGAACATGAAATCGAGCGGGAAGCGGTCCAGATGTCGCTTAACTGCCTGGTTGAGAACCTTGGTTTCGACTCCATATAACTCTGCTAGATCGGAATCCATCATCACCTTTTGGCCGCGAATCAAATAGATTCTGCGCTCGATGAGTTGGATCGGAACAGAAGGACCAACCGCTGGGAGTGCCGGCTTTTTGGGCATGGAAATTAGAGTAGCAGTATTGCATGATTCGTCAAGAAATGTGTTTTCGGATTTACTGGCAAAGAGCCAAGGGCAAGAGGCAGAAAGCAGAAGGCAGAGGGCAGTAGGCAGAAAGCAGTGCCGGAAGGCAGCATCCTGCGCACCCTCACCCTAACCCTCTCCCAGTGGGAGAGGGGATCGAACCCGGTCGCTATCCCGACACGTCCGGATACTGACCTCATTGCTCCGCAGGCTGAGGTTACAGGCCTTCCCTTACTACTGAATAGCTGTCCCTTGCGTCGCGAGTACTTGCCAGCGCCCGTCCCGCTTGACGAACACGTCCGTAAAGCGCGTCCTTCGGTCAATCGGCTGTCCCTTGTCGTCGCGTCCTTTCACATGGTTGACGCCCGTCACGATCGCAGTGTTCCCCTCAACTCGCACGTTCAGGTCAGAGAGTTCGAGCGAATCGAGTACGCTCTTGTCGGTCTTCATAGAGGCGAGTACTTCCATCTTTGATTGCACAACGCCGGTGCGACTGCTGATGTCTGTAGCATCCTCGGCGTAGTTGCGCTCAAACCATGCGACGTCGTTGGTCTTGTCGGCATCGTTCCATTCGCGCTCCATGTAGAGCAATTGCCCACCGTCATTTAACGCGCCACCGGCATCGCTCACCACCCGCCAATCACTGCCGCGCTTTTCCAGGAAATGCACGCTGCGTGAATAGAACGTCTGGTCTTTACCATTAACCTTCGCCAATATGACGTTGCGGTGGGTGATTGTGGCTGAGTTCGACGAACAGGTGATTACATAGTAATCGTGGCTGACTCTGTCAGGATTCGGATTGGTCTTGTTGCGCTCTGCTCCCTTAACGGCGTTATCAATAGCCTGTGCCTTCGTCAGCGTACCCGCTGGACTCAGGTTCATATAGTCGTCGGCGTAAACGTTTTTTAGAAAAGCTTGATCACCGCGTTGCCCGGCGTCGCCCCATGCTCTATCGAACGCTTCCAGCTTATTTTTATCGGCGTCACTGCACTGACCAAAGGCAATCGTAGCTGCGGCAATTATCAGGACTGATACTGCGATAACTCGTTTCATTTTGGGCTCCTTTTGAACTGGTTTGGAAAATTTAGTTGGAAGAAACCAAGCGGCTTCTTACGCATTTTCCCGGCTACGACTTCGCCCGGGAATCCGAACTTGACCAAATGAACAAGTTCTTGTTGGTGAAGTGCCTTGGGTGACTAATCAGGCAGAGCAACAGTAGAAGCACATTAACACATGAAAGGGATCCATACCACTGCACACGGTGTCATTTGCTTCTAGTTCAGAAAGAAACTTAACCGCAGATTTACGCTGATAAACACTGACAAGAAAAGCAGTAGTCAGTAAAGCAACATCCTCGCGCGCGGCGGTCGCCTTCTCTGTCGCGGGCAATCCAAAGCACCGTTCAGAGCACCCCGGAGGAAGAGGGAGAAAATCCAAAGCGCCGTCAAGCCGCCGCACTCCAAAATTGCCCAGTCGAAACATTAGCTTCTGGACATTCGTACGACGGGATTGATGAAAGCAATCGTCTATCATGAATATGGCTCACCAGACGTCCTCAAGTTTGAAGAGGTTGAGAAACCCGTTCCCAAGGACGGCGAGGTCTTGATCAAAGTCCGCGCTGCTTCAGTCAATCCAGTTGACCGCCTCTTCCGAGGCAGGCCGTACCTCGTTCGCATAAAGATCGGCCTGAGCAAACCAAAGGACACACGACTGGGCCGCGATGTGTCCGGCGAGGTTGAGGCGGTGGGCAGAAACGTGACCCAATTCAAACCAGGCGACGAAGTGTTTGGCACGTGCAGCGGCGCCTATGCCGAATATGCCTGCGCGTCCGAGTCGGCAATCGTCATGAAGCCGGACAACATGACATTTGAGCAAGCGGCTTCGGTACCTATTGCGGCGCTCACCGCATTGCAGGGACTGCGCGACAAGGGACAGCTTCAGCCGGGGCAGAAGGTTTTGATTAACGGTGCGGCGGGAGGCGTGGCTACATTCGCGGTGCAGATCGCCAAATCGTTCGGCGCAGATGTGACCGGCGTATGCAGTACGAGGAATGTAGACATGGTTCGATCAATCGGCGCGGATTCTGTCATTGATTACACCCACGATGATTTCACCAAAGGTGCGCAACGCTATGACTTGATTTTCGACTGCATTAGCAACCATTCGTTGGCCGCCTGCCGGCGCGTCTTAAATCCCAATGGCAAATTCGTCATCGTCGGAGGAAAGAAAGTCAGGACCCTTTTGAGTCGTGCGCTCACAGGGGTTGTGTGGTCACGGTTCGTCAGCCAGAACTTCGTACTGTTTATTGCGAGACTGAGGAAAGACGACCTGACCATCCTGAGCGATCTCATGCAGGCAGGAAAGGTAACCCCGGTCATCGACAGAACCTACCCGCTGAGCGAGGTCCCTGAGGCATTTCGGCATCTGGAAACAGGACATGCAAAAGGAAAAGTCGTAATAACTCTCGACGGCGCGCAATGAGATCTGGAAAAGTAGCGGTGGATAGTCGTTCGGTACAGAACCGCTTGCGGTAGCAAGCGGGTTAATGGCGCAACTATCGCGAACGGGATCTAAGGTTGAGGATTCGCGCAAAGAGCGTCTTGAATCGTTATCCCGCTCCCTACCGGTCGCGGTTCTATAACTCAGACTTCCGATTCGCGGACTTTACCCGCTTGCTACCGCAAGCGGTTCTGTACCTATCGCGCGCTCCGCAGACTTACGTGAGCTGACGGTGTTCCAGGCAGCACCGCTCGTCCCACCAATGAGGTCGGTCATTCCAGATAGTGCGTATCGGCCCTGACCTGACATTGCCGATGGCATCTCTGGCGCTGCAAACCGTAACGTCGCCGTTAGCCTGAATCTGGAGCATCGTCAGCGCGCTGCAAAATGCTTTTGGCTCGTGAGCGTTATGAGACTGGATCGCGACGCGAGAGCTTGCCGGATCCAGAAAGTACGGAATCATCACCTCAAGTTGCTCATTGCTGTTGGCGATGGGCAGTCCCTGATTCTTCAACTCGCACAATTGCCTGACTACATCAACAGCCTTGGTCGAATCCTTGGGCCAGGTCTCACTGTGCTCAAACCAGGTTGAGTCTTCAGGCGTGCCGTAATTCTGTTCAATCGGTTGGTAGAAAACCTCAAGACCCTGTCTCGCGGCGAAATGCGCAACTTCACAAACTTGATCGAGGTCTTGCTGCATGATCACAGTCTTCAAACGGATGGTCATGTCGAGTTCATGCTCCGCGCGTGCGCGAACGAGCGTCCGAATGCTGCGTTCAGTTTCTTCTGCAAAGCCTGCGCGCCCGCGAATTTCGTCACGCGTCTCACCAAAGCCGTCAAACGAAATCGTTACGCGCGATGGACGAGCCAATGCGAGCTTCTCGATCTTCGACTGGTCTTTCCAGAAGCCGTGGCTCAGCACCTCGACAAACAAACCAATCGAGCTGCTGTATGCAACCAGCTCGATCGTGTCGGGATTCAATAGAGCTTCGCCGCCGGTGAAGACAACCTGCACGGGGCCTAGCCAACTGTGCAGATCCGCCAACAGAACGTGCCACTCGAGCATTGTTAGTCGCGGCTCTGCGCCGCGATTCTTCCAGATGTCACAATGGATGCAGCGGGCGTTGCAGCGCTCAGTCATCAACACGGCGATCGATGTAGGTCGGCACATCGATGCCCAGCGTCCGCCCGCAAATGAACGCAGACGATAGTTGATGCCTTCGTAAGCGCGCCGGTAAGTGTTACTCAATAGCTTCGTCATTTGGATCGATTCGCGCCCGTGGAACCACAACCTGCGCAACCTCCGCCTCCGCACGAGGACTCGTCCGACGCTTTGGTGCGAACCAGAGATCGAACCCGCGACCAAACGCGACGGCCGATGTAAATGCCGGTCGCGACCAGAATGAGCGCGACCACAATGTTCTGCCAGTTAATCATCCGCGTCCTAAGTAAACCCGAGTAAACGTCCTCCCTGATAAGTGACGAGCGACGCGACATACGCCAGCACGAGCATGTAGCCCACCATAAAAAGCGGCCAGCGCCACGAGTTGGTTTCGCGTCTGACGATGGCTACCGTGGACATGCACTGACAGGCCAGCACGAAAAAGATCATCAGCGACAACGCCACGAGCGGCGTCCAGACGGGCGATCCGTCCGGGCGTTTTGCGCCACGCATTGCTTCGACCAGACTCGTTGATTTTCCTGACGAGTCTGCACCGACGTTGTAAACAATACTGAGCGTCGAGATGATCGTTTCGCGCGCCGCAAACGAAGAGATCAAACCAATGCCTATTCGCCAATCAAACCCGAGCGGCGCGATTACCGGTTCGATGAAATGACCTGCGCGACCCGCAAAGCTGTTACGAACCTGTTCGCCGGACCTGGCTGCAGCTAGCTCAGGCGTAAAGTTTGATGAACTACTGGTTGTCGTTGCGCGTGGAAACGCGGCCAGGGCCCAAAGCAGGATTGAGATTGCCAGAATGACCGTGCCGGCACGCTTCACGAAAAGGCCCACGCGCTGAGAGATCGCATGCGCAACATTCGCGAAGCTCGGCAAGCGATACGGCGGCAATTCCATCATGAACGGTGTCGCGGGGCCCCTCAGAACAGTGTGCTTCAAAATCCATGACACGATCACCGCTACCGCAATTCCCAACGCGTACATCCCGAGGATGACGACCACGCCGACGGAAAGAAAACCGAGGACCTTCTGTCCCGAAAAGAACGTCGCGATCATCAAAGTGTAAACCGGCAGGCGCGCAGAGCAACTCATGAAAGGCGCGATCATGATTGTGGCCAGTCTGTCTTTCGGGTTTTCAATCGTGCGGGTCGCCATGATCCCGGGGACGGCGCAGGCGAAGCTGCTCAGCAAAGGCATGAACGCTTTGCCGTGCAATCCGAAAGCCCTCATTACTCGATCCATCAGGAACGCCGCGCGCGCCATGTAGCCGCTGTCTTCCAGCACTGAGATGAACAGAAACAGAAGGAAAATTTGCGGCAGAAACACCAGCACCCCACCAACGCCGGCGATGATTCCATCAGCAAGTAAGCTGGTCAGGATTCCTTCCGGCAAGCTTGACCGCACTGCGTTGCCAAGCGCTCCGAAGACATTGTCGATCAGGTTCATGGGCAGATTCGCCCACGAAAAAATTGCCTGAAAAACCAGAACCATGACGAGCATCAGAATAACTGGCCCGGCAAATCTGTGTGTTACTACGGCATCAATTCGCTCGCTTAGACCTCGCCTTTCCGAGTCTTCGGGTCGAACCGTGTCGTTCACGATTTGTTCAATTCGACTGTACCGTCTGATCGTGTTCGTTTGTCTCCGCTGGGAATCAGCTTGTTCGACGGACTCGCGCTCGATGTGGACGCCAAAGTCATGAGCCGCGATTGCGGTTAGGACTGCCTGAGCCAGCTCCTGGATTCCCCGACGTTGCTTGGCCACGACTGGCACTACCGGAACTCCGAGGGCTTTACTGAGCTTGTCGACATCGATTCTGAGTTTGCTGCGCTCGGCGAGATCAAACATCGTCAGCGCCACGACCAGCGGACGCCCGATCTCGATCAGCTGCGTTGCGAGGTATAAGTTTCTAACCAGGTTGGTAGCGTCGACAACGACGATGATTGCGTCAAGCGGTTCCATCCGCCCCGCCCGGCCCAGCAAAACATCCCGTGCAATCTGCTCGTCAATCGAAGTAGCATCCAGGCTATAGAGTCCCGGCAGATCAATCAGGTGCGATGACGGGAGGTCGTTGGTAAGACTCCACAAACCAGTCTTGCTCTCTACAGTCACGCCGGGAAAATTCGCTACCTTCTGTCTTAGCCCGGTAAGTGAATTGAACAGGCTGGTCTTGCCGGCATTTGGATTTCCCGCCACCGCGATCGTCAGCGGCCGCAAAAGATCCACTTCGCGCGAATCACCCGGCTTCACTGCAGTCGATGTCTCGAGAATCGCGCTCATTGAGGTTGGCTAATCGAAAGAAGGGAATTCGGACGTTAGCTACTTTGAGGAGATCGACACGGTAATGGCTCGCGCTTCAACGCGACGCAAGGCGAGATGATAGTCGCGGATACAAACCTGAATCGGATCGCCCAGCGGCGCTGACCTGACCACGCGAACTGACGCCCCCGGTACGAGTCCCATCTCCATCAAGCGCAACCCATGCGCCTCCGAGGCCTCAACCGAAACTACGCGGGCCAAAACGTTGCGCGGAACTCTATCGAGCGTCATCAATTTTCTCCTTTGTTTCTTGCGCATAAAGCCGAATTGAAATTCATTTTCAATTTCAGCCGATTAATACTGAGCAAATCACGGGCCAGGAGGGCGTGATCCGCCCGCGACGGAAAACTAAGAGCATTCCCGCGAATCGGCGCAAGAGCAGCAGAATGCTGTGGAATTCTGCGCAAGCAGGCTGGTCATATTGCGCAGAAGCCGGCATGTCTTCGATTCGATTTGACCTGTCGCGGTCTCGTTTCGCTGGGTCGTAGCAGGTGTCAGCTTGGACTTTCTCTGAGCTTTATCGGTCTTGTTGCTCCGGGGTGCATCCATCTTGATCGCAGGGTGAGCCGCCCGAACGCAAGCAGATTTGGAGGAACGCCGCTTGCCAAGGGCTTCTCGAATCGAGGACACCGCTATGTCAAGAAAAATTCAAGCCATCGATTTCATGTACTACGTGGCGACGCGCGAGTTCATGGAGCAATGGGATCGCGCCAAGGAAGGTGAGCTGGTTTGCCGCATGGAACAGGCGATTGGCGGACTGCCGCGTTTTGCTTCCATCGAAGAGATGATGCGGCAGATGGACGACGCCGGCGTTGGGAAGGTCTTCATTACACAGTGCAAGATGTGGTCGTATTTTCGCAAGTGGATGTACATGGACACCAAGCTCGAGGACGTCCTCCAGTACACCGAAGCCTTTCCCGATCGTTTCGTTGGCCTTGCCGGCTACAACCCTTTTCGCATCAAGGAAAGTTTGAAAGAGATCGAAGTCGCCGTTACCAAACACGGATTCAAAGGGGTCTATGTTCACATCTATGGCTTCGACATCCCGCTGAATGACGCGAAGATGTATCCGCTTTTCGCGAAGTGCGTCGAGCTGGATGTGCCGGTGTCGATGCAGGTGGGTCACGTACTCGAAGCGATGCCGAGCGATGGCGCGCGGCCGATGTTTCTCGATCGGATCGCGTGCGACTTTCCCGATTTGAAGATGATTGGCGCGCACACAGGCTGGCCCTGGGTTGATGAGCTGATTTCAGTCTGCTACAAGTGGGAAAACATCTGGTTTGGCGTCGATGCCTGGGCTCCCAAATACCTCTCGCCGCAAATCATTCAATTCATCAATAGTCGTTTGGGTCGCGATCGTTGCATTTGGGGCACGAACGGTTTGCCGTGGAAAGAGAGCCTGAAGCAACTGTGCGATCTGGGATTGAAAGAAGAAGTGCAGAGAAGGCTCATGCGCGAAAACGCAATCGATCTTTTTAAGCTCGAAGTTTCAAAGAAAGCGCCGGCCGAACTGGAGGTTGCACTGGTGTAGAGCCGATGAATCCCTCCGATCTCAAAGACAAATCCGTAATCGTCACGGGCGGCGCTCGGGGCATTGGCCGTGCGGTGGTGCAAGCGTTCGCTGAAGCCGGCGCCGACATTGTCATCGCCGATCTGCGTTGCGAAGACGCCAAGAACGCCGCGCTAAATGCGGTCGAGACCTATCACCGGCGCGTTTTCGCGGTGCAGACGGACGTGACCAAGCGCGAGGATGTCGAAAGACTGCGAGACGAGGCGCTGCGTTTGCTCGGCAAGATTGACGTGTTGGTCAACTGCGCCGGCTGGGATCGGCTGCTGCCGTTTCTGAAGACCACGCCTGACCTTTGGCAGAAGGTGCTTTCGATCAATTTCCTCGGCGTCGTCAACACTTGTCATGTGATTTTGCCTCACATGGTCGAGCGCAAACAGGGCGCGATTGTGAACATCAGTTCAGACACCGGCCGCGTCGGTTCGTTTGGTGAAGCGATCTACGCCAGTTCAAAAGCGGCGATCATGGCGTTCTCGAAAACGATCGCGCGTGAACATGCCCGCGACCACATTCGCGTCAACGTGGTTTCGCCCGGGCTTTGCGACACCCCTTTGATTGACGAGATGCGCGCCGACGATGAATTCACCGCGAAAATTCTCGGCTCGATTGTCAATTTCATTCCCATGAAGCGACTGGGTAGGCCGGAGGAAGTTGCGCCAATGGTCTTGTTCCTCGCCTCAGAGGCAGCGAGTTACATCACCGGCCAGGTCTTCAGCATCAATGGCGGACTGAACATGGTGTAGCGCAAATTGTTAATTTGCGATTCCTGCTAATGACCGAACCAATCTTTCACGAATGGCAAAACAGATCGCTCGACGATGCGATCTACGAATGCCGCGAACTGTTCGAAGACACGACTTTTCCTACCGTAAAGCGCTGGCGAGAACGCGGGGGGAAAGTGGTGGGCCATTTCCAGGTTAACTTTCCTGAAGAGATCGTTCATGCCGCCGGTCTCTTGCCCTTCAAAGTTCGTGGCGCTCCCATCGAAGCCGTCCAGGCTGACTCGCGTTTTGGATCTTACCTTTGCTCGATTCTCAAGACTTCGCTCGAACTCGCCCTGAGCAACACCGTCCCTCTTGAGATGTTCGTTACGCATCCGATTTGCGATGCCGCGCGTAATCTCGCGGCTGTGTGGGGACGAAATGTTTCGTATCCATGTCAGATTCTTTATCTGCCGCAGAACCCCAACTCACCACATTCGGTCATCTACCTCCGCGGCGAGTACGACCGGTTGAAGAGATCCATCGAAGAGATCACCGGCCAGACGATCACCGATGACGCGTTGCGGAATTCGATCGCTGTCTTCAACGAGAATCGGCTGTTGATGCGTGAACTGTACGAGATAAAGAAGGACACCCCCTGGCTGGTTTCTGCCGATGAAGCGTACGTCCTCGTGGCGCTGGCCGGTCTGATTCCACGCGAAGAACACAACGAACTGCTGCGCATGCTGCTGCCGCAGATTCGGGCGCGTGGCACGCGGACGCAGGACAAAGTCCGGGTAGTGTTCGAAGGCGGTTTCTGCGAACAGCCGCCGCTCGATCTGATCCGCGCCATCGCGCGTTCGTGTTACGTCGTCGATGACGATCTACTGATCGGGCTGCGCTGGTTGCTCGAAGACGTCCCGCTCGACGGCGATCCGTTGACAAATCTGGCCGAAGCCTATCTCGAAAAATCTTCGTATAGTCCGGTCCAACACGACCTGCGCAAACCAAAAGAGAAGATGCTGCTTGCCCGCATGCGAAATGCGCGCGCCGACGCGGCCATCATCACGGCTGCCAAGATGTGCGAACCTGGCCTGGAAGAACAGGTCGCCTACACCCGCGCGCTGGACGAAGCGGGCATCCCGTATTTCGTTGGCGAATTCGAAGAGAGCATGACCAGCTTTGACTCGATGGAAATTCAGCTGGAGACGTTCGTCGAAAATATTTTGTTCAGTTGATGGTCCAAAGAAATGACCCAGACACCTGAAATCGTGGGACGCGGCAATCGTGACGGCGCGGCGCTATTTCAAAAGTGGTTCACCGAACTGAATCACACTGCCGAGACCGGCGGTCAGACCGCATACGTTTTCGTCATGGGCAGCATGGCCGAACTGCTGCGGGTCTTTGATCTGCCGATCGTCATGCCAGAGATTAACTCCCTGCAAACGGCAGTGCGGCGCGTCGCGCATGAGTACCTGGACCAAGCGGAAGACTATGGCTATTCGCCGGATATCTGCGGATACGTTAAGGCCGACGTCGCCGTCCAACTCAGACACGGGGCACATCCGATGGGTCGCATTCCACCACCCTCGCTCGCAGTTCTGACGAACGCGTGCAACACGTACATCAAGTGGGCGGAAATCTGGGAGCGGATGTATCACATTCCAATCTTCACTCTGGATATTCCGGGTACCCGCGCGTGCGGTAAACAGACCTGGCCCGGAGAACCTGATTTCGAGAACGATCGCCAGTATGTCCTGGCCCAGGTGAAAGAGCTGATCACGGTTTGCGAGGGTCTCACCGGAAAGAAGTTTGACATTGATCGTCTGCGCGAGAATTTGCAGCACGCGAACGTCATGAGTCGTGGCTGGCGACGGGTGCTCGAACTGAACCAGAGTACGCCATCGGTTTTCAACGCACTTACTGACGGCACGATTTACCTGGGCGTGTCTAATGGCTTTCGCGGCACAGCCGAGGGCGCGAAGTATTTCGAAGATCTGGTCGAAGAGATGGAGTTCAAGTCCGCGCAAGGGATCGGCACGATGACCGAGGAGAAGTACCGGCTGTTATTTGTCGGTGTGCCGTGCTACCCGATCTTTCGCCGCTTTAACGAGCTATTCAGCGAATGGGGCGGCACGTTCGTGAACTCTACTTATCTTTGGTTTGCGGCAGGTGGAGTGGCCCAAGGCTACGAATACGATTTGAGTAAGCCACTAGAGAGCTTTGCTGAAGGCGTTCTGATCTACGTTCGCAATGCGATGGATAGCATGTTCCATCAGGAGCAGGCCCTGGCCGAGATGATCGATCCGTTTCACGTCGATGGCGTCGTGTATCACCCGATCAAGAGTTGTCGGACGGTCTCGACTGGGTTAGCGGACGGTCGTCGCTCGCTGATGGCGTCGCGGGACATTGCCAGCTTATTCATAGAGTCGGACATGATGGATCGGCGCGTGGTGTCAGAGGCCCAGTTGAAGAATCGGGCCGACGCGTTTTTCGAAGGCCTGGCGTCGCGGCGACTGGCTGCCGCGCGATGAGGAAGATCAGCCGCGGATGAACGCGGATAGCGCGGATCAGGAAGACCAACAGGTGGAGCTTGTATGGCATATGCATCCGGAGTTGACGTCGGATCAACTCAAACTAAAGCAGTCATCATCGACGAAGCCGGCGAGATCGTTGGGCGCGCGCTGATCGATACCGGGGCGAACGTCATCGCCGCCGCCGAAAGCGCTTACGCCCAGGCCCTCGCCTCTGCTGCTCTCGACGAGCGCGAGGTCGAATATGTGATCGGCACTGGCTACGGTCGTTATCGCGTCACGTTTGGCAACACTCAGGTAACCGAGATCAGTTGCCATGGGCGCGGCGCGGTGCACATGTTTCCAAACACCCGCACGGTGGTCGACATGGGTGGTCAGGACACAAAAGCAATTCGGGTTAACGCGATCGGCGAGATCGTCGACTTTTGCATGAATGATAAATGCGCTGCCGGCACGGGGAGGTTTTTGGGCGCCGCCTCTGCCGCGCTCGACATTCCGCTCGACGAGTTGGGCGAAGTCGCGCTGCGTGCCGAGCGAGCGGTGAAGATCAGCACGACGTGCACGGTCTTTGCTGAGTCTGAAGTTCTTTCCTGGCTTGGCAAGGGGAAGAAGATCGAAGACATCCTCCTTGGAGTGCATCAATCGATTGCGGCGCGTTCGATCGGATTGTTGCGGCGCGTGGGCATCGATCCGGAAGTTACCTTCACCGGAGGTGTGGCGAAGAACATCGGTATGATCGACGCACTGAATAGAGGCATGAACCTGAAGGTGAACGTAAGCGCCGATTCACATTTCATGGGCGCCCTCGGCGCGGCGCTGTTCGCGCTGGACCATATCCGCGCGAGCCGCGTTCCCGTGGCTCAAGAAGTTGCATAATGGGAAGAGGTACCAGCCTGCGGAGCAGGCGATAGCATAAAGCCTGGGGTGAAGCGGAGCGGAACCCCAGGTTGGAATTGGCAACGATCATGAGCCCGCGAAGCGGGCGGAAGAGCGGTTGCTTTAGGAGCGGCGATGCCATGAAATACACGGACGCGGGAGGGGCGTTCACGCTGTCGCCCGCTTTCGCGGGCTCGGAATCTTTTTGACTCGTCCCTGGGGCTTGCGCCCCAGGCTTTATGCTGACGCCTGCTCCGCAGGCTAGTCCATTAATTGCGCTGTGTTGTTCAGCTTTAGAGTCAGTACACCAGGACACCTTCTATGACATACACCGTCGGCATTGACGTCGGCTCGACCTACACCAAGGCCCTGATTCTGTCCGATGACTTTCGGATTGTCGGCAAGGCCCTGGCCAGCACTGGTTTCAAACTGGCCGCCGTCTCGCGCAAGCTTTTCGATCTTTCGCTTGAACAAGCCGGCCTCGCAGACAGCGATGTTGCTTATGTGGTGGCAACCGGCTTTGGCCGCCACATGGTTCCGTTCAGCAATGTAGCCGTGACGGATCTAACGGCCAGCGCGCGCGGTACGGCGTTTCTGTTTCCCAACACTCGCACGGTCCTCGATGTCGGCGGGCAAACGATGAAGGCGAGTCGCCTGGACGAGACTGCGAAAGTGAAGTCGTTCCGGCTGAACGACAAGTGTGCGGCCGGCACGGGAGCGTTCATCGAAAAGACTGCACGCTACATGGGTTACTCGACCGAAGAGATTGGGCCGCTGGTCGCTACCTCGAAGGTGGCCGTACCGATCTCAGGCGTCTGTGCGGTGTTTGCCGAGTCCGAGGTGATCAATCAACTATCGATGGGCGCGCCACCAGCGGATATCATGCATGGTGCGATCTCGTCGCTCGTGGATCGCTCTTTCCAATTAATGAAGCGCGTGCAGATGGAACCCGAATACACGCTCATCGGTGGCATCTTGCGCTTCGGCACGATGGCGCGCGTCGTGCGCGAGAAGTTGAACGCTGAGGTAAACGTTCCCGAAGGCGAGATGGTCCAATACACAACGGCGCTGGGTGCAGCGATTCTGGGTCATCAACGAGTGCGGAAGCTGAAAGAAACCGGTGTTGAAGTCTCGCGGGTCGCGGAAGCGGTGATGGTCTAATTGACCGGAACTAAAGTTTCGGTGGCACCACAAGTGAGTGGGCTGCCGGGCAGCCCGGGCTCACTACCAACTAACTCCAGGCGCCGCCAGCGCGATTTTCGCGGGGCTTCGCTTCGTTGACCTTCAACGCGCGCCCGCCTACTTCCTGGCCGTTGAATTTCTGGATAGCCGCAGCACCTTCTTCCTTTGTTGACATCTCGATAAAGCCAAAGCCGCGCGAGCGACCGGTTTCGCGATCTTCAATCAAGGATACGCTTTCGACTGTGCCCGTTTGCGCGAACATTGTTTGTAGATCAGTGCTCGACGTATCAAACGAGAGATTTCCGACATAAAGTTTCATAGTCATAAGTTTCTTACCTTCTTCCCCCGGTGGGGTTTCTCGCCTTGAAGACTTCTGCCGCGGCGAGTTAACCGAAAGCCCCATGCCGAAACATGGAGCTTTCGAGGTTGCCAAGGAATTACATTCCCATTCCGCCGCCCATGCCGCCGGACATCTCGCCAGGTTTGTTGTCGTCCTGTAGCTCAGAAATGAGGGCTTCAGTTGTTAGCATTAAGCCCGCAATTGATGCGGCATTTTGCAGTGCGCATCGGGTGACCTTGGCGGGATCAATAACACCCGCCGCCACCAGGTCTTCGAACTTTTCCGTCGCGGCGTTGTAACCGACGTTCGGATTCTTTTCCGCGCGAACTTTCTCGACGATCACCGCGCCTTCTTTGCCGGCGTTTGCGACAATCTGACGCAACGGCTCTTCCAACGCCCGCTTGACGATGTTGACGCCAATCTGCTCGTCTTCGTCGCCGATCGCCTCGCCGTCCTTGTCCACCTCGAAGGCCGTGAACTTTTCGAGTGCCTTGGCAGCGCGAATCAGAACCACGCCACCGCCCGGCACGATGCCTTCTTCAACCGCCGCCCGGGTCGCGTTCATCGCATCTTCGACGCGTGCCTTCTTTTCTTTGAGTTCAGTTTCAGTCGCCGCGCCGACGCGAATGATCGCCACACCGCCGACAAGCTTCGCCAACCGCTCCTGCAACTTCTCGCGATCATAGTCAGACGAAGTGTCTTCGATCTGAGTCTTCAGCGTCTTCACGCGACCCTGCAAGTCTTTGGTATTGCCAGCGCCATCGATGATCGTGGTGTTGTCCTTGTCGAGCGTCACGCGCCGCGCGCTACCCAGGTCTTCAAGCTTGACGTTCTCAAGCTTGATGCCGAGGTCTTCGCTGATGACCTTGCCGCCCGTCAGGACCGCGATGTCATCAAGCATTGCCTTGCGACGATCGCCGAAGCCGGGTGCTTTCACCGCGGCCACGCTGATCGTGCCACGCAGTTTGTTGACTACGAGGGTCGCTAACGCTTCGCCTTCGACATCTTCCGCGATAATCAAAATTGGTTTACTCAGCTTTGCTGCTTGCTCAAGAATTGGCAGCATGTCCCTCATCGAAGAAATCTTCTTCTCGCTGAGCAGAATGACTGGATTCTCAAGCACGGCTTCCATGCGTTCCTGGTTGGTCACGAAGTAGGGCGAAAGGTAGCCGCGATCAAACTGCATCCCTTCGACAACTTCCAGGGCCGTTTCCATCGTCTTTGATTCCTCGACGGTGATGACGCCATCTTTGCCGACCTTCTGCATGGCCTCGGCAATTAATTCGCCAATCGTCTCGTCGCCGTTGGCCGAGATTGTGCCGACTTGCGCGATCATGTCGCCGGTGACCGGCTTAGACATCTTCTTGATCTCTTTCGTAGCACGCTCAACTGCCTTATCGATGCCGCGCTTCAAAGCCATCGGGTTCGCGCCAGCCGCGACGGTTTTCACGCCCTCGCGGAAGATGGCCTGAGCCAGCACAGTTGCGGTAGTCGTGCCGTCGCCGGCGACATCGCTGGTCTTTGACGCCACTTCACGCACCATTTGCGCGCCCATATTTTCTACGGGATCTTTGAGTTCGATTTCTTTCGCCACAGTCACGCCGTCTTTGGTGATCGTCGGGCTGCCGTATTTCTTATCTAAAACGACGTTGCGCCCCCGCGGTCCCAGCGTGATTTTCACTGCGTCGGCGAGTTGATTCACGCCGCGCAGAATTGCCGCGCGCGATTCTTCGCCATGAGTTATTTTCTTTGCCATAATCTTTGTTTCATCTCCTAATCAGAATTTTTAGCGCAAATTGTTAATTTGCGATCTTGGTAGTAACGCAAGTAAAGGTCTGGATTTACTCGGGAGCCTACTTGCTCTTTCTGCCGCTTGCAGCCGCACCCGCGCGCTTGATGATTCCGAGAATCTCGTCCTCGCGCATAATCAACAGCTCTTCGCCGTCGACCTTGATCTCTGAGCTGCTGTACTTGCCAAACAAAACGCGGTCGCCTGCCTTGACGTCCAAGGCCTGGCGCGAGCCGTCTTCCTTGTATTTGCCCAGGCCGGCGGCGATCACTTCGCCCTCTTGCGGTTTCTCTTTCGCAGTGTCGGGAATGATGATGCCGCCGCGCACCTGCTCGCCTTCATCAATGCGTTTCACAATCACGCGGTCGTGCAGTGGTTGGATATTCGTCTTCATAACTTGTTCCTGATCTCCTTGTCGGTTTCTGCCAGGAGTTCCATATCAGTGCGATGGAACATGCCAGACCACTCTCTAATAAACGAAGGTAAACCTCGGCATCCTGGTGATTGAGCTGTGGGTTTCAGACGATCCGGAAGATTCCAGAAGAGCTGAGAATGGAGTTAGCTGGTCTCGGTTCTACCCAACCTTACGCTTCAGAGAGGTATATGTCAATTAGAGAATATAGGCCACAAGCAATATATAGCGCATGTGCTAGATAAACAACGGAAGGGGCTGCGGTTACACATTCCTTTCGTTTCATGCCATCGACACCTAACCGTGTTCCTCAAGCCAGGCCAGCAGGGCGCGCAGACTGCCAGTGGCCAGGCCAATGCTCGAATCTGCTGCACCGTAATAAAGGTGGATAGTGTCGCCATCAGGAGCAATGGTATAGCCGCAGGGAAAGACAACATTGTCTACGTCTCCGCGCACTTCGTAGGGTTCCTGCGGTCCAAAAATCCACTCATTGCCGCGCTGCAGGCAAAGCTCTGGCGTCTGCAGATCAAACAGAGCCAGTCCGAGTCGATAAATTGCTCCGGCGGCCGTCTGGCGGACGCCATGGTAAATCATCAGCCAACCCTGCGGAGTTTCGATCGGCGGGGGCGACAGCCCGATCTTATTAGCATCCCACCACGCCCCATGCCGAGCTTCCATCATCAGCTTGTGGCTGCCCCAGTGACGTAGGTCGGGCGAATATGAAATCCAGATGTGCGCTCGCGGGGCACTGACCGGTCGGTGGATTAAAGCCCAGCAACCGTTGATCCGATGCGGCAGCAGCGCGGCATCCTTGTCTTCCGGCGACATGATCACGCCATAGCGCTCGTAGCTCTTGAAATCTTCTGTAAGGGCCAACGCTACTCCGGGGCCGTCGCGGGTGTAGGCCGTATAAACCACGGCATACTTACTCAACTCGGGGACATAAGTAATGCGCGGATCTTCAATACCCCAAAGTTCCTCAGGGAAGGTCTCAGGCTCAGCTATCAGCGTAGGTTGCTGATCGATCTGCCAGTTGTCTTTGCCGTTTACGGAACGAGCAACACAAAGATGTGAATGTCCGCGGCGATCCTCAACTCGGCACAAAAGCAGCGTGGTTCCGTCTTGTAGCAACGTAGCGCCGGGATTGAAGACGCTATTGATTGGATACGGCCAATCGGCTGCGCTCAAGATCGGATTGTGTTCATGACGGCGAAAGAGTTCCGTCGATTGATTGCTCATTGTAATTAGTTCTCCGCGGATATTTGTGAGTTCTCAGCCAGGCGCAACTCCAATAGGGCCTGGAGATAGGCCAGCGTGGATTCCGCGCCTTGATTTTCGTTGGCGCGATCGGGATGCAAACCGTCGCGACAACCGCCGGTTGTCGGATCATAGACGGGCAGATTCAAGTCATTGCGCCCGCTGAACCAGTCGAAGGCTCGACCGGCTTCCTTGCGCCAGCGCTTGTCTTTGGTGATGCGGTATGCTTCGAGGCAGGCGGACACCGTAGCCTGGGCCTCGACCGGCTGTTGATCGAAGCGCGCTCGCTTGCCGCCCTTCCGATAGAAACCGTTGGAGCCGATGGGGACAAAATGATGCCTGTCCGCGCCTGAGCGTTGTAAGTCGGTGAGCCACGTAAGCGACTCGAGACCCGCTTCAGTCATAGCGTCGTTCGGTATCCATTGCCCGCACAAGAGCAGAGCGTGCGGCAGCGCAGCGTTACAATAGGTCAGCCGATCTTCGAACCAGCGCCATTTCTCAGAGTTGTTCGTCTTGTATAACTCCAACAGCCGCCCGGCCAATTCCTCTCGGACCTGGTCGGCCCTCCGGTCACCTTCAAACCGCCGTAGATATTCGTGGATGCCGATGAGCGCAAACGCCCACGCTCGGGGACTGGTAGTGTCGAGAATGGTTGGCAAGGCCTGCTCGAACAATCGTCCAGCCATGCTCTGAAGTGCTGCGGTATTTGAGCGGCCCAACACCGTGCCGAGCGCCCACAGTGCGCGGCCGTGACTGTCGTCGGAACCACTCGCCTCAAGCCAGTTGCGCTGGTAATCCATGAAGTTGCGAAAGCGTCCGGTTTCCGAATTGAAGGCGTAAGAGATAAAGGCGAGATAGCGAGAAGCCAGCGCTGGCGCCTCTGCATGTCCCAATTCCTCGAGCAGGGCTGCAACCATCAGCGCGCGGGCGTTATCGTCAGTCGTGTAGCCCTCGCCATAGTTGGGCACCGTGAACAAGGCGTGCTGCAACATGCCAGTCTCGTCCGTCATGTTGTGTAAGTGATCCAGTTTGAGTGGCGGCAATTCTTCGGGTCGTTTGTCGAGTGGCTTAACCGCAAAGTCGACCGGACAAAAATGACGGCGTTCAGCGCGCGCCCGATCGAAGCTGTCCCGGTAACGCCGCGCCACCTGCGGCCAAATCATGTCGCGCCCAAATAGATAAGCGCGCTTGCGCATGGCGTGGCGCTTGGCTGCGTTGTCCAAGAGATCAATCACTTGCTCAGCCAGCGCAGCCGGATCGTTGAATGGCACCAGCACTCCTCGTTCATCGGCGAGCATTTCTTCAGCGTACCAATAGGGTGTCGAGATCACCGCTTTGCCGGCGCCCACGGTGTAGGCCAGCGTGCCGGAGGTGATTTGCGCCGCATTGAGATAAGGCGTGATGTAAATGTCCGCCGCCCCGATGAATTCGATGAGTTCTTCCAAGCTGACAAATCGGTTGTAGAAGATCACTTGACCCTCGACGCCCTTTTCTTGAGCGAGCCATTGCAAGGATAGCCGATACGTTTCACCGTCGTGCTGGATCACATGAGGGTGGGTCGCTCCCAGGATGATGTAAACGACGTTCGGATGCTTGGCCAAAATGTCCGGCAAAGCCGAAATGACATTTTCAATTCCTTTGTTGGCAGAGAGGAGTCCAAAGCTTAGTAAGACGATCTTGCCTTCCACGCCAAACAGATCTTTGTGAAAACTCGGATCCACAAAGGGCACATCCGGAATGCCATGTGGGATCAAATCAATTTTCTCCGGCGGCACACCATAGATTTCGTGCAGAAACTCAGCGCCACGTTCGCTCATTACGACTAAGCGATCGGACAAGCCGGCGACCTCTTCCAACACGCGCCGCTGATCGGGATCAGGATCGCGCAGAATGGTGTGCAAAGTCGTGACGATAGGCATGCGCAAGTCGCGCAGCAGGGCCAGAATGTGACTGCCTGCGCGCCCGCCAAAGATTCCATATTCGTGTTGCAGGCACACCAGGTCCACGTTGTTGATGTTCAGAAAGTCGGCAGCGCGACGATAAGACTCAATGTCTTTCTCGGCAAGCTCAAAGCGGACGCGGCTCGGATAGGCATAGCCGGCGACGTTGTCGTTGACCGGCACAGCGATGCAGGTGGTCTCATTGTATTCGGTAGCGAGAGCCTCACATAGGTCGGTCGTGAAGGTGGCGATTCCGCACTGGCGCGGCAGGTAGTTGCCGATGAAGGCAACACGGTTGAGGCTTGAACGGTTTGAGCTTTGGTCCACTAGGAATTTACGGAGAGCCGCACATTTGGAAGAGGGGGTTACTTCGCCGGTCGGGTTTTTGCTGACTTGCCAATCCTTCTCCGGTTAGTAAGCGAGAGCACGTCGCCCGGCTGACACCGAAGCGCTCGGCATAGCTTCTCGAGCGTGTCGAAATTGATTCCAAACGCTCTGCCCTTTTTCAAGCGCCACAGGGTCGTGTGGCTGATGCTCGCCTCCTTGGCCAGCCAATAGAAGGTCCGCCCGTGGCCTTTCAGCAATTCATCGACTCGATTCTCAATCATGAGGCTGTCTCGCGTAGCCTAGATATATATCACATGCGCAAGATATTGTCGACGCGAGATATACTCTACACTTGGCATATAAGCATGCCCACGGGAGAGCCACCGCCCAGATCATGGAGCCGAACACTCCGGCCCGTTCTGGGATGCCTAACTCATTAATTCCTCCCCAGGATGCCTTGGCCTTCTCCGGTTATTCGGGCTGTGATCTCGCTTGAAATTCGATTTCTGCTTCGGGTACAATCCTGATTGCGCTCAGCGAAATGGTGTCATTGAGCGTCAGGAGATTCACTCGATGTCGGCCAGCGCCAGACCAAATGATCCGGTTGAGAACCGGCTGCTCGCGGCCCTTCCTGCCGACGAGTATGAACGGTTGCGCCCACAACTGCAGCAGGTCAAGTTCGCTCTAGGTCAGGTCGTCTACGAGTTCGGCGGCCACCTGGATTATGTATTCTTTCCGACCACCTCTATCGTGTCTTTGCTCTACACGATGGAGAACGGCACCAGCGCTGAAATGGGTTTGACGGGCAATGACGGCATCGTGGGGATCGCGCTCTTTATGGGAGGCGGCACCATGCCCAACCGGGCGGTCGTCCAAAGCGCGGGCGAAGCCATGCGGATGAACGTAAAGGTGCTGCAAGACGAATTCGCGCGGGGTGGAAAGTTCCAGCAGTTGCTGTTGCGCTATACCCAGGCATTGATCACACAGATCTCACAGACGGCTGTTTGCAACCGTCTTCATTCAGTGGAACAGCAGCTTTGCCGTTGGCTGTTGTTAAGCCACGACCGCGTGAAGGCCGATGAGCTGATCATGACCCAGGAACTGATCGCCGACATGTTGGGCGTTCGCCGCGAGGGCGTGACGGTAGCTGCGGGTCGCTTACAAGATTCCGGAGCGATAAGTTACATCCGCGGTCACATCAAGATTCTCGATCGCCCGAACCTGGAAAAGACGGTCTGCGAATGTTACCAGGTCGTCAAGACCGAATTCGATCGGCTGCTCGGCGAATAGGTTGTCATTTCCTCCCGTAGTTTCTTTAGAGCTGAGAAACCACTCGCTTCAGCTTTTCATTCACCTCAATAGCTACAGCATCGAGTGCCGGATTATTCCCAACCACCGAAAGCATCGCCTGCGCGTCGACCGCCGCGACTACAGATGTTCCTGGATCGTCGCCTTCATAAACGATGACGTTGCAGGGAAGGAGCAATCCGATGTTAATCTCTTCTTGCAGAGTCTTGTATGCGAGCGGCGGATTGCACGCGCCGAGGATCACATAATTGCGAAAATCCACGCCGAGCTTTTCTTTCAGTTTCTCCTTTATGTCGATCTCACAGAGGACGCCAAAGCCTTCGGCCTTGAGTGCTGCGCGCGTCTTTTCGACAGCCTCTGCGTAAGGAACATCAATGGTCTTACTGAATCCGTATTTTGAGTGTTGTGGTTGTTGAGCATTCATCTCGTTCTCCTTTTACATTTTGGCGATGGTTACAATCAAAGGACGGTGTGGTTGCGGCCATCGAAAAACGTGGTTACTTCTTCCCGAAGATCGCCCAACCAAGCAGGACTCCGAGGCCGAGGGTAAGTAGCGTTGGAATCCACATCCAACTGAACCCGCCGTTTATCCATCCGTGTCCCATCCGGTACCCGCCTATCCCGCCTTGTCCCATCATCCCACCGCCCAGCATTGAGCCGGTCATTGCCCCGCCGCCGAAGATCAGGAAAAGTATGACGACGACGACCAAAGCGATAACCAGTGGTGTCTTGTTCGATTCGTTCATGACATTAGTCTCCTGCCTGTGATAGTTGTGCTGCTAATTGTGGGGGAGTTGATTTGCTTCCCACCTTAGCGCAGCCCGAGAACCGAACCGGGAACGCAACGCCATGCGCTCGGCGGCAAAAGCGGCATTTGAGCTGGAGCTTACATCTTCATTTCCGGCTTCTTGTTCATGTCCATCTTTTTCATATCCATCTTTTTCTTACCTGCTTTGCTTCCATTCATCTTCGACATCATGCCGAGCTGTTTGAGCAGAGCATTAGTGTGTGCCGTCACTTGCGCAGAGTTCGGCGCATTGGCTTGCACATCCGTCTCAAGCGCGCTGACCTGGTCTTTCAATTTCGCCCGGTCCTTATCCATCTTCTCCATCATCATCTGCATCTTTGACTTCATCTCGGCGCTCATCGCCTCCATCTTCGCTTTCATCTCAGCGCTCATGTTCTGCATGTGTTTTTGGCGGAGGTCGTCGATTGCGTCGAGGTTGTGTCTTAGCTCAGCAACGGTGGCGCGGGTGAATTCAACGTCCAGAGCTGTAGGCTTCACTGCCTGAGCCTTTAGCGTCCTGGCGAACTCAGCCATTGTTTTCAAGTGAGCCGTCATTAGCATGTGGTGCGGCGATTTCATCATCTTCGCCATCTCCGACTTCATGCCGGCCATGCCCGGTTTCTTCGGTCCGCTTTGGGTGTGCTTGTGTTGCGCCCAGGCTGCGGACGGAATTACCAAAACCAGGATGATGGCTATAGCTGACAGCAATGCGCGGGTGTTCATTTTCATATCGGTATCTTCTCCTTCGGGTTGGTTAACTGGAATTTGGGCATCAAAGCCGCCCGGCACTTGAAATATTTTCGATTCTCTCCTGCGGCGGTTCTGGTGTCTGTGCTCTAACGCACATAGAGCAAGCTTTGTGCCCCCTTGCCACCTTCGCATTCGCCTTTGGTCTGTGAGGACAGCCGTTGTTGATCTGGTGCGCCGCGAAAATATCCGCGCCCCATCTGTGGAATTATTCGCAGAGCCTGAAATTCTTGCGACGAATACTTGTGAAGAGCGTCCGCGTTTCCTTAATGATTCGGCTTTCAGTGTTAGCGCACAGACCCCGCCTGCTTCATGTCCTTCCTGGCCATCTGAACCAGCTTCTGAAGGTGCGCGTGAAGCGCGGCGATTTCCCCTTCGGTGAGATCTTCGACACCGATCAAATGCACGCCGACGGTTCCTCACGTCCGGGACGGAGTGATGATGATCTCAATGGGGAGACTGACTAACGCCGGCGGGTGGCGAGGTTGTACACCAGGATGATCACTGCTAACACGATCAGGATGTGAATCAGGTTTCCACCGAAGTGCCCGATGAAGCCAAATAGCCACAAGACCAGCAAGACCACCAAGATTGTCCACAACATTGTTTGAATCTCCTTTGTTCTGTCCCCACGATTTCCCAGAGATGAGGGCGGTCGCTATGGAAGGTTGGAATCCAGACGCTCTCTCGCAGCGGCTAAGCCCATGTGAATAGTTACTAGCCCGAAATAACAATCTTGTTGTCGACCGATTTCATGCCTCGGACGTCTCTCACCAACTGCTCAGCCTTTGCTTTGGCGGCTGCGGAATTGACGGTCCCAGACAAGACCGCCCGTGCTTCGCTGATGGTTATAGAAACTGTCGCCATGCCCGGCTCGTCATTCAGCCGCTTGGTCGCGACTTCCTGCATGTTTGCATCATCGCTGGCGGTGTCTCTAGGGTTTGGCTGTTGAATGATCACCGGCGCCTGCTGCGCAGGTTGCTGAATGATCACTGGCGCTTGCTGCGCCGGCTGTTGAACTATCGTAGCCGGTTGCTGGTGACTGTTCGTCTGACTGGCCGCCACGTCCAGGTTCGCATTGCGGTTCGCGGATTCATTCGCGTTCCGGGCGTTGACGATGTAGAGGACGGCGCCGATAGCCGCAATCCCAAGAATCGCAATTATCGCTATCGTCCCCGGCGACATGCGCGACTCGCGCGGGCCTCTCTCGGTTCGCTCAGTCAAGACCTCACTGCGCTGGCCGGGACTATTCACGACGACGTGCTTTTGTATTCTCTCTTCATTCAAATCCATGAGTTTCTCCTTCAGTTCTAATGTCGTCTCTGGAAAACAACAAACGGCACAAGAAGTAAAGGCGATGGCCTGATCTCGGGTGTCGAAAGTGATTTGTCTAAAGAACGATTGGCGGCAGTCTACAACTCCAGGGAATGGCGGTCTGTGCGCCAGCACACAAAGCGGAAACACCGAGGAATCGCAAAGCTCCCCCGCTGAATCCCTACGTATGTGTGTTAGCGCACAGACCGGCTCTGTCAGAAGGATTACGTTAGCGCCTGTTCCAACAAACTTCAGCGGAAATCTGAGGAGGCAACGATTCCATCCAACCCCCGAGCGCGGGTTCTCTGTGTAGACGAAGACAAGAACTGTCGTGACGTGTTGAGCGCCGTGCTGAGTTTCTGGCGGATTGAAGCTAAGTCAGTCGCAACCGCGACCCAGGCTTTGTCTTCGATCCAGACAGAACGCTTCGACTTGTATTTGTTGGACTCTCGATTACCTGATCTAGACGGCTTTGAATTGTGCCGCCGAATGCGCGCCGTCGACGTGCACGCACCGATTCGTTTCTTCTCTGGCGCGGCCATGGAAGCTGATAAGCGGAAAGGCATTGAGGCCGGTGCTGATGCCTACGTAACCAAACCCGACGTCGATGAGCTGGTCGATAGTATCAAGCGGTACGTTTTCAGGTCGAAGAATGCCACGGCTAAAATCATTCCATTCGAACCTAGGAAGAATGTCTCCCATTCTTTCAACTTGGACCCGGCCGCAGCTTGATATGTGCGTTAGTGCACAGACGAACACGCCTAAGTAGTTTATGTTAGCGATTCTGCTGAACTCATACCGAGCAGTTTCCATTTGGAGGTTAAGGATGAAGAAGTTTCTTGTCGTAATTCTGATGTTCATGGTTTTGGCATTCGCCGTGCCCAGCGCGTCAGCACAAACCCGCCATCGACGTCGCCACGGGCGGACGTTCTGGAAGAAGCACCGAGATAAGTTAACGGTCGCCGGAACCACGGCCGCCGGCGCGGGTATTGGCGGCTTGGCTGGCGGAAAGAAAGGCGCGCTGATCGGAGCGGGTGCTGGCGCAGGAGCTGGAGCCCTCTACACCTATAAGCTTCGCAAGCGTCATCGTCGTCGACGCTAGTAGTCTTCGGATCCGAACCAAGCAATACGGCGCGCTCAGATAAATACTAATGCGACGACGCAACAAATCAGGAGGTTCCATATGAAGACAAGACAATTATCCGGCCCGATAACAGGCCTCACCCTGGGTCTCGCGTTATTGATTGGCATCGGCGTTGGATTGAGCACAACGGCGCAGGCGCAGGGTGGCTATGGCAATCAGGATCGCCGCAGCCGCAACTGGGATGGTTACCCAAACTGGGATGGTTACCCAAACTGGGGTGGCAGTTTCGACCTGCGGCAGACCGCCTTGAACGCGGGTTACAACGAAGGCACTAAAGAAGGCCGCAACGATCGCGCGCGGAACCGGCACTCTAACTTCCAGGATTTTAGTGCATACCAGAAAGCCACGAAGGACTACAGCTCACGCCTCGGCGACCGCGAACTGTATCGCCGTTACTATCGGAGAGCGTTCGAGAGCGGCTACAACACCGAACTTGGAATTCAAGTTTCTCAAGATCGCGATGATCGCGACTTCAACCGTGACCGTGATCGTGACCGTGATCGAGACCGAGACCGTGACCGCAACGACAACCGCGGACAGGATCGTCGTGGCCGCAACTGGGATCGCTACGGCACCTATGGCGGTTCTTTCGAGCTTCGCCAAACCGCGCTGAATGCGGGATACAACGAAGGGATCAAGGAAGGGCGCAATGACCGGCGGCGAGGTAGGCAGCGAGACTTTCAGAATTTTAGTGCCTACCAGAAGGCGACGCAGGACTACAGCTCCCGGCTCGGTGACCGCGAGCTGTACCGCCGGTATTACCGCGAAGGTTTCGAGAACGGTTACGCCGATGGTTTCAACGGCAACTAGAGCTTCGCATTCCTGAGTCGGATCTTGCCTGATGGAAGAGCTAACCGGGGCCATGCTCTGCAGTCCCGGCGGGTTCTTAACTCATCCTCGGCAAGATCCAGACGCGGGAGTTCCTTGAAAAGCCTCACCCTTTTCAAGTTGTTTCCATACCCCGACCGTGCTTCGTCAGTGGAGCATTTCCGAAAGTACGTAAAGAGATGACGACAGAGTTTGCTTGACTAGAGCAATTACCAAGACGCCTCACGGTGAGTTAAGAAGGACAGCAAGTAGTGCAGAGATTATTCAGCCGAACACTTCTGGCGTTTTTCGTCGCGGGTCTTCTGTCCACTTCCGTTCTGGCACATACAGGGTCGGGAATTGCCGTCGATCGTTTCGGCCAGGTGTTCTTCCTCGATACTGGTTCGGGCTTATGGAAGATCGACACGCGCGGGGAGTTGACCCGTCTTTCAGGACTAAAGAACCACTGGCTGGCCCTTGACCCGAACAACGGGTTCGCCAGCGGCCACCTACCCACGGACCCGAACCTGGACTGGGTGATTACGAGGGTCGGCGCCAACCCCACGCTGCTCATCTCCACCGATTTTCCGATCGCGATAGGTGAAGAGGGATATCTGTATTACCCGTCTGGTCGCCCAGGTAGTTTGCGAATCATGCGGACGCTACCTTCCGGAGAGACGTCAGTCTTGGCAACCCTGCCGCCGACGGCAAGAGGACCGCTTCCGCACATAAACGGGATCACTGCCGGTCCCGATTGTTCCTTGTACTACACCGAGAACGATGTCATCCGGCGGATCACCAACGACGGCCGAATCTCGACCGTGGCGACTGTCCGAGCTCTCGTCGGCGGACCATCGATTCCGGGAACGGACGTACATCCGTATCTCCGTGGGCTCGCGGTCGACGGTCGCGGAGTCATGTACGTTGCCGACAATGGGGACGCCCGGGTGCTGAAGATCACACCCGACGGAAGAATCACTACTCTGCTTAAACTCCAAAGCCCTTGGTCGCCTACTGGCGTTGCTCTCTTTGGCACGGACGTGTACGTGCTCGAGTTCCTGCACACGGCAGGGGATGTGCGGCGCGAATGGTTGCCGCGGGTTAGGAAGTTAGCATCGGACGGGACCAGAACTATCATCGCGACCGTTGCACAAATGCCGGGCGCGCGGGACTAGATTCAATTGTTGACCGAACCTTAGGACCATGAGACTAAACAAAGCATGAACCCAACGCGACCAGTCAAAGTCATCAAGAACGGGGAAGGCAAAGACCCCGGCATCCGGGCCGAAATCGAAACCGCCGTCGACCCGAATCAACGCTGAGCAGACAGCTCGAAACCGCGCGCGGGCGGCTATCAATGCTTAAAGCTCGAAGTCCGATGAGCAACGGATCAGGCAGGCGCCGACTCTGGTTCGCAAGGGTAAGCACCTCAACGTAGACGCAGTGCTGGCGCGCTCGCTGGCGAGAGTGGTGAGCGAATAGCTTCATGCGATCTAAGGAAAGGTTTTCTCTCCGGGCCGGCGTCAGTCGTTGGCGGCAAGACCGGCAACAAGTAGTCCAGGAGATGCTGTAGTGATGCATAGTCCGAGAGTCGCGTAACGTATTCGTTACGCGTGGCGCCAACCTCAATCATCGGCGCTGGATCCACAACTTCTTCATGAGTGATGATCACAACTGGTATCGGTCCCACCTCTGCGTGCTTGACGATCTGGCGCGCGGCAACTAATCCATAAAGCAGCGGTACGTCCATATCAACTACGAGTAGATCCGGATGGGTCTCCCGAGCCTGTCGGGCCGCATCCCTCCCGTTGTCCGTATCAATTACACGGTAGCCCTTTAGTTTCAGGCCCTGCTTGAGATCGGACGACCGTGCCTCCCGATAATCCTCGACCATCAATACGACGTGATTGGCGCCGTTAGCGGACACCGGAGTAGCATCGTTTGGCGTTTCAGCCGAAAGTTGTGCATTAAGAGACATAAGCCGCGAACGCTCCTATCCTGATTAGGTCCCGCCGACAGCGACCCTTGAGATTTAGTTGGAGTCTAGAATCTAGACGATTCGTCGCTTACCATCTGTGCGCTTACGCACATATGGGGATGATTCTGAGAAAAAACACTGAGGGGGCGGTGAGGTGTGGTGCCACAAATGATCGTGCGTCTGATCGGTGTGAGATCGCAGAGTGAGAGAAGCTATTCCTCAGTCTTGTCTTTCTCGTCCTGAGCGTCGCCTTTTTGGCCATCTGAACTATCTCTCAGGAAAAGGGGGACCGCCGCCTCTTGATGGAGCAGTTCTCGTACGAGTACTTCAGGCTCTTTCTCCAAATTGAGTTGCGTTTTGTTTTGGGATTGGTCCTGATTCAAATCATCGTCTCCTGTTTGGGTGTCCGGATTTTCTTCCGGGCGTTTGCGCCTCAAGCAGCGACTGGAACCTCGCGCAACAGACGAGCGAGAAGTCTTCTTAGTTGATTGAAGCTGTCAGGGCGAGAGACGTGCACGTTTTCTCCGATGGCGACGTCATCACCTTCATCGATACTATCAATGCAAAAGATCACCACCGGTACCAGGACTCCCAGGTCAGCGTATTCGCGGATGCGACGCGCGGCTGCAATCACTTCGCTGGGTAAACCGGCCAGGCTGACGAGAATCAGATCGGGACGCTTGCGTCTGGCGCTCTCGATCGCGTCGCGTTCGTCACGGGCTACGGCCACGAGATAGCCGTCGGCCTTCAGCAATTTTTCAATGCCGTCGCGGGTCTCCGCCACATCCTCCACTACCAGGATGATCAGCCTCGTGTCGTCTTCCCTATACATCAAATTGCTTCTCTGCTCGCTTCGTTTCTGGCCAGATGAGTCGATGTCCAGGCCATCGTTTTGTGGGTCTTAAATGTCGGCAGCTAGAGGCAGGCGCACCCGTTTGATCGACTTTGCCAGCCGCAGAAATTGCATAGCGCGAATGCCCCACCAGTTGAGATCGAGTTCGTACCAGGCCAGTCCATGGCGCGCAGAAGTTGGATACGCATGATGGTTGTTGTGCCAACCTTCGCCAAAGGTCAGCAGCGCGACCCACCAGTTGTTTCTTGAATCGTCCATGGTGGCGAACCGGCGTCGGCCCCACATGTGTGTCGCTGAGTTAACCAGCCACGTCGCATGCAAATTAAAAGTAACGCGGAAGAAGATGCCCCACATTAGATATCGCCAGCCGCCAAACGCGAGTAGTCCTAAACCCAAAAACACCAGAGGCACCCAGTAAAGACGATTGAGCCATACGTGAAATCTATCCTTCACCAGATCCGGAGCGTAGCGCGCCACAGTCTCGCTGTCATACTGCTGGCCGGTGCCCCAGAGAATCCATCCGACGTGTGACCACCACCCGCCATCGCGCGGCGTATGTGGATCATCACCGGGCACATCTGTATAAGCGTGATGGATGCGATGGGTCACGACCCAGTAGATGGGGCCGCCTTCAAGCGTCAGCGTGCCGCAGAGAGTCAGAAAGTACTCGACCAACTTTGGCGTTTTGTAACCACGATGAGTTAACAGTCTGTGAAAGCCCATGCCCACGCCGAGGCTCGCCGTAATCCACCAGAGCAGGACGCTGACCACCAGCGCCCGCCAACTAAACATAAAGAGCGCTGCTATCGCGCCTACATGAAAAATAGCCATGAAGATGGTGGCATTCCACTTGATACCCTTCGGTTGCTCCTCAGTCGTTGTTTCGTCGCTCATTCAACTCCTTCGATTCGTACTTAAGCCGAGGCCACAGCATCTGCTGCGGACTAGAGATATGATCACTTGTTCAGTATACGCTTGAAAATGCGCGCCGTCTGTGTGGCAACGCACATTGGCGCGAGCCGACGAGTCCCTTGACTTCTAATCAGGATCGCTGGGTCAGAGAATTTGGCGGTGGCGATCGGAATCGAGCCGATGAATGATGAATAAGGTTTGGCAGTTCGAAAAGTGCACTATCCCTTTGAGAGTTTCCAGCCAGAATAGGTTCGTTACCTGACAGGGAATTGGCAGAGGCAACGTTCTTAGGAAATTATCGGGCGACGCTTCACTTTCGCGGCGTCCGGGCTAATGAGTTGTGGGTGGGCTGGTTGGATTCGTAAAACCCCAAAAGAGTTAACATATTGCCTTAAGTTTGCTTGATACGAATACTTGACTCTAGAATCGAGCCCGGCCCGAACACCCGGGCTCGCCGGAAGGCCTGAATGTACGTTGCTCATAGTCTTGCTCAGACCATCTGCCACTTGCTGGCCGGCAGTGCTGCGCCCTTACTGGCAGGCTTGGTAGGTATGTCTTGGCCGGTGGCAAGAAGCAAGGCTAGCGCCCAACCAATCGCCGCCAGTCTCGCTCGACTGCGACAAACGGCAAACCGGATCTACAGCCGCATGCGACTCCTCGGACTTAACGAGACGCAGTTATCAGAGCGATGTAGTCTCGCGGCCATCCAATTATTCGAGGACGCCGAGGT
>ORJL010616217.1_pt1 | contig 82659 bp, 97 predicted proteins | sample 1779941 | NCBI WGS metagenome assembly ORJL01 (sample SAMEA104232317, study PRJEB22302) | groundwater metagenome | biome: forest; feature: aquifer; material: groundwater | place: USA | collected 2011-08-07 | depth 5.8 m | reverse complement strand
GAACAATTCAAGACTATGTGCTGCACTATAACAACAACAGACCGCACATGAGCTTGAATTACAGAACGCCACACGACGTATGGACTGAACTAACAAACAGGAAGTAGTTTCGTGACCGGAAGCAGTTTCGGGATAACATACCAAAGCCAAGTTTATAGCAACGTTTAAAAACAAGCGAATCAAAACCACAAACATGAGGGCAGTGACAGTCCCATTGAATTAGGACACCGGTAAGAAAGTACTGTATAATGTTCTTTTATTATGTAAATTGTAAAAAAATGGTAAAAATATATGAAAATCGCAATATTTCATGATTATATTGGTATGATAGGGGGCGGAGAGAAACTCGTCTTAACTCTTGCTAAAGAATTGAATGCAGATGTCATAACTACAGATATAAATAAAGATTCTATCAGAAAAATGGAATTTGATCAGAAAAATATTATAAGTCTTGGTGAGACGATCAAATTACCAATCCTTAAACAAATATCAGCATCCATTAAATTTGTATTATGCGACTTTAGCGATAAATATGATTTCTTTATTTTTAGCGGAAATTGGGCACATTTTGCATCTAAGAGACATAAACCGAATTTATACTATTGTCATACCCCTGTAAGAGCGTTTTATGACCAATATGCAAACATGTTGGCACGGCTGAAATTTCCTAAAAAACAAATCGCTCAATTATGGGTTGGCATTCATAAAATTTTCCATCAACATTATATTCAATTTGTAGATAAGATTGCAGTAAATTCAAAATACACACAAAATAGAGTTAAAGAGTATTATAAAAAGGATTCAGTTGTCATATATCCGCCGATAAATACATCCCGTTTCAGATGTAGATCATATGGTGATTTTTGGTTGTCGGTGAATCGATTATATCCAGAAAAGAGGATAGAATTACAAATAGAAGCATTTAGATCACTTCCAAAAGAAAAGCTGATAATAGTAGGAGGATACTCAAAGGGAGATCACGCATCTGCAGATGTGGATGAAATCCAGTACAATAAGCCAGACAATGTAGATCTGTTATTTGAGATCACCGAAAAAGAACTTATAGATTTATATGCAAAATGTAAAGGATTTATCACTACATCAATGAATGAAGATTTCGGAATGGCACCTGTCGAGGCAATGGCTTCTGGAAAAACTGTAATATGTGTGGGGGAAGGTGGATATTTAGAAAGTGTGATAGATGGAGTAACCGGAGTATATGTAAAACCTGATGTAGCTGATATAATACGTGCCATAAATAGTATATCTAACAATCCAGAAAAATATAAAGATGCGTGTGAAAGACAGGCGAAAAAATTTGATAAATCTATCTTTATAAAAAGTATGAAGAATATGTGTCGAATCACTAAAAAGAAAGGAAAATAAAGATGAAGGATTTAATAGTCAATTTATGGAATTATCGCCGTTTAACTATAGAACTTGCGATGAGTGATTTTAAATTAAGATACAAAAATTCTATACTGGGATTTTTATGGTCTCTTGCAGAGCCTCTTCTTATGTTGACAGTATTATACATAGTTTTTTCATATTTTATGAAGATGAATGTTAAGAATTATCAACTATTTCTTTTAATAGGAATTATATCTTGGAACATGTTAAGCAGAGGAACTGGTATGGCGTTAAATAGTATTATAGGAAAACCTAACTTGGTCAACAAGGTATATTTTCCCAGAGAAATATTGATAATCAGTTCATGCGTCACTGCACTTGTAATGACCCTACTAGAATTTATAGTATTTGGGATTTTTATGTTGATATTTGCAGTTATGCCTACTATGACAGCGATATATTTTCCCATCATTTTGTTCATACAATTTATATTAATTATCGGAATTTCTTTAGGATTGGCAGCTCTGAATGTATATTACAGGGACATTCAATATATATGGGCAGTAATATTACAGGCAGGATTTTTTGCAAGCCCTATAATATATCCGTTGTCAATTATCCCAGAAAAATATATATGGATAATAAAATTAAATCCAATGACCACTATTATTGACATGTTGAGAGGAAGTATGATTTATTCAACAATACCTGCAGCCAAAGACATTATTTTTATAGTTATTTTATCTATTACTATATTGATCATTGGTTACATAATATTTTTAAAGCTTGAGCCTAGATTTGCAGAAGAGGTGTGACATGATTACAGATGCAATAGTTGTTTCTGATCTAAGAAAGGTATTTCGTCTTCCTCATGAAAAGAAGAACACCTTCTATGAACTTATTGTTGGAATGTTCAAAAATAATGGACATGAAGACTTTGTAGCACTGAAAAATATTAATTTTACTGTAAAAAAAGGTGAAACAATCGGAATTATAGGAGAGAATGGAAGCGGAAAGAGCACGTTACTAAAGATTATTACAAATATTTTGAGACCGAATAAAGGGTCTGTTAAGATAAATGGAACAATTACATCATTTCTTGAACTAGGTGTAGGATTCCAGCCAGATCTTACAGTTAAAGAAAATGTATATCTATATGGGGCTGTAATGGGTTTCTCTGATAAAGAGATTGATATGAAGATTGAAGAAATACTAAACTTTTCCGGATTAAAGAGATTTGAAGATGCTAAACTTAAGAACTTATCGTCTGGGATGCAAGTCAGAATTGCATTTGCAACAGCTATCCAAACCGATCCTGAAATTTTATTAATGGATGAGGTATTGGCTGTCGGAGATATGGAATTTCAACAGAAATGTTTTGATGTTTTTCAACAGTATATCAAAGATAAGAAGACTATCGTATTTGTTTCTCACGACTTAGGTTCAGTAAGAAAATTTTGTAGTAAGACTTTACTTTTAAGGCATGGAGAACAGATAGCCTTTGGAGATACTAACGAGATAATTGATAAATATGTATATGGTACGAATAACCATCCAAAAAATGGACAAAAAATAGATGTGCAAAATGAAAAAAACGAAGATAAAAAAACTAGATGGGGAGACAAAAAAGTTGAGATCATAGATGTTAGACTTATCGACAAATTCGGAAGAAAAAATACCTTTTTCAATTCAGAAGATCTGATGACAGTCCAAATAGATTACAATATCAATTTGCCAACTAATGATCTTGTAATTGGTATAGCTATATATTCTGAGAATAATATCTTATGCTATGGTACTAATACAGAAATTCAAAAGTTTCTCCTTGATAATACTACAGGAAAGAAAGAGATTAGGCTCGTTATGCATAAATTGATAATGATGGAAGGCAAATTTTATCTGACTGTTGCTGCTCATAGCAAAGAACACATGCCATACGATTGGCTTGATAAACAATTTTCTTTCAATATAATCAAAAAAGGAAATAATGTGGGATTGTTTGAAATTCCCTGTGAATGGGAGCAATGAATTTATTATAAAGATGATGATAGATAAAAATGTAGAAAGATTGAAACAGGAGTAAGTGATTAAAATGGATACTATAGATATCAAAAATGATGAAATCAATGTTGAGGATTTTATGCGCCACGTCAGGGACAATATAAAGAAACGAAAAATAAAGGAAAGTGAATTTATGACTAATGATAACATATCTGCACCTATAAGTATAGATAGTGAACAGAATCTTAACTATATTAATTCTAACTGGGATATACATGCTGACTATAATATAAGTTCACATAGACCGGTACTCGGAAGACTCCTTGTTTGGGGAAGACGATTGGTACATGGAGAAGTAAAACGCTATGTGGATATTGTGATTGGAAAGCAAACAGAATTTAATGCTCGTATTGTCAGACTATTTAATGGCTTGGCGGGAGATATCGATAGCAAAATCAATAATGCCATAATTTCTGATAAAAAAAAATCAATAGATAATGCTTATACCACCATGAATTATTTCTTATTCGAAGAACAGTTTAGGGGAGATAGCGAAGATATAAAACAACGACAATCAATATATGTAAATTATTTCAAAAATTGTCAAAGTGTATTGGATATAGGATGTGGAAGAGGGGAATTTCTATCACTATTGAAAGAGAACGGTATCTATGCCAAAGGAATTGACATAAATGAAGATATGGTACTATACTGCCAGAAGATAGGGCTCGATGTAAAGAAAATAGATATGTTGTCATATCTGGAATCTCTTGACAAAAACTCATTAGATGGAGTATTCTTAGGTCAGGTCGTTGAACACTTAAATCCTGAGGATATGATGATTATTATTAAATTATTATATGAGAAATTAAAATTTGGAAGCCATATTATCATAGAGACAGTTAATGTACAGAATCCTGGGGCATTGGCCAACTTTTTTGTAGATCCTACACATAAAAGGCCAGTACATCCTAAGTTTCTTGAATTCATTATGAAAAGTACAGGTTTTAGAGATACTGAAATAGTTTATCGTGTATATGATAATAATGGCATAGATATTGATGATAATAAAATAAAGGAAATCGCTCCAGATTATGCAATAATTTGTAAAAAATAAAGGAATAATGTATGAAGATAGCATTCGTAACTCCTTGGTATGGCGAGTTTGCAGGCGGTGCTGAGGTAGTGGCCAGAAAGACTGCGGAAAATCTATCAAGAAAAGGAATTGATGTAGAAATATTTACAACCTGTTGTAGGTCTCCTTTTGACAATTGGTGGAAAGATTATTATAGGCCGGGAAAATATAAAATAAATGATATTGTAGTCAGAAGATTTTCTGTAAACAAAAATACAGAAGCTATGTTTCACAGAATTAATTATAAAATTATAAATAATACGAGGTTATCGAATGAAGAAGAATTGGAATATCTACGAGGAAGCATCAGTAGTGATGATATGGTTTCTTTTATAAAAGAAAATAAAGAAAATTATATTTTTATTTTGATTCCATATTTGTACGGGTTAACATATTGGGCATTTAAGGTATCTGTCGGAAGATGTATTCTGATACCTTGCCTGCATGACGAAATGAATGCGTATTTTCACACTACGAAGGATATGATAAATAACTGTAAGATTTTATTCTTAGCACAAGAAGAGATGATGTTGGCGAGACAATTATATAGTATCATAGAGGGTAGTTTTGATGTTATTGGTAGCGGCATAGATATACAAGATAATTTTGAACCGGAAAAATTTTTAAAAAAATATAAAATTGATTATAAATATATTTTATATGTCGGAAGAAAAGATAGAGGTAAAAATATAGATAAACTTATCGAATATTTTACTATATATAAAAAGATAGAAAAAGATGATCTTCATTTGATTTTTATAGGTGGGGGAGATAGTAGTTTAATTCCTAAAAATGAGTATTTTATCGATTTGGGTTATATTGATGATGTTGACAAATATAATGCGTATGCAGGAGCATTGGCGACATGTCTGCTCTCAAATAATGAAAGTTTCTCTTTAGTTGTCATGGAAAGTTGGCTGGCATCTAGACCTGTGATAGTATCTGACAATTGTTCTGTGACTAAAGGTCATTGCATAAGAAGTAATGGAGGGCTTTTTATAGCAGATGTTGAAGAGTTTAGTGAAGTAATAAGATACCTTAAGAAATATCAAAATACTGCCAACAAAATTGGATTAAATGGCAGAAAATATGTTTTAGATAATTATACTTGGGATAACATAATTCCAAAATATATAAAACTTTTTAACGAATTTGTGATAGGACCATGAGAATATTAATAGATGGACAGACACTTAGTACGACAGATATCAATAGAGGCATTGGCATATATTTTTTAAATGTCGTGTATAGTTTAGTAAAATTAGCTCCTAAAAATGATATATTCATAGGAACGTTTGATGATTATAATAGCGCATATATCAGACCAATATCTAATAATATTAAAATAATCAGTTTAGGAAAAAGGCTTGAGATGAATATGCAATCTAGAGAAGAATATGATAGTAAGATCATAGAAATCGTGAAAAAATATGATATTGATATTTTTTGGATACCTAATCCTGTAATGGAAAATGTTCATCTAATTAAAACAAAGCCTTCCTGTAAAATAGTAATAACTCTTTATGATTTGATTCCATTGATTTTTGAAGATGTATACCTAAAAAATTGGCCCAGGAATATTAGCAATGAATATATTTCTAAGCTGATAAGAATAGAAAGAATTTCAGATATCGTTGTTACAATATCAGAATCAACAAAAAAAGATTTAATAGATATATTAGAAATTGATCCGCTTAAATTAGAAATTATATATCCTGGAATTAAGAAAAATTTTATCGGTCATCATTCTGAAGAAAAAAATCTTGATAACAAAGAATATTTGTTATATGTAGGAGGTTTTGATCAAAGAAAAAATATGGAAAATGCCGTCCTATCATTCAAGAATTTAATCGAGAAATATGACTATAAATATCTCGACTTTATCATAGTTTGCCAATATAACGATAAAACACCTGGTTTTTTAAATTTCTTAAATTTTTTAAAAAGAATTGGTATTTATAAAAGAATAAAATTGACAGGTTATATACCTGAAAAAGAATTGACTGAATTATATAAAAACGCAAAAGCTTTTTTCTTTCCGTCATTGTATGAAGGGTTTGGACTTCCAATACTAGAAGCTATGATGGCAGGGATTCCTATCGCCGCTTCTAATACTTCTTCAATACCAGAGGTTTTAGATGGTGCAGGATTATTATTTGACCCAGAAAATATCGACGATATGGTAGAAAAACTTAATATAGTCTTGTCGAACAAGGCAATTGCATACTACTTAAGAGAAAAAGGAAAAAATAGAGCAAGTCAATTTTCTTGGGATCAGTCTGCAAGAGAAATATTACAAATATTTGCTAATTTAACTCCATCTTCAGGCGAATGTTCATCAAAAATGAAATTGGCTTATTTCAGCTGTCTTTCTCCTTTAAGATCAGGAATTTCAGATTATTCTGAAGAATTACTTCCTTATTTGTCAAAATACATTGATATAGATATTTATATTGATAGTGGATATAGGCCATCTAATAAAAAGATTACAGACAAATTTAGAGTATTCAATTATAAAGAAATCAAAAATAAGATTGACCAATATGATGCTATATTATATCAGATGGGCAATGGTAAATTTCATACTTTTATGTACGAGACATTGATGATATATAAAGGCATAGTAGTATTTCACGACATATTTATGCACGGTCTTATATCAGAAATGACAATAACCAAAGGATATAAAAAAGAATACATAGAAGAATTTAAATATTGCTATGGAGAAAAAGGAAAAATTGTGGCTGAAAATGCCATTAAATCTGGATCTTATCCTTATTTTGAATATCCACTATTAAAAAGAATGCTGGACAATTCTCTTGGAGCAATTGTTCATAGCGAATTTGGCAAAAATATCATATTGGGTGAGAAAAAAGATATAAATATAGTGAAAATAAATCAGCCTATGCCTATGTCTAAAAATACATTAGATAAAAATATTATAAGAAAAAACCTTAGAATAGGCAAGGATGATATTATTATAGTATCTTTTGGCCATATATTCCCGCATAAAAGGATAGATAGAGCAATCGGTGCATTTGCTGAATTTCACAAGAAATTTCCGAATTCAAAGTATTTTTTAATAGGACAATCTCATGATAATGGCAACCTTGATCAATTAATTGAGAAGTTGGGAATTAAAAACCATGTAATTTTTACTGGTTTTCTACCTCTTGAAAAAGCAATGGAGTATATTACAGCAGCGGATATATGCATAAATTTAAGATATCCTACTGCTGGAGAGACATCTAGTAGTGCTTTAAGAGTTTTAGGTATTGGAAGGCCTATAGTAGTATCTAACGTAGGATGGTTTTCAGAACTACCAGATAATTGCTCTGCCAAGGTAGATATAGATAATTATGAAGAAGATCTGATACTAGAATATCTGAACGTTCTAATATCTAATGAAAAATTGAGAATTAAAATGGGAGAAAATGCTAAAAATTATATTTTGAATGAATGCGACCCAGAAAAAATAGCACATGAATATTATACATTCATCGCTAAATTTAAAAGATTTAGACATAATAAGAGAAATAAAATTACGTATGAACATTCAAAGACTATTAGAAAGGATAAAGATGATAATAAAAAGTTTTTTGATGATATAAACATTGAAAAATTCAGCAATGAGGCTTGGTTAAAACTGGCGTATATCTGCCTACTTCAGAGACATATTGATGATGTTGGTTATGAATATTGGTCAAATATTATCAAGGAAGGCACATTTAATTATAAAAACCTAATAGATACTCTAATCAACTCTCCGGAGCATATCATGCATTTCAAGATACCATTCTATAATAAAAGAAATTTTGATGATATAAACATTGAAAAATTCAGTAATGAGGATTGGTTAAAACTGGCGTATATCTGCCTACTTCAGAGACATATTGATGATGTTGGTTATGAATATTGGTCAAATATTATCAAGGAAGGCACATTTAATTATAAAAACCTAATAGATACTCTAATCAACTCTCCTGAGCATATCATGCATTTCAAGATACCATTCTATACCATGCTGCATAGATCTCGTCAAGAATGGATTAAAGAGCTAAATTATTTTGATAGTATTTTGGACATAGGAGGTAGCTCAGGAAATATTGAAATGGGCGCATTAATTGAATTAGGCTATCCTCATAAGCCAAAATCAATCATGATTTTTGATCTACCGCCTGAAGAACAATATTGGGGTGTGCCTAAAGTGGACCAAACAAAATGTCATAATTTTTCTTGGGGAAGCGTCGAATATATTCATGGATATGCAGAAAACATTGATCAATACGAAAAATTAAAACTGAAGACATTTGATTGCATTTTTATGGGACAAACCATTGAACATATTGAACCTGAACAACTGACAAATATCCTAATTTGGATAAAAAAACATTTGAAACAAAACGGAAAATTTATTTTTGATACACCAAATAGAAGTATTACTAAAATCCAATCTCCAAATGCGTGGATAGATCAGTATCATAAGTATGAATATACGCCTGAGGAGATGGAGAATATATTGTCAAAGAATTCATTTAGGGTGATTAAAAGATGGGGAATCTTAGATATGCCTATAACATCTTCTACCAGAAAGTTTAATCCTTTAGAAGTTTATGAATCACGTCTCTTGACTAAAAATCCAGAATCTTCATATTGTTTTGCTTTTGAATGTGATATAGAGGACTTTGAATAACCTCCCATTTTTGTTTTTTCTGAGAATTTTTCTGAAAATTTGCGGTGTTGCATAAATGTTATTTTTTTATCAGGACATGGGCTTTTTTTCCCATGAATCTTTTTGATGCTATTATCATTGCTCCGTTTCCTGTTGGTTTTTGTTGTTTATCTGGCAGTGGTGCTGAGCACATGGCTGCCTTGTCAGCATTGCTAAAATCTGGTGGTGGTATTCGTTTAGTAATGTTTTCAAATAACCAAGTGAGTGAGTTATAAAAGTGTAGTCTGGCAGTACATTAATAGAAGATTTAAAAACAGCTTATTTCAATGAATAAGAATGGAACATAGCATCCTGCCAACACATGCAACTTATTCAGTCAAAGGAGAGGCAGTGCTTGATTTGGTTGAGATTTCTCACCCTGATATTGTGTCTTTGAGATTCGTAAAAGGTCCTTCAATTGATGAAATATATCAACGGTCAGAGTATACAAAAGAAAGATCTGCAGGCCCTGTTGAAGACACAAAAGACTTTTTAGAAAGAATAAACAACTACTATCTACAATGTCTTGACCGACGGGTTATACCTTTTTACAGGTTGAACATTTCTATTTCTCCTGATGGACGTAAGAGAATTTATGAGAGCGCGGTTTTCTCTTTAGCAAAAAATGCTTGTAACAGAAAAACCTATCCTTTTGTAAGTAGAGAAGGTGATATACTAACTACACTTCTTCTCCCTGTATATAGAAACCCGAACGAACTGGGAGTAATATCGCTTGATGCACGCGACATGTCTTTGCAGGAGCTTATCAGGTTGAATAACAAAAGAGCACGTGAGTACTCGCTTGATAAAGTTATTCGCTCTGCACTACAAAAAGGTTATTTGCTGTATGATGCTTTCTTAGGTTTCTTGCCTATGCCGTGCGGAGATATAATGATTGCTTGGCCTTTGCCACAAAATATTATAAGCTTAGATTATGATTCAGGCAAGATAGAATTAACCAGAATGACTTTTCTGGAAGAAAAACAAGCCTTAAAAAAGTGTTCTGATAAACAAACTGAAAGAATAATAAAGCGAATGCTTACGCGCAAACCAGAACTTGAAATGCAAATAGTTCGCTGGGCTAAGAGTGCGGTGAAGGACTGTGAGAGAAAAGAGAAAATACTTCAAAAAGTGTCACAGTAATTTCTCCTTCCTGCTCACATACACTCTAAATCCGCTTTGTTTTGCTGTTTGCTCAACATTGCCAAACACTTCTTTCATAAATTTCTCAAACTGTGCTCCGCCTTTATTGTGTCGTGCGACCAACTGAAATAGTCCGCCACTAACAATATGTTTTTCACTCTCAACTATTAATCGTTCGCATACTTTTTTGCCTGCTGTTTGCGGGGGATTCAAAAGTATAGTGTCAAACTGTTCTGTAATGTGTTCAAACCCATCCGATGTTATCTCTTTAATTACAACATTATTCTGTGCTGCGTTTTTGCGTGCGAGTTTTACTGCACGTGCATTTACATCACTCAGCACAACTTGTAAGTCAGGATGTGCTTTTGCCAGTGTGACTCCTACAGCCCCATAACCACAGCCAAGGTCAAGCACGTGCCAATTTTTATAAATGCGAACATTTTCAAGAAGTATGCGAGTCCCAGTGTCTATTTTGCTTGCTGAAAAAACACTGCTGTCAGTTGTTAATTCAAGTGTTTCTCCGCAAATATTCTCAGTAAAAGTATGCTCCTGTTGTCGTGACTGCGGGTTTGGCGAATAATAATGCTCTGTCATCTGCGCATTATTCCATACCAAATGTATAAAAGCTTGTCTGTAGCGCGCAACAATTCATTGTCTGCTCCTGAGAGTATGATGCAGTTGTTTTTAAGTGTGATTTCTGCAGGTCCTGTTGGTTCAAGCATGATGACTGCGCGATCTTCTGAAGCGCATGTTACTGGAGCAAGAGTTTTGCATAAATCTACACTTGTTTGGTTAGTTGTGCAAGTGAATTCAGTTGTTCTGCCCATTGCGCGATTGAGATTAAGTCCTAGTTCGCCTGCTGTTAGAGCAACATATTTGTAGTTTTCAAGTTTTTCAGGATCAAATGTTATTGAAATGTTTTTTTTGTTAAACAATGAAAGATTAATATCTCCTGTCATTGGCACAAGTTCTACTTCTTCAGGATAATTTCTAAGCTGTATGAGATATGCTTTGTTATTGTTTTGCCAGGTAGTTGTCCAGGTATCTGCTTGCTTTGTGAATATGAAATTATTATAGGTTCTTTTTTCAATTAATGGTGTGTTTTTTTCTTTTATCCATTGCCCAAAAAGAAATGCTCCTACTAGAAGAATTATCAAAATTGAGAAAAAGATTAGTCCGGAAGTTGTTGGTTTCATGGCATTACTCCAAGAAAGAAGTATAGTATTCTGTCTGTGATGCGGATAATATCTTCTTGGCTAAAGCCTTCTGCGATAATGCAGTCTGGTTCTTGTGTGAATCGTGTTTGATTGCCTTCTTGAAGAAGAATTACTGGCATAGTAACTGTTGCGTTGGCGCACGTAATTTTTGGAACACTGCTTATTGCAGTAGTAAGACCGCGTACCACTGAGACTCGTGAATAACTAAGCTCTTGTTCAAGTCTGTATTGTGCTTCTGCAAGTGTTTCTACAAATGTTGAATTAGCATCATATGTTATGGCAATCACTAAACTATCTTTGATGGCTTGAAGTAATGTTGAGTTTTCTATTTCCAAATCTTGCGGAATGTAGAAGAAATATTTTTTTTGATCATTAATTGTTGTTGTCCACAGATTTTTTTCGTTTTTGAATGTGAAGTCATTGTATCTGACCGGCGGGATAGTATCTCCACTGCCTCCGATAACATAACCTAATGTGCTGAGTACCATGATTGCTATGAGAAAGCCTCCTGCAAGCATTGGTTTGTGTTTTTCCCGCATATCCCAATTAAGTCAGAAGGTGTTTAAATGTTTATCGCCAAAACAACCAAGTACAAACTACTTATTCACTCAATTACTACTGGTGTTCTTGAAAATACTTTGTAGTATTTTGGTATGTTTTCTGATTTGAGCCAGAGAGGATATGCCACCATGTCCCAGCACGGATTTTTTTCTCTGAGTTTGTCATTGATAAATCGTTTAAGATAGATTGAGCTTTTGAACAAGTGTGCTTCTGATTCAAAAGTGCTGTGGAGTGTGTCTTGCTGCATTCTGAAATGCTTGGGGCTGAGAAGATATTCTACCTCATTTATTTCTATGCCTAACAAGCAGTGTGGATTGTGCTGTAGTCCTTTGTTTGAGAATTTTTGTTCTGGTGCTTTTTTTGTGATAGTTATATTATTTTTTTCTGGTGCTTCAACTTCATAGCTGTCAAGCAAAAATACTGCTGCAAAAGCCTGTAATTTAAGCAAAAGAGCAAATGCATAACTACACTGGCGGCAAGTGTTTTCAAATTTTTGTGTGCTTAGTAATGAAAATAGTTCCTGAAAGCCTTTGTTTCTGTGTAATTCTCGCAAAAGTGTTTCTATGACTGCATGCGGATTTGAGTCTATTGACGGTTGGAAATGTCCTACTTTTTCTTTACTGTAATTATCAAATATAGTGATGAGTTTAAGAGGCTCATGTTGTGTGTCAGTGAAGATTGTTTGATCCATTAGCAGTTTTGTGAAGCTACTGTTTTTATAGGTTTGCTTGTTTTAGTTGGCGACAAAAATTAGGCATGTAAAAACTCGCCAACTAATATTTGCAAGACCTAACTATTTCATGCGTTACTTAGGTCTTGCATTGTTTATATCAAGCAGTATTTTTTTACACTATCTCTTTTATAAAGTCCATTCTATTCTGAATAAATATGTTACCTTATCATAAACATAAGCGTTCTCGTTTTAGTGGCGATTTTAAGACACTACAAGATATTTTTGATATTACAAGTGAAGAAACATTGTGGAAGCTTATCAAGCAGGGGGTGTTTGAGGGTCTTGAAGGTCCATTATCTATTGGTAAAGAGGCTAATGTTTTTTTAGCAATTACTAATGAAGGTGAGCGTCGTGTTGTTAAGATTTATCGTGTGACCACTTGCGATTTTAATAAAATGTATAGTTATATTACTGCAGATCCTCGTTTTCCAAGCTTGCATAAAAATCGTCGTCAGATTGTGTCTGCTTGGTGTCAACGTGAGTTTAGGAATTTATTAAAGGCACGTGAGGCCGGTGTTCGTGTGCCTACTCCTTTTGCTGCAAGCAATAATGTGCTTGTGATGGAATTTATTGGCGATGAAACTGCTGCGCAAAAACTTCATACTGAAGCTCCTAAAAATCCTAAGGCTTTTTTTGAGGAGGTTGTGAAGAGCATGCAACGCTTGAATAAAGCTGGTTTAGTGCATGGCGACTTGAGCCCTTTTAATATTCTTAATTACAACAATGAGCCTGTGTTGATTGATTTTAGTCAGACTACTACGCGTGAAAATCCTAATTTTGAAGAATACTTTGATCGCGATATTAAGAATGTAAGTGCGTATTTTGCAAAGCAGGGTGTGAAAGTTACGCGTGAGAGTTTAAGGAAGCTAATCATAAAATCTTAACTGCTGGCAAGTATCACTGAGACTGTATATAGAGGACTTTGATTAACCTATAAAAAAGAGTCAAATGTCGGAAATCAACAATATTCAATGGAAAAGAACTGTTGATTTCAGAGCATGCTCAGAAACAAACGCATTATTTCAGATAGAAGATGTTTGTTTCTGACAGTCCTCAATAAAGTGCTTTGAATCTGACTGAATAGGGGGGTTATTCAAAGCCCTCTATAAGCTTTAAAAGGCTTTGGCAATGCTTGTTTTGTATGAAGATACTTGAGAAGCTTTTTGGAAGAAAAAGAGCACCAGCACGCGATGAGGTTGTTCAACAGTTGGGTTTTGATTCGCGTGTTAGTTACTTGTTTGGCAATGTTTTTCCTGAATTTGAGAAAGCGAACTCTTTAGCGAGTGTCTTCAAAGAGCAGTTTTGCATAGCTGCTGAAAAAAACAGGGAGAAGATATGTGACAGACTTAAAAACGCATTGATGTATCTTTTTCAAAATCCTGATCTTTTTCTTGCAACAACACCTCCTGAACAAAAGGTAGACCTTGAAGAATTTTTGGCTTCGCGAGACGTAAAACAGTGCGAGGACCTAGATAAAAAAACAAGCATATCAAAAGATACAATGCTTATTGCCAGTTGTGGAACTTATTTAGCAAGAGAGCTTGAAGTTCTGACAGTATTTGACCGCGATGCAGAGCGCATAACAGAAAAAATTGATGAGCTTCTCTTAGATTGTCTTAATGCTTCAAAAAAAGGAGTTTTGCCAAAAAAGGCAGAGAAGAAATCCTGCAGTATTGTTGAGGACGCGTCTGCTCTTAATATCAAAGAAGCGCGAAAAAGTCTTGAGAATTTGTTTTATGTTGTTTATTCTGGCATGAATAACCACCTACTTTATGGTGCAAATATTGATAATTCAGCGGATCCTATAATAAAGAAAGCTATTCTTTCTGAAAGAGCAAGATGTGAAAAACTCACACATACCAGTGATGAAGCAGCTGAAATGTATGTTGATTTTGTTATTAAAACAAAGAGAGATCTTGCAAGTGCGTTTCCTCTTGAACAGCGTTTGTTGCTTGTTGATTTGCCAGCTATTCGTGCCACTGAATTGCATGATGAAATTGTTTCTGCACAGCAAGTTCTTGCATACGCAAAAGATATTCCTTCTAAAAAAAGAGCTTTGTTTGTAGGAGAGGTTCTTCCTGTTATTTTTGAAAGACATAGGAAAGCACATAAAACAGCAATTGCTAAAAATGCCTTGCCAATGCTTATTTACTCAAAAAAAATAGCTGGCACCCTATTTCCAGAGAAAACACCTCTTGCTGTTATTGGGATTGAAACATGGAAGCATATAACCAAGATTTCAACAGGTAATATGTTTGACAGATTAATGCTACGAGCAGTTATGGGATCAACATATCTTCCAAATCTTTTCCAGCTTCTTTGTGAAGAAATTGAGTCTGATTTTATGAAAGGTGTTGCTGTTACTGGTTTTGCTGAAAAGTATCTTGAATTGTTAAATAATGCTGATGCAAGAGGGTTTATCCTTAATAAAAATAATAGGTCTGCAATTCTTGAAGCAAACTCCGAGTTGTTTGATGCAATGACTGATAAAAAAGTGAAAGAATTCATTGCTCCAGAGAATGAGTTGCTTCCTGAAGTTTTAGAAATTCTTGCTCACTATCCATCCCGTGTTGTCTCTCTTAAAAAAGTTTTTGAATATCTTCCAGGACATGAAAAGGAAGTGTATTCTTTATTTGAGCAGCCAGATTCACTTGAAGGACTGGCAAATGCTTTAATTTTAGATACTGGATTTGCAAGGGAGGTTTTGCCAATTCTGAGAAATAAAGGTGTTTCACAGGTCTTGCAAAAAATGAATGCCGCAGATCATGAATTTTTGTCTCAGATTAAGCAATATCTTCAAGAGTTCAGTGTGCTTGAAAAACTTCTTAATCAAACTCAGGATGTGTTTTTGCCTGTTGTGCAAGATGCGCTAAAAACAAAAGGATTGACTGGGTTAACATCTATTTGCGAAGCAAAATCTGTTGGCGTTGTTGCTAAAGCAGTTCTTGATATTCGTGAATTGCTTGAAAAGAATAGCACGCAAGCGGAATATCTCAATCAATTATTAGGCAAAAGTTCTGAGACGCTTAATAAAGATTTGAAACTCATTGGAGCAAAGATTGGTGATTTAGGACAAGTCAGAATTCCGCTTATTACTGCCGCAGATCGTGGCAGTGATGCATATGAAGCAATTGTGCATTCTCTTGCTCAGCTTCCTGGACAGGCAATTATTGGACTTAGCGAGTCTTTGGATGCATTTGCTGAATTAGTAGAATGTGCTTCGCCAGATATGCAGAAAACAATCATTCAAAAATTCTGTGGAACTGCCTTACCTCATGATAGGGAAACAAGACGCGGGTATCCTAAAAGACTTAGCCAGTGCATTGCTGAATTGCAAAAAGAATGTGCCAGTGATATTGTGTACCATATTGAAAATGCCTCTTATCTAAGTGCTGAAGTAAAAGATGAATTCAGGATAAAAGCACAAGTATTTGGCAAATCAGGCCCCTGCAGTTTGAGTGATAAACAGAAAAGTATTCTTTCTGCTTGGTTAAACTATGCATGTATTGAAAGGTATTGTGGTATTGCAGGTGATGCTGTTGTTACTGCAGTAATCACAGGCAATTATAGTGTTGCAACTGTAATACTGCAAAAAATGTCAGAGAATGTTTCTCCAGTTCTTTTGAAATCGTTTGCTGATTTGTACAAAAAAGACAGTGATTTTGATACAATAGCCGAACAAGAGTGGTTAGACTCAGTTGTGAAAAATGCAGAATCTTCAAAAGGAGTCATACCAAGTCCTTCGCCAGAAGCTGTTGAGTGTAATGAAGAAAGCAAATACCTTGCTGCAATAAAAACAGCAGGGTTAGATGCAAAAATTGTTGATGCAGTGCTTCTGGGAAATAAAAGATTTCGTGGAAAAAATGTTATTCTTGAGGAGTTTTTGCTGAAAAATACGCAGAGAAAACTAGGAGGAAATGCTGATAAACAGGTTCTTAAAAAAACAATAAGAGAATTAACAGACAGTGGAGTCCTCATAAAAAAAGCAGACGTGTATTCTATCACAACAAAGCTTGATGAGATTTCTTTATCATCCTCAGGAAAGATAGACTATGAAGCATCTCAAGCACTTAGAGGAAGAGTTAATAAACTTGTTTATCAACAGTGAAAAAAGACTACTTCAAGCTTCCAGACTTTCTTTTCATCCCACTCAAAATCAAATCCAACTTGCTGAATTAATTCTGGAACTTTCTGCTGAAGCATAGACTTTGTGATGTTATTATGTTTAAATAATTTGCTAAAAAGAGTGTTGAAGTAAAAACGCCGACGCTGGGACTTTCAACCTTACGATTTTGTCGCCAAAAACCATAAAGTATTTGAACCCAGATACCCTTACGGATACCGATTGCTCAGATCGGCGACTTACCTGATTGGTCTACGTCGGCGTTATTTTTTATTTCTTTTTTCTGTTTAAGTGTCTTGCCAAGAAAAACCCGTAACCTTTTCGACTTTTTCGCAATCTTTCCGACAAAAACGTAAGATTTCCGGAAAAAGAAGTGTTTTAGCTGCATTCTTCCGAATAAAACCAAAAATGCTTAAAGCAAGGAATAATTAAGGAATGTTTAAAAACTAACACCAGTTTTCGCACTTTATGGCCTCCGAGTTTAGTTATGAGCTTCGTGTTCCTAAGGACCGAATTGCTGTTATCATTGGTGCTAATGGTGATGTGAAAAAACAGCTTGAGCATGCTACAAATACCTCTCTATCAATGGATAGTCAAGAAGGTATAGCTCATTTTGAGAGTGATGATGCTCTTGGTTTGTTTGCATGCAGAGAAATTGTGCGTGCTATTGGTCGTGGATTTAATCCTGAGATTGCTCAGCTTTTGCTAAAGCAAGATTATGGGTTTGAGCTGGTCATGATTAGTGAGTATGCGAAAAGCCCTGCTGATTTACTTCGCTTGCGTGGCCGTGTGATTGGCGAGGGGGGCAAGTCAAGAAGGGTTATTGAGGAGCTTACAGGTTGTTATATTTGTGTTTATGGCAAGACTGTGGGTATTATTGGTGAGTTTGAGGCTTTGACTGGAGCAAGGCGTGCTGTTGAGTCTTTGCTTGCAGGCAGTCCTCATGCAAGTGTGTATAAATGGCTTGAGATTCGTCGTAGGGAATTAAAAAGGAGGGAATTAATGTCATGAGCAATCCTATTGCAGTTGAATTAGCAAAAAAACAGCGTGAGGTTTCTGTTGCTGAGTTTTTTGAGCGCAATAGGCACTTATTGGGTTTTGATAACAAGCGCAAAGCTCTTCTTACTGTTGTGAAAGAAGCTGTTGATAATAGTCTTGATGCGTGCGAAGAGGCTCGTATTTTTCCTGAAATAAAGATTGTATTAGTTGATATGACCAATGATCGTTTTAGGGTTATTGTTGAAGATAATGGTCCGGGTATTGTAAAAAAGCAGATTCCTAATATTTTTGCAAAGCTATTGTATGGTAGTAAGTTTCATAGTATGAAACAAGCACGTGGCCAACAGGGCATTGGTATTTCTGCTGCGTGTTTGTATGCACAATTAACAACAGGCAGGCCTGCGCGCATTTTGTCTAAAATTTCTCCTTCTGAACCAGCACATTATTATGAATTGCACATTAACACTCAGACTAATCAGCCAGAAATTATGAAAGAAGAAGAGCGCCAGTGGAAAAAAGATCATGGCACTCGTGTTGAGATGGATATTGAAGCTAATTATTTAAAGGGTGACCAGAGTGTTGATATGTATTTAAAGGAAACTGCCATTGTTAATCCTCATTGTACTCTTGTGTACACAAATCCTAAGGCAGAACAGCTTATTTTTCCAAGAGCCACTGATAAGCTTCCTAAAGAGCCTACTGAAATTAAGCCTCATCCATATGGTGTTGAATTAGGTATTATGTTAAAGATGGTGAGAGCTACAGAAAGGCGTACTCTTCAGGCGTTTTTAAGTAGTGAGTTTTCTCGTGTTGGCTCTGAGACTGCAAAAGAGATTTGCTCTAATTCAGGACTTACTCCAGATATCAAACCTGAATCTATGGAGCTTGCGCATGTTGAAAAACTTATGGAAGGAATTAAGAAGACTAGAATTATTGCTCCAAGTACTGATTGTATTGTGCCTATTTCTGAAGAATTGCTTGAAAAGGGCTTGAAAAAAGAAGTAAGTGCTGAGTTTTATGCTGCTGTAACCCGTAGTCCTGAAGTGTATAAGGGTATTCCTTTTGTTGTTGAAGTTGCGCTTGCATATGGCGGAGACCAACCAGGAGATCAACCAGTACGTTTGCTACGTTTTGCAAATCGTGTTCCTTTATTGTATCAACAGAGTGCTTGTGCGTGCTCTAAGGGTGTGCTTCAGACTAGTTGGAAACCTTATGGATTACAACAAAGTTCTGGCGCTCTTCCTTCAGGTCCTTTGACTATTGCAGTTCATCTGGCAAGTGTCTGGCCTCCTTTTACTTCTGAAGCTAAGGAAGCTATTGCTCACTATCCTGAGATTTTAAAGGAGATGAAACTTGCGTTGCAAGAGTGTGGTCGTCGTTTGGGTGTGTATGTTAATAAAAAAAAGAGAGTTGGTTTGGAGCGTGATCGTGTTAATTTGTTTGAGCGTTATATTCCGGAAGTTGCTGAAAGTCTTGCTGACTTGTCTGGTGAAAATAAAAAACTTATTGAGCAGCAACTTTCAACTATGCTTGCCAAAAATAAAGAGTTTATTATTAAGAACACAATTAAAGTGAGTGAGCGGGAGGAATCTGATGATAATATTAAGATTACTGGTAGTGCTGAGAGTGATGACGAATGAGTGAAGCAAAGAAAAAATTAGAAGAGCTTGGAAAAAATATTGTTGATGAACTGAAGAAGGGCAAACAGCCTAAAATTGATGTACCTGTTCGTGCATTGAGTAATGTATCATACAATGAAAAAACAAAAACATTACAACTAGGCACTAAGAGTTCTGAGCGTTTCTTTTTTAATGTTGGTCATGTGCGTAAATTTGCGCAAAGCATTGAGATTGCAAAGATTTGCAAAAAATTGCTCAACTTAGGTAAGCATACAAGTTTAAGAGATGTGTTTTACATGGCAAAACGCACTCTTCCTGGCACAAACACTAATCTTGTTGATGAACAAACTGAATCTGATAAGGCAATTGAGGACTTGGAACTTGTGACTGACCTATCTCGCGAGCAATTAAATCTGAATGCAAACAAGAATGGTTCTGTTGCAGGTCATGTGGTAATTGAAGATAAAGGTGATACTATTGATTGGAGTAAGCTTGGTTCTGGTGGCTGGAGTATTCCTTCAAATGTTGAGGAGATTTCTTTTAAAAAAGTGAACGCAAAGTATGTTGTGTACATGGAAAAAGCTGCTGTCTGGGAGCGTTTGCATGAGGACAAATATTGGGATAAGCATAATTGTATTATCATGAGCTCTCAAGGACAGACGACCAGAGGTATTCGTCGTTTGCTTCAGCGTTTAAATCAAGAGCATAAGCTTCCTGTCTATGTGTTGTGTGACTGGGATGCATATGGATTTTATATTTATTCTGTGCTTAAGTTTGGTTCAATTAATCTTGCACACATTTCTGAAAGTATGGCTCTGCCTGAGGCAAAATATTTGGGCATCACCTCAACTGATATGGAAAAGTATGGTCTGAAAAAACATTTGATTAAGCTAAAAGAGATTGACATTGCACGCTTAAAGCAAATTTCTGAGTACGACTGGTTTAAGAACAATAAGCGTTGGCAGCAGGAATTTAAGGCAATGAGGACTGCTGGTGCTAAGGCAGAAATTCAGGCATTGAGCGCGCGTGGCATTACATTTATTTCTGAGCACTACCTTCCTGAAAAGATTAAGAACAAGGACTGGATTGACTGAAAGTGTTTTTGGCTTTCCAGCGCACAAAGATTTATAAACAAAAACTCTGGTCTGGGTGATATGGCTTTTGATTTTGAGAATAAACCTTTTGAAGAACACCAAAAGTGGCCTGTAAAAAAGATTATTACTGGCTTTCTTCTTGTGGCAGTTGTCATTGGACTTGTTTTTGTGATGCGTAATGCTGTGTTAGGCACTGGTGCGGCTACAGTAATACCTATTACTAAATCTGCTCCAGACTCTCTTGCGGGAATTAATATTTCTGCAACAAGCCTACCTATTTTGACTCAGACTGTTTCATCAGCAAACATTCCTTATCCGCAACTGAGCAGTTTATTAGGAATGGTTCTTGACTTGCATCAAGCATATCAAAAGAAAAATATTATTGATAGTGCTACTCTTGTTACGGATATTGATTCAGTAATTAAGAGATCGCAAAATAGTGCATTAAGTCAGTCGTGGGAAACCCTAACATTATGTCTTTCTAGTACTTGTTCTGACGTTAGTTTTTTGGAGTTTATACGTGTTCTTTCCTCTGAAGGCGGCAAAAACGGTCAATTAATTCTTGATTTTATTACTGCTGATAAGTATTGGAATACTGAGAATACTATTCGTTTTTCTGAAGCAGTTACTAATGTGAATACTGAGGTGGAGCTTTTGAACAAAACAAATCTTGTTTCAGCGTGGAAGAACATTGTGGATTGCGCTGGCACTTGTGTTTCTAAAACAAGTATTATGTTTGGATTTTTGGAAGAGTTAAGGTAGTGGATGAAATTTATTGAATCATTGAAAATCTAAACTCCACTACAAGAATGCTTTTAAACGAGCTTCAAAAGCTAAACTGGTATGAGAAGAGAAAAAAAAAGGCTTGATAAGTTGCTTTGTGAATTGAAAAATAATTATGAACCTGATGAGCTTGTGAAAGCACTTGGTATTGCTGGTTTGTGTTCTGAACGTTCATGCCTTTCTGATGCTGCAATTCTTCGTCATATGAAAGAAGGAACTGTAGTTATAGACCCATTTGATATTAAGAATTTGGCAACATCAAGCTATGATATAACATTAGGACCTAATTTTTATCGCGAAGCAAATCCAGGGTTCAAACCACATATTCTAAATCCCTATGATGAGAAGCACGTTCGTAGAATTTGGCAGCTTGAAACTGCTCAGACTGCAAGAATTGAAGCTGAAAAGCATGGTATTGATCCAAATGACTTAAGCGCGTTCAAACAATCATTTGGAAGCAATATCTCTCCTGAAGATTATGTTATATTGGTTAAACCTAGTGAGACTATACTTGCACACACTAATGAGTATATTGGTGGAAGAGAATGCGTAACTACTATGATGAAAGCGAGATCCTCATTAGGTAGAAATTTTATTGCAGTGTGCAAATGCGCAGGTTGGGGCGATGTTGGTTATGTAAACCGCTGGACAATGGAAATTACTAACAATTCCCAACATTATATGATTCCACTTGTTGTTGGAAGGAGAATTGCTCAAATAGTGTTTTTTGCTGTTGAACCGATTAAGGAGAAAAACTACGTCGCCGAAGGAAAATACCAAACATCCAATGATCTAACACAAATTAAAAGAGAATGGGTTCCTGATGCAATGCTTCCAAAAATGTGGAAAGATAAAGAAATTAAAAGAGATTAATACCTTCCTATTTTTTCATCTGGTTAATAAACAAAATAAGTGTAGAAAGTCTTCTCAGAATTAAAATCCTAAACCTTTTTATACACTGTCTGTTTTGTAACGTCGTGAAAATAGAAATAGACACCACAAAGGACAGTAAAGAGGAAATTCAAAAGGCAATTAAACTTTTGATGTCATTACTTGGAGAAACATCTGTCCTGACAAACAGCCCAAATATCTTTGAGTCAAGCACACCCTCACTTAGCACGCAAACACCAAGTGCAAATGCGTTTTCACTTTTTGATACACCAACAACACAGCCAACACAACAATCAATAATTAAACAAATTAAAAAAACAGCAGTGCAGTACTACTAACATGGCAACACTACAGCAACAGCTTTCTGAGCTCAAAAAGATTTTGCTGCGCGCCAATCCTCCCGAGCACTTTTCAGCAAGAGAAATAGTGAGTGCGTTTATTATTTCACTTATTGTGGGTGTGTCTTTTGTGATGAACACACTATTGTTTAAAGCAAGTGAGTCTCTCACAGCAAAACATCTTATTTTGATTATTTTCGCAACAATTATTTTGCTTACAGTTGAAATCTACTATGTTGGTTATGAACGTGTAAGAAATAAAGTTGCAAGACCTTTTTGTCAGTTCTGGCTAAAACGATTCTTAAGCTTTTACTCAGTAAGCATAATCGCATCATTTCTAATAGTTTATTTATTTGGCATTGACATGCTTGCAAGCAGCTTTCAGCACACATTGCGCATTGTTATCGCAGCATCACTGCCTTGTGCCATAGGAACAGCACTCAGTGATTTGGTGAGATGAAAAGAAAAAAATTGCTGTTTCATGTTTTATGAATCAATTTATCCAGTTCAAGAATACGTCCTTTTTTGCCCACATTAATAATGGTTGTTTTGCCGATCTTTTCCTCAACACCCTCTGCTTCATGCACGTGACCACAGATAACTAAGTCTGGCTGAAATGCTTCAATAGCACGCCGAACACCCTTGCTACCAACAATAAAATTAGAAAAACGCTCCATTTTCGTGCCAGAAGGATGCACATGCGTTACCATGATCTTGGTTGGCAGGTGCTTTATTTTTTCAAAACCTGTCTTGAGCAATTCATAAACCTCATCATCAGTTATTGCATTTAACCCACAATTAGCTCCGCCAGCACCAATAATACCAATGTTATAACTAATATGATGCTTGCCATGCAAGTTTTCAGCACCATACTGTGTTGCAAGAAAATCAGTTGCCATAAGGTCATGATTGCCAGGAATGAGCAAGAGCTTTTTTTTTGTAGCTGCAAAATGACCAACAATACCTTCAGGAGTATCATCAGCAACTAAATCGCCATTTAGAATAATCAAGTCAACGTTTTCGTTCACTGCCTGAGCTGCAAGACGCTTTGCAACAGTTGAGTCATTATGAAAATCTCCTGCTGCAAGGATTTTAAGCATTTTTGTCATATGGTTTTCAAAGCGTTTGCACTATTTAAAGATGTGGTTTTCACGACGTAAAGCATAAGACATAAAAAGATCAACCTACCAAGCTAATCATGAAAGATTTCACTGAGCAAGTACTGATTAAGTTCTTATTGAGTGCGCGAAAGCAATGCTGAGCAGGAAATGTAAAAGAAATCATAACACCACAACGACCAGATTTTAAAGAATTTGAATTCAATCAGGGGCCATGGAATTACAGAGATAGTTATGCTGGTTTTTATTCTGCGGCAGGACAAGAAATAGTTAGATACAACAAGATACCTGTTTGGTCAATGAGTTATTCAGGCGGGGTAATAGTAGATTTAATAGGAAGAGAAGAAGAAAGTAGCACCATATTCGCATTTCTTAAAAGTGCATTGCTTTGTGTAAAAGAAGATTATCCTTTTAGAGGGCCCAAAACATTATCTCGGACAGATTTTGTGTACGTTTGTGAAGTAGAAGGAAATATCGCACGATTTTCAGGCAATGAATCAATTGGTGAAGAAAAAATGTTTACCGGAAGAGTTTTTTCCCAGCAATTCATAGGAGGCAATATTGTTCACAAGCTTAAATCATAAAGCCTTTTAAACAAGAAACTTATTTTATGTGTATGAACACTGAAAAAGCTAAAGAGCTTGCAAAAAAAGTCTGGCATTTTATCTGGCATGAAGACAGTTTAGCAAGCTGGGTTGTGAATGTTGTTCTTGCATTTTTGCTGGTAAAGTTTATTGTTTATCCAGGTTTAGGTCTTATTTTAGGCACAGGATTTCCTATAGTTGCTGTAGTCTCAGAAAGCATGAGACACACTGCAGAATTTGATGAGTGGTGGCAAACACCTGCTTGCAGAAGCCTTGGAGGAATGTATTCACAAGGAGAGTGGTACCAAAATCATAGTATTTCCAAAGAAAAATTTTCTCAGTTTCCTTTCACTAAGGGGTTTAACAAAGGTGATGTAATGATACTTGCTTCAACAAAAAAAATAGGTATTGGAGATATCTTAGTCTTCAAAGCCAACACACCATTTGATCCAATAATTCACCGCGTGATTTCAAAAGATAATTTTTTAACAACAAAAGGAGATCATAATTGCAACAGTGGACCTTTTGAAAAAGAAATATATCCCGAACAAATGCTTGGCAAGGCAGTGCTACGCGTGCCATTGGTTGGCTGGGTAAAGATAGGATTTGTAAAACTATTAAATACTGTAGGGATTTTGTGAGGTGAATAAAATGTTTTGTCCAAAATGCGGCAGTATTTGTATGCCAAAAAAAGAAGGAGTAAAAGTAGTGCAGCACTGCAGCTGTGGCCATAAATCAGAAGCAGACTCAACAAAACTCACAGAAACCTCAAAACATCAGAATCAAGATATTACAGCAGTTGAAGAAAAAGAAAACCTGCCATTAACTGAAAATGAGTGCTCAAGATGCGGACATGGGAAAGCATTTTATTGGGAAAGACAGATGCGTGCAGGTGATGAACCAGCAACACGATTTTATAGGTGTGAAAAATGCAAACACACCTGGCGAGAGAATAAGTGAATAAACATGCGACTAACAGTCAACGTCAGACCAGGAGCAACAGCTGATGAGGTTATTTTTTGGCAGCCTAAACTAGGAAGAGCTGAGGTTTGTGTCAAAGCTCAAGCAGAAAAAAACAAGGCAAACATTGCAATGCTTAAGCTGCTTAAAAAACACACAAAAAAACAGGCAAAAAGTCATCGAAATTTCCGAATAATTTACGGAATTTTTGTGTTTTTTGTATGGTTCTTTCGGTTTTTTCGTAAACATTACGATTTTTTCGGAAGCTTTCCGGGATTTCTTAGCAAAGCATGATAAATACAAAAAAATCACAGTAAATTCATGTCTGAAGTTGTGATCATCCTTGCAGAAACCAAGCGAATGTGTATTTTGCAGTGCCACTGGCGCCTTGCAAAGAAGCTGTTGCAGTCAGAAGAACACCCCAAACTGCCTCACAAACACATTCAATTGGATGCAGGGTACGTGTTTGTTGACAAAAAAGAGCATATATTTCTGAATAATCAAACAGGATTTAAGCAGAAAATATAAATAGGAGTTATAACATGTATTATAATAACAATAATAATGAATGGATACTGAAACAGTTGTTACGTTTACCACCAAAGCAGACACAAATAGCAATAGACAGACACGCGATTATTGAAGCTTGGAAAGATAATCTTTCAGAAGAACAGATCATACAAACAGTACAACAAGGCACTCTTGTCATCAACAAATGTGCAAAACCAAACAAAATCGCATTCAAGCATTATTTTGGCAAGGAGAACATAACTTGCATCGTAATTTCATTATTTAAACAACAGTGGATTCAGGTGAAAACAACATGGGCACACACAGGAAGATGATATGCAGTTGCGGAAAAAACTACCAAAAAAAAATGGTGGACTTTGAAGGATTTGAAGTTGAAGCAATGGTTTGCCAGGGCTGCAATGACGAAACATTTACTGTTCAACAATCAAAAAAACTGTTTCATCTTATGAATAAATACAAACTGTTTGAGCGTCGCAGAAAGATTATAAAAATCGGGAGTTCTTTTGCAATAACCATACCACGCGCACTAGAAGAAACAGGCTGGAAGCCAGGAGCAATAGTTTCCTGGACGCGCATAAACAATAAAACTTGGAAGATTGAAGTTGAGTAAAAACATTCTGATGTCCAAACCATTCAAAAATGTATTGGAAAGAATAGCGGAGAGTAAAAATTCTTAGAAATATATATATATATATATACATCTGCCGAAAAGAAAACAATATGCTAAAGGTCATTATTTTTGATTACGATGGTGTTATAGTAGACTCTTTTCCAGCAGTTCATAAAGTCTATAGGAATATCAGTGAAAAACTAGGTAAAAGATGTCCAAAAAGATTTTCTGAATTCAAGAAAGCTTATGGAACTAACTCCAGAGAACTAATGAAGCGTCTTAATTTTACATCCGATGAAAAAGCCAAAGCAGACGCGATCTACAGAGAGGAAATCTTAAAACAAAAACCGAAAATCTTTCCAAAAATAGGCGAAGTAATAAAAGACCTAAGTAAGAAATACAAATTAGTTCTCGTCTCATCAAGCCCACATGAAGAAGTATCTTCTAAGTTAAAATCTCTAGGAGTCTCAGATTTTTTTGCCCTAACAGTTGGAGGAAAAGAACTTGGCCCTATGAAGAAAAGTGAGGCTTTGATCAAGCTGATTAAAGATTTGAGCATAAATAAAGAGGATGCCGTTATGATTGGCGACAGGATTCATGATTATCGTGATGCCAAAGAGGCAGGCATTGATAAAATAATTTTAGTAGAATACGGTTGGGGGTATGATAAAAACCAAATACCAGAACATAAACAGAAAGTAACTGTAAATACACCATCTGACTTGATTAAAGCAATTGACGCTTTTTGCTATTAACCTTTCGGAACCACTGGCTTCGGTGAAAATGTACGCCACTGCCGCCTTTGGGCACTCGCGTATTCTGCTACTTTCTCGACTGAGCGAAGACCAAGAAACTGTAGCGATCAGTCAGAACCTGTCATGGTACGCGAGTGCGGCGCAGTGGCGACGAGGCAACAGCTGAGATTTTCACCGAAGCCGGAACCACTGCAAAAAAGAAGTTTCTCACTCGCATACACAAAAATACTCAAAACCCTTCCAGCTTCATCTGTTTTTTGTCAAAGTCTTCCATAAACTTAGGCGGTTTTATGCTCTTGAAACCAAAACCCCAGTCTTCAAGCATTTTCTTGGCATTATCAGTTATTTTTGGCGCTGCAATAATCCCTCTTACTTTAGTAATGCCTTTTGAAACCATGATTTTCTCAACATAACGACGCAGCTGAGTGACTGCAGAAAGATCAGCAGAATAACGTTTGCACTCAATAACTGTAAGAACACCCTCTTTATCAGTGCCAAGCACATCAATAAAACCATACTTAGTTTGTTCTTCTTGACTCACAGGTTTAAAACCTTGCTCAATAAGCTCAGGCTGCTGCATAAGCATATTAGCCATATCTTCCTCAGTGCCTGCCACAATAATACTCTCCCCGTCCTCAAGCTTGTGGCTGTTTAAGAAATAGATTTTTTCAATGCCAATCTCCATTTTTTCTTTTTCAAGCACATGAGTTGTGTGCAAATGACACTCCTCACCATCAACGCGTAATTCATGAGTGCAGCCAGGTTTCATGTAGTTAATAGGCGCAGTACCCATAGGCTGATGAACTAATAATGTGCCATCGCTTTTTACAATAATAACGCGATCACCTTCACCCAATGTACTTTCAGCTCTGCCAGAATAACGAATCTTACATCTGCAAGCCAAAACAATAGATTCTCTGCGTTTGAAAGCATCATTAAACAATGTGCAATAGTCTTCTAATGACCACATACAAAAACTGATTATTAAGGTGTTTATATTGTTTATGCAAGAAAGAGTGAAATCTTTTTTTGGCAGAACAAGAATTCACGACAGTATACAGTGCACATTTTGAGACTTCCACCAAACTTTTAAAGAGCCAAATTATTCAAGAGGTATGGATTATTTGTTGGTTGAGAGACACGGCAAGGATGACGCCACTGGTGAGCTAACTCATAAGGGTGAAGTTCAGATTGACTCTCTTGTTGATAGAGTACAGACTATTGTAGGAATAACACCAGATAAAACCACTATTGTTTCTTCAATGACACAAAGAGCAAGAAAATCTGCAGAAATCAGTGCAAAAAGATTAGGTCTTATTGCACAAGACGTGTTGTTTTCTGAAGCACTTTTTCCTGATGGAGAGACTCTAAGCACAAATAAAGCAAAAGAACTTGATGCACTTAGAACTAAATATGCAAACAGTCAACTTCTTGTCATGGTTGGGCACATAAATGTTGCAGATCACTATCCAACACATGTTCTGCGTGAACTTGGAGCAACACAGTTTCCTGGTGAAATTGAAAAAGGCCAAGGAGTTCTTATTGACATACGCAAGAAAACATATCAGATAGTGCCATAGAGTTGAGTGCTTATTTTTATCAGCATATCATATTCTTCTAAAGAAATCACCTAATTTGAATTGAATTTTCACGCGCACGCTTCTTCCAATCTCTTCCTGCACTCTTCGCCAGCACTTTGCTGAACAGTCTTGGCATTCTTAACACAAGCATTTTTACAAGGATTATCACAAGCATTACCTGCTTCAGACGCAACATCAGCAATAATAAGCTTATCAGCACACACTGTGCATTTGCCAACAAACTCTTTGCCTTGCTTTTCCACAAGACCTTTCCAATTGCCATTAGTAACAACACCTGTTGCTGTGCCCCATTCAGTAATTGTGCCACCGGCTTGCTTTTCAGTACGCTCTGCCATAGCACAGCCATACACCAAAGTTGTATCGCATGATTGTTCACAGGTGCAAGTGCATATTTTTGAAGCAAGCTTGGGTTTACCAAATAATTCTTTAAACCAATCAATAACGCTTACAAAAAACTGAGTTAGCGTAATTGATTTAGGCGTTTGAGTAATTGTTTTTTTGCGCGCTGGTTCAGTACGTTCAGCGATGTCAGGAGTTCTGTCTTCTTCAAAAGCAGGCACTTCATCAGGTGTTCGCTCCTCTTTTTCTATTGGTAAAGCATTAGAAATCCTCACCTCTTTATTCGGAGCACCAACTACAGGTCGTGGCACTGGCAAAGGAGTTGTTCCCACAGTACTGCATGCATCTGCAAAGGTATTAAAACAAATCTTAACAGCATCACTTGCGACTTTTTCTGCTTTACTTTCGCGTGCATCACAAGCACTTTTGCAGGTTTCATCGCAATTTACACCTTGTACTTGAAGATTTACTGCTTCAGCACAACCAACACAATTTCCTGCAAACAAGCCATTCTTTAACACCACACCTCCCTTCCAAAAACCACCAATTACTTTGGCTGAAGTGCCATACTCTGAAGCCTTGCCTGCTAAACTCTCAATTGTAGGACAATCTCTAATAGGCTTGTTTTCACAGATTTCTTGGCAAACACATGAACACTGTTTTTCTGTAGGAGTTGAAGGTTGAGTTTGATTATTAGACGTTGTTGGATTTGTTGGTTGATCAGGAGTAGTTGGATTTACAGGCTGGGTTGATTGCACAGGTGTTAAGATAAATGTTTTAGCTTCATGCGCCTCAACAGTTGTTGAAATAGTGTCAGGAGCATTACCTGAACCAATCACATCATACTCAACACGCAAACTTGCAATACCTTCAGGAATGGTGGTTGAAAAAGTCATATCAGGAAACCTTCCGCTTGCAAGATCAGTATTGCTTGGATTTGACTGAGCAAGACCTGCATCAGATGCGACACCTTGCATGTTTACAAATACTATTTTTGCAGCACTATATCCAACAAAGTTTTCAAGTTGTGAAGAATATGTTTGTTGCAAGATTTGAACAACAATTCGATTATTTGTTTGAGTTGCGCGAATATCTGCAGTTATTCCACCTAATGCTTTGCCACTTGAATCAGTAAAACCAGAAGTGATTATTTCTGCTGAGACACTATATGCGAGAACAAGTATTACTAAACAGATAAGAATATACCTCATAAAAGGAAATTATTAGACGCCCTTTATTAATTTTTGGTGTTAGTAGTTACAAACTGCTTGGGAAAAAACCATTATCCTTTCCTTTAGCTCCCACAATGCTTAATAAGCCTTCACCACTTGAGTGAATCATGCTAGTTAAGAAACCACTGTTGCCACATAATGCATACTTTGAGGGAATTATGCAGCTTAGAAATTGCTCTTCAGAACTTATTCAGTGGGTTCAAGAAAAAACAAAAAGGGATAAAAAATCTTTGATTACTAAAGAAAATAATGTAATTGGAGGCGTTGATTTGTATTTTTCAGATCAACACTACTTGCAAGCAATAGGAAAACAGCTTAGAGAAAAATTCCTTGGCGAATATAAGCTAAGTTATACACTTCACACAAGATCGCACCTAACAAGCAAAGACTTATACCGCATAACTATCTTGTTTAGACAATCATTTCGCAAACGTGGAGAAAGAGTTCTTATTGAAAATGAAGAGCAGGAACTTGTTCAAATTGGGAGGCATATAATAACTAGAAACATTGTTTCAGGCCAAAAAAAGCACTGGGCAGTAGCTGAATTTGAGTCTATTGTTAAAAAACAGGATCAATCAGCTCTTTTTGGTACTCACGAATAATTGTGTGAAAACACTCCAGTAAAAAGATTCACTAATTGATATTTTCCTAACTCTTTGGCAAAACCTGTGCATATGAATTCTCCTTGAATATCAAGAAAAGCAAAACCAATTGTTGCACCAGGGTCAATACCAACAATAAGATTCATTTGAGAATAATAATATTACCTCTGCCTTTTTTAATTTTTTCAATTCTGCCAGTGTGCTCTAGCTCAGCAAGAATAAGAGATACTTTTGCTTCAGAAAAAGGAATTGCTTTTCTTATATCTTTCTGAGTCATTCTTCCGCCTTCTTTTCTGAGAACTGCAAGCGTCTGTTCAAGCTCATCAAGACTTGCGCGCACAACCTGTTTAGTAAGCGCTCTGGCCTCAGATTTTTGAGCAAGAAGTTTATGCGCTTTTCCTTGTTCTTTCACAAATAAAACTATCACTAAAACTGCAATCATGAGCACAATTAGCACAGTCCATGAAACAAGAGGCTGAAAACCCTGCTCAATACTGCTAAGTTCCAAAGTGTTTTGATTTTCAAGCTCAGAAACAGAAAAATGAGGAAACAAAATAAGATCATGAATATAGTATCCATCAGAAGTTATTATGATAGAAAAATTTGCTGAGCCAATAGAGTGGTTTGCAGAAACAACATATGAACCAGGAGCAACAACAAACTTGTACACGCCTGAAGCGGCCACCATAAGCTGATCTGGTGCAGAGTTTATGCTTATCACTGCTTGTTTTGTTATGCTAAACTCAGCATCATAGACTGTTCCTTGAATTGTTGCTCCAAATACAGAAAGTGAAACCAGAAGAAACAGTATTATTAACAGAGCAAGTTTTGAAATAAACATATTACTTATAATGAGGAGAGTTTTTTAAACATTACTATTGTAACTAAAGAAAAAAAGAATAACCCCCTATTAAACTCTCTGTCAAAAAATAAGGCTGGAAAAAGCTTTATTTAGACTATTAGGTAAGAATGATTCTTTTTCATTTAGCTGAAAAAAGCACTTATTTAAGCAAAGCAGTCTTTGTATAGCACGTGTGGTTAACCAACCACGGAGGATTCAAATGAAAAAAGCCACAACAATCATTTTGGTCATCATGCTGTTGCTGAGCGCAGTACCAGTAATGGCAGAAAGAGACGATTCAGCAAACGCTTCATTTAAAGAACGAGGAACTTTGCGCGAAACACTAAAAGAAGCACGCGAAGAACAAAAAGAACAACGCGAAGAATTCAAAGAAGAAAGAAAAAAAGCATTTGATAATGTACGTGAAGAAGTAAAACAAAATCGTGAAGAAACTAAAAAGACAGAGAAAAATATTCAAGAAAACTTTAAAGAACAACGCAAACACGCGCGAGAAGAGTTTAAACAGATGCGAGAAGCAAAAGATCCAACAGCACTCAAGGTATTTTTAGAGACGAAGGTAAAAATAAAACTTGATGCAAAAGAACAACGCGAAGAATTACGCGAACAAGCAAAAGCAGATAGAGAATCGCTCAAGTCAGATAAAAGAGAAGTAAGAGTAAGTGCAGCAACAAGTATAATGGTAAAAGCTCTTAAACATGCAGATACACTGCTTGTGCAGCTTGATGCAGAATTAGGAGAAACAAGTGCAAATACCACAGCAGAAGCAAGCACTGATGCTGAAGAAGAGCAAGACAGTATTGCAGAACTTAGAACAGAGCTTAGCATACTGCGAGAAAAAGTTTCTGCACTCAGCACTAATAGCACTAATAAAGAGATCAAACAAACATTAGGTGAAGTTCGCGAACTTCTTAAAAAAGTAAAACAAGAAGTAAAAACAGGACTTGACCACAAAGGAATTATGCAGTTCCATGGATTGTTTAAAAAGCTTGAAACTGCAGAGAAAAAACTTGCGGCAATGCTTGAACGAGCAAAGAATAAAGGAATTGATGTGACACAATTTGCTGAAGCTGAAGCCAAAATAAAGATAGTACTCAAAGATGCAAAAGCTCTTGTTACAAAAGCCAGTGCTCAGGTAAAAACCAATCGCGAAGAAGCAAGAAAATACTTGCAACAAGCTCAAGAAACAGCAAAAAAAGCATTTAAACTTATTCAGGACTTGCACGCAAAGATAAGTGAAAAAGTCAGAGCAGAAATGAATACTAAGGAGTCTGAAAAAGTGCTAAATGTAGACGCAAACAGTGAGATAGTTGCAGAAAGCACAGCTAGTTCAGTAGAAACCAGAAGTGAAAGCAGCACAAACAGCTCAGAAACAGGTGTGAGTGTAGGTGACACACAAATTAGTGCAGATACCGGAGTTTCAATTGCAGTAGGTGGATGAAAATGAAAATTCAGCTTATTGCAATAGCAGTGCTTGCCTTGCTGTTAGTGGCTTGTGCACCAAAAACAACTACTGCACCATATACTCAAGTTCAATCTCTTGGCATACAAGAAACTGATGTTACGCCACTTGTCAGCCAAAAAGAACTTGACTCAACAGAAACACAAGCATTTGACTCAGACCTTGATGCAATAGACAGTGCGTTTAAGTAATTATTTTTTTGATTTTTTATTATTGTTTTACTGCCAGACAGACTTCTTAGCTTGTTAGCCACTCTTTTTGTTCATCATCAAGATCAAGAGCTGAAGCGACATCGTATTTTTTTGCAATAGTGCGCAAGAAAGGCAGAGTATCTTGCACCGCTCTTTTTGTTGAGCAATGGCACAGCTCCGCAACTTTTCCTGCAACAGATAAACGCATTGCATATTTTTGTTTAGCAATCCATAATTTTAGTATACGTTCTGAACGTTCATACTCAACAGAAGAATGATAGGGCGCATCTTTTGCGCACGCAACACCTGCTGTAAGCAAGTCATTTTCATACGCAAGAAAACGCCAGTGCTGGCGATTCATTATTCTACCGCGAAAAACATCAGCGCGACTTACTCTTTCAAATGCTCTTTCTAGATCAGCAGGATTTGTGTATTCTTTAGGCAGACTTTCTTCAAGCCACAAAAACGCATCATCTAAATCCTCATCAACATGCTCAAACGCAGACAATGCTAGTTTAGGATCAGATTGTTTTAAAATCTTTGCAAGAGCTCGAGTCATTTCTTCAGACTTATCACGTTCACCTAACAAGCCAATAGCGTCCTGATTTATAGAATCATGAGAAAGAATTTGCAAATCAGTCAGTGCAGCACGCACATCACCTGCGCATCTACGTGCAAGAGAACGAAGAGCTTGCTCATCAAACTTTAACTTTTCTTGTGTTGCGATTTTTACAAGCAACAGAGAAATATCAGCAGGAGTTGGCGCAGGAAACTCTATGAGAGTTGCAAGTTTGCGAATTGAAGAAAACTTTTGATCAAAAGGATCATTTGCAGTAAGAATCATTGGAAAGCCTGTTTCTTTCATAACATTAGCTAATGCAGTAACACCGCCTCTATCGCTTTGGCCAGCAATACCATCAACCTCATCAACAAGAAGAATTTTACCTGAACAAAAAAGACTGCGTTGCTTTGCAGCGCTTAATAATTTTGCATTAATACCTTCAGCATTACGCACATCAGATGCATTTACCTCAACAACCTCTAAATTCAGTTGATTAGCAAGAAGGTGAATCATAGATGTCTTTCCTGTACCTGTAAGGCCATACAACAAAACAGCTTTTTTCTTTTGCTTTTTAAATGTTGAAAGAAACAATTGCAATTTGGCAATAACTTCTTTTTGCGAAAACTCAGCAAGATTTTGAGGCGCGTATTTTGAGGTGAAGGGTAGCATGTACTATCACTAAACAAAGCAGTTTAATAAGGTTTGGCAAGCCTAACTGAAAGATTTAATTTTGGCAACCGAAACATATATAATTAACACATAAAGATATATATTTATGTCCAGTATTTTTACTCGCAAAGATGTGCAAAAAGCACTTGCAGAAGCAAGACGCCTTGCTGCAGAACCTGAGCCACCAAAAGGACAGGCAGAGCAAGTCTATCAAGATGGCATTGCACAAGCAGAAAAACTCAAACATTTGCTCAAGCCAAGCTGGTTTATAAGAGATATTGACGCTGAAAAAAAAGCAAAACCAAAAAAACAGAAAACAGCACGCAAAAGTGCAGGACCAAATATACGACTTAACACAAGAATCACTACACACTCACGACGCGCCTCGTCGAAAAATATATAAAGGGGAGCTTGTTTTGTGACGGAAGCGAAGAGGAATTCTCTTCATAATAAACACTAAGGGGTGAACCAATGGCAGAAAAAGTAGCAAAAGCAGGAGTAAAAAAAGCAGACGGCTATCTCTATTTTGTTGATAAGCAAGGAGATGTCAGCCGAGCAAAAATGGCTCGCGGACGAAAGAAAGGAAAAGCAAGCAAACCTGAAAAAGTCGCAAAAGTCGGCGTGAAAAAACAATCAGGCTACCTATACTTCGTGGACAAACATGGAGATGTTTCCCGAGCAAAGATGGTTAGAGGCGGCAGATAAGCCTCTTCTTTTTTTTTCTTTTTCCATATGGGAATCACTCTATTCTTCAGCAAAGTCTTCCACAGGCTTTTCGGCAGACGTGGAAGCATAAAGCTCGGTCTATACGGACCGCCAAACTCAGGAAAAACAACCCTTGCCAACCAAATATGCATTGACTGGCTAGGCGAAGAAATGGGCAGTGTAAGCCCAATACCTCATGAAACCAGAGAAATACAGATAAAAGAACAAATCTGCATCAAAAGCGGAAAAAAAGAACTCTTATTTAATCTTGTTGACACACCAGGCATAGCAACAAAAATAGACTATGAAGATTTTATGCGTGCAGGATTAGCTGAAGGAAAAGCAAAACGGCGTGCAAAAGAAGCAACTAAAGGAGTAATTGACAGCATTAAGTGGCTTGATGAAGTAGACGCAGTAATTGTAGTATTAGACGCAACACAAGACCCATATAGCCAAGTTAATGTAACAATCATTGGCAATCTCGCAGCAAGAGACATACCAGTGTTACTTGTTGCAAACAAAGTAGATCTTAAAAAAGCAAGCATGAAACGCATCAAAGCAGCATTTCCGCAATATGATGTTGTGGGCATAAGCGCAAAATACGGCAAGAACATGGAAGAATTATACAAAGCCTTGTTCAAACTCACACGAGGATAAAAATGGTCACACTTAGCGTTGTTCCATACCATGAAATTGAAGAGCTCAGCAGTTTAGGTAGGATCAGAAAACTGCTAAATCTTGCTAAAGAAAAAAAAATAGTGCTCCTTCAGGGAAGACTGAAAAAAGAAGAAGAAGCAGAACTTATCAAAGCAACTATGGAAGAGATCAATAAAGAATTCAAAGGCATAGAGCTTGCAGTTATTCAGCCAACAAGCCCAAACACAAGCGGTCTTTCAAAACTCAAAAATGGCATGGTAAACCTTATGCTTGGAGAAAAAGCAGGGCTTACTGTCATTGGACCAGCAAGTGTTGTGAAAAGCATACGCAAAGATCCAAACAAAATAGAGCTTCTCACAAGAGAACGAAGGAAATAACCATGCCACATCAATGCGTGCGTTGCGACACATTATATGCTGATGGCGCCGCAGAAATACTAAAAGGTTGTTCATGCGGTGCGCGACTCTTTTTTTTTATTAGAAAAGAAAAACTCAAAAAAGAAGAACCGTTAATTAATCTCACAAGCGAAGCAAAACAAGAACTAGAAAATGATGTATATGATATACTAGGCACAGAAAATCCTGATGCGCCAGTGGTTTTGGATTTAGAAAGTATTAATATTATTAAACCAGGAAAATATGAAATAGACCTTGTGCACTTATTCAAGAAAGAACCGCTTATTTTCAAACTCGCAGACGGCAAGTACATCATAGACATACCACAGACTTTTGAAAGAATGAGAAAGAAGGACTGATTTTTAATCAGATAAATGTGCGTGAATGTTTCTTTCTTTTAGAGCAAGTTTATAACATTATTGTTCATCAATAACCAGTCTTGCTATGCTGAGAATAAGAGCAACCATTGCTTTGGCTTGTTCTGCAATTTCAGAAAGCACTGGGTCTTTATGGCGTTCAGCTAATGCTGAGCAGGATTTAAGCAATGACTCGCGCATTTGAAGAACACTATCTGCTCCTGATTTATCTTTTTTCCAGTACGCAGTCATAGCCTGCTCAAACACTGATTTAAGCTGAGAAACAATGTCTTTTACTGTTTTAGCACGTTCTTTAGCTAAACGCGCAAAAGAAAAATGCACTGCTTGAGCATAATCACCTAAATCCTCAACATATGTCACTAAAAACCAAAGCTGTGCTGCCTTAGCGATAGTCAAAGAAAAACTTTCACCTATGCTTGGCATGGAAAGAACACTGCGCACTAATCTAATAAGCAGAAAATACAGCTTGTTGACCTCTTCGTCTTTTACACGAAGCTGTTCCTGCACATCAGAACTACAGCATTCCGCAAGCATTGTACGCACCATCATTTCCATACGACGCATTGTTTTCTCAACACTAATCTCTTGCAAATCAAGCAAGTCCCTGACAACCAAGACCAGGGGGGTTTGCTCAGTAATCTCTAAAGCAACAAAACCCTGAAGCATAGCACGAATAACTGGCAAGCGTGACTCAGCAGATTTGCCAGAAAAACGAATGGTTCTGTTATTATTCACATATGCTGAAGCAAGCTCACGCTGCACTGAAGCATCAGACTTATTTTCCAAAGAGATGGTGCATTCATGTTCGACAACAGGCGCTATATTTGATTCTGATTTGATAATAAGACTATCAGACTTTTCCTCAACATACAACGAATCACCAGTCTTTAGACCATTCTGTTCAAGCCAGTTTTTAGGCAGAGAGATAGTGTGTGATGCAGGCCCTGCTTTGACGAGTTTTCTAATTGTAACCATAATATAAGGACTAAACGTATTTGTAATATAGTAAGTACGTTAAGTATATATTAATCTTTCTATGTAAGATATCTATGACAACAACCAATCATTCCTGGTCATGCACAACAGCAGGCCTTGAATGTCAAATTCAAAAGAATCAACCAAAAAGAAAGGGAGTGAAATTATGAGACTAACACAAGTTGCATCACCAGGAGCGCCTGAATTAGAGACTTTATTAGCAAAAGGAGGAATTTCTTCAGATGAAAGCGCAAGAATTTGCAGTATTGCAGCACAAAATCCTGAAGAAGCACTTGTTCTTCTTGCGAGATATTGTGGAAGGCAAAGACGAGTTATAGATATGCGCGAAAGAGCTTACGAGAGAGGAATAGAAGTATTAGAAGCAGATAATATATCACTTCTCGCTGAGAGAAACACTGCATACCAAAGACATGGAGCACTTAGCGCAGAGCTTGAAACAAGAAGAGATACAGAACGCAGAATACGAGCAGAATCAGAACGAGACTCATTAACTGGCTTGTATAATAGAAGAAAATTTGATGCAGATCTTGAAAAAGCTGTTGAAGAACAAACACCATTTGCAGTTATATATGGTGATGCAAGAATGTTTAAGAGAATAAATGATACATACGGTCATAGTATAGGCGATCTTGCATTAAAAGCAATAGCAAGAACATTACAACAAATGACGCGAACTGAAACAGCAGTATACAGAATTGGCGGCGATGAATTTGCTATTTTAGAAAAAGGGGTTTCTTTAGAAGTGACACACATAATAGAAGATCGTCTCCAGAAAGCAGGCATGAATGTTCATGTTCGCGCAGGAAGCGGCAAAATAAGTGTAGCATATGATGTAGGTGCAGTCCATTACTGTCCTACTGACAAAAACATAGAAAATATTAGTGAAAAACTAAAAGCACACGCAGATAGAGAAATGTACAATAGAAAAGAAGCCATAAAACGAGGAGAGCTATATCTTGTTAAAGTAGAGTTTGATCCTGAAAAATCTTTAGACAAGTACCTCTCTGAAATGCAGCTGCTTACACAGGCACGCACCAAAAAAGAAGAAGCAGTATCTCTAAGAGAAAGCAAGTATTTGCCATGCATTTCAGATAGAGTTTTTGCAGGAATTTCCCGTCTTGCAGCATGTGTAGGCAGCGCGATCATACCTGCATCATTGTACTCTGCAAAATAAACGCTGTTTAATTCCTTCCAGTCCACACAACTACTCGGCCAGAATAACGTATAAAACGTATCTGTCGTTTAGTAAGTACGTTATTAATATATTTGAAGGCACTTAAGAGATGATATCAGACGCGCACGCCAGCACGGACTGAAGAAAACAAAAGAGGCGTAATATGAAATCAACACAGTTTCCAGTCATACCTGAGAGTTATATAGGCGCAGAATGCCCTGAAGAACCTCGGGCATATACTGGAAGACCAACAAATTTTGTACAAATAAAAGGACCGATAGAGCATTTTGACGGCGAAGAAGTAGTCAAAGCCTATGTTAAGTTTGGCGTGGCTCTCAGCAGAAAATCCACACCAGACAAAGTAATTGTCGCGCAAGCCAACAGGTTGCTCAGAACAAGCCAGAGAAGCGAACTACCCTCTGACGAACCAGTAATATATGAAACAATAAGGGTAACTGCTGAACGAAGCTTAAGACAAATAGCTCAAAATAGATATCAACTCATAAAAGAAAAATCAAACATAGACCTGACACCCACAGAAGCAACAATGATTTTCCGCTACTTTCTAGGTTGTGCTCAAGAAACAAAAAAAACAGTAAGTTTGGTTTTGTTCGGACTAGGTTCTATAAAATCAGTGTATGGAGCAACAGCAATAATGCGTGCAAGAGATATGTTAAGCGAAACAGTGCGAGGAGCTTTTGATGGAAGTACAGGGTTGAGTGTCATTGCAAGACACCAAAAAGGAGAGGGAGAAGGAGATCTTTTCATCGCATCCTACGACTTAGCGCCAGCAAATATTGAAGAACGCACACGAAAAGCAATTGATGCGCTTGTTGACGAAAACCTTTTTTCAACAATAGAGGGCGAAAAGAGCTATAAAAATTTGAGAGCAACAATTCTATCTTTAGATAAATCTGCCTCAGAAAGCGTTGAAAAAGTTGTCAGAGCGTTTGATAGAGGACTAACTATTGCCAAAAATGAATCGTCAAGACAACGCATTACAACAAGAACCATCGCAGCGTGAACACTATGCAATTAGCCAATATACCACTGCCAAAAAACTGGACTGTTCTACAGCCAGAACTATTGCAACAGTGGGATACAATCATAACTGGACTGCGGAAAAATGATAGAATTGCGGTCATACATGACGCAGACCCTGATGGTGTCTGCGCAGCAGTTGTGATTAACAAAATTCTTGAGAAAATACGTGGCAGAGGAATAGATCTGAGACTTAACAGAAAAGGAGGACGCCATCACATCGCACCAGAAATGCTGACACAACTCAAAAAGAAAAAGATTTCACACATCATAACTACAGACCTACCTGTTGAAGAAAATCTGCAGACATTACTGGGAGCTGCAAAGATGGCAAACGTAATTATTCTTGACCACCACAAACTCTGCAATAATGTAAACAGCAAAAAAGTTCTTCTCCTTAAGCCGCAACTTCTTTGGAAAGAACCAAATCCTGCATATTATGCAACAGCAAAACTCATTTTTGATTTAGGCTCACGACTCTGCGATTTATCAGAAATAGAATGGATTGCAGGAGCAGGATTGATTGGAGATTCAGGGTTTATGCAGTGGGGCGAATACTTACACAACTTGTTGCGAAGATTAAAGATCACACCAAAGAAAAACTGGTTTGATACCTCAATAGGCAAAGTGCCTGCAACAATTTCGTTAGCACTTTGCTACAACAAAAAGTTTGTTGCAAGATGTTATGAAACACTAAAAAAAGCAAAAGATTGGAATTCATTTTGCAATAGTCCGCTCAAAAAATACAGCAGCGCAGTAGAACAAGAAATAAGAAAGCATGTTCAGAAGTTTAGCAGAGTAAAACCAGTTGAAGAAATCTATTTGTATGAACTGCAACCAAAATATCATATTACGGGAACATTAAGCACAATACTTGGCCACAAGCATCCTAACAAAACAGTAATAATTGCAGATATTTCAGATAAAACAGTGTTTGTAAGTGCCAGACGCAATGACAGCAAAGTAGCAGTCAATGACTTGCTTTCACAATCAGTCAAAGGAATAGCGGGTGCTCAAGGTGGAGGTCATATTCCTGCAGCAGGAGCAAGTGTGCCGAAAGAGCGTTATGCACAATTCAAGCAGAACTTGTTCAAAATATCACATTCAATTATAAAGCAAAGGGTGGTGTAAAACGGTTGGAAGTGGACACGCATGAGCAACAGCAATGATTGCGGAGTATTCACCTACTCTTTTTAAAAGAACTAAAAACTATCCAAACATAACTATCAAAAACGGGCCTGATGGGATTTGAACCCACGGCCTACAGCTTAGAAGGCTGCCGCTCTATCCAAGCTGAGCTACAGGCCCAGATCGTTCTCTGAATGCGCACAAATAATAATGCAGACTGAGTTACGATGATAGTGCACAATAGAATGCGATTTATAAAGGCTTCTTCAGCTTTTTAAGCAGCTTCACACTAGGTGGGTTTATGACTGATAAAAAAACAGGGCGAGACAAAACTCTTTCCACATTACTAAAAGACTTCAAGCTCAAGCCAAGACTGTCATACTGCAAAGGAAAACCCTTGCCAGAAATGCAACCACTTGTTGAGCGCTTGCTTGAAAGACTGCATGGAAAGAAAAAAATGAAAATAACACTGCCTCAGATAGGCGCACAAGACTATGCTGCAGAACTGCATTATCAAGGATACATTGTGCAATATCATCATCGTGCATCACCCCAAGAAAAAGAATCGTATCATGTAAAAGTGTGGAAGCGACAGAAATGTATTGTGACATTTGAATGGGAACAGCAACCTAATTTTTACAGTGAACAAAAACAACCACACTCCTCTGTTTACAATACCACAGACTCACGAATTGCTGCAAGATGGCAACGAGAGTCCGTTTAAAAGAACAGCTTTTTATACACCTCAGACTTGAATCATGTATCGCGGAGGTACCCAAGCGGCTAAGGGGCGCGCCTGCAGAGCGTGTATCCATGGGTTCGAGTCCCATCCTCCGCTTTCATGCCCAAACTTCTCATCACTAAAGGAAAGCGCGAATACATATCAGAACTTCAGCGTGAAGTCACAGTCATTAAACCAAAACAATACTATGTCAATGATCTCACCAAAGACTTTAGCACAAGTCAGGGTATTATTGCAAAAAAAGACTTGAAGAAAAAAGATGGCAGCAAAATCAAAACAAGCACAAAAAAAGAGTTCATAATACTCACCCCAACATTTACTGACTTATTCAAGCGTCTTAGAAAAGGTCCTCAAAGCATAAGCATCAAAGATGCAGGAATCATAGCTGGAGAAACAGGCATAGGAAAAGATTCAGTAGTTGTTGAAGCAGGTACAGGCTCAGGCTGGCTCACATGCTATCTTGCACACATTTGCAAAAAAGTCATTAGTTATGATATCAGAGAGGAATTTCAAGCAATAGGAAAAAACAATGCTGCAATGCTTGAGTTAGATAATATAACCTTCAAAATCTGCAATGTATATGAAAAAATCACAGAAAAAAATGTTGAGGTAATTATTCTTGACTTGCCAGAACCATGGAGAGCGCTAGAAAATGCAATTAATGCAATTAAGATTGGCGGCTGGATAGTTAGCTATTCGCCAAGTGTTCCTCAGATACAAGAATTTTGCAACACTGCAGCAAAAAATAAATCAATACTTATGGGTAAAACAATAGAAGTAATTGAACGCTTATGGAAAGTAGAAGGCCAAGCAGTTCATCCAAAAAGCATAAGCATAGGACACACTGCATTTCTCACATTTTGCAGGAGAATCGCATGAACAAAGAATCAATAACCCTAAAAAACTGGTGCAACACACAAGAAAATATTGGTGTAGCATTACGCAAAGAACACTGGAAAATGCAGATAGGTTTGTCTTATTCAAAGAAAAAAATCGGAACACTAGAAAAACAAAGCAAAACTCATGGCGAAACATTTCTCAAACACTGGAAAAAACCAGAAGAGCTATATCAAGAAGCAGTAGGTAGCATAGCGAGCGAGAAAACCTATAAACTAGAACTTAAACTAGAAGAATTAAGAAGAACACTTATCACTAGCAAGGTTAGCGGCAAAATAATTAACTGGCCAACATGGAGACAATTTGCAGTAACAGCAAAAGACAAAGAACGCAAAAAAGTGTTTGATGAATTTATGAGAAAAAGCAAAATCATTGCACCAGTTATTCATGAAAAGTTTGACAAAGAAACGCAAATCTTTGCAGAGTATGGTCTAGAACCTCTTAGTATGTATCTTAAAGACCATCACATGAGTCTTTCTGCGCTCAAAAAGACAATACAAACTCTTTCATCAGCAATAAAAAAACCCTTTTTAAGACAATGGCAAGATTACAGCCAAGAATTATTTGGCAGAGAACCAGAATACTATGATGATCTGTATGTGCTGAGAAATAAAATATACTCAAGCATTGAGCCAATCAAACAAAAACCACTTGCTGTAGTGCAGGAAATCATTACTACACAAGGTTTTGGCAAAAAAAATATTAGCGAAGACTCAGCAGACAGACCAAGAAAATACCCCTCACCTTTTTGCTCGTTTATCAAGATACCGTCAGACATACGCGTGAGCTACAAAGCAGAAGGAAGCATAAATGACATGACTTCAGTCTTGCACGAGTATGGTCATGCAATTCATGCAAGCAATATACGCTCAGAACTGCCATACTGGGTGCGGTATAAATTAAATGAAGGGCTTGCAGAAAGCTTTAGCACACTCTATGAAGATTTAATGCACAATCATGAATTCTTAACTGAATATCTCAAGCTCAGTCACGCAACAGCACATGATTTAATTAAACGAATACGCTTTATTCGCATGTTTGCAATAGAGTTTTATGCTGCAAACAGTTTGTTTAAGATTGATTATTGGAAAAAAAGATTAACCCCTGAACAATGTGATGCAAATTATGCAAAACACATCAAAAAGTGCATGGGAATAGACTTGCCAGGAGAATATTGGAAACTCCATCACATACTGCCAGAAGAAATGATGTATGTGCCAAGCTATTTGCTTGCCATGATTCGCGCAGCAGAAATTGGAAGAGAGTTTACAGACAAGTATAGCGCATGGTGGACATCAACAGGCGCAGGAGAACACCTTAGAAAGCTCATGCAGGATGGCTCAGAAAGTCCTGTTGCAAATTTTAGCAAACCAAAAACGCATGTTCTGATAGAAGACCTAAAAGAGAAGTAGTAGTACTATTGTACGCTTTCTTCTAAATAATTAATCTCTGCTTGAGCTTCAAGAAACGAATACGACATTATTGCAGGACGAAGTGCTTGAAATTTTTCAGTTAAAGAGCATGATGGAACAAAATACTCCAGTAATGAAGTAAGATATTGATTTTGAGCTTCAAACTGAGCAAACAACTCAACAAGACACGCATCAACAGTACCAGAAAGATGCGAGTAACCACAAGACACTACCAAAGAGTGTGCAGTATCTTCTGAGATCGGCGGAAGAATTTGTTTACGAACCACGCATTCCCTGCGCAATAATCCATACGTAAGAATCACATTGAAAAAACCCTGCTCTTTCAAGTTACTCTCTATTGAGTTATAATAATCACAAAGAAGCGCTGTCAAAACCTTGTCTTTTTTTCTTAACTGTTGAAAAGAAAGCCTAGTAAATCTCTGCATATCTTTCTCAGATAGTCTCAAAAAATCTTTGACTTGCTTAAGACGCACAAAAGGAAGATGTGCAGTACGTCTAGCCATACAACTTCCCTTCAGCTTTTTGCTCTCTATCAAGCACGCTTTCAGGCTTGTTGACTCTTGGACGGCCTGATTCAGCATCTTTTCTAAATGTAACATTTAAATTTTTAAAAAATGTATTCATGCCCTGCTCAACACGTAAAGGACCTTCAACAATGCCTTGTTTTGCAGGAACTCCAGAGAACACTAACAATTCATCTGAAATGTAGTCAATAAAAAGCAGATCATGATCAACAACAAGCACAGTCTTATTGTTGTGCTCAGCAAAATCACGCAAAATCCTACATAAAGCCAAACGTTGTTCAATATCAAGATATGCGCTTGGCTCATCAAGCAAAAACAATTCAGCATCCTGACTTAAGCAGCGCGCAATAGCCACTCTCTGAAGCTCTCCTCCTGACAGTTCATCAAGCTTACGCGTTAACAAACCCTTTAAATCAAGAGGATTAATTAGTTGTACTTCAAAACGCTCAAGAGCAAGCTCAAGCACAGTAGCCACGAGTACAGCACTTGATTCCAAATACTGAGGTTTATAGCTCACTTTTGCTGATGTAGCTGTTGATGCTGTTGAAATTTTTCCTGCATCAAGACTGCCAACACCTGCCAATAGTTTGACAAAACTTGTCTTGCCAGTAGCATTTTCACCAACCACGCCAATAACTTCATCTTGACGAAGACCTCCTGCAAGAGCTGAAAGATGAAAATGTCCAAGCTGCTTTTTTAGCTCAGACCATTCAACAAATAAAGGAGTTTTTTTAGGACCTCGTTCAACACGAGACAAAAAATTAATTGATTTATCTCTAAAACGCATGTTCTCCTCACGCAAAAAACCTTCCAAATAAGTATTAATGCCTTCCTTGCTTGATTTAGGTAAAGAGACCACTCCATAACATTGCTCCTTGCCATACATTACGTGAACTAAATCAGTCATTGCATCAAGAATAATAAGATCGTGCTCAACAACAATAACTGCAATCTTTGGAGTGACAAGGGAACGAATAAATGAAGAAACATTAAGACGTTGTTTCATATCAAGAAAACTTGTTGGTTCATCAAAAAAATACACCTCAGCCTGCTTAAGAGCAGTTGCTGCAATAGCAACACGTTGTAATTCCCCTCCAGAAAGAGTTTCAATTTTGTTATTCAGCACAGTTTGTAAGTCAAGAGCAGCACACACTTCTTGCAATACTTTTCTTTCATCAACCTTTTCAAGCAAACTCTTTACTGTGCCAGTAGCAGTTCTTGGAATTAAATCAACCTGCTGAGGCTTTAGACTTACTCTTAAACCTTTTTTTAAACACTCAAAATATGCCTGAGCTTCACTGCCGCGAAAACGCTTGATAAGCAAGTCAGTAGAAACTTCTTGAGCAGCAGAGGTATCAACGCCTAAATTAGGCTTTAGTGCGCCAGCAAGAATTTTAATTGCAGTAGATTTACCAATTCCGTTTTTGCCAACAATACCCACAACCTTGCCAAAGATAGGTATAGGAAGATTATACAAGTGAAAACCATTCTGGCCATATCTATGAATAGGCGCATCTAACTGTTCAGGAAGATTAATAATACTAATAGCACCAAAAGGACACCTATTAGGACAGATGCCACAACCAGTGCATAATTTCTCATCAATAAATGCTTTCTTATCAGGCCCAACAGAAATGCATTCATTGCCCTCGCGATTAACAGGACAAAGTCTTGCGCACAAGTAATTGCCACAACCAATAGGGTTACACTTATCCTTTTGAATAATCGCAATTCTAGGCATGACAACAGAACAAAGCTAAAACTTTATAAAACCATAGCTAGAAGCTAAGATATGAAGTGTGATATTTGCAAAACAACACTCGCAATGATGTTTCTTGAGAAAATAAAAGGCACATATGTAAAAGATGCTAAAGGTAAACTTCATGCAGTGTGTTTTGACTGCCAGAAAAAAGTTGGAACTAAAGAAGAATTAATTAAGAAATTGTAATTAGATGCGGTATCTGTTATTTTTTCATCAATGCAAACGCAATAATACCAGGAATAAAAAATAAACTTGCCAGCACTAAACCAGTTTGCGGACCAACAATATCAACAATCCATCCGCCAGCTAATATCACAGCAATGTACATCACCTGAGTCAGCACACTTTGTGCAGAACCAATTGTAGCACGAATTCGTGAAGGAATTAGATGATTCATTCGGGCAGTAAGCAAAGGCAATTGCATAAAAAACAGCATGCATACACCAATAAGAATTGCTCCTGCCAGCAAGTAGTTTTTTGCAAGCACAAGACTCATTCCTAACACAAGCATAACAGATGAGAGTATCACAAACAATGTTTTTTCTTTAACATGCCCAAAAAACCACAAGCCTCCTAAGGACACAAGAGCAATAGCTACACTTAGTATAGAAACAAAAACACCCAATGAAGGCACAGACATGCCAAGGCTAACCAGCAGAGGTTGCTGAGCTAATTCTTCAATAACCATCCAGCCACCTAATGAAAGAGATGCAATAGTTAACAACGCAAGCTGATGATGCTTAAACGTAAACAGCACACCTTCAATAGTTGTTTTCATTAGCTTACGCGCATGCTGAGTGAGATTTGCTTTATGTCTCACAAAATGCTCTTTTGCATAAAACACCAAAATAAATGTAATTAAAATACCTCCCGCACCCTCTATAAACCACAAATAACCCAAAGGCATTTGCGTGGCAAGCACAGCGCCTATCAACGGACCGATAACTGCGCCGACCAGCGTAAAAAACTGTTTTTTTGCAAAATAATGCTTTGCAAAATTTTTTGCATGATTAAACTTTAACCAATCATATGCCCAAGCATCAAATGCACCAGTAATAAAAGTCTGACAAATAGCAATGCAAATAACAACAGCCAGCAAACTCTCATAAGACCATGTCAAAGGAATCAACATCCAAAATAGATTTGCTCCAAAAAAACCAATAATTACTGAAATCTTTCTTCCAAACACATCAGCAACAACACCAGTAGGAAGTTCAAAAATTAAGCGCGCCAGACTCATAAACGCCCACAAAGAAGCAATCTGAGCCAAAGAGAGGCCGCGACTCTGATAGTACACAACAAAAAAAGGAACAGTAACAAAAAACAAGCCCATACACACATGAAACAAGTAAAAAGGCCACAACAAACGAAACTCAGTTTTAGTGAACATAAGCTGATTAGTATAACACTCACTAATATAGGTTGCTACCACTGCCAAAAAAAGTTGGAAATAGAGAAGAACTTCTAAAACAGTCTCTGCAAGAAAAAAAAAGTGGAAGCCTCCTGTGTCGGCTTTGCCTTTGCAAGAAGTATTTTCATTCACTTAAAACAAAAGATGCTGATGCAAACTCAAAGCCTCACGCGTGAAGCAGAAGCAGATTCGTAAGTGTCCTCACTGTTGTTCGGAACACTTACTCGGTTGAGACCTCGCAAGCACCACAAGCGATTTGGTGGGTGCGATTGAGTCTGAGTTAAAACTGCAGTTCTGGTATAAATACTTTTGTTGAAGCAAAAATATATATTGGCTACGTTATTCTTGGTTGTTCATGAAGTATTATGTTGATACTTGTATCTGGTTGAATTTGTTTAAGAAAGAGGAACGTGGCGGTGTTCAGTATTGGCGTTTTGTTCATGATTTTCTTGAGAAGATTGTGTTTTCGGAAACTGATCATGTTGTGTATTCTGGTATTGTGCTTCGGGAATTGCAGATTTTACTTGGTAGCGCATACGATGAAAAAAGAAAGTGGTTTGAAAATGAAACAAAGTTTGTGAAAGTAGATGTATTGCAAGCAGACAAAGAACAAGCGCGCAAGTGGGAATCCGCGTACTTTTTTGAGATTAGTTTTTACGACTTGTTACACTTGGCAGTATGCAAAAGACTCGATTTACATCTTGTCACACGAGACAATTATTTGACTAACATTGCTAGAGAAAACAAAGTGCTTGTTTCAAAACCAGAGGAATTATAGTGCATTAATTTCTTTCAGATCAACATCCGAGACAGATAGTTTTTTCCTTACTGCATGAACCTCTTGAATTGAGTCAGTTGAATTTGCAACTGAACCTACTTGTTTTTCAAGCACTAACCTACGAATTGCGTCACGAATCACATCAGACTTACTTGCATAGTAACCTCTCTTCACGAACACATCTACTTGAGAAACTAATTTTTCCGGCAAACGCACTTGAACAAGTTCCATAGTCATTGTATTACAATTGTAATGTGAATGTGTATATAAAGCTTGTGCCGAAAAATAGTTAAAATGGCCCACACACATGTTAGCATGGCAAAAATTTTACAACGACAAGCAATGATAACCACCGTTAAACAACTTCGAAAACTCGCAGACTCACTGGAACGCGAAGAAAAACGCTTCGCCAAAAGTCTTGGAATAACACCAACACACCAACGCCACCTCGTTGCGATCATAAACAAAAGTGTGGCTTCAGACACTTGGGAGATTGAAAAATGAGTTGTAAGCCCGCAGACTTTATTTTGACAAACGTTAGGACGAGAAAAGTAATAAGCCTCCGAAGGGAGTTGAACCCTCGACCTGCGGTTGTTTTGCTTTGTTACAAAACCGCCGCTATGCGACTAAGCTACGGAGGCAAGCTGATAAGGAATTGAAGCCTCAGCGAAATCCCTTGTTAGTATGTTTTTTCTTAAGCTTTGATAAAGCTTACGACTCAGCTACGGAGGCAATAACCTATTTGAGAAGAAGAGGCTTTTAAAGCTTTAGGCAGGGATTTTAAAGAAGTACAACCTGTTTATATCTCAATCAATACCCCAAAGGGTCCAGGATTTACTACTATTGCATTGCCAACTTTGTCTTTCTTGCCAAATGTCTCATGAATATGACCACTTAATGTCAGCACAACATTCTTATTTGTTTTTAAAAAACGAGTAATGCTCTTGCACCCAACATAACCCCAATTTTTGCCCAAGAAATCAAGCTTAGTGCCAAAAGGAGGAGCATGAGTGACAAGCACAACACGTTTATTCTCAAACTGAGGCTTTGCATGATTCACAAACCTTTCAAACTCTGGCTCAACAACTCCAAAACCTCCGCCACCCCAGCCAGCAAACACAATATTTTCACGAAGTATGCATGTGCGATGAATAAACTTAATGTTTGCAGTGCAATATTGTTTTAGTCTTGATGCGGTTTCATGATTGCCGTGAATAATAAACACTTCTTTTTGCAAACTCGCAAGCCAATTCATCATATGGGAAATATTATGCTCAAAAATAGTCAAGTCACCACAGCAAATAATTAAATCAGGATTTGTTTTTTTGATTCGCTGTCGTACCTCGCGCATCGCTTTAGGATGCTCATGCACATCAGTAAACGCAAATAGTTTCATGGAAAAACAAGCCTTGTTATTTTAGCATATGTAGTAAAATTGTTCAACACCCATGTTTCAACACCAACTGCAATCACAAGCACAACAATTCCTGCAATAAGAATAGCAATATTACTCATTATAACTGTATACAGTTCGCGACTTAATAATTTCTCCTTCACCAAACCTTCAGAAATAACAGTGCCAGAAATCACTCCAAAAAGATATGAAAGAATTTCCAAAAACACATGAGGCAAAACACTCAACAAGATTAGCACAAACACAACCATAGAACTGCCTCCAATGCTCAGCGCAGCAGTTTTTGCAATAGTGCCAAAAATCGTGCCCCAGACTGACGCATTCCAAATAATCAAAAAAATACTTCCATTGCCAGCAATAAGGGAGATCAAAAAACACAGCATAAGAACTTTAAAATTATTAGTCAATAAATTCATAAACACACTAGAACTAAATGCATGGCCAACACCAAATAACACATCTAATTGCTGTTTAAACAAGAAATTAGCACTTAATGATGGAAGCACAAGAGAAAAAAACGCAAACACAAAAAAACTGCCAAAAAACAAAGCTAGATATAAGCAAATCAGTGTCTTATTTTCCTGCCAGATTTGCAACAAACTAAATACACTGTTTTTTTCAGCAGATTCTTCTAATGAAGTGAAATTATACAATGAAGGAAGCAATAAGATTGAGGTAATAGCTACTGCAACAAGTGCAGGGTCCTTAGGAAACAAAAACATGGCCAGCGCAATACCAAACACAGAATAACCAGCGCCTAACAACAACCCATACCAAGGGTGCTGCTTCAGAAAGTCAACTGAGTAAATCTGTTCAAAGACCATATAAGAGCAGTTAAAAAACAGGTATATAAAATAGACTGGTTTTTTGAAGACTACACTAAAGAAAACTCAAGACAAGCGCACAACAGCATCATACTCTTCAAGCACAACAACATCCGCTTCAGCAGGACTAGAAACTACATAGAGTCGGCCGTTAGTCATTGAAGCAATACGCTCAGCAAGGAGCTTTCCTTCTTTATCAAGCTTAATTCCAACCAAAGAAATCACAATACCCGCACTTTTAGCAAGAGAAACAGCATGCAATGTCTCAGCTTCAGGAGCGGGACCACTTGTAGGTAGGGCATCAGTTAATATCATCAACAACTTTTTATCAGCATTTGAAGGAAAAAGCATTATTGCACTATGAATTAATGAAGCAAAATTTGTTTGCTGACCAGCGCTCACACTTGCAATAGAGCGTACAACATGTATGAAATCAGTTGTTGGAGCAACCTCGTTTTTTATCTCAGAACCAAATACAACTAGTCCAACTTTATTTTTTTGGCTAATTGCACGATAGGCAAGTGCAACACCTGCTTTTTTTGCAATATCCAGCTTATCGCCTTTCATGCTTGCGCTTGCATCCAAACCATACACCACTGATAAAGAACCTTTAGATTCACGCGTCACAACACGCAAATCATCAGGCATAATTGCTGTATGAGAACGACGAGCTGCAGAACGTACAGACTGACGCAATGCAAGATTTTTGTATGCATCACCCTGATGGTAAGCCCGAACACCAGACATATCTCCACTCAACGCAACTTTTTTAGAAACATACTCCCCAACCAAACCATGAGCAGACAGCTTATCCAATTCTTCACCGCACAAAACTAATCCTGCAAGAGTAAAACCCTTAACTGTAGGAGCACCCTGCACGTCAAGCAATCCCCTTTCTTTCATCTCATTAATACGTGAATCAATCTGACGACGCAATTCCTTCTGAAACTCAGGAATCTTTCTATTACGATCAAGATAACCTCCAGAGTAACCTGTAAGCAATTGCAACAAACGCTCACCATACAATTGTTTTGCAATAGCATAACGTTGAACAATATTCTCAAATAATGAGGAAGGAACAAATGCATTAATACCCTGACTAGCGCCCTGCTCAAGGAGCTTTCCATCTTCAATAGACTGCTTATCATTTTGTAGCACAGAACGCATAAGCTTGTCTTCTTCAGACTGAGATCCTAAACTGCCAGAAGTTTCATTGATTTTTTCCCAAGACTTTAACTCAATGTCAAAGAAAACCATCTTCGTGCATATCAGGATGATCCTGACAAAATTTAGCAAACTCTTGTGCAACAAATTGCTCAGGAGACTGCAAAAACTTAACTGAAGGCTTTAGCTCAATACGATGTGCAAGCACAGACATAAACGCATCAGCAATATCATCAGGAATAACAATTTTTCTGCGATTCAAAAACGCATTAGCCTGCGCACGCTCAAACACTCCTAATGATACACGAACACTAGGCTTTCGCTTAATATCCTTATGCACACGCAAACCACGAATAAACTCCAGTGCATTAGCAAGCAAAGAACTAGGAAATTCAACAGCAAGCTTTTCACCTTTTTCACGCACAATTCTTGTTTCAAGCTCTAAAGATTCAGGATGATCCATAAGCACCACATCAAAACGATCTAAAAAAACATCAGACAGGCGTTCAGTGCTTGCGGTTTCATCAGGATTCATTGTTCCAATAAACAAAAAATTAGCCTCAAGCTCAACAGTATGTGTGCCAATTGTCGCATGACCCTCCTCAAGCACTTGCAGCAGACTATTCTGAATTTTTTCAGGAGCACGATTAACCTCATCAAAAAACAAAATTCCCTGGTTAGCTTTGAATATTTTTCCAGGACTAAATGCTTGGTGGCTTGAAGGACCAAATTGCAATGCTTTTACTGGATCAATATCTCCAAGCAAATCCTCAGCAGTCAAGTCAGGACTGCCTTGCACGCGCACAAAACGTTCACTGCCCTTAACAGAACGCGTCTTAGGCTTTTTTGTAAGACAAGACGGACACGATGGATGCTGCGGAGTACAGTGAAACTCACAATCATTCAACACAAGTTCAGGAAGCAGTGAAGCAACATTTTTTGCAAGAGTAGTCTTGCCAACACCAGGAGGTCCTGCAATAATTACGTGCCGACCCATGATTAATGCACTCTTGAGCTGTCGCTTAGTTTTTTCCTGACCAAGAATATCTGAAAATGAATCTTTAGCAAGCAATACTTTTTGAAATGTTTCGCGCAATGACTCGATCATAGATTTCCTCGCTTTACTTTTATTTAAACTAATCTTTTGTTATTTAAATTAACCGAAGTACGCAGGTACTTCCTGCTTCATTTCTCTAGCTCTTGCGCTGCGGAAGCGTTCACGTAAGTCTTCATATACTTTTTCAACATCTTTAGTTACAGATGGAGAAACTTTTTCTAAGGCTTCCTTAAATTGTTCCATATTTACTTCTTTTGCAGCAATATTTTTTCGCAATGCAAAAATTGCCGCCTCACGACACACTGCCTCAACATCAGCACCAACATAACCCTCAGTCTCTTCAGCAAGCCAGTCATTATCAACATCCTTAGCAAGAGGCATTTCTTTTGTGTGAACTTTAAAAATCTCAAGGCGTCCCTCTTTTGCAGGCACAGGTGTTAGGATAATTCTATCAAAACGGCCAGGTCTTAATAAAGCAGTGTCAATCATATCAGGGCGGTTAGTTGCTCCAATGATCACCACATCACTCAATGCCTCAAGACCATCAATCTCTGTCAGAAGCTGATTTACCACGCGTTCAGTTGCATGACTGTCAGAACTTGCACCACGACGAGGAGCTAGGGCATCAAGTTCATCAAAAAAAATAATTGCTGGAGCAGCTTGACGCGCTTTTTTAAAAATCTCACGCACTGCTTTTTCACTTTCACCAACCCATTTACTCAAAAGCTCAGGGCCTTTTACTGAAATAAAGTTTGCTTCACATTCATTTGCAATAGCTTTTGCCAAAAGAGTCTTACCAGTGCCTGGAGCACCATATAACAAAATACCCTTAGGAGGACTTACACCAAGACGATGAAACGCTTCAGGATTTTTCAAAGGCCACTCAACAGCTTCAGCAAGCTCTTGCTTAATATCCTGAAGGCCACCAATATCTTCCCATTTCACTTGAGGAGTCTCAATAAGCACCTCTCTTAATGCGCTTGGACGAACAACCTTGAGAGCTTCCTTAAAATCAGCCCGGGTAATTCTTAATTTTTCCAGAAGTTCTTTTGGAAAGGGCTCTTCCTTATCATATCTTAAATCAGGCAGCACATTTCTTAACAAAATCATTGCAGATTCTTTTGCAAGAGCAGAGAGGTCAGCGCCGACAAAGCCATGTGTAACAGAAGCAAGCTCAGAGAATTCTCGTTGTATCGCCTCCTTATCATGCCTTGCTTCAGTGTAAATTGATGATTCTACATCAAGTAATTTACCCTTGAACACAGGAATTTGTTCAAGTTTTTGCAGTAGAATAGAAAGACTTTCTTCTTTTTCTTTCAGCTGGTTTTTCCATGATGCAACTACCTCTTCCCATCCTCTTGCATCTTGTTTTCGCGCTACTTTTTTTATCTGATCAGAATTGCGTGCAAGTTGAGCTAAGCTATCAAGAAGTTTGTGAAAGTTTTTTTGATGTTTAAGAATTTCATTAACCTCTGTGCTGATTTTTTCAAGATCTTTAAGCGCGTTTGCTTCCTTTACAGACATATCATTAACCTTTTTTTCAGATTCTGCAATATCATTATCAATAACACTTATTTTACCAGTTATTTGTGAAACAAAAACGCGAATAAGCGATGCTTCATTGTCTGAAATCAAGTCATTTTTTCTTGATTGCGCAGATTTTAGCTCTTTTTTTGCAGTAGCCAAATCAGCTCGCAACAAATTTGATGAAACAAGCAATTGCTCTTTGCGCTTCTGTAATGCAACAACCTGATTTTCTGCGTCCTTTAAATACTCATTAAGATTTCTTTCAACAACAGAAGCAATAACATCAGGATAAATCTCTGCACAATAAGGCATGTTTCTCGTGTGAATTTTCAAAATATTAAGACGCCCTTCCTTGTTAGGCACTCCAATCTCCATTTCACGATCAAAACGACCGGGTCTGCGCAACGCAGGATCAAGCATATTAGGCATATTTGTCGCTGCAATAACAACAACACGACCGCGCGCCTTTAAGCCATCCATAAGTGAAAGCATTTGTGCCACAACACGACGCTCAACTTCTCCACGAGTTTCCTCACGCTTTGAAGCAATAGCATCAATTTCATCAATAAAAATTATGCTAGGAGCATTTTTTTCAGCTTCTTCAAACTTTTTTCTTAAATTATTCTCTGACTCTCCATAATACTTGGACATTACTTCAGGACCATTAATCACAATAAAATGAGCATTGGTTTCAGCAGCAACAGCTTTTGCAAGAAGAGTTTTACCGGTGCCAGGAGGACCGTGCAACAACACTCCTTTTGGCGGTTCAATGCCTAAGTGCTCAAAGATTTCAGGATGCTTCAAAGGTAATTCAATCATTTCTCTGATTTTTCTAATCTCTTCTTCTAATCCACCAACATCTTCATATGTAACTTCAGGAACTGTTTCTTCCTTAAACTCAACACCCTCAGGATTTAATTGAACTTCAGTAGTTTCAGTAACTAAAACAGGCTGTTTAGGCATTGTTTCAACAACAATAAATTTCAAGTCTCCAAAACCAAACACCATAGTTTCATCAAGCATGCTAAACACTTCATCAAAAAAAGGACTGTCACCCTGCATTCTTCTTCTACGACGAGTGCCGCCCAGACTGACAATATCGCTTTTAACCACAGGACGACCAAGCAATGCTTGCTTAAAGTATGCAGGGGGCGCCTTCACCATGATACCCTCTCGCGCAGGAGCAATAATGACTTTCTTTGCCTCTTTCACATCAGCCTTTCTTACAACAACTAATTCACCAATGCCTGTTTTAGAATTTTTTCGCGTTAATCCATCCATACGGATAATACTATCGCCAATATCACCAGGATATGCACGATCAACAACACCAACAGTTTTTCTTCCTCCTTCAATCTCAATAATATCACCAGGACGCAAGTCAAGCTCACGCATAAACCCAGAATCAATACGTACAATGCCTTTATTTACATCATCCTGAATAGCCTCAGCAACCTTTAAACGAATATCAGCTTGCACCATAGTTATAGTATGCCTCACAGATTGTTATACTTTGGCAGAAAGCAAACCAGCAAGTCACTTAATATTCACACGCGGAAGCTGAATAGGAGGTGGCAAACCAACCTCGCGACTTAAAATCAAAGCCTCAATATTAGCCCTCTGGATAATGCTTGTCAACAAAGCAGCCTTAATCTCTTTAGGCAGTGATTTATCCTTTTGCCAAGACTTTTGCAATTCATTCACCTGCGCCTCAGACTCAAGGAATAAGAGTTCACCAAGAATTTCCACTTTAGCTATTTTAGGCTCATATATAACAGTAAACTCAAAGCCAACTTTTAACAAAGGCTGTTTAGTTGTACCAACAGTAAAATCACCCTTATCAACAGAAGTAATAATCACATTATTGCGAATATTAACCTTTCCCTTAATCTGTCCAGTCTTTTCCAAACCAAGCTTTGTAAAATTTACTCCGAGGATTCCCATTGTGTATCACCAGATGAACAAAAATCAGAGAGGTATATAAATCTTGGGTTGATAAATCACGTCTGGCGAGCGATTGCAACAGCGCAGTAATTAGGTTCATCAGCCAAAACACCAATATTGATATTAATATCGTTGCTAACAAAAGGAACAAGTTTTATTTCCTGTTCGCTCAAGTTTTCCTTCCATAAGATCGCTCAAAAAAACACTCTGGTTTTCCGCTCAAAGCCTCACTGTACCCAACACACAAAGGATTGACCCACAGGTTGATGGCTTTTATTTTAGTTTCTTCTAACTTTTTTTCAAGAGAAAGAACTTTTTGCAACCGACTGGATCGCAAGTATTTCATACTTACTTTTTCAGTAGGATCATGTCCTTCGTTATCAGATTTTTTCGGTTCTTTTTCTAGAAGTTCGTATGTTTCAATCCACGTATAAAACTCACTTTTAGCAGGAACATAATGCTTACGCGCATTATTAGATTCAGCTCACTTTTGGTTGAGCGCATCTAATCCAGCAGTTAGTGCACCAATGTCTATTTGAGTTTTATCAGGAAACCATTTAGTATAGCATCCATACATTGATTTACCCCCCTCAAATGATTGAACTAAAAAGCGTTTTTGAACTTCCATTTTTTTACCTCACTTTTAATCTAAAATAAACTCTACACATACCTTCTCTTCTTTGCCTTGCTTCCTTTTTTTGCAGGAAAAAGCATTTGCAAAGTATTGCGTAAGGTTGTTTCAGTAATGCCTGCAGTTTGAGCAATACTTTTTTGTGTGCGCTGTGTTTCAGATTGCAAGCATGCAACATATAATGCAGTTGCAGCAAGAGACAAAGGATTCATGCCAGATTTTTTCTTTATAAACTCTTCAAGCAGTTTTACTGCCTTTTGCTCAACTTTATGCGCCAAGTTTAATTTTCCAGAAAATTTTGCAACAAAATCAACAGGGCTTGCAGGATGAATCTTTAAACTCAGTGTGCGAATCAAAAGTTTAGTTGTTCTATGCAATGTACGCAGGTCAATGTCTGCTTTAGTTGCAAATTCTTTCCAAGCAATAGGTGCTTGATTACGCTTGCATGCAATCCATACAGTTGCAGTAACAAGATGTTCAGTAGGTCTGCAGCGAGCAAGATTACGCGCAACAGCTTCACGATATAATTCAGCAGCATCTTTCTCAATATAAGAAGGAATGCCAAGACGAGAAGAAAGCATACGCAAATTATTAAATGCCTGATCAAGACGATGCTCAAAACCAGTAGCTGCCCAGCCTTGCTTTGCTCTTAAACGCTTAACTTTTAAACGCTGTTTTCCAGTCAAGTGAGATAAATCGCCAAGGTTTCCAACAGTTGTAGCAAGATTATTTCCAATTCTTGGATCAAAAGGAGCTCCAGCATGACGCTGGCTTTCACCACTACCATCCTCTTCAAACTCACGCCAGTCAGCACCAAAATCAATAGGATTATCATCTAAAACAAATGCACATTTCTTGCAAATAACTTCTCCACGCGCTTTGTGCATGAAAAAAGTAGTGCTTCCGCAATCTGGACATGCTGCATCAATCATTTAGCCACCCACATAGTATAACAGACTATCGTCTATATTAGAAGAACTACTATATAAAGCTTTCGCAATTAGTTCCTTCGCGATAGTAACAAAGCATTAAAACATGGCTTTGACAGCCACTTTCTGAATGAGCAGTTTGGATCCAGTTTTGTTTACCACGGCAATAGTCTTGTTTTCTCTAGTTATTATAGTTTATGCAGCAGACCTTCTTGTTCTTGGAATCACAAGATATAGTCGTAAATTAGGGCTTAGTGATTACCTTAGCGGTCTTGTGATTGTTGCAGTAGCAGCAAGCATGCCAGAAATGATTACTAGTATTATTGGGCTTTCTATGAACAACAATGATATCCTCTTTGGCACAATTCTTGGAAGCAACATGGTCCACATGGCATTACTTACAGGCATATTTATTATGGCAGGCAAAACAATACGCATAGATCAGCCTCTTCTTGAAAAAACAAAACTGCTAATGTGGATTTTATTATTATTGCCTCTTGCTCTTGCAATTGATGGAACACTTTCACAAGTAGATGGCGCAATTCTTATTGCTGCATTTTTAGGATACTTATATTTTGTGTGCAAAAAAGAACAAACACAAGGCAAGCTCAGACAAAAAATAGAGTTAAAACAGATTTGGAAAGACGGAGCAATATTTCTTGGAAGCCTTGTTGCGCTTTTGCTCGCAGGAAGATGGCTGGTATTTAGCAGTGTACAACTTGCAGAGATTGCAGGAATACCTAATTATCTATTGGCACTTATTTTCTTTGGCATTGCAGGAGCAATACCTGACCTTGCAGTTGAGTTGCGAAGCTTGTTTCACAAACACCAAAGCATAGGCATAGGTGACGCCATAGGAAGTACAATGCTTGAATTACTCTTGTTTTTTGGCATAGTTGCACTCATACAACCAATAAGCATAAGCTTAGGAACAATTGCAAATGCAGCATTCTGGCTGTACGCATCAATAACTACTGTGTTCTTATTTTTCAATGGACAAAAAATGCACCGGTGGCAAGGCGCTTTATTGATTTTGTTTTATGTGGGGTTTGTGGCAGTAGAAATAGTGCGAGCAATACAGTAATCAAAAAACATTAATCATATAAGCTAATTCCATATTATTTCAACCATGCTCCTAGTTGATGTTCATGCACACCTGAATCATGCACGATTTACTAATGACTTGCCTGATGTAATTAAACGTGCAGAAATAGCAGGCGTGAAAGCAATCATAGTTAATGGAGTAAATCATGCAACAAACCAAGAAGTATTAGGTATTGCAAAGAAATATTCTGTTATTAAAGTCGCATTAGGACTATACCCCACTGACTCAATAAACTTTGTACCAGACGCAACAGAAGAACAAGGTCTTACAAGGCAGTTTACACCAGTTGATGAAACGCTTGCATTTATTGAAAAAAACAAAAAGAATTTGGTTGCAATTGGAGAGGTTGGTTTAGATTACAAAGATACAAAAGAGCCTGAACAGATTAGTCAACAGAAAACCATATTTCAGAAAATCATAGAACTTGCTGAACGCATTAAAAAACCACTTATTGTGCACTCAAGAAGTGCAGAAGCAGACGTAATTGAGATGCTGCAAAGCAATTCATGCAAAAAAGTTGTAATGCACTGTTTTGGCGGAAGAAAAACATTAGCAAGAAAAGCAGCAGATGCTGGATTTTATTTTTCAATACCTCCAGTATGCCAGCGTCTCAAACACTTTGAAATGATTATTCAAGAAGTAAGCATGAATCAGTTATTGACAGAAACAGACGCACCATACTTGGCTCCAGTTGCAGGACAACGCAATGAGCCTGCAAACGTGCTGGAAAGCGTCAAGAAGATTGCTGAAATAAAACAATTCACTGTTGAAGAAACAGCAAATAATGTGTGGATGAATTATCAGAACTTATTTGGAAACTAATAAAGAAAATGCCTGAAAACAGGCTACCCATCGTTCGCTTCGCTCACTTCACAGCATACTCACTTTGTTCGTAGGTTGCAGATTGTTCTCAATCTTCAACCAAGCTGTGGGATAGAAGTATTCGCCTGTTTTCTCGCTTCGCGACCGGCATTTTCGATATTTCATGTTGTACGCACAAACCGCAGCAAGCTGCGGGGTATTGAACCCAACAATGAAATAAAAAAAGAGTAAATGTTGTCTGTAAAATTATTTGTGAATGAGCCCGGCCAGGATCGAACTGGCGGCCTTCTCCCTTTTCAATTGCTTTGTGAAGGAGACGTTTGCTAGTCAGGAATTCTGACTCATAGCCACTAGACTACGGGCTCGCACACTCTGCTTGCTGAGAATTGCTTAAAAAGGTTGCTACCCTACGAGATAAAGAGTATCTCCCCAATTCTTTCGGATTTTTTTTTGACTTGAAACCAACGCATTGAGTTACTAAACCCTATCTCAGATAAGTACCTGCTAACATCTGCTTTTCTGTAAAGGCTAACTCTATTCATTATACGACGTGTACAGCCATCACAAACAGGACCTTTTACAGAGTACTGTGATGGATGAAATCCAAGTGTTACAAGAATTTCAAATACATCTATTGCAAGGTCTTTTGATGTGCTTGACCATGTTATAATTAGATAATGATGATTAACGCTACGTCTCAATTGCACATGACCATCGGTATCAACAAGTCCTTTCACGAAATTTTTCATGAATTTATGAGATTTAAAGACAAAGACTGGAGCTCGCAAACCTTCAATCTTTCTGCCTTTCTTAAATCCTATATCCATTAAAATTTGCTGTGCTTCATTTGATTGAAACCTTAATTCGATGGCCAAGCGACGCAAAACTCTAAACTTTTTAGGTTTAAAAAAACGCAAATACAGTCTCTTAACATACTCAAAATAATTTTCTTCGTAACGCGCAGTGCCATAACCGACTTCAGCTGTTGAAGCGCTCATCCAGCCATCTCCTGCATAAATTCCGCAAAATTCAGCGAAAGCAGAATTATGTAATTTAGATTGCATTCACTTATTAAGCAATAAAGATTTATATCATTTACGCGTGGTTGTCCAGTGTCAAGATTTCTGTTGTTGACCCTTTTTTTTGTGCAAATACCACCATAACCACACACCCGCAACAAACATTATCGCATTCAAAAACTGGCCCATTGTAAGAGGTCCAACAAGAATTTCTGGTTCACGAAAGAATTCTGTAATTGAACGAAACACTGCATACAGCATAAGATACCATGCTAAAAGCGTGCCTGGCACGTGTTGTTTTAATTTTTTCTGATGAAGAATCCCGAAAATGATTATATTATAAAACACTTCATACAACTGCGAAGGGTGACGCCAGCCTTCAACAAAAGGAAATTTCACAGCCCAAGGAACAGAGGTTAAACGACCAGGCAGTTCTCCATTAATAAAATTACCCATACGACCAAAAGAATTAGCAAGAGAGATTGGAACAACAAAAATATCAGCAATCTCAAAAAAATTCTTTTTATACTTCTTGCACCACCAAACAATTGCCACAACAATACCAACAAACGCGCCATGATAACTCAAACCACCCTCCCAAATAGCAATCATCTTTAATGGATTTGAAAAATAGTAAGCAGGATTGTAAATCAGTATTGCACCAAGACGCGCTCCAGTAATCATTCCAATAACAGCCCAAGAAAGCCATGAATCAAGCTCTTGCTCAGTCAAACGAACAGTACCAGCACGAATATGGCGGCGAACATACCACCACACAAACAAAAAACCAAGAACATACATTAAACCATACCATCTTATCTGCAAAAATCCAAGATCAAGAAGCACTGGATTTAGATTATGAACCCACATGTTGTTTTTCAGAGACAAGGATTATATAAACTCTTGCAAGAGCGACCAGAGGCAGCAAAATCAGCACTCCTGCAGCAACAAGCAGTGCAGGATGCAGTTTTCCTAGAAATGCAAGAAAGAAATCAAGATTTAAGCCAAGAACTGCAAGAATAAGAACTAAAGGACCACTTATACGCACATCAAAAAACAAATTAAAACCAGCACCTAAGTTTAGTGCAGCATAGGAAAACACAGCAATAAGCCCTAATAAAGAACTCACAACCCAAAACAATATTCCAGGAGTATTTGTTATAGAAGACTGGGTAGCAAGCACTAAAAATCTCTGACGCAGACTCAAGTATACATCAAGAAGATGCAACACTGAATAAACACCAAGCCAAAACAAATTCATTAAAGCAAATCTGCGAACATAATACCACCAAGAACTGTTATTATGCACAACGCGCGAACAACAAAACCATGCACTACCCTGAAATAATGAGTATAAAAAATAGGTAATCAAAAGAACACACAGCCACAAGATAACAGCCCATGCAAGCAAAGGTCTTGACTCAGGAAGCAATGCTTGCTGAAGCACACTAGTTGTTGCATACACATTACGCGAAATAATAGCGCCAATCATAACAATTTTTTCAACAAGCAATTCACGAAAAGGAGTGGTAATCACACCAATCAAAAACAAAAAAACAATATCAGAAATCACACTTGCAGCAATAAGCCATGGACTTTTCCATGCAAGATTCCATGTTTTTTCTGCATTTGAAAGCCATTTGTTTGCGCTCATACGCCAACCACCATGTCTAAGTACATAAGAGTTACTAGAACAACAAGTATAATAATCACCAGAAGTGTGCCTAGAACAATAGATTCACGCATAGCTCATCAACAAAACATTAGTATTTAATAGTTCTGCACAGTAGGCGGTATTGAAAAGTTCCGCCCTTGCCTATTCTCGAAGCGAGCGTTGGCACAAGATGAACTCCAAGCCGGCGTGACTTAGAGCAGGTAAGGCTACGTGCTAACAATAAAAAAACGCGAGCCTGGCAAGGGCGGCGAGCCAGAGTGAGGTTTTCAATACCGCCACGCAACATATTTAAACAAACTCTTCTTAAGCATTACAATGAACGTAAAAGTTACTCTATTCTTGCTGGTTGCATTGCTTGCCATTAACATAATTGGCGCAAGTGCTGCTGAACTGCCTGCAGGAGTGCAAAAACTTATTGCATACCAGACAAACATTGCCACAAGTCTTACTTTTCTTGCAGCATTTCTTGCAGGACTTATTAGTTTTACCTCACCATGTGGCATAGCAGTTATTCCAGCATTCTTAAGCGTGGTTTTCAAAGATAAACACAATAGCAAGCGCATGACTGCAGTGTTCAGTCTTGGACTCATAAGTGCATTTGCAATCTTAGGCATAGTTGCAGGACTTGTAAGCAATATTTTTGATCAATTTAAAATAATGATAGCAATTATTTCAGGAATCTTTTTGATAATTTTTGGCATGATGACACTGATTAACCAAAATATAGGCAAAACATGCACAGCACCTCACATAAAAAATACTTCTTCTGGAGTATATTTTTTAGGCGTGACACTAGGACTTGGCTGGACTCCATGCATTGGCGCAGTGCTTAGCAGCATATTTTTTTTAGCACTTAACATTGGTAGTGTGCTTATGAGTACCTTACTTGCCATGACTTTTGCAGCAGGAGTTATTACACCACTTATGTGTATTGCATACTATGCTGATAAAAAAAACTGGCAACCAACAGGCAGAATAGTTAGTTTTAGATTGTTTGGCAAACACTGTGAAACATATTTGTACAACCTACTTGCAGGAGCATTGCTTATCTTTGTTGGTATCATAATGCTCACATGGAAAGGAACAGGATTTTTCATGGCAAAAATACCATTAATCATACCATGGAACATGGAATTACTTGTGCAATGGAATCATAACATGGTCGCCAGCGCATTTTTTAGAACAGGAATTGCAAACGCAATAGGCATAGGATTAATAGTTTTAGTTATTATTGGACTGTATTATTCACTAAGAAAAAAACAAACAGAAAAAGTAAACAATGCAATACCTAAATAACATATTAAATGATCAGGTCTTGCAAGTATTATTTGGCAAGATTATTTATTCTTAGCTTTAGTCGCCAACTAAAACAACACAAACAATAAATAACACCTATATTTTTCAACACACATGACACTCATCACACTTCGCGAAATTCTGGATATTCTTATCATGACTGTTGCAGTAGGCTATATTTTCATGGACTCATTTAGAAAACCAGAGCATAGGTTTAGTTTTGATTGGAAAATATTATGGTTTTCCTGCATTGTTGTAGCACCAGGACTTATACTTCATGAACTTGCACACAAGTTTGTTGCCTTAAGCTTTGGTCTTGAAGCAGTGTTTCACGCAGCATACACTTGGCTAGGCATAGGCATTGCTCTCAAACTACTGAACGCAGGACTGATTTTCTTTATACCAGGATATGTACAAATCAGTGGAGGAACATCAACAGGAGCTCATGCGCTTGTTGCATTTGCAGGACCTGCGCTAAATCTTGTGATGTATTTAATAGCAAGAGTTATACTGCAGAGAACTGAGCTGAAACAGCGCACCTTTTTATTCTGGACAGTCACTAAACAACTCAATGGGTTTTTGTTTATATTTAACATGTTGCCAATACCATTATTTGACGGATGGAGTGTTTATAGAGGAATCTGGCAGGCGATGTTTTAACCCAGCAGGCTAATCACACCAGTTCCTGCAATAATCAGACACACGCCTGCAATTTTGTACGCATTTAATTTCTCGCCCAATAATTTATGAGAGAAAAAAGCAGCCCATGCATAACTCAAAGAAACAAGAGGATAAAGCACAGTAAGTGCAGTCTGACGCAGTGCAGCAACATAGATAAGCATACTAGTGCCATACAAAAAAACACCAAACAAAAACCTTAAGTCAAACCAAGTTTTCGGACGAAACACTCTAACGCGCTCAACACCTTTTTTTAAAAATACAGGACCAAGACCACCCAACAAGCTGGCAAGCAATACAAGCAATAAAGGAACAAGAGAAATCATACATTACCTCCTTTACCAACAAGACCTATGCCAAATACTACTAATCCAATGCCCACCCAAGTGAAAATGTTTACTACTTCGCCAAAAAACATTTGACCAAGCAAAGCAACCCACAAATAACTCGTAGCAAAAAAAGGCACAAGAACACTTACCTCACCGCCTTTCAAAGCAATAAAAAAAAGACCTGCGCCAAGACCATATAAACCAAAACCTATCAAAAGAGATACTGGAAGAAAAGAAGTTGCCAGTGCGCTTGCGCCTTGCTTAAGAAACACTTGGGCAAAAGAAGTGCAAAACGTTGTAACAATCATTATTGCAATAGCCCATGATTTTGTCTTGCTCATTCAAACAAAACCCTCACCATAGCAGCATATGCTGGACGAGTAATAAACACCCCAACACATAAACCAAGAATAGTTGTGATAGCAAAACCCTTGAGCAGTCCTGCACCAGCAAACAATAAAGGAATCATTGCTACAACAACAGTTGCAAATGCTGAGAAAATAATAAAGAATGCACGCTTAAACATCTCTTTCCAATTCATAAACTGAGCAGAATCACGACGACGTAAAGTTTCATCAATAATCACAATCTGATCATTAACTCCAGTGCCTACTGCAGCAATGATTCCTGCAATAGCTGCAAGATCAATACTCTGACCAAGTAGGGCTGCAAGACCTAGAATACTAAACACTTCAGCAATCATGGTGAAAATAATAGGAATTGCAAGCAAGAGTTTTTTATACACAATTAAAATAAGCAATGCTACTGCAACTGCAGCAATAAAACCAGTAATAAATGAGTTGCTCAAAAACTGTGAACCAAGCCCAGGACTAATAGTGTCAGTCTTTACAACATCAATCTTTACAGGCAAGCTGCCAGTAATAAGAACAGTTTGTAAACGCTTCATGTTAGCCAAGGTTTCCTGTTGCGCAATCTCACGACTTACTCCAGAGCCACTGCCACTGATTGCAATATCAGTCACTGCCCTGCCGCGAAGTGAAGCAGAAATACTCAGACTATCAACCTCTTGATTATCAAGATACAAAACAAGAGGAGCGCTCAGGTATGCATTTTGTCCAACACCTTCAACAGAAAGAGTTCTTGTTAAGTCAGCCTGGCGCTTTGCAGCATCAGGGCTCAAAGTGATAGAAAACTGAAAACTGCAAAACCAGCCAGAATCAGCCCTTTGACAGCCACGACTAGGATCAATACCCGAACACTGTGCAGTCCTGCAAACATATGTAATATCCTCACCGCCCTTAAACACGCTCTTATTAACAATAGTTGCCTCAAATTTTCCTTGTCTGCCAAGCAAATCCTTTACATCAGACTCAGTTGCTCCAGCTACTTCAACAAGAATGTATTTTTGTGTAACACCGAGCAATGCAGGTTCACTAACCTCAGTCACAAGAATATCACTCAAGCCATACACATTCAGGCGCTCTTTCATGCTATCAACCATGCCAGTAAATGTTTCAGCACTTACTTCCTCAGCAGGCTTAAGCAATACACGAGTACCACCCTGCAAGTCAAGACCTTTACGTAAGTTACTTGTAGGAGCAGGACCAATACGGAAACCGATATCTTCAAGACCAAGTGAAGTGGTTAAAGTACGATTGACAAGGATAGTTTTTTGTATGGTTTTATTCACTTGTACAACAGAATTGTTTATAGTTTCATTAACAAACACTGTTTCATTAACTATTTTTTCCTCAGTTTCATTTAATTGAGTTATCAAAAGATTTTCACGAGTGAATAAAGACTTGATGCCTTTTGTAGTTTTAACAGTCAGGGTTTGATTAGGGCGCAATGATTGCACAACAGAGTGATATGATTGTTCATCATGAATAAGCTGATTATTTATTGAGATAATACGCTCTTTATTCATAGGTGCAGCACCAGGCTTAGGACCTTCAAAACCAGCAGCTTCAGCAGCACTTGCTTTTGCAACACCAACTATCATCACACCATCAGTCCAAGGATTAGGCCTAAGAGAGACAAACATTGCAATTAAGAATACTATTAGTATAATAGTGCGCCAGTCTCTCATAATCTTCTTAATTTTTGACATGCTGCACCTGATTTTTTCTTTCTAAGTACCAACGCAAAATTCCAGCGTTTTGAATCCATGTCATGAAAAAATCAAAAAACAATCCAATAGACAAAATAAGCATTATTTGCTGGATAACCTCGCTTTGAGTAAAAAAATAACCAATAATAGTTGCAAGAATTGCAGTGGCAGTCATAAGAGTTCCTGTACGCATGGCGTCAAGAGTTTTTTCCAGTACAGTACCTTGTTTGTTTTTCAACACACGAGTTGTTAGCAAGATATCAGTATCAACAGAATAACCAATCAGCATAAGAAATGCAGCAATACCTGCAGTTGAAAGCTTCACACCTAAGAGATTGATTACTGCGAGAGTACAGATTATATCAGAAAATGCTGCAAGAACAACGAAAAAACTCGGAACTGGAGCTCTGAATGTGATAAAAACCACAATTGCCATAAACAAAAACGAAAGAATTACTGCGCGAATAGCCTGACCAAAAAACGCAGCACCCAATGCAGCGCCCATGTGTTCAACACTATACTCTCCTTCTACAGTTGGAATTCCAATAGCACTAATTCCTGCAATCAGCTCAGTATCAGCTACATCAGAAGCTTCAACAATAATTGCTGTGAGAGTTCCTTGTTTAGTTATGCCACGCACACTCATATCAGCTTGCGGAAAACGAGAGGAAAGTTTTTCAGCAATCTCAGACAGTTTTATTTCATTTGAAACTGGAACAGTAATAGTTATTCCGCCTTTAAGGGAAACGCCTTTGTTAATTACTTCACCAGTAAAAGCATATTTGCCTGCTAAAAAAACAATAGAAAAAAAAACAATCAAAAGAGTAATAATAGTGAGTTTTTTGTATTGTGCATCATACATGTGCAAAAGGAATGAAGCAAGAGTCATATACTAGCTGTTCAACGATGAGTTTTTAAAGATTGTGCCTTCTATGATATGTATGGTATCAAGTGTTGATGTGGCATTTATGGTCAAAGAACTGCAGAGCAATATAGGAAACAGAGTGGACAATGTATACCAAGATGATGAAGGGCTGATTTTGCAGGTTCACGAAAGTGGCAAAGGTAAGATAATAATTCGCATAAACAAAAACGGAGTTTGGCAAACAATCCACAAAAATGAAGAAACAACACTTACAGGATTTTGCAGCCAGCTAAGGAAGCATTTGCGAGGCAAAAAAATTGTTTCAGTTAAACAAGAAGGTAGTGAGCGATTGATAATGATTACTATTGGAAAAGAAGCACTGCAGCTAAGTATACAATTCTTTGGAACAGCAAATGTATTGCTATGCAACAATGAGGGGATTGTATTAGGCTGTTCAACTGAACAACAAGAAGAGTTGTATGGAAAAAAAATAATTCAGCCACAAGTTCGTGATTTACATGAATTAGCTGCAAAAGAGTTTAGAAAACCTATTGAAAACATATTTAAAACACTAGTTCAGCTAGGTTTAGGAAAACTATATTCTGCTGAAGCATGTGTTCGCGCAAAAATTGATTTGAATAACACAAGTCTTAATGCAAAAGAAGCAGAACAATTACTAAAAACTGTGTTGCAATTATTCAATGAACCAATTAGTTCGCGTGTTGTGCGTGATGGAATAAAACTTATTGCTCTTCCATTCTTTTTTCAGAGTCTGAAAGAATTTCCTCAAGAAGAAAAAGCAGCATTTAGTCAGGCGCTTGATACAGTGTATGCACCAACAGAACAAGCATTACAAAAAGCACGGCTAACATATGAGGGACAACTGCATAAACTTGCATCAAGCATAGAAAAACAAGAAAAACTAATTGTGCAACATGAACAAGATATGAAAACAGAACAGCGCAAAGGAGAAGTGATTTATGAACACTATCCTGAACTAAAGAAATTACTAGAAAACTTTGCCATAGCAAGAAAAGACCATAGCTTTTTAGAACTTAAAGAATTACTTAAGAGCAGAGGAATACTGGTTGATGAAAAAACAGGAACAGTAAGTATAGAAGTGAAGGAGTGATGCATTCAACCAAACTCAGCACAAGCAAAAAATTCGTTTAAAAAGTGTTAGTTTCATTCAGCTAGAGAAATATCCATTTATTGTTGTGGCTTGCTTTCTAAAGAATAGATGCGCCTGCATATGTTTGTGAACAACGGTTTGTCCTTTTGAGTCTAGTATAATATGCTCATGTTCAAATAGAACTCTATCCTGTGCTATCAGCTCCCATTCTCCAAATTCATTGATAATATCTGCTTCAAACGGATAATAGCAAGCCTTTTTCATGTATGTTCCATCATAAGGAACGAAAAAGGCTAAATAAACAACTCCGCCTTCTTTTGTTGATTCTTTTGCTTTATTTAATAGATATTTTGTTGCTAGTTCTCCAATTTCGTGAATTGTATTTATACACATCACTAAATCAAAAGCATCTTTTTCAAGTTCTAAAAAACCAATATTTTCACAGCGTAAATGAATATTTTTTTCTAAACTACGTCTTTTTCGTTCTACTTCTAATTTTTTTAATGCCTGTGAAGAATTATCTACTGCAACAACATCCCATCCGTTTGAAGCTAAATAAATCGTTTGTCTTCCGTCGCCACAACCCAAATCACAAGCATATTTTTGTGAGAACTGCTGGTTTGCAATAAGCTCTACTAACCTTTGTTCTGGCAAACCGAAAACTGATTCTTGGTTATGCATATCATAAATTTGTTCATAAAAATTTGTCATGCTAATAAAGAATGCAAACTATCTTAAAAATTTTTCGCTCGCCAACCTATACTTTTATGTTACTCCAACCAACTTTGATTTGTCGTAAATACCCCACCTTTTTTTGGCGATAGGGATTTTTATTTTTTTCCTTTAGCATCATTGCACTAAAGTCTCGTCTTTCAATTTTCAGAAAACAGCACAAAGAAGTATTCATAAAATAAATAAGAAAAATAAAAGGTGGACAGCTTACTCAGTTTCCCTCGGAACGAAGTACACCTGAATACGGAAGCCGGCTTAACTGCTGGGTTCGAATGAGACCAGGTGGGACCCGGCTCCTCTGACCGTCCTAGAAAGCAAATACACATTGAGATTTATAAAGCTTACGACAAGGAACCTGCTGATCAGACGTGATAGGATTCATAAAAAGAAACTGTATTGAAGTTTATTTGCACCAACACGAACCACTAAAACCTCAAACAGGGATTATTAGACGCTTTGGAAACATAGGAGATATACGCATTGTAACACTTTACTATAACTCGCGAGGATCAACGCGTATTGAAGAAACAGTAGAAAGGAAAACAATACCGGCAGAGTGCAGAATATATCTCTCATTTGATGATACACAAGAATTTAAAAGCAAAAGAAGACTTATTGCCATAATAGAAAAACAAATTCTTCATATTAAGTATCGGTCAAACTCAAAAGAAACGTCCCCTAATGGGGATCCTGATGACTAATTAAAAATCAAGCTTTTTATACAGGAAGCATTGTCAGCACAATATGCCCATTGAAATTGCAGCAATAGGAGGATATGGTGTAGTTGGCAGAAACATGACTGCAGTGCGAGTCAATAATGAAGTTGTTATTCTTGATTGTGGCATTCACTTGCCAAACTATATCACACTCACTGAAGAAGAAGCAGGTGATGTCATAAAGCTTGATGAGAAAAAACTCAAGCATGCAGGCGCAGTGCCTCAAGATGATACAATAAAAGATTGGTGGCATGAAGTCAAAGCATTGATGGTAAGCCACGCGCATCTTGATCATTTAGGAGCATTGCCCTATCTTTCACAAAAATATGATGCACCAATTATTGCAACACCATTTTCATGTGCAGTACTTCAAAGCATATGCAAAGATGAAGGCATAAAATTACCTAACCAGATCAGACCACTCTTGCCAAACTCGCACCTAAAACTTACACCTAACATTACTATTCAGTTTATTCACCTGACACACAGCACACCGCAAACAGTGCTTATTGCAATACACACACCAGAAGGTGTAATTGCATATGGTTCTGACTTTAAACTAGACAATTCACCAATTCTTGGCAAAAAACCAAATTATGAAGCACTTAAAGAACTAGGAGACTCAGGAAAAGTCAAAGCACTTATTTTAGAAGACTTGTATGCTGAAGATGCCAGAAAAATGCCTTCAGAAGCAATAGCTAAAGACATGCTTCGTGATGTTATGGTTGATGTAGACAGTAAAGGAAAAGCAGTCATTGTCACAACTTTTAGTAGCCACATTGCACGGCTCACAACAATAGTGGATCTTGCAGAAAAACTCAAAAGAAAAGTAGTATTCCTTGGCAGAAGTTTAGCTAAATTTGCACTTGCAGCAGAAGACTCAGGAGTTGCACAATTCACAAGTAGAGGAGTCAAGATTCTCAAATACGGAAGACAAGTTAGGCAAGTCATGAAAGAGCTCATGGACAACAGAGACAAATACGTAATAGTTATGACTGGACACCAAGGAGAACCCAAAGCAATGCTTTCAAAAATAGTGCAAAACATATATCCCTTTAAATTCAAACCAGAAGACCATGTGATTTTCAGCTCAAATACCATTCCTGCAGAGATAAACCTAAGAAATAGGGCAAAACTAGAAGCTGAATTAAAAAAAATAGGAGTGCGCATGTTCACAAACATTCATGTCTCAGGACACTGTGCAAGAGAAGACTTACGAGATGTTATTATGTTGCTTAAACCAAAACATTTGTTGCCAATTCATGGAGAAAAACCAATGAATGATGCAATGATAGACTTAGGAACAGAACAGGGCTACAAGCTCGGCAAGACAAGTCACGCGCTCAAAGAAGGGGAACGAATTACAATTGAGTAAGACTTTACACAACTCAATTTTTCAATACTTGTTTAATAAGAAAGCCACTCCCGAGTAAATACCAAAAGCATAAGCTTTAAATAAGACTGCTGGTTGAGATTTTTGAGGGTGTTGTATGCGTTTACAATTAGCTGATTCCACAGTGCTCAAAGATTCAGTCAGTGTTATTTCTGAACTTGTGAATGAAGGGCGATTTAAAATAACAAAAGACAGCATAGAACTTGTTGCTATGGATCCTGCAAATGTAGCAATGGTTATCTTCAAACTCCTTGCCACCTGCTTCACAGACTATAGTGTTGAAAAAGAACAAGAGGTAGGCATTAACCTTACTAATTTAAAGCAAATACTCAAGCGCGCAAAAGCAGATGACATACTTAATCTTGAGGTCACAGAAAGCAAGCTTAACATACAAATGAAATCGGGAACAACAAGAACATTTAGCCTGCCGCTTATTAATCTTGAAGAAAAAGAACAACGCATACCCAACCTCACGTTTCCAATCAGCATTGCCATGCCAAGCAGTGTTCTTGGTGATGCAGTAGAAGACGTAAGCATTATCTCAGAATCAGTTAGCTTTAGCTGTGAACCAGACAAATTCCGCATCATAGCAGAAGGAGACCTAAGCAAAGCAGATATTGAAATCAAAAGCAATGATGAAATAAGCATACGCTCAGAAACTAAAGCAAAAGTGAAATCAAAATACAGTGTAGAGTACTTGAAAAAAATGATGCTTGGAAGCAAACTCTCAGACATGGTCACAGTATCATTTTCTCAAGATTATCCTCTTAGATTGGAATACAAAACAGTTGATAAAATACTTCTTGTGTTTATTCTGGCGCCAAGAGTAGAGAATGACTAAAACAGTTTCTTTAGCTCAAACCAGGACATCTTTTTTTGCAAAACAACAAGCCTTTTATTCTTACACTGATTTAAGCAGGTATGCAAACCAAAACAATAACTCAAACAGCACTATTTCAAGCACAGCCTTTAGAAGTATTTAATCTGCTTGCCACAAGCAAAGGACACAAAGCGTTTACAGGATATCCTGCAAGAATAACACCTAAAAAAGGAAGTAATTTTTCAGTTTATGATTACAGCTTAAATGGAATTGTTGTTAAAGTTGTGAAAAACAAACAGCTCACACTCAGTTGGCAGTGCGAGATGAAAGGCTGGCCAAAAACACACTATTCTCAAGTAGATTTTACGCTAATAAAAACAAAAACAGGCACAAAACTCAGCTTCAAACAAACAGGAGTACCCTCTTCATGTTATGCAGACATACGCGATGGATGGAAAGAATACTACTGGACACCAATAAAAGACTACCTCGCAAAAAATAAGTGACAAAAAATGTCGGGTTTGTTTAGACTATGACTTCTAACCTTGATGAAATTAAAAAGGAATTACTAAATAAAGCAAATCCTGAACGTGCGAAAATAAATCAATCATTTTTCAAAACACAAAAAGGCGAATATGGTTTCGGAGACAGATTCTTAGGAATAAGAACCCTTGAATTAAGAAAGATTGCAAAACAATTTCAGAATCTCACCTTGAAAGAAATAGAACACTTGCTTACCTCAGAATGGAATGAAGAACGAGAACTTGCTCTTTTTATTCTTGTTAATCAATACAACAAATCAAGCAAGCCAGAAAAAGAAAAGATTGTTGGTTTTTATCTTGAACAAACACCATTCATCAATAATTGGAATCTTGTAGACTCTTCAGCACACCAAATACTTGGAGAGCACACTCATAAAAAAGGAGAACATAAAATACTTCTAGCACTTTCTGGTTCAAAAAACATATGGGAAAGAAGGATATCAATAGTCGCAACATATGCATTTATCAAACAAGGAAATTATGCACCAACTCTACAAATTGCAGAAAAACTCATGAATGACACACCTGATTTGATTCACAAAGCGACAGGATGGATGCTTAGAGAAGTAGGAAAAAAAGAAATCGCAGTATTAAAACAGTTCCTTGATAGACATGCAACAAACATGCCTCGCACCATGCTCAGATATGCAATAGAAAGAATGAGCGAAGAAGAGAGGCAGAATTACTTAAAAAGAAAAAAATAAGTTAAATCCTCGGTCCGCCTGTGCCATAATAAAACATTTTTTGCATGTCAATATCACCTGGTTTATAATTACCCTGACGCGGATGGGGTTCTTTGACCTCAGTTTTAAGCATTTCCTGCTTATCAAGCTTTTTAGGAGTTCCAGATTGAAGCTGGCGTTCATTAAGTGTTTTGAGCTCTAAACGCATTTGCTCAAGCTGAGTACTCATAGCTGATAGCACGAGTTTAAGCGCAGAAAGCTCTTGATCATATTTGTGATTATTCATTTCAAGCAATAATTCAAATCTACGTTCTTGTAAAGCACTTGGTTTTGATTGTTCTTGCATTGTTTCCATAAAAACACACTCCTGAGCTCCTTCACTATGCTCTGCATTTGGAAGCTCCAATAACTGTTGAGAGCCACTGCAAACTCTTTTGCAGGGATCCAACCACTGTTGAGAGCCTTCAGAAAGAGGTGATTCTTCAACAATAACACGAGCTTGATTAACTGCATCAGTACTGGTTATTGCAATGCCATGTTTTTGCAATTCTTTGCTTAATGCATTGAGTTTCATCATTGTTTCAACATCCATGAGCTCACCTAGTTAAATCAAGATAGCCGTCAGCAGTGAATACAGGTCTGCGAGAAATTTGAGACGATACAGAAGCAAGTACTGATTTTTCTTGTGTAGGAACACGCAAGTGACCTGAGCATTTATTACAATAAACCAAACGACCTTGGGTGCGAGACACACAATCCTGACAGAGTTTTGTGCCACACCAATTACAAGGACCAACAGGCTCTTTTTTATGCAATATGCATCTATCCATGATAATCACACAAGCTGTGAGCCAAAGTTTTGGCGAATAAACTGCACCATCATCTCATTACCTGCCTGAGTATATGCCTTAAGCGCTGTTGCAAGCATTCCCTCGCGCAAGCATGTATCACCAAGTTTTGAAAGTCTCTCTTTATCTTCAGAAAGCTCATATGCTTTTGCAGCATACGCAATCTGGTGTTCTGCCAAGGCTTTGTCGCCGACTTCAGCAAGTTTTGGCTTATTTCCAAGAGCAACAAACACTTCCATAGCATAATCAAACTTGCCTAAATGCAAGCATTCATCACCAACCTTGATAAGCTTTGCATTGTTATTAACAGCTCTAAATGATTTAATTGCATCAGAGAACTTGCCATCTTCTAAACAACGCGTGCCTAGCTTCATGAGTTTATCCTGATTATCTGCTAAACGAAATGCATCAACAGCATTTGTGAATAAACCAACACGAACATAATCATCACCAATCTCAGTAAGCTTTGCAGTGTTGCCAACAAGAACAAAGACCTTCATTGCGTCTTGTAGTTTGCCTTTGCGTTGATATTCTTCGCCAAGAACATTAAATAGTTTTGTTTTCACATCTTCAGAAAACATGCTCATATCCAGATTACCAATACCTTTATCTAACAGCGTAGGAAGAAGTTTGCGAAAACTATCAAGATCAGGATCTTGTTTCTGAGTCAAATTAACAACATTTTGCATAACACCTGCATCAAGCACCATCTTAGTTCACCTCACCAGGACCAAGTGTGAGAAACATACACCAATATATAAACATTACGCTTTCGTATACTGATGCAATAGTTTTATATATTGGATATTCTCGGTTGCTGCAATGGATGCGATGAAAATATTGCGAGAATGGACTCTACTCTGGGTAAAAAACAAAGATATTATCACGCGTCAAATAGTAAAACTTGATGAAAAACCAGGTGAAATTCTTGTCACAAAAACAACAGGATTGCAAGTATATGTTATCATGCCAGAGCTTAGTGTTATCAAAGATATTGCTACAAAAGAAAAAAATACTGTTCTTGTAACAAAAAACACACGCGCAAATGTTAATTTATTATTAAAACAATGGAAAGAAATTATAGAACAACCGCAGTTATGCATTGTGTTTGTCAATCCCTCTTCAAAAACAGACCAAAAATGGGCAGTATTTCCCTTTACCCATCACAGAATAGCTGATAGTGTTGAAAAAGGGATCTGGGCAATGTTTGAAAATGTAGAAGAGTGGAAAGGGTAAATATCATTCAGCTGAGCAAAGATTTAATAAGCTTCAATTAGTCATGTAGGATATGGAAACAGATATTGTTAAAATTGATGAAAAAGGAGCTGTAACGCTCCCTCAAGATGTGCAACAATCATTACAGCTTCATGAAGGAGATGAACTTGTTCTTGTTGAAGAGAAAAATACTATTTTACTCAAACCAATAAAAAAAAGTGACAAGAAACTTGCTGAAGAAATTTATCACTTGAAAAAAACCGCAGAAGGATGGGAAAGCCTAGCTCGCGGAGAAGGGGAAGAATGGACTCTGAAAAATCTTCAGGAAGCGATGAAATAGTTTTTACTACAAGCGGAATTTTTCGAACAGCATTCTCCGTCATACCAAAACACGTGCAAGAACTTGTTGAGAAAGCAGTAAAAGAAATACTTAAAAATCCTGAACAGGGAAAACTCATTGCGTTTGGTGTAAAAAATGAGAGAATACAAAAACTCAATGGGCATACTTTAGCTTATGCATACAACTCAGAAACAAAAAAGATAATTCTGCTCAATGTATATGAACGCAAGGTATTTTTCAAGTAAGTTTTTAATCACTGATGCTTTTATTACACTTATACGGCTGTGGTCTAGTGGTATGATCTGAGCTTCCCATGTTAAGCTGATTAACGGCAAGAGCTTATGGTCCGGGTTCAATTCCCGGCAGCCGTATGATTTTGGTGAGTATAGTACGGCTGACGGGTCCCGAAACCACAGTTGAGGATATCCGGCAGCCGTATTGGTTAAACCAGAAAAAATGCGTAAGATTAGACTGCTTGTTTTTACAGAAGGTACAATACTAATGCACAAAAATGCAGCAGGATATTCTCGTGAAGAAATAATAAAACAAGTCAAAGAAAAAGAAAACAGTGTTTCAGAATATGATTTGTACATTCCAGTTGGCAATGCAGCTCAGAAAATTACTGCATGGAAAAACAATTGCGCAGAGATAATTTACTTAACATCAAGAAGGAAAAACACAGAAATACAGGCAATACGAAAAGTTCTCAGCAGGTACTGCTTTCCGAAAGGCAGACTCTTGCACCGCATCAAAAATGAAACATATGCTAATGTCGCTGAACGAATAAAACCAGACATTTTGATTGAAGATGATTGTGAAAGTATTGGTGGTGCAAAAGAGATGACAATAACTAACATACGACCAGACATTAAAAAGAAAATAAAACCAGTAGTTGTTAAAGAATTTAGTGGAATTGATACTCTTCCAGATAATTGGTGCTAAAGATCGACAGACTTAGAACAGTATAAAATTAGCCCAAAAGACTACTTCTTTTTAGACTTATCTTTTTCTGCAACGAGAAACTGATCCGGGTTCTAAATTTATATGGTTTAACTGCAAGTGCTTCTAACCCCTCAGCATCATCAGAGGCTTCTGCATTTATTAGATTACACTTGTATCCTCTTTTTTCATAAAATGCACTGACTTTTTTTGCATCATCAAAATCAAATGCAAGAGGTATTGAAGGAGAATCACCATTGCCTCTTTTAGACACTAAGTACCCAAAGAAATGTGGTTTCTTACAAGAAACATAATACCATTGAGCACATAAGTCATTCATGCCGCAACTTCTTGGGTCGGGCTTTCTTCGCCTTCTTCAGAATAGCTGGGCACTGCTGCTTTGCTGATTATCATTATGTCACCAATTGATTTTACTAATTGATGAGGCACAATAACACCTTTTGCATTGCCAAGCACTCTAGAGAGAAAACTTGCTTTAGTTGCCCGTACGCGCCAACCATATACTTTTGTTTGTGTGAGAACTGCTTCTTCAATATCACCAAAATAATCACCGGAATCAGTAAACACTTTAATCTCATAACATTCAGTTATTTTCTTCATTTTGAGCATAGGAATCACCAAGTTTTTGTGCTGGCATGAAAGTATTTAAAGCTTTGGTTGCTTTTTTCGTCACCACACCAGAACAAGCACACTTGAACTGTTATGGCAAAACAATGCTCACACACAAAAATCTAACACTCATAGGCACTTCTCACATTGCTCCACAAGCAGCAATTGCTGTAGAACAAGCAATTCAAGAATTAAAACCATGCATTGTAGCACTTGAATTAGACAAAAAAAGATTATATGCATTATTACATCCTTCTGAACACAGATTTTCTTGGCGTGACATACCAAGAATTGGCATACAAGGAGGATTATTTGCTTTACTTGGTGCATGGGCAGAAAAAACATTAGGCAAACAAGTAGGCACAAAACCAGGTGTTGAAATGCTCGCAGCATATATTGCCGCGCAAAAAATAGGAAGCAGGATTGCATTAATTGATCAAGACATAGAAAAAACACTTAAGCGCATTAAACTACCGTGGAAAGAACGCTGGCATTTAGTGATAGATATTGTGAAAGCAGTTTTGTTTAGAAAACAAGCAGTCACGTTTGACTTGCGAACAGTGCCAGAAGATGATGTAATACACCAGCTCATACAAATAATGAAAGACAGATACCCAAGCTTGCACAAAACACTTGTTGTTGAAAGAAATGAGTTCATGGCAAAACAATTAGTAGTACTCATGAAATATGAAGCAGAAAAACCAATCATAGCAGTCATAGGTGCAGGACATGTGAAGGAGATGCTATTTCTCGTCAAAAAGTATTTAAACTCACCAATTGCTGCATAAGCTTATGAGCTGGCGCAATTATTGGGACAAAGTAAAAAGATATGCTGTGCCTTCAAAAAAAGAATCAAGAGAATTTCTTATTTTGATTGCAGTATTTGCATTGATTGCTTCATTTAATCAATGGGGTGACACGCAGTTTGATGCAGTGCAGGGCATTGCAAACTATATTGCAGCATTTGCTATCACGGGAATCTCAGTGCTAATACATCATGCAGCACAAAGATTAATGGCGGTACATTATGGATTCAAACCAGAGCATGAAGTCTGGTGGACAGGATTATTGCTTGGAGTAGTGCTTGTTTTTATCACACAAGGAAAGGTGCAAGTTTTTGCAGCAACAGGTATTGGCATCAGCATGCTCTATCAGCACAGATTAGGAACCTCAACAACACGTTATGGTCCAGGAATACAACAACATGCAACAATAGCACTCACAGGACTTGTTGCAAATGTTTTACTTGCAGGAATTGCCAAAACAATAGACTTATGGACTGGAGCTGCGTTGCCCATACTAAACAATTTATTTGTGTTTAATTTGTGGTTTGCAGGATTAAACTTATTGCCAATACCCCCTCTTGACGGCAGCAAAATACTATATGCATCGCGACTCTTGTATATATTTCTCGCAGTTGCACTCATTGCATATTCAGCATTTGCATTCTTCCTAAGCATTTACAGTTATATTCTCGCTATTCTTTTAGGCATTGTAGGATGGATTGTGTATTACTTTATGTTTGAGAAGTGACATGCTTTGGTTAACTTATCTGGACAGAAGATTTATAAAAAACAAGTGCTTTAGCAATGATATGCTTGAAGAATTATGTCAGTGGACGAGAAAACATCCAGTCATAGCAGGAGTTGTTTGTTATTATGCTATTGCACTACCAAGTGTGTTCTACCATAATCAACCACAAGACACTATTACACAACATGTTTTTAAAGAAGAGAAATTAACTGAAACTAATTTAGATCACCTAATGCTAAGCGATACTGCAATTCTTGAACTAAGCGAAGAAATCCACACTATAAGCGAGTCTATACAAAGTGCCACGGTCAAAGGACCATCACCTGATGAACCATTAGAATATTACCTTGATCTCAAACTAAACTTAATGACTGGACAGGCAAAATTCGTTATGGAAGAATGGGATCGGGCAGAGTGGGATCACTAATTTTTTAATTCTTTTTTCCTCAAGTCTTATAAGCCAGAAATAATTTAATTCAGCTATGTTGAAAGATTTCACTCCACGATTGTATCAAGAAACGATTTTTGCAAAAAGCACAACAAAAAACTGTCTTGTGGTCTTGCCTACAGGTCTTGGAAAAACAGCAATTGCAATGATGCTCACAGCACACAGACTCAAACTGTATCCGCAATCAAAAGTAATCATGCTTGTGCCAACAAAACCACTTGCCGACCAGCATTCAGCATCATTCAAAAAGCATATGTTGATTGATGAAGAAAAAATTGCAGTGTTTACTGGAGATATTGCACCAGAAGAACGCGTGAAACTCTGGCAAACAGTGCAGGTTGTGTTTAGCACACCGCAAGGACTAGAAAATGATGTGCTAAGCAACAAAATAAATCTAAAAGATGTAGTCTTGCTCGTGGTTGATGAAGCCCATCGCGCAGTTGGAGACTATAGCTATGTCTGGCTTGCACAACAATACATGCAACAAGCTCAATTTCCAAGAATTCTTGCACTTACTGCATCACCAGGTAGTGAAGTAGAACACATTTCTGAAGTCACAAAAAATCTTTTTATTGAAACAGTAGAAATTAGAACACCAAAGGATTCTGATGTTGCACCATATGTACAAGAAGTTAATGTGCAATGGGTTAAAGTAGAACTCACTCCAGAATTAGTAGTCATACAAAAAATACTTAATAATTGCGTTAAACAGCGTCTAGAAACACTCAAAAAATTAGGCCTCAACACAAGCGGGATGATAAGCAAAAAAGACTTGTTAGGATTTCAAAAAGAATTGCAAATCAAAATGGCACAAGGAGAACGCGATTTTGAAACACTGCGTGCTCTATCAGTGCTTGCTGAAACAGTAAAAATACACCATGCGCTTGAACTCTTAGAAACACAAGCAGTTGAGCCACTGGATGCATACCTGCAAAAGCTTATGCAAGAAGGTGCAATAGCAAAAAGTAAAGCTGCAAAAAACATAGCAAGAGACTCAGCATTCAAAACAGCAGTTGTTCATGTTCAAAACTTGTATGCCAACAATATAGAACACCCAAAGATGTATGCACTTGCGCGCATTATTAGTGAAGAATTTGCTAGAGATAAATTGCGTAAAATAATTGTGTTCACTCAGTTTAGAGACACTGCAGTCAGAATACAAAAAGAATTACAAACAATTATAGGAGTTGTAAGCGCAGTTTTTGTCGGCCAGGCAAAAAAAGGACTCACAGGACTCACTCAAAAACAACAAGCAGAAATGCTAGCACAGTTCAGAGACGGACTTTACAATGTATTAATTGCAACATCAATTGGCGAAGAAGGACTTGATATTCCAAAAGTAGATACAGTAATTTTTTATGAACCAGTACCTTCAGCAATACGGCAAATCCAACGACGAGGAAGAACCGGAAGACAAGATAAAGGAAGTGTTATAATTCTGATGACAAAAAACACTCGCGATGAAGCATATCATTGGGCAGCAGTGCGCAAAGAAAAAGCAATGCATACAATTCTTGATTTGCCGCAACTATCTTCACCAATACCTGCACAAATACCTATAGCACAAACAACACTTTCACAGCACTCGCAGGAAAAAGTATTAGTGTATGCCGACTATAGAGAAAAGGCAAGCGGAGTTAGCCGAGAATTGCATGCTCTTAGCACAGATCTCAAACTAGAGATGCTGCAAACAGCAGATTATATACTTAGTGAACGTGTGGGTGTTGAATTCAAAACAACAGAAGATTTCGTAAATAGCATTATTGATGGAAGATTGCTTGAGCAATTGAAAAGATTGCATGAAAGTTTTGTGCGACCACTGCTGATTATTGAAGGAACAAATGATATTTATTCTTTACGCAATATACACCCTAATGCAGTGCGAGGCATGCTTGCAACAATAGTTGTAAGTTATGGAATTCCTGTACTACAAACAAAAGACGCAAAAGAAACAGCAGGACTATTATTTGCAATTGCGCGACGCGAACAAGAAGATAAAAAACCATTCAGTCCTCACACTTCAAAAAAACCAATGACAACGCGCGAAGCACAAGAATATATTATAGGCGCGTTTCCAAATATTGGAGGAGCACTTGCAAAAGAGTTGCTCAAAGTGTTTAAAACTGTAAAAAATGTTGTAAACGCAAGCGAACAAGAATTACAGAAAGTTGAAGGTGTTGGAGAGAAAAAAGCAAAAGGAATTAAAGAAGTGAGTGAGAATGAGTATTAGAATTTCATTGCCCTCAGTCTTCTTGCTCTTTCAGCAATGGGAGGATGAGTTGAGAATAAAGAAAGCAGTGTTGAACCGCTAAAAGGATTTGCAATAAACAAACTAGAAGTTGCTGCTGCAGAAGCAGTTTGTTGCATAGGATGCGCATGAATTCCGGTTTCTAATTTTTCTAATGCTCTGGCAAGAGCTTCAGGATTTTTAACTAAACGCGCACTTATTTCATCAGCACCATACTCTCTGGCACGGCTAATAGCAAGCTGAACAATTAGTGCAGCAATAGGTGCAATAATTGCCAGCAACAACATGCTCAACAAG
>ORJL010769147.1_pt1 | contig 83311 bp, 75 predicted proteins | sample 1779941 | NCBI WGS metagenome assembly ORJL01 (sample SAMEA104232317, study PRJEB22302) | groundwater metagenome | biome: forest; feature: aquifer; material: groundwater | place: USA | collected 2011-08-07 | depth 5.8 m | reverse complement strand
GCATCTTTGCCGTGACGATGCGCACCGGCAACACCGCAGAACCGGCAGAAAATTGATCGTGCAGACTTGGACATGGGGATGAGAGGAAGAGAAAGCCACAAGCTATTCTCTCATCCCACACACAACTGGTGGGTTACCCCGGCTGTATACTCGCCCCGTGCACCCACACAGTCACATTCCTCCTGCCAATCCATCGTGCATGCCGCCCCGCTACGGTGAATTGCTCTTCATAGCCGCACTCGGGCTGCTGCAACCGTTCGTCGAAATGAGCGCCGGGAAGAGAATCGCCGCATACTACAACCTGCTCGCCGCGCTGCTCGTTCTGTCGTACGTGCTGGTCTGCCTCTGCCGCTATCCGGGGATTCTGCGCGTGTGGGGCTTCCGACTCGATACTCTTCTCCCGTCTCTCCGGGCGCACCTCTCGTTCGCACTGCCCGCAGGAGCGCTCATCTATGCATATGGATGGCAGAAGGGCAGCATGCCGCTTCCCTCGTCGTTTTGGTATCTCCTCGCGCTGTACCCTCTCTGGGGATTGGCGCAGCAGTTTGCACTGCAGAATATGGTCGCACAGAATTTGACCAAGCTTGTACCGCACCTCGGCCTCCGTGCCCTCATCTGCGCGGCGGCATTCGGATCGGTGCACCTCCCGTCGCTTGAACTCGCAGCGCTTGCTTCTTGCGCCGGTTTTTTCTTCACGTATATCTACCACTCTTACCCCAATCTTCTTGCGGTGGGTTTTGCGCACGGCATCGTGGGCGTATTGGCGTTCTATGTGGTGCTCGGCAACGATCAATGGGAAGTGCTGATGCGATACCTCGGCGCATAGTCGCGGCGGCGAGGAGCCCCGTTGTCCCTCCATACAGATTCACAGCGTATAGTCAGGGAGCATCTTCCAGACCGCCTGATGGAGATTCCGTAAAGTGTCCGCCGTCGGTTGATCCTCGATGATCAGGCCCACCATGTCGCGCGACGAGGAAATGATCGCCACCTTGTTCCCGTAGATGTTCACTTCAACGGACAATTCGATGCTCTGTAGCATTTTCAGTTTCCGTTTCTCGCCTCTCCTCTTCTTGAACGCGAGATCGCTCGTCAGGGATTGATTGACGATGCCGATGTACCAGATGCCGTGTTTAGCCCGTCTGGTGCAGTAGCGCCACATCCAGTCGTTGAGCTCCTGATTCTGTTCCCGCGGGAAGTAATGATCGAAGTCGCCAATCGCGTACAGATTCCGGTTCCTGACCCTCAGCGTATCCTCGTAAATTTCCTTGATGCCGTCGACTCCCTGGAAGAAACGGACTTTCGGCTGGACCGCGAGGGGGTTCCGGATGTGCTCGAGATCGGGAAGCACCTGCAGGAGGGTGCGTTTGCGCACATCGAGCTCTTCCGTACGCCGCTCCAGAAGGGAAATGAGCACCGACGGCGAACAGCCGACGAAGTACTTTACTTGGTCCTTCTCGAATTCCTGCACGATACCCTTCCCGACGAGCTGAGCGAGGACGTTGTACGTGTGGCCCCGCTTGAGCCCGGTCTTCTTCGCAAGGACGCCCGCGGGCTGGCTCCCAAGCTCCAGCAGGGTGAAGTAAACGCGGATTTCCGGATCACTCAACCCGAACCCCTGCAGTGCCCGATGGATGGAGTCCGGAAGCTGCATGTTGTCACGAAGTGGTGACAGATAAATACTACAGGCCATTGCTTTGTATGTCAATGAGCCATTAACGTTATCACGTCTTTGTGACTCACAGATATTCTAACTCATGGAACACAGTCGACAACCAACGGCTATCGTCAAGATCGGCACTGATGTAATGACCGATGGCGAAGGACGTTTGGATACGAACGTCATGAGAAATATTGTCGATCAAATCATGAAAGTCCGTACCGCAGGGTACAGAGTATTGCTCGTAACATCCGGTGCAGTCGCCACAGGCCGGACAGACTATAAGCGAAAGGAGAAATCCGATGAAACCATGAATAAAAAGGGGATGTATGCATCCAGCGGTCAGCCTTTACTCATGTATAAATATCATGAACTTCTTAAGAAATACGGATGTTCCGCAAATCAGTTTCTTGTTACCAGAGAGCTATTTGAATCTCAGAGGAGCAAAACTATGCTCGGTAGGCTGGAAGAAATCTTTCATGATGAAAGACCCGGGCTACCAATTTTTAATGAGAATGACGCCCTCGCCGATGATGAAATGCGATGCACCGACAATGATGAACTTGCAGGACTTCTGGCTGAGGCGGTGCATGCACAGGTTCTGTTTCTTCTGACGAATGTCGATGGACTATACAGAAATCTTAAGAATCCGATGAGTCTTATGCGCAATATTCCTTATGGGATGTCAGAGGAAGAACTGCAAAAATTTGTCTCCAAGGGAAAATCTGCAAACGGCAGTGGCGGCATGCCTTCAAAAATCACTGTTGGATGCAAATTACGTGCATTAGGCATAAAGACATGGATGGTAAATGGTACGAAGCCATGGATCGTGCCACGGGTGCTACTGAACTCTGAAAAGGAGGGAACTGAATTTGCTTTACCGGAACCTGCGCGCGTTTGCGTCGAAAGACCAGTCAAAGACCGGTAAAAATCTGCATTCGAAGCTTTGGAGCTACTTATGGGAACTTAGCAGGAATCAGTTCGAAGCTCCGGTTAGGCCTAAAAACGCTTAGAAATGCTTCGTAGAGAATGACCTTCCTGAATGAGATTTTAGATAGACCTCAAATGCTTCAGCCTTACTCTGATTGGCAAAGGCAATGAATGTCTCAACCCGCCATGATCGAAATTTGTTCGTATGAACACTCTGTCCGTTATTATGCTCTTCAAGACGACGCTCGATATCTGTGGTGATACCGATGTAATGATGTTGGCCATCTTTCGAAACCAGTATGTACACGAAGTGCATGGATGCAGTATAGCCCGGCTTCGTCTGCGGACTACGCCGTGGCATCCGGCCTCTATTTTGATCAGAACATAGCGAAATCACGGCGTAGCTTCCGAGGGAGCGAAGCCGGATGGAGCGGGATACGAGAATCGAACTCGCGTCTCAAGCTTGGGAAGCTTGCGTACTACCATTGTACGAATCCCGCTTCGGTGCCCATTGTACATGAAAAATCAGACCGTCTTGCAGGCGGAAATCGCGAGAAAACCTTGCGGCTTCGCGGAAGGTTTCGTAGGATACTCAGGCGTTCTTTGCGGGTATAGTACATTGGTAGTACGACGCCTTGCCATGGCGTAGAGACGGGTTCGATTCCCGTTACCCGCTCCATACAGTAGAAACCAATTCACAACGCAGCCTTTCACTGATCCGAGAGCGACTTTCGAGCGGTTCGATCATGGCGATTTCTTTGGCATGTGTTTTCCTTATCTGTTTGAGTGCCAATGAGACATAGTGTGGCTCGTACTGTAGTTTTTGCCCTGAAATACGCCAGTTCGATCCGATACCCTGAACGATACGTCTCTTCTGATCGGGTGAGCCGTGAACGAGTGTGTGTTTTGCCTTGAGGATGAGGCTCAGGCGATCACGAATATCCGAGTACCGAGTTCCACGCTGTTCCTTGGCTGTTTGCAGGTCTTCTCCGGCGGTCTTGTGTTCGATGCGAAGCTGATTGAGTCGGCGCTTCATGAGTGCGCGCGTATCAGCGTCAGGTTCTTCCGCAATATTTTGCTCAATAGCACTGATCTTCCGAGACAGGACGGAAAGATGTTCCTGCAAGAGTTTCTCTTTCGGTGATTCTTCAGGTGCGACATTCATGGCCTGGAGTTCTTGCATACCGAAAAGCAAAATCTCGTCCGGCAGCGCAAACACTTCGATCTTCTCAATGAGCTGATCGGTGATGGCGGTCGATGCCAGTGGTTTCTCTCTACACCGTACAGGCGCGTTCTTGCGGTGAACACAACGGTAGAAGTCATAATCTTTGTTCTTGCCGAGGGACTTCACATACTTGGTCTTTCGTTCAGCTGTGATACAGGCATCGCACGTTCCGCAGTGAAAGAGTCCTTTGAGCGGAAAATTGAGTTTGCGGTCGCGTGTTCCCTTGCCGTGACGGAGATACAGCTGAGCCTCATCGAACTCGGACTGATTCACCATCGGCTCGTGATGGCCGATATGCAGCTCTCCTCTCCATCGAAAGAGTCCACAGTAGAAGGGATTCTGAAAGAGGGCGTGGAACGAAGAAAAAGCCAGAGGTTTGCCGTTTCGGTAGAGAGGGCATTGCTCCTGCATATACCTGTAGAGCTGCATCGTGGAACTCTGGTCAGCGAGAAGCTTCTTCCACAGGGATTGGACGATGGGAAATAGCGTGGAATCTGGGAGGATACGTTTCTGCCCTTTGAGTGCCTCACGCTCGTTTCTGTAGCCAAGCGGGGCTCTGCACGGCATCCAGCCTTTCTCGATCTTGCTCGACATGCCGCGTTTCACATCGGTGCTGAGCTTTCGTATATAGTCCGTGGAACGTCCTGTTTCGACCGAGAGCAGGATGGAACTGTCTTCGGGGTAGTACGTCCGTTCGGGAGTAATAATCGCTTGGATGATGCCTTTCTGGAGCATCCACATGAGTTCGCCGGAATCTTTGGGGTTCCGACTCAGGCGGTCGATATTCCAACAGAGTATGCCGTGCGCCTCTCCACGCTTGATACGCTCGATCATGGACGAAAAACCGATGCGGCCTGTGTCCTTGGCAGATTTCTGATCCTCGATAATCGCGACGATTTCAGAGCCCCGATCTTTGCCTAGTCTTGTGAGAGCATCGATCTGGTCAGGGATGGATTGGATTTGCCGTGATTTGTCCTCCGTGGATTTACGAGCGTAGAGGAAGCAGCGCATAGGAGGGTCAGGGTACGTCATGGCGGACGATTTGTGGAGTCCGGTTAGTTCGAGCCGATTACGGGAGGGGGTAGTCATCAAAATGGGAGATCGGAAAGGTCTTTCTCCAAACTTTCATGCCACGGAGGGAGATTCTCATCGATGTAGCTACGCACATTGAATCCCCAGCCATGCAGCCGGAGGGCGTAAGACCGAAGGATACGCACGTAACGATACTTATCGACGGCGGCGGATCGTCCTGAGAACTTCGTCGGCATAAGATGATCCGCTTTCGTGAAACACACGCCACGGAGAGAGTAAAAGAACGTCCCTTGCTCGTTCATGCAGAGCGCCGAAAACCAATGTTCGATAACTGCCAAACGAAGATCATCCCCTTCGATATTTGCCTTTGAATACTCCAGAATCGCTGCTGGCGTGATCTGGAGATTCTTAGCGGTCAGAATATTGATCTGCGCCTCGATCCTCGTCACAACCTCTTCTTCGAGGTAATGATGGAAGAGGGTGAATTTTCCTTTGGCGAGGGAGTCAATCTTCTTGTCGTACACGCGGATGAAGAACTTTTTGTTGTTCTTCTTCTCACCGAGGTAGAACGTCTCGGTATGACCATTCTTGCGGTAGACACGATCCGCTTTGAATTGGGTGCGCTTCCACTGCCACAACGTCTCGGTTGTGACATTCGTATCGACGGCAATATCAATGCGGGAAACCGTCATGAACAAGTGATTACGTTCGAGGAACGTCAGGAGACAATTTTGGATTTCATGGACGGAAAAGTACGTCCCATAGAACGTGAACGAGTACGGGACGGTGTACGAGATGCTGTTTTCGAGGTACTTCACCAGACAGAAGACATGGTAGGGACCGTGGTAGAAATCGATGATCTGTTTCTGCTTATCACCTCGGAACGTCAGGTTGAACGTATGGCCGAGAAAATGCTGCTCAAATTTCTGATCGGAGTTGTCGGAAAACCCTTCAAAAAGCGGCTCGATATCATCGAGGGGCATCTCGCGACAGAGGTTGAAGCGAAGATAGTCAATGCCGATGTGGAAAATCTTCACTTTCATATCATTAACTGGTCACCGTGTTACTTTCACGGTGACCAGAGGAAGAACACCGACGCACTGCGGCGCAGTCTTGGGCCGCGCCTCCGTGCGCGGCGCCACAGGCGCTCGCGCCCTCACAGGCCGCGGCAAGCAGGCCTATCAAAGCACTTAACCTTTTTTCAGCTTCAGCCTCCGTCAGGGTTATGCCAAAATGGCGCCCATAGAGCGTCCGATATTTTTTGATCCCTGCCAGCGACGGCGCAGTAATAAACAAGCGCCACCGATTTTTCCATTTTCAATAAAAAAAACTGACGATTCATCAAATCTGCGGAGTTTGCCGATTTGCGGACAACTCAGAACTGATACTCTCCAATAAATGTAATCTTTCTACAAGTGAGGAGCGGAAGTGGATTTTGTCATCGACAAACTTAATGTATTTCCCCCGGCGAGAACCTTCATCGATCTTAAGTGCCTTAATCCATTCTCTCAGCTTCCGTTCGTCTTTTGATTTCACACGGACTGCCGCGAAAAGTTCCTTCTGCTCGAAATCTCTTTTCTCATGCTCGTGATCTAGGAGGAAACGCAAAAGTAGATATGGTTTGTGGTTTCGATAAAAAGCTTTTATGCGAATTCTCTTTCCATATTTGGCAACTGAGTTCTCGTAGAGCGCAGCTTTTTCCTCGTCGGGATTGTCATCAAGCTCTAAATATGAGGCTGAGTCATATTTTCCTCTGAGCATATTCGAATGATCGTCGATAAACCGTTTCAATTTCTCAAAATAAGATAGTGGTTTAAAGAACACAAAACGACCAAACCTGCGGGGTTCCAGCAAGCCGAGAAGCTCGAAATGTCGAAGTACTCGCTTCCGATTATAGGTATCAAGAGCCATATGATCGCGTTTCCTTTTGCGAAACAATTTTGTATTGTCGATTCTCTCATAATCTTGAGGTGTCTTTTTTAAGGGAAAACCACCATTCAGATTCTCAATGATATCCATAAGCGTCTCCTCGAACATCACTCGTTCGCCGGGATTCATGGCAAAATATAGATTAAAAGCCATCATCATTTGTTCCCTTTCTGTGAGTCCTAAGTCGTTTAGATCGTGCGTGAGTTGGCGTAAAAGCACATCTCGAATATCGCGATAAGTTTTGTACATAGCAGACAATTATCCGCCAATTGTGTCATCCATTCAACTTCTACCCGTTATTCCACCAAGCCAAATATCGCGCCATAGCACCCACAAATCTGCCGATTCCAATAACAATCCCGCCTATAAATAGCGACATTAGTATTAGCCCAAAAGCGGCTTGTTTTGCCGAAAAAGAGACGATGAGTCCTAAAATTGCAAAGAACGCTCCGAGAAGTTCAATATTCTTTCCTCTAACCATCCAAATCTTGTATTTCTTTGATGTTAATTCAACAACAACCGGCTGTTTAATTTCAACGATACGTTCAATAACTCTGACTTTTTCGCCATTCTCATACTGATAGCCCAAATTGTTTTGTGTTATCTGCTTGTTTTCCACATATATATTTTACACCCCGAATCTTCGGGGTGTCAATACCAACTGCAAAAACGGATAATTTAGCAGATGAGTTCTCAAGTAGCAAAAAAACTGGCAAATCGAATTAAGGAACTTAGATTACAACGAGGGTGGACGCAGGAAGAAGCTGCAAAGAAATGCGGCATTAAGTATAAGTATTATCAGGAACATGAGGGCAGTAAACCTAGGGATATGCGTCTAAGTACCTTAGAAAAGATCGCAAAGGGCTTAGATGCAGATCTTATTGAGCTGTTTCAGTTCAAGTAAACAAAACTCGTCCTTGCGAGTATATTCGGTGTTATGAAGCTTATTCGCGCTGAAATAAAGAACTTTAGATCAATCAAAGATGAGCAAATCATCTTTGATCCAGCTTGTCGTGTGTTAGTGGGAATAAATGAGTCAGGGAAAACAAATGTTTTAAAAGCCTTATCTCTTCTAGGTAATGAATATGATCCTAAGAAAGATGATTTGCGAGAAGCTTTACCTGACGAAAATCCAATTACAGAATCTTACATTCGATTTGTTTTTGCATTAAATAAAGATGAAACCGAAGCTATTGCCGAAGAAGTTGCAGAAAAACTCATGGTGAATACGGACAATCCAATCATTGCACTTAATGGAACGAATAAAATAAGTCTCAAAAAATTCTGTGCACAGCGAAATGAATGTCTTTATCGTATAAATATTATTGAAGAGAAAAAAGATTCTACTTATTGGAGTCTGCCGAGTTCATACAAATTAATGACCGGATGGAAAAAACCTTCAAAGTCGTGTCCTGCTGACTTCACTATCGAAGCCGAAGGTCAAAAATTTATTCTCGCGAAATACTCTTTAGTCAGAACTGCTGATTTCGAAAATATTCCTGAGAACTATCTAGAAGATGCTAGCATTGGGGATTTGTCGCGAGTTGTCGGGAATGCAATGACCTCACATGTTGATGATAATTTGCCAGAGGGGTTGTTTTGGGAATACAGCGAGGACAATCTTCTACCCAATTCGATAAAAATCGCTGAATTTTCTGCAAATCCTGAATTGTGTGTGCCATTGAAGAATATGTTTAACTTGGCAGAAATAGATGATATTAAAACGAGCATTAGTGAAGCAAGGGAAGGCACCGATAATAAATTTCAGAATTATTTGAATCGAATTGCAAAAAAGACAACCAATCACTTCAAAAGTGTATGGAAGGAATACAAAGATATTGAGTTCTCTCTGAAGTTAAATGCAGATCAAATTATTCCAGGTGTAAAAGAAAAAAACATCCATGACTTCGCAAAAAGAAGTGATGGATTCAAGCGTTTTGTTACCTTTTTACTTCTGATTTCTGTAAATGTAAAAACGGAAAATTTAACTGATACGTTACTATTAATTGATGAGCCAGATGCCAGTTTGCATCCAAGTGGAGCACGTTATCTGCGTGATGAACTTATAAGAATATCTAGAACGAACTATGTAGTTTTTAGTACACATTCGATTTTTATGATTGACTCGGAGGAGATCGGGCGGCACTACATAGTTAAGAAAAAGAGTGAAATTATATCAGTGGAAAAAGCCGAGTCCTCAAATATTGCAGATGAAGAAGTGCTCTATAATGCCTTGGGGCATTCTGTCTTCTCGATTTTGAAAGAGAAAAATATTATTTTTGAAGGCTGGACAGACAAATGCTTGTTCCAGACAGCACTGGAAAACGCCTCTGCGAAAACTAAATCAAAATTCAAGAATGTTGGCTTCTGCCATTCAAGAGGAGCAAAAGCTATAAAGGCAATAACTCCAATGATCGAACTCGCAGGAAGGAAATGCTTAGTAATCAGCGATTGCGATGCACCTTCAAAAGAACAGCAAAAGTTATATCAGAAAGAGAATGGTTATGGTTCTTGGAAAACCTATCAAGAAATCGATTCTAGTATTACTGCGATGACAGCAGAAGATTTTATAAAAAATGATCAAATCGTGAAACAGTTTAAGGCTATCTTGCCTACTAGCTTGCCTGCATTTGTCGATACATTGCCCGAATCAGGCAAGCTAGCAGCTTTACAGGGCTGGCTAGCAAGAAATGGAATCGAAACAAAAGAGGCCAAATATCTATTAGAACAACTAAAGAATTACATTTTTGCAAATCTGAAATTCGGACACATTATTGAAGAAACGTATTCAAAAATTCTTGAAGGTTCAAACTAGAATGACTGCTCTTATTGAAAAGGAAGGCAATATCTGATCTATTTGGCCGCGTACTGTATTCCTATTTACTGCCTTGCAAGACACGCCTTGGAAGATCCAAAAGCTCATTCGATCAAGAGATGATCACTATCTTGCGGTTATCCGCAAACGATAATGACTCTATACCCCTAACCGAAAGTTCGAACTGGTTCCTGATAAGCTCCAGTATCCCGCTCCATCCAGCGCTGTTCGATCTGCTACACTGCACCAGTGAACATCAACCGCAACGTTGACATGTTTGTCCCGCGTCTGCGCCTCGCACTCCTTCTCTTTCTGGTCGCTCTTTTGTCGGACCACCTCATCACGCAATGGGGGGTGGCCGCAGGAAACCCTGAAGGGAATGTAGTCGTTCTGTGGCTTTGGAGAGTGATTCCGGGTGGGCCGCATTTCCTTGTACTCCTCTGGGCTATGCTCATCATCGGCCTCGCGTTCGCCCTGACATGGATCAATATCCACGTTGCCAGGTGGCTCCTCTATACTGCCTTCGTCGGCCATACAGCCGGATTCCTGAGCTGGACACCGGTGCTCCATGCCCCCATCCAGTTTGTCTGGAACGTCGCAGGATATGAGTGGGGGCTCGTCCTCCTCCTCTCCTGCTCAGCTCTCGGAGGAGCGCTGCTGACGCTCGTACAAGGATATCGGACATCAACTCCTGGCAACAATCTTCTGGTACAATGATCCCGATTCCCCACCCACATCATGAAAGGCTGCATCGTGAATCTCGAAGAAGTGACACGGCAGAACAATGATTTCCGCCGCGTGCTCTACACGGCAAAATTCAGTCAGCTCGTGCTCATGAGCATCAAGCCCGGAGAAGAGATCGGCGAGGAAGTGCATACGCTCGATCAATTCATCCGCATCGAGGAAGGAGAGGGAAAAGCGGTACTGGACGGTGTCGGGCACACGGTGAAGAGCGACGACGCCATCGTGATTCCTGTCGGCACGAAGCACAACGTCATCAATACCTCGAAGAGCTCAGACCTGAAGCTGTACACGATCTACTCACCGCCGGAGCATCGTGATGGCGCCGTTCACTCTAGCAAGGCCGACGCGCTGCGGGATACGAGCGACGAATTCGACGGAAAAACAACCGAATGATTGTGTGGGGCGAGAGTCCGCGAGGCACACATGCGGAGAGGTGGTAGGTCATGTTCACGGGGTACATGTTCAACGCGATTCTGTAAAAATTTTTGCGGGTTGGCCTTTTGGTGACATGGCTGTCCGGCCAACCTTCGCAGACGATGGCCTGCCATCCATAGCACAGCGGGTTTGCAAAGAGAATCACCTCTCCCCACTTCGTCTGCTACGGTCGGCATCCTACGCTGCGCGTAGGATGGTGCGCTTGGCGGGAATTGAACCCACAACCTTCGGCTTCGGAGGCCGACGCTCTATCCAATTGAGCTACAAGCGCAGCAGTTACCTTGGCAGCGAAAAGAACTCTACCGCATTCTCCGTCGTCTGCGCATCCACTTCTTTGACAGTCAAACCTTTGATGGCTGCAACCGCTTTGGCGACTTCGATGACAAAAGCCGGTTCATTGCGGGTGCTTCGGCCCCCCTTCGCTCGGAGAGCTTCGGGGGGTAAAAACGGCGCGTCGGTCTCCACCATGAGTTGCGTGAGCGGACAGTGTTTCACGGTCTCCGATACCACCCCCGCCTTTGGATAGGTGACGATCCCCGTGAACGAAAGGAAGTATCCCCTCTCCACGAATCTCTCGACGTCCTCCCACTTCTCCGAGCAGCAGTGGAGCACCAGCTTCGTCGGTCGTACGCGGTTCACGATTTCCCAAACGTCATCAATAGCTTCGCGGCAGTGCACGATTGCCGGCAGATGCAGCTCTCTCGCCAGCTCAAGCTGTGATTCGAAAACTTTTTTCTGTGCCTCTTTCGGGCCGTGCATGTAATGGTAATCCAATCCGATTTCGCCGACCGCCCGGCACTTCGGGTCCTGCGCAGCAGCGCGTATCACTCCCAGATCTCCTTCCGGATGGAAGGATTTCGCATGGTGTGGATGCGCACCGGCCGTGAAGAAGACCTGTGAATGTCGCTCGGCGAGCCTCTGGCATGGCTCGATATCCTCGATCGCATCGGCAACGCAGATCATCTTCAAAATGCCCGCGTCAATCCCGCGTTCGATCACTGCTTCGCAGTCGGCATCGAATTGGGGGGCGGTAAGGTGGCAATGGGTATCGATCATCTGGCTCCGCTTATTGTAGTCCTGATCAAAGACAGTTTCTCATTCCTTTTTAAGCGTTTCACTTCCGCCTCTCTCCGCCGTGCCGCAGAGAGTGTCGTGAACTTCTCGCGGTACACGATGCGTACCGGACAGCGGCTCTGGGTGTACTTCGCGCCCTTCCCGGCATTGTGCTTCGCTTCCCGCTCTTTCAAATCCACCGCGGTCCCGGCGTAGAGCGAACCATCGGCACACCGCGCGAGATAGAAGTAGTGGGGCACGAAACAAGCATAGCCCGAAGAAACATTGCATGGGCAGGCTCCGCCTTGGCTTGCCAACCGTAGTCAGGAGGTCATGCGTGGAATGGTCCGCCTCCGCTCGCTGCGGCGAGGCTACGGTGGACAACCTCCTGCGATTAAAAGCCAACCTTCGCTCCTGGTTGGCTTGCCATCCGAAGCCGAAGCGACTCAATTGTAATATAACAACCGAAGTCCAGGAGACTACGGTCGGCATCCTTCGCTTCGCGAAGGATGGTGGGTCGGGCGGGAATTGAACCCGCGGCCAATGGCTTAAAAGGCCACTGCTCTACCAGGCTGAGCTACCGACCCGAGAAGAGAAAGAACGGGACTGCGGAGGATGACCTCCGTACAATGATCACATGGATCAGAGCAGGCTCAGTTTGCACCAAACCGTGCATGTGCGCTACCTGGAGCTCGACCTCCTCAGAACAGTCAGCATCGTCCTGATGTTCGTCTACCACATTGGATTCGATCTGTCGTTCTTCATGCAATTCCCCATCGATCCCCTCTCCGGTGGCTGGTTCCTGCTCCAGAGGATCACGGCAAATATTTTTTTGGTGCTCGTCGGCGTGAGCGCGGCGATTTCCTCCGCGCGGATGGAGCGGCAGGGAGCGAGCCGAAGGGAGAAATTCCGGAAGAACCTCCGAAACGGCATCGGCCTCCTCGCGTGCGGTGCGCTCGTCTCCCTCGTCACAATCATCGCGGTCGGCGATCTCTATGTCCGCTTCGGCATCCTGCACCTCATCGGAGTCGCCGTCATCTTAGCCCCGCTGCTGACTCCGCTGAGGGAAGGAAATGCACTTCTCGCCATTGTCGTCCTGCTTCTCAGCCGGAAGCTCGGAGGCATGAACATCCAAACGTCCCTTCTGCTCCCGCTGGGGCTTGCTCCGCCATCTTTTGCCTCCGTGGATTACTTTCCACTCTTCCCGTGGATCGCCTCCGTGCTCATCGGCATCGCGATCGGAGATTTTCTCTATAATCGCGGCGCGCTCAAGCATCACCTCCCGACCAATCGCTTCACGAGGCTTCTTTCGTCCCCCGGCCGCCACTCTCTCCTGATCTACCTCGTCCACCAGCCGGTGCTGCTCGGAATCCTAAAAACACTCGCGCTGCTCAGGATCCTCTGAAAAGAGAATCCTGAGAATGATGTTCAATGTTCTTCGCTATCCCCCATCCTCAATCCTTCCCCCGATGGGGGAAGGAAGTTCTGTTTCAATGAATCCTGAGGGGGGCGTTCCCCCTCTCCCTTCGGGGGAGGGGGCTAGGGGGTGGGGGCGAGAACGCCGGGAGAAGGAAACGTGAACGGCCTTATTCATCAAACAATATAAATATTCACGCAGTTCTGTATTGATCCGTGTTACCCTGTCCCCTGTTCCTTGTGGCAACCGTCTTTATCTTCCACGGCATAGGTGGGAACCCGGATGAAAACTGGTTTCCCTGGATCGCAGCGGAGCTTACGAAGGCGGGACACGCGGTCAGAATCCCGCATTTTCCCCATGCGGGTCACCCCGAACTTCGGGAGTGGATAGAGCACTTTGAGCAATACAAGCCGCTCCTGAACGCGGAGACGATTCTCGTCGGCCACAGTCTCGGGAGCACATTCGCCCTCCGGCTACTCGAACGCTCGCCGCAACCGGTACGAGCAACTTTTCTCGTCGCCCCGGTCTGGAGCATCATGGGAAACAAGTTCGATCCGCTCATAACGAGCTTCACCGCCCCTCCGTACCATTGGGAGAACATACGGAAAAATGCAGGGACCATTCATGTCATCAATGCCGATAACGACCCGTACATCACGCTCGAGAAGGCGCAGGCACTCGCAGCGAACCTCGGCCGAAGCGTGACACTGATCAGGAATGGCGGGCACTTCAATACCGAAGCGGGATTCATGGAATTCCCACAACTCCTACGGATGATTCAGGAAGGTTCCGCGCATTACCCTTCGGGCCGCTAGTGGAGTGCCCCGAACATTCCCGGACAATGCAGAGCGGGCGTTCTCGCCTGCGGCTGGCATGCAGATTTCCCTCACCGGCCGCGCCCGGGAACGGGCGCTCTGCTTGTGCAAGGTTGTCCAGTTATTTATGAGCCACAACACTAGATAGAACACCGCACATTGGGAATGAATTCGCTCGTTCCTCTTCCGTTAACCGGCGGTTAAACCGCCGGCCAACCAGGTTTCCTTGACCGAAAGATGCGGCAGTGCGACCATCCCGCCCTATGTCTTTAGCCAAACACGGCGGCATGAGCGAGATCGTTAAGGGACTTGTGCTCGCGACAGCACTTGCCGGATTGCCGGGGTGTAACTCCGGCAAAACAAAAACGCCGGAGGAACGCAGAATAGCGCAGCTCCAATTGACCGTGGAAACGGCATGGAGAGACAACCAGAAACTGGCGCGCGAAAAAGACCTCCTGACGCGGTTACACAAGCTTCGCTCGGAGAAAACCACCTTGGAATGGTTCGATAACCTCACGCCGGAGGAGGCGCGCTGGCTTTTCCCGCAGGCGCAGAAGGGAGACAAGCCGTTCGACTGGGAGCGGGAGGAACTGGATGTGCAGGTGGGAGTTCTCTTCTATGACCCCTCTCAGACGGACCCGTCCAAATGGAACCTCACGCTGTACCAGCAGTGGTACTTAGAACACGTCGTCGCGAAGGACACGACGCAGGAAACCCTCGCAGAACGGGCGAAGGAGATCGTCAGTCGATTGAGGAAGTGAAACGAAGCTCCAAGCTACAAGCGGACAGCTTCCCGTCCGAACGGATTTCATCCGGGCGGGCAAGCTGCTTGAAGCTTGTAGCTCGTCGCCTGAAGCTCATCCAAGGTATGCTATGAGAGATGAAAATCGCTCTTGTCCACGAGCTCCTTACCATGCGCGGAGGCGCGGAGCGCGTGTTGAGGATCCTCGCAGACATGTTCCCGCTCGCGCCGGTCTACACGCTCCTCTACGACGAGGCGAAGCTCGGGGAATGGTTTCCCAGAGAACGCATCCGCACCAGCCTCGTTCAGAACCTTGCTTACCGCTTACCCGCCCGAACGTCCCCGTTCGGAACGGGCGGGCCGCTTACCGCTTACCGCTTCAATCACCACCTGTACCTCAGGAAATTCCCCCACGCGGTCGAAGCGTGGGACTTCACAGGATTCGATCTCGTCCTCTCCACCTCCTCGGCCTTCGTCCACGGGATCATCACCAACGGGAGTCCGAAGCACGTGAGTTTCATTCACTCTCCCGCACGTTACCTTTGGGACCGGACCCACGACGTCCTCGCCGACGCGGGCCGGGGGCTCCTGGGTCCGCTCAAACGCGCATACCTCGAGCGCGCGTTCCACCGGCTCCGCATCTGGGACGCGGAAGCAGCGGACAGAGCCGACAGGCTCCTCGCGGCATCGAAGGCAGTACAGCGCAGAATCCAGCTCTACTGGCGGCGCGAGAGCGAAGTGGTGTACCCGCCCCTCGACGATTATTGGCTTCAGCAACCAGCTTCAAGCTTCAAGCTTCCCGTCCGAACGGACATTCGTCCGGGCGGGCAAGCTTCAAGCTCATCGTACTACCTCGTCGTTTCAACATTGGCCCGCTATAAGAGAATCGACCTCGCCATCCTCGCCGCGAACGCGCGCAAGGTCCCGCTCAAGATCGTCGGGGAAGGGACGGAATACAAGAGACTACGATCCCTCGCAGGATCCACCGTTCAGTTCCTCGGGTACGTCCCGCATGAGGAACTGAAAACGCTCTATGCCGATGCGCGTGCGACCATCTTCCCCGGCGATGAGGACTTCGGCCTGGTCCCGCTCGAGTCCCTCGCCTGCGGGACACCCGTGATCGCTTTCCGCGCGGGCGGTGCACTAGAGACACTCACGGAGGGAGACACAGCGGAATTCTTCGATGAACCGACACCGCAGTCGCTGCAAGCGGCCATGGAAAAACTGGAGCAAAAAACGTACGCGCCTGAGGCCTGCCGCACGCAGGCAAAGAAATTCTCCCGCGCGCAATTCGAAGCGGGAATCAGGAAGGCAATTGAGAAAACTATGACCTCATCCTAGTCCCGCTTCTTTGACCTCACCCCTAACCCCTCTCCACTGATGTGGAGAGGGGAATTGTTTGTGTTTTTTATTCCGCCTTTTTCAGAGACAAACAACATAAACAAACATATAAACCTCCCCTCTCCAGCTTCCGCTGGAGAGGGGTCGGGGGTGAGGACGAACGCGAGGAAAAACGCAGCAGGGAGCGCGGTTAAGCCAGCGCTACCAGCGTTCCCCCGATCACAATGAAGAGCGTTCCCAGGAAGAGCTGAACCGTCTTCACTTCTTTCCACTCGGCAAACAGCCAGAGCGTGACCAGGACAACGATCAGCGTGTTCATGTTAAAAATCGGCACCAACCTGGAGTACGGAGTTTGGAATCGTTGGATGGCAAAGGTGACGAAACCAACGCCAAGTCCCCAGAGGAATCCCATCAGGAACGAGTAGAGACTCCCCTTGAGCCCGAAAGAAACCGTTCTTTCCTGCAAGAGAAACGGCAGGCTCGCGACAGCGGCACCGATACCCGTGAAGAAGAGGAAAGAAGCAACACCGATATTCGCCTGGGCAGCAAGCTTGTTGAGCACGCCGCTCACGCCGAAACAGAAGAGCGGCACCAGTCCACCGACGATGATGCCAAGGAATGAAGTACTCATGAAAACGATCATACGGCTTCGCGATATACATGATACGATTGTTCATCTGGACTTTTCTTCATAGCGGCGTAGCGATACCTGTCCGGCGAAGTCCACCGGGGGGGACGAAGTCGGATCGCTTCGCCGCTACTTCAAATAACCTTCGAAAAACATTCGTAGCATTTTCATCGCGAAGCCGTATCAGAAGAGCGGGCGATTGCTTTCCGGAAGAGACATGCCGAGGAGCTCGTACGCAAGCTTCGTGGCCACGCGTCCCTTGGGCGTGCGCTGGAGGTACCCGCACTGGAGGAGGTATGGCTCGTACACGTCCTCGATGGTCTCCTGCTCATCCGAGAGCACCGCAGCCAGAGCACCGAGTCCCACGGGGCCGCCGCTGAACTTCTCGATGATGGAGAGGAGGAGCAGCCGGTCCGTATTGTCGAGCCCGCGCTCATCAATACCGAGGGATGTGAGCGTGGCGCGCACCCGCTTAGCGGAAACCACCTTCTCGCCGTTCACCTGCGCGAAATCGCGAACGGCCCGGACCAGCCGGTTGGCGATCCGCGGCGTAGCGCGGCTGGCACGCGCGACGAACGCCCCCGCCTCCGGCTCGATGGATACTTCGAGAATCCGCGCGGTCCTCTGCACGATCTTCTCAAGCTCCTGCGGCGTATAGAACTGCAGCTTGAAATTGTGGATGAACCGGTCCCGGAGCGGCATGCTCACCGCACCGACCTTCGTGGTGGCGCCGACGAGTGTGAAGGGTTGGAGATCGATACGCATGGACCTGGCCGATGGACCTTTGCCGATCATCAGGTCCAGCTTGTAGTCCTCCATCGCGCTGTAGAGAACCTCCTCGATGGCCGGACGCATGCGGTGGATCTCGTCGATGAAGAGGATGTCCCCGGCCTGCAGATTCGTGAGGAGCGACGCCAGATCCCCCGGTTTTTCGATGGCCGGTCCCGACGTCACGCGGATCTGGGCGTTCATCTCCCGGGCCAGGATATACGCGAGCGTCGTCTTCCCGAGACCCGGCGGCCCGTGGAGCACGGTATGTCCGAGGGGCTCCATGCGCTTCTTCGCCGCCTCAAGATACACGAGGAGGTGCGACTTGATGGCGGTCTGTCCCACATACTCATCGAGAGTCTGGGGGCGGAGTGTCGCGTCCACGAGGTCGCTCTCCCCCGTGATCGGTAATACCTCCACGATCCCTTCCCTGCCCTGCGTCCGCTTGAGAACCATGCCCCAATCCTACAGTATATTGCCCTCCTCCACGTCAAGGTTCATGCGCTGGACGGTGAGGCGGATGTTCCTCTGGAAACAGCGGCTCTGGTCATGCCGGTCAGAGTACATCTTCTGGCATATGTCCCAGACCTGGCGTGAGCGCTGGTCGATCTCCAGTCGCAATTCCGCGTCAGGCGAGAGCTCCTTTACCTCCTTGCCCGGCTGTAACGACGCGGGGAAGAGCTTGTCTACACCGGCGAAGTACTGGTACCGACCGAGGATGGAGGCGAGGGTTCCGTTGTCCATTGTATCCTTCAAATTGTAGTACGGGCCGAATTCCTGCTTGCAAGCGGGGAGAGCGTGATCGTTCGGCCGATAACAGCCGTCGCTCATGTACTGCACGAGATCGAATGCGCTGGAATTGATTGTCAGGTTGTCGTAGATGCCACTCGGCGCACCGAGACGCTGGAATCGGCTGACGATGTAGTCGGCGTAGTACTGGTTGCCAGGTCCCGTGATATCGGAGGGACTCGTTGCAGCGAGGAGCGGCAAGCCGACAAGTGCAGCCGTAAGGAAGGTAGTGATAGCTGCGAACTCAACGGCACGCAGCTGGCGGGGCACGCTGGTCATAGATATTGGGGGAAGGAAAATTATGGGAAAAAAGGATGCTATTGTATAATAAGAAAAATGGAAGTCAATAGCATTAGTTAATGCGACCAAACACATAGGAAAAAACTGCCCTTCGGCCAGCCAAGCAATCATTCTCCCCCTCCCTTGTGGAGAGGGCGACATTTGCCTCCCGTGGTTTTGATGTTGATTCGCAATCTCATGCGTCTTCGCGATATACATGATACGATTGTTCATCGGAGCTTTTCTTCATAGCGGCGTAGCGATACCTGTCCGGCGAAGTCCACCGGGGGGGACGAAGTCGGATCGCTTCGCCGCCATTGGAATAACCTTAAAAAAAACATTCGTAGCGTTTTCATCGCGAAGCCGTATCACAACAAAACAGCAGACTTGCACATAGGAAGGAATTACTTAAAACGCTATAATGTAAAGTCAACATACTCATGCCATTCATGGATCAATACTCCCGGAAACACACGTGGGCGTTTCGGGCCGGTGCTTTCCTCCTCCTCTGCTCGCTCTCGGCCGGTGTTGCGATGGCCGACGGAATCCGGAACAGGGACAAGGCCAGGTCGCCGCAAGTGATGACGAGTGTGTACTCCGTCGTCGCACAGGAAATCCGCGGGTATGCGGCGACGTTCTCCTCACTGCTGCGCGCGAAGTATAACGGCGTCATCATCCGCAGGAACGTGCGCCTCAAAGTGCGTACCGAGCAATCGCACGCCCGGAAGGCGACACCGCAGAAACCGGCGGAGGCGGGCCTCAGTATCGAGCGCGAGCGCCTCGTGCAGCGGGGAAAGAGGCTCATGCCGCGCGCGTGCGCACTGCTCCACACCCACGATCGCGCCGTGTGCCTGCGGGATGCGCAGCTGAAGAAGATGAACCGGTACGTCGCGACGATCCTGCACGTGGGAAGCAAGTAGCGAAAACGAACCAGCTGTTAGCTTTCAGCTTTTAGCTTTTAGGTGTTAGGGGATATCCGCAGGAAAGGCTTGTTTCCATTTCCTAAAAGCTAACAGCTAAAAGCTTCTCTGCTACACTTCCCCCATGCGCCTCAGGACAGCAGGCATCGGAGTGATCGCCGTACTTGCCGCCGCACTCCTCGCAGTAACGGACTACTGGTTCAAGGAACGCGCGCAACAGACGGTCATAGAGCCGCTGACGACGATCGGGGCACAGAACCCACCTTCTCCGGCAGGTTCTGGCGCGATCTCCCCCGGTCCCAGAGTCGTGAAGAAGGGCGCCTCGCTCAAGAAGTACACCGGTCCGGTGATCGAGAATGTGCTCGCCACCCTCCAGCTCATCAGGGCGGAGACGAAGGAGGCGAGCCTCCTAAGGCTCATCGCACCCGAAGGGATATCCGTCCGGACGAACGTCCTCCTCCTGAATAACGACCGCGCCGCGCTCTTCTCCTGGACGGAGAGCGACGACGTGAAGACGCTCTTCTCCGCGCTCAAGCAGGCGCTGCAGGAGCAATTCTCGCCGAAGGTGCAGGAGCTGATCGATGAGACGCGCACGCAGGAGAACGGCCCGCCGGTAGAGATCCTCTCCTTCTTCGACCCGGCGATCAGCGCGGAGAAGGTGGTGTTCCTCCGCGTCCGAACACGCCTGTATGAGCTGCACTTCACGAAGGAGAAGGAAGAGATGATGAACCGGCTGATCGGGGAGCTGAGCAAATAAACGAGATTGACGCCCGCACCTCTTTTCCTTAAGCTGCGTCAGCTATGGCGAAGAAAGTCGTCAAGGTCATCAAAGTGCAAGCCAAGGGCGGGCAGGCAAATCCTGCTCCCCCGCTCGGTCCTGTGCTCGGGCAGGCAGGCATCAACATCCAGGATTTCTGCGGCAAGTTCAACGCGAAGACGAAAGACAAGATGGGGCAGGTCATCCCTGCGGAGATCACCATCTACGAGGACCGCTCCTTCACTTTCATCCTCAAGCAGCCGCCCGCCTCATTCCTGATCCTCCAGAAACTGGGAAAAGAGAAAGGGAGCGGCACGCCCAACAAGGAAAAGATCGGCGCCCTCAAGTGGAAGGACATCGAGGAGATCGCGAAGATCAAGATGCCGGACCTCAACACGACGGACCTCGAAGCCGCCAAGCGCACGATCGCCGGAACGGCGAAAAATATGGGAGTGACGGTGGAGGGTTAGGGTTGGGGTTAAGGGTTGGGGATAGGGTTGGGGATAGGGTTGGGGATGGGGTTGGGGATGGGGGAAGACACACACGTTTTTTGTATGCAAACAATGTAACAATGTAGCAATGAAGCAATGAAACAATGTAATTTCCCGCGCTACACTCATGCGCGTCTTTCCCTCCTCCCCGTATGACCTCCGTCCTCTCCGTCGGTCTCTTCGAGTCTTCCTTCCTCCTCTACGCTTCCTTCTTCGTTGCCGTTCTCTTCATCCTCCTCTTCATCCCGAGCCTTTTGGTCACGGGGGCGAAGCCGGAGGGCATCGGAAAGGCGATCACATGCTACCTCCTGAAAACGTTCGGCCTCATTCTCGTGGCATTGAGCGTCGTGCAGATCGTCTACGGGATGCTGACACTCAACATCCCGGATGTCCCCGCCCTCTCCGCCATCGTCCTCGTCCTCGTGGTCGGTATCGGGATCATGGTCCACATGAGCCGCGTGCTTCGCGAGTGCGTGGACGACGCATCGGAGGCTGTGTCGCGTCTGGTGTTCTGCCATACCATCGAGGTGATCGGCATTCTCGTCGCCATCATCTCGGCCCTGTCGGTCGTGCTGTCGTTCATCGTCCGGCAGCGGCTCGTCGGCTGGGAAATGCCCGCGACCCTGATTCTCCTCGGCCTCTTCATGGCCTTCACCTCCTCGGTCGCCGTGAACGCACAGAATGCGCGCGTGGCGAAGAAGGGGAAGAGGAAGTAGGGATCGCCTCATCCCCGCCTCATCCCCTAGCCCCTTCTCCCGCTAAAGCGGAGAGAAGGGGAATGTTTTTGTTTTGTTTCATTCTCTAAGCAGAGCTCCCCTCTCCCAAGCGAAGCGAGGGAGAGGGGCCGGGGGTGAGGCGGGGATGGAGGCGGGTTACGTGAACGGCAGTCGCGACAGCCGTAACGGGGGTGAGGCGGTCAAAGCGCCACCGCCGTCATCGTAATCGTCGCCCGGTATGTGCCCGTCGCCTGGTTTGTGCTCGCGCCGATCTCCGTGCGGTATTGCAAAATCTCCGTGGAACCGGTGAGCGCCGTGCGGGAGCTTCTGGTGACGACCGTAGCATTCGTAAGTGCTGGAACATCGAGCCACTTGGGACTGCTTGCGTCCGTCCCCCACTTCGCCAAAGTATCGGTGCTATTAGACCGCAGCCGCCCTCCCCACTCGCTGTCCGCAGCAGCGACAGACCACGTTTCGGGCGTGCCCGAAACCGCGGGAGTATAGGGCGCGATGGTTTTGGTATGCGAAACGAGATAGCCCGTATTCGTTCCGCCGCTCCCCGTGAGTACCGCCCACGACAAGCTGTATCCCGCATCCGCGTCCGTCGTGACGATGCACGTCCCCGAGCCGGTAGATTGCGAACCTGGCGCGATAGAGGGGAGCGTGACGGTAGCAGAACAGCTCAAACTGATGTACGGCCCGGCCTGCGCCGCCTGTCGGTAGCCGGCGTTGAGAGAGTAATTCGCGGTTTTGCTAAGGCCGATATTCGCTTCGCCAATGGTGTCATCCAGCATGTAATTATTGGACTTCGCCTTCTCCCCTCCTCCGGCCGCCACCACGTCGGTGCGGATGTTGTAGCCGGTTGTCTGCGCCTCTGCCGGCGGCGTCTGCCCCGCCGCCTGCCCTTCCCACGTGAGCGCATTGTCCGTGCAAGCTCCACCACCCATGTTGCAGTACTCGAACTTTATCCACGCCGCGGAGCGCGCGGCGGAGGAAACGCGAACTTCGTCGAGGACTCCTTTGAAAGGTATCACAGGAGTAGTACTGCGGTCTCCTATTAAATTTCGTGCATCCCCAGTGCCGAACGAACCTGCTGTAACTAATGTTCGTACTGCCCCATTTTTGTATATTGAAAAATTACCTATTGTAGTTGCTCCCTGACCATTATAAGTAAAAACAGCATAAACCCAGTTTCCAGCCAAATCAGTTGAATTTTCGTGCCATTTGCCCCACGTAGAAGGAGAACCAAAGAGAATTCCTTGATAATCGCCACCAGCCGCAGTGGCAAAATAAAAACTTACAGCATCGCCATTACTTCGTAAATGAAGTAATACTGGATACGTTTGAGTTGTAGGCCAATATGCCCAAAACGAAACAGTATAAGGGTTTCCTGTATTTAATGGTGTCCAAGTATTTCCCAAGTCCACATGATCGTTCTGCCCATCAAAATCTTGCCCTTTATCAATCTTTCCCGTTGCCTCAATCGGCTCGTTCGCATTCTTTTTGGTGCCGTTATTCGTGCCCTTACTATCTGTGATGGTCGATGTTGTTGTGTCTTTCATATGCTGAACCATCGCATAGTTTGAATCCCACACACTGCTTGCAGCCTGCCCATCCGAAGCCGAACTGTTGCCGTAATAAATGAAAATATACGTCGGTGCGGAGGTTGAAATTGACGGAACCTTCACCCAGAAGTTTCCCGAGCCGGAGCCGGTACCGTAGGAATACGTCTCGCGCTCGTAGGGGATGAGCGTGCCGCCGCTGTCTGTGAAACGTATGTCGTACCCGTCGGCGCGCGCTTTCGGCCCGATGGCCGTATCGTTACTGATCTTCACATAGAGCGGGAAGTTCGTGAGGTTCGCGTCCACATTCGTATTCGAAATCGTGATTTTCTTCCGGTACAGCCAGTCGCCGCTGTTCCACCCGAAGTTCCAGTTTGTATTGTTTCCGGAGCTTATCGAGTTCGTGTTCGATGCATCAATCACCGTCGCATTCGCATTATTGGAATCCTGTACGTCGAGGTAACTGATCACTCTCCCCGCCTGCGGGTTGATATTCCACTGAACACCCGGAAGCGTAGACCTGAGTGAAAGATAATTCCCCGCACTGCCTTTCAGTGTCAGTGTTCCGGCGACGGTCTGCGTAGTCGTAGCGGCGAAGGTGAGCGTAGAGGCGTAGGTCACGGTCTTGGTCAGATTGTTGAACGTCGTGGAACCGGATAGCGTCTGGTTGCCTCCTGTAAGCTGCACCGTGCCACTGTTATGGGTGAAGGTGCCGCCGAGGTGGCTGAAGCTGGCCTGCACGGACATCGTCCCTGTCGTGGAGGTAAAGACTCCGCCGGTAAGAATAAAAGAACCGCCGACGATTATCGCGCTGTTGCCGCCGGTGAAGGTGCCGGCTGCCTGCGTCCAGCCGCTGATTCCGAGCGTGATCGTTCTGCTTGCCGACTGGCTGATCGTTCCCGTGTAACCGCTGCCGATATTCACACCTCCGATATTGGCGTTGACGTCGACCGACACGTTCCCCACCCGCGTTCCGTCGAAGGTCGCGATGTCCGTCGAATCCGGCGTGCAGCTACATGCGGCACCACCGGAGGAGAGAGACCACTTCGTTATGTCGCTCCAGCTGTCCGATCCCACTGTGTTCGTCCCGATCCAGTAGACATTGCTGTTTGCGTCGTTGGCGATCTGCCAGCTGCGCTGCTCGAGCAGCGCGCGGCTATTGGCTTGTAGCTGTTGGCTATTGGCTAATTGCCAATTGCTCATTGCTTCAAGCCGGAGAGGGCCGACTAAGAAGAACTGCGGCGACTCGTCCGGCGCATCGTAGTCATAGCGGAAGACGGCGGTTTCTCCGGCTTTCCAGGAGCCTTTCCACGTGATTGTTTGTTCTCCTGTACCGTCCTCACCCCGCCTCGCTACGCTCGGCACCCCTCTCCAGCTCGAAGCTGGAGAGGGGGCGGGGGTGAGGACCGTAAAACTTCCGGGCACTGTATCAGTGATCTCTCCGCTGAAGTCTTCGTTGAACTGAACCGTGATTTCCATCGGCGACGGAGCGAACGGCCAGAGTCTCGTTGCAGCTTTTCGGCTGATGATGACAGACCACGAGGAGCTTTGAGCTTTGAGCTGTGAGCTTTGAGAAATGTTGCTTACCGCTATCGTCGAGCTTTGAGAATCTTCACTCACAGCTCTCCGCTCATCGCTCACAGCTATCCGTTGCGTCATTTCCCTCGTCCCATTTTTCGTTTCAGCGGTCAGCTTAAGCGTGTACGTCCCCGATTCCGTCACGGAGAAGAACGCTTCGTAGTCCGGCGAAATCAGTCCGGCCTCCTTCCGCCCGCAGGTCCCCGTCACCCGCACAGATTGATCGGTGGTACTAAGTTGCGTCACCGTTCCATCTGGATCGGTCACGGAAAGCCCGACTTTGGCATCGCACACGATTTGCCCGGCATCATCCAGGACCCCGATGGCCACCTGCGCCTTGTCTCCGGTTTCGTACCTATCCTGGTTCGTGTTCATCGCCAATACGCCCCACGCGAAATTTTGGGTTAGGGTTTGGGTTTGGGTTGTCAGGGGATTGGTGACAGTCACTTTCAGGGTGTAGAGGCCGGGGATGAATGCGCGCTCGGGCTCGACGACCACAGCGCCGGAGGAGAAGCGGATCTTCGGGTTCAAGAGCTTCCCGCGCTGATCCCTAAGTGTAGCCGATAGGATGAGCGTCCCCTGTCCCCTGCTTCCCGAACTGCTTGCACTGCTGCCTGCGAGTGATGAACCTGATGAATTGTCGATGACGACGGGGGAGTCGGCCTTCAGTCCCTTGAGAAAGTCTGCTCCGAGATTGAGACCCGTCACAGCCTGCCCGCCGCTCACGACCGAAACAGTCGTGCCGCCGATGGTTCCCCCTACTGCGCTCCCTCCCGTGAGAGCGGGCTCGCCTAAGAGGCGCTTACCGATGAACGGGAGCCGGGAGAGGGTACGTCCAAAGGCATCCTCCGTGACCGTCTTCACCTCCGAAAAAGAGACTTCCTTCTGCCACCCCTTGACATACGAGCACGCGCGAAGAGAGAGGAGAAGGAGGATAAGGAGGATAAGGAATGTGAGAAGCGGCCACCGCTTGCGCTTTTTGCGCTCCTTCGGAGGCTTCTGATCCGGTGATTCCTTCGGCTGTTCCATGCTTGGGGATGAGGATAGCAAAGGAAACAGAAAAGACTTATTGCTAAATGGTTAAATTGCTAAATTGTTGGGTGGGGTGGCATGGCCGTCTCGGCCATGGGTGGGCGGGCCGAACGATACGTTCGGGCGTCCCCGGCCTTTCTCCTCCGCCTCAACCCCTAACCCCTTCTCCCACTAAAGCGGGGAGAAGGGGAATGTTTTTGTTTTGTTTTACAAACTGTGTACATCCACCCTTTTTACTTCTTTAGCAGAGCTCCCCTCTCCCCAGCATCAGCGCCGGGAGAGGGGCCGGGGGGTGAGGCGGGCAAGTGAACAGCAACCGCTGGCTGCAACATATAAAATCTTTCTCTTTACCAAAGGAGAGGGGCCGGGGGGTGAGGCGGAGGCAAAAAATCTTGCCAAAACCCCAATACTCCCTCAAACTCTCCCCGCTCGTGGAACCCTGCGGCGGCGGGGGACCCATTTACTACCACGTTCCCCAAATCCACCATGACCCCGCAGTCAACCGATGTACAAAAAGGAGGAAAAAAATATCGTGCAAAGAAAGCACTGATCACGAAACCTCTCTACCCGCTCAGCGAAGCCGTCACCCTGCTGACGCAAGTGAGCACCGTGACCTTCGACCCGACGGTCGAGGCGCATTTTCGCATCGGCGCGGACATGAGCCAGGCGGACCAGCTGGTCCGCGGCACCGTCAGCCTTCCCCATGGAACGGGCAAGAAAGTGCGTATCGCCGCATTCGTCACGGAGGACCACGAGGCGGAAGTGAAGAAGGCGGGCGCCACCCTCGTCGGCGGAGTGGAGCTCATCAAGCGTATCGAGGGCGGGATGATGGACTTCGATATCACCGTCGCGATGCCACAACTGATGAAGGATCTCGGAAAACTCGCGAAGATTCTCGGTCCCAAGGGCCTGATGCCAAGCCCGAAGTCCGGCACGGTCTCTGCCTCGCCCGGCAAGGTGATCGAGGAGCTCATGAAAGGCCGGATCGAATTCAAGATGGACAAGCAGGGCATCCTCCACTGCGTGTTCGGCAAGCTCTCCTTCGGCGAGACGAAGCTCAGGGAGAATCTCGAGGTCCTCGTCCACGCAATCAAAGACGCGCAACCGGCAGCCATCAAGGGAATGTATGTCCTGAGCCTCTCTGTCAATCCGACGATGGGACCGGGGATCAGGGTTCAGCTTTAGATTCTATCTTTGCCACCTCCGCCTCATCCCCTAACCCCTTCTCCCGCTATCGCGGGAAGAAGGAGGATGTTTTTGTTTGTTGTTCTTTTTCAAACAAAAAAACACAAACAATTCCCCTCTCCACCTCAGTGGAGAGGGGTTAGGGGTGAGGCGGGCAAGTGAACAACAACCGCTGGTTGCAACATATAAAATCTTTCTCTCTGCCAGTGGAGAGGGGCCGGGGTGAGGTCAAACAAAGGTTAATTAAAAAAAACTTTCCAAGATTTTCTTAACCTCCTCCAGCCTCTCCGCCCCCATCAGCCTCACCCTCAGTTCCTTCGCGCCGTCGAATCCCCGGATGTAATGCGCGAGGTGCTTGCGCATTTCGAGAATCCCCCGCCGCTCGCCCTTGAGCCGCACCGCCAGCTCGCAGTGCTCGAGAATCACAGGAATCTTCTCCGCAAATGAGACAGCGCGGCCCTTCGGGCCGCGCTCGTTACGAGTTGCGCGTTGCGGGTTGCGCGTTTTGCCAGGAAACGAGGAACGCGTAACCCGTCCGACCGGGTCATCCGGGCGGGCACGTAACGCGTAACAAACGTCACGCATCAACCACGGATTCCCAATCGCGGCGCGACCGACCATGACGCCATCGAGATTCTTGAGCTTCCTCACCGCATCACCCGCCGACGTGATATCCCCGTTCCCGATCACCGGAACTTTGACCTCGCGTTTAAGCGCATAGATCGGCTTCCAGTCGGCTTTCCCCGAGAACTTGTCGCGATACGTCCTTCCGTGGATGGCCAGAGCGGATGCGCCGGCTCCGACGAGCCGCTTGCAAAAGGGAATGAGCGTCTCCGCCGAATCCCAACCCAACCGCGTCTTGACGCTGACCGGAATGGAAACCGCCCGGACTGCGGAAGCAACGAGTTCGGCGGCCAGCTCCGGCTTTTGGATGAGCGCCGCGCCGTAGCAGGACGAGATGATCTTCCCCGCCGGGCATCCCATGTTGATGTCAATGCCGTCCGCACCGAGCTGCTCGATGATTCTGCATGCTTCCAGGAATTTCTTCGGATCCGCCCCGAACACCTGCACGATGAGCGGACGCTCGACCTCCGGATCGAACGCGAGCATCGCCATCGTCTTCCTCGAACCGAAGGACAGCGCATTGGTGCTGACGAATTCGCTGTAGAGCAGAACGTCCGGCGCGATGCCCTTGAGCATGCGACGGAACGGCGCATCCGTGACCCCCGCCATGGGAGCGAGGGCGATGATGGGCCGGGGGGCGGAGAGCCAGGAGAAAGACAGAAGAGACGCTATGGTAGCACCGATCTTCTTAAGGGGACCGAAGGGACCAAAGGGGCCGAGGTTACCGAGGTACTCCAATTTTCACTTCGGTCACGTCGGTGCCTTCGGTCCCTTCGGTCACCTCAGTGAGGACCTATTGCCAACGCCCCCAATCAATGCTGAAGGGGATTTACGACTGCCAAGCCGAGGGCGCATAATCCAGCCGATGCTCGCCTCTCTCCGTGCACTGCTCGTTCCGATGTCGTACGCAGCGGCAACGGTCTCTCAGCCCCCTGCGAGTATGCCTCAACCAGCTACCTGCGCGAGCATTTTCACGACCGGAGGATTCGGTGCCGCTTCCGGCATAGGCTTCACGTGCATCAAGGACTACATCATCGCTCTTCCCTTCATCGTGATCGGCGCAGCCGGGACGCTTTCGATCATCATGCTCATGATCAACGGCTTCCGGTACATGATCGGCCCCGCCATCCCCGGCGGGAGCTCCGATGCGGCGAAGAAAGGCATCGCCGCGGCGATCACCGGACTCGCGGTCTCTCTCCTCGCCTACATCATCCTCGACACGCTCGTCTGGAGCGTCACTCAATAATCCCCGCTCTATGCCCAAGAAACCCTCCTCCGATTCCTTCAAGTCCATCCAGATTCTGAGCGCGAAAGCACAGTCCCTCTGGGCACTGGCGAAAGCGCGGATGCAGGCGGTGCAGAGAGACGCAAAGGCTTCCAGGATCTCCGACCCACCCTCCGGCGATAGGGCACGAAGCGTGATCTTTCTCTCTGTCACGGCCTGGACTGCGGCGAAGGTGACTCTCTCGCTCGTCGGCGTGCTCCTCACGATGTGGACCCTCTTCCTCATCCGGGACAAGCTCCTGATCCTCCTGCTCGCATTCTTCATCGCAATCGTGATGGACTCACACGTCCGCAGGCTGGAGCGCTGGGGTGTCCCGCGGAGCATCGCGGTGATCATCATCTACTTGATCTTCCTCTCCATCGCGATCTTTCTTCTCGCCTCGCTCATCCCGATTGTCGCCACACAGATCCAGGATCTCGCGCGCTTCATCAACCGGAGCGCCGATGCCTTCCTCCTGGATCCGCAGGTCCATCTCTCGTTCCTCTCGAACTCGATGAACGAGCGGCTCACCGCCCTCATGCAGGAGGCGCTCCAGAGCATGGGCATCAAGGACCGTGCATCGGCGCTGTTCCAGTTCGGCCAGAACCTCTCCGCCGTCGCGCAGTCCTCCATCACCTTCGCCGTGCAGATCGCGGGGTCGGTGGTGAACTTCACCGTGAACTTCATCCTCATCCTCTTCCTCGCCTTCTTCATCCAGCTGGAGCGGGAGAAGATCGCGGATTCCGTCCGCGCGCTCCTGCCGCGCAATTACCGCGGCTACTACGACGCGAAAGCGGAAGCCATCTACCAGAAGATGTACCAGTGGTTCCAGGGCCAGATGATCCTCTGCCTCTCTATCGGGCTTCTCACATTCATCGCCCTCGAGATCCTCGGGATGCCCTACTCGGTGACCCTCGCGATCTTCGCCGGCTTCGCCGAGTTCATTCCATATGCCGGCCCGATCATCGGAGCGGTCCCCGCGATCTTTATCGGTCTGACGCAGTTCGGACTCCTCTGGTCCCTCGTGATCGCGGCGGTGTACTACGTCATCCAGCTCTGCGAGAACAATCTCCTGGTCCCGCTCGTGATGAAGCACGCCGTCGGGCTCTCCCCCATCTCCATCATGTTCGGCATGCTCGTGGGGGTGAGCTTCCCCGGTACGCTCCACCCCGTGCTCGGCATCATCCTCGCCGTCCCCGCGACCGCCATCATCACGATCTTCATCCAGGATTTCTATTTGATGAGGAAGAGAAAGTGAGTGAGAGAAGAGGAAGAAAGAACCGGGTCATTCCGCCTCACCCCCGGCCCCTCTCCCAGCGCTGCGCTTGGGCGAGGGGGGCTTACATTGAGGGAGAACGACAAGGTTACTGCATGTAGTTTGTAAAATTGTAAAACATTCCCCTTCTCCCCGCCGAAGCGGGAGAAGGGGCTAGGGGATGAGGCGGCGGATCCGGATTAAAATTCATCCCGACATTTCCGGAATGATCCAGCAAGAACCACGATGTCAATCGCATATTACTTCTTGTGACTACGATCGAGTCAAAGAAATAATCAACCGCGTTTTGTACCTTCCATGAGCCATTTCATGATAGAATTAATGATCACCTGACAAAGCTGGCACTCAGAAATATCGAGTGCTAATCTCTCCTTATCCCCTCCGTATGCACCCTTTTGACCCCGCTTCGCCCTCCGGGCTACGCGGGGCAAGTCGCTTCCTCCCCTCGACTTATGCACCCATTTGACCGGTTCACGCCAAATGCCAAGCTCGCACTCCAGCTCGCAGAGCAGGAGGCAAAAGCCATGAAGTCGCAGTACATCGGAACGGAACACCTGCTCCTGGGTCTCCTCGGGATTCCCAAGTCCCTCGGATTCTCCATTCTGACGGGCGCCGGAGTCACGCACGAGAACGTGCGCATCCTCCTGAAAGCAAACAGAGGAATCGAGACGGAGAGCCAGAACGTGAAGCACGGCCTCTCCCTCTCGCTCAATACGGCGATCGAGCAGAGCGTGCTCATCGCCCACAAGTTCCGCCACGCGAACATCGGAACGGAACATCTGCTCTATTCCGTCATCGGCACGGGCAAGAACGCCGCCACGAGCATCCTCGAGAGCATGCAGATCAACCCGGAGGACCTCAAGGTGCACATCGAGGAGATGTTCGGACAGATCAACCAGTTCCGCTCCCAGCACAAGAGCCTCGAGTCCTCCCTCGAGTCCTTCTTCCACGGCCTCCAGGGCGCGCTCGCGGGCATGCAGGGCCAGATGGGGGAACCGGAAAACTTGAAGCGGAAGCGCGCGGAAGGCAAGAGCAAGACCCCCGTGCTCGACTACTTCACGGAGAACATCACGAAGAAAGCGCAGGAAGGGAAGCTGGATCCGATCATCGGCCGTGACAAGGAGATCGAGCGGGTCATCCACATCCTCAACCGGAAGACGAAGAACAACCCCGTGCTCATCGGGGAATCCGGCGTGGGAAAGACCGCCATCGCGGAAGGACTCGCGCAGAGGATCGCCATCGACAAAGTCCCCTCCACCCTCCAGGGCAAGCGCGTCCTGCAGCTCAACATGGGATCGATCATCGCCGGCACCAAGTACCGCGGCGAGTTCGAGCAGCGCTTCGACGACATCATCAAGGAGGCCACAGAGAGCAAGGGAGAAATCATTCTCTTCATCGACGAACTCCACACCGTCGTCGGCTCCGGTTCTGCGGAAGGTTCCCTCGACGCCGCCAACATCCTGAAGCCCGCCCTGAGCCGCGGAGGGCTGCAGGTCATCGGCGCGACCACGACGGACGAATACCGCAAGACGATCGAGAAAGACCGGGCTCTGGAGCGCCGATTCCAGTCCATCCTCGTGGAGGAACCGAGTACGGAAGATTCGATCGCCATTCTCCGCGGGCTCAGGAAGACGTACGAGACCTTCCACCGCCTCCGGATCAGCGATGATGCGATCGAGAGCGCGGTGAAGCTGAGCAAGCGCTACATCACCGAGCGGTTCCTGCCGGACAAGGCCATTGACGTCCTCGACGAAGCCGCGGCGGGCAAGAGCATCCAGCACCGCGACGAACATCCCCCGCGTCTGAAGGAAATCGAGCAGGCACTGAAGAATATCGAGGGGAAGAAGCAGCTCGCCGTCCGGGAGCAGAAGTACCAGCACGCTCTGCGGCTCCGGAAGGAGGAGGAGGAGCTCCAGGAGGAGAAGCAGACGCTCCTCTCCCAGACCGACGGTGACCTCCGGTCTCCCGTAGAGATCACCGAGGAAGATATCCAGTCCGTGATCGCGCGCATGACGGGTATTCCCGTCTCCCGCCTCATGAAATCGGAGAGCAAACGCCTGAATGCGCTCGAGACGATCCTCCGGAAACACATCGTCGGCCAGGACGAGGCACTGCAGAAAGTCGCCCGCGCCATCCGCCGGAGCCGCGTGGGGATCGCGGACACCCGCCGGCCGATCGGCTCGTTCCTCTTCATGGGACCCACGGGAGTCGGGAAGACCGAGCTTGTGAAAGCGCTGGCGAGGGAGATCTTCCAGCGCGAGGACGCGCTCATCAAGATCGACATGTCCGAATTCATGGAGCGTCACAACGTGTCGCGCCTCACGGGAACGACCGCGGGGTACATCGGGTACGAGGAGGGCGGCCAGCTCACGGAAGCCGTGCGCCGGAAGCCGTACTCGGTCGTCCTCTTCGATGAGATCGAGAAGGCACACCCCGAGTTCTTCAACATCCTCCTGCAGATCATGGAGGACGGGGAGCTCACGGACGGACAGGGGAAGACCGTGGATTTCCGCAACGCGATCATCGTGATGACGAGCAACATCGGTGCCGAGAAGCTCACGAAGGAAGCAGGGAAGATCGGCTTCAAGCTCGGGGACGACGCCCGTCACGAAGAGCAGATCTACGAAGAGAAGCGCCAGGAAGTGCTCCGCGAACTCAAAGACACGTTCCGGCCGGAATTCCTGAACCGCGTGGACCAGATCATCATCTTCAACGCGCTCTCGCAGGAATCCATCCGCAAGATCGTCCAGATCCATATCGGCCAGCTTGCGGAGCGGCTCAGGGAGCAGGGTTTCGGCCTCAGGGTGGACACGAAGGCCATCAGTATTCTCGCGACCCTCGGCTTTGACCCGGAGTACGGCGCCAGGCCTGTCCGCCGCACCATCCAGGAGCGGCTCGAGGACCAGATCGCCGAGAACATCCTCAAGGGCATGTTCAAGAAGGACGATATGATCTGCGTCGTCGGGAAAGACAAGGACGAGCTGCTGCTGCTGCACGACGACCCGGCGAAGAAGCCGCAGGAGAAGCGGATGCTGATAGCCGATAAATAAACTTCAAGCTACAAGCGGACAGCTTCCCGTCCGAACGGATTTCATCCGGGCGGGCAAGCTGCTTGAAGCTTACAGCTCGCCGCTTGAAGCTTTCAATACTGGCTTTCCCCAGCGATTTCTGCTATAATTGTGTGATTCCCTCACACCACTATCCATGGCCATTGAAGCCGTGAAAATCCCGCAGAACATCTACGTGGAGGACCGCATCATCGGCCCGGTAACGCTCAGGCAACTCATCATCACGGGCCTCGGCATGGGAATCAGCTACGTCCTCTATGCCACAGTGACGAAATCGGGAGTGACGAACATTCCGGTCCTCGTGATGTGCTGGATACCGGGATTCATCGCCGCATGCTTCTCGTTCCTGAAGATCAACGACCTGTCGCTCTTCAACATCATCCTCCTGATGATCGAAGGGATGAACAAGAACAACGTACGCTACTGGAGCCCGCATCCGGGTCTCTCCATCAACCTCATCACGAGACAGTGGGAGAAGGAGTGGTCGAACGCGAACGCAAAAGCGGCCGTGAACGCCGCGCGGCTCGCGGAAGTGACTCTACAGATGCAGAAGCGTCAGGAGGAGATGAACCGTCTCGCTTCGCATCAGGAACAGCGCCCGGAGACGCTTGAGGCGGTGCAGACGAAGTTCCAGGAAGCTCTGCCTGTTCCGGGACCCGTCCCAACCCTAACCCCAACCCCAACCCTAACCCCAACCCCAACCCTAACCCCCACAAACCCTGAAGCGGTCTCCACCGACCAGGGGCTGGACCTCGCGCTCTCGATCGATAACATCACGCAAGACCTGAAGGCCTACGAACACCTCATCGCACAGTCCCCCCCGCAGTGAACCATGGACGACGCAGCCACCCTGCCAGCCACCGGCACCGGAGCGAACGCCGCCATCAAGGACACGGTCCGGTCGAAGAAGAAACCGGCGTCGGCCTCCACCCAACGGTACCTGCCCATCGCGGAGATCCGGGAGGATACGGTCGTCCTGAAGAACGGCGGCCTCCGCGCCGTGCTGAGAGTGAACGCGCTCAACTTCAATCTGAAGAGTGAAGTCGAACAGCAGGGCATCATCTCGGGTTACCAGGGATTCATCAACACGCTCATCTTCCCCATCCAGATCCTCATCCGTTCGACACGGCTCAACATCGACCCGTACATCAAGGGAATCCAGAACCGCGCCCAGGAGCAGCCGAGCCTCCTCCTCAAGGAACAGACGTACGACTACGCGAACTTCATGGAGAAGCTCGTGGAGATCGCGGACATCATGCAGAAGACCTTTTTTGTTATCGTGCCGGTCGACGCGCCGGCGAAGGCGAAGCGCGGCCTCCTCTCGCGCTTCATGGACTGGCTGAACATCGACGATACGCGGGCGAAGGCGCTGCAACGCAACCGCGAGTTCCGCGCCTACAGCAAGATCCTGAGGGACCGCATCACGCTGATCCAGTCCGGCCTCGAGAACGTGGGCATCACGATGCGCCGCCTGAAGACGGACGAGCTCGTGCAGCTCTACTACACGATCTACAACCCCATGACGTCGCAGAAGCAGAAATTCTCGCACGTCGAGGACTTGAGTCCGGACAAGTCCGCATTGTTCTGAGCTTCAGACAAAGCTTCAAGCTACAAGCGGACAGCTTCAAGCTGCTTGAAGCTTGCAGCTCGTTGCTTGAAGCTTTGTCATTGCGGCTTGCAGCTTTTGAGCATACACTTCGATTGCCTGGTAACGCTGCTCGTGCAAGAGCGTCCCCGGGCCCTGACCCTTTCCCTTGCACCCCTTTTTCTCCATGACAAAGACAACCCACCCGATGCAGGAACTCCTCAGAGAGTCGCCGCCGATTTTGCGGCCGAAGCCGGGAGAACTCATCGAGGGAACAGTGATTTACAAAGGCAAGAACAAAATGCTGGTGGATCTCAGCGGTGTTGCGACCGGCATCGTCTCCGGACGGGAACTCCGTGACTCCCTCAACACCTACCGCGAGCTCAGCATGGGCGAGAGCGTGACGGCGCTCATCCTCGAGGAGGAGAACGACGAAGGGATGGTTGTCCTGAGCCTGCGCATGGCGAGCCAGCAGAAGGCCTGGGACCGCTTCCACAAGCTGGTCTCGGAGGACAAGACGATGAAATTCACGGCGCAGGAAGCCAACAAGGGCGGCCTGCTCGCGAACATCGACGGCATCCGCACGTTCCTGCCGGTAAGCCAGCTCGCTCCCGCCAACTACCCGCGCGTGAATAACGCCGATAGCGCTGAGATCATCCACCGGCTTTCCAAGTTCATCGGCCACACGTTCACCGTGAAAATCATCACGCTGGATGAGGCGGCCGGGAAGATCGTCGTCAGTGAGCGCGAGGCAATGGCCGAGGAACGGTCGAAAGCCCTCGAGAACCTGACCATCGGCTCCACGAAGGAAGGGATCGTGAGCGGCATCGTGAAATTCGGCATCTTCGTGGCATTTGACGGCCTCGAGGGGCTCGTGCACATCTCCGAGATCGCCTGGGGTCACGTGAAGAACCCGGCGGAATTCGCCTCCATCGGCGACCGCGTGAAAGTGAAGATCATCGGCATCGACGGCGAGAAACTCTCGCTCTCCATCAAGCAGCTGACGAAAGACCCGTGGGAGGAGATCGCGGAGCGCTATCCGGTGGGAAAGAAGGTGGAAGGCACCATCGTGCGCTTCGCGGACTACGGCGCGTTCCTGAGCCTCGAGAAAGACATTTCCGGCCTTGTCCATGTCACGGAGATCTCGCACGAGAGAATCCAGGATCCGGCGCAGGTGCTGAAGATCGGACAGAAGGTGGAAGCACAGGTGATCAACATCGATATCGACGAACGCCGGATCGGCCTCTCCATCAAAGCACTCAAGCCCATCGATGCAGCGACCCTCAAGCGGCTGAAGGAGGAGCAGGAAGCGCAGAAGAAAGCGCGGGAAGCTGCTGCCGCTCCGAAGGCGGAAAAATTGGAGAAGACGGAATCCTCCGAAGCCCCAGTTGAAGATTCGCCCGCCCCGCCCCGCGACTGCGGGGCGTGGGTAGCCTCCAAATCCGGCAAGAAGTTCTACCCCGTTGATTCCGCATCTGCGAAAAAAATCGCCGAGGAGAACCGCGTGTTTTTCAAAACAGAGGAAGAGGCGAAGGCAGCAGGATATAACGAATAGCTACAAGCGATTAGCTGCAAGCTTCAAGCTGCTTGAAGCTGTCCGCTTGCAGCTTTCAACCTTCTCTAAGCCCTTGCTCACTCAAAAAATGAAGGTGCAGGAAAAAAACCTCCTGTCCCCCGCCCCGACCGACATGGAACCGGAGCTGATAACCATCAATCCCCTGCTTCTTGGCAAATGCCTGAGCTTTTCGGATGAGAAGCAGCGGTACATGCGCCGTCTTCTCGGTGAGATCGTCAATAGACGGGACGAAGTCCTGATCCTTCTTCGCGATGAAGAGGAGATGTGTGGTCGCCTTCGGATGAATATCCTTGAAGGCCAGAACATCGTCGTCCTCGTAGACGATCTGCGCGGGAATCTCCCGACGCAGAATCTTGTGAAAAATCGTTTGCTCAGTCATAAGAAAAAAAGACAGAGAGAGTGTACACGACCCTCCACCCTGAGCGCAGTCGAAGGGTGAAAAATGGTGTCAGCTGGCATGCAAAGATACTAGCAGAACTTCCACCGCTTCAGTTACCCAAGGAATCATATTGACGGCAACTTCTCAATTGAGTTCAATGACCGACCCATGAGCAATCCGGATCAAGTATTGCTGGCAGACGATTATCCTTCCCATTTGGAGACGGTTGCGGGAATTTTCAAAGCGTTTGATTTCGAGGTTACCGCAGTCTCAGACGGGATAATCGCGGTAGCAATGATCGAAACACTTGAGCGCCTCCGTTTGGTACTGACCGATTTCGAGATGCCGGGAATGAATGGCGTGGAAGTACTGAGGACGATAAAAAAAACCGGTGTATTAAGAGCGCTGATGAGTGCCCGTATCGGGACTGACCGAACTTTTGATGAATCTCTGCGACAACAATGCCAGCCGGATTGGCTGCTTGCGAAACCTTTAACTCTATCCAAAATGAGAGAACTGATTGCCAGGCTGCGGCCAAAATAAGCAATATTTAAAAATGGGGTGTCGGCCAAAAGTTGACTTTTTCTCAGAAATAAGAGAAAATATAGCTACAATGGACTCTTCGATGAAGAACATCGAGCACCAGGCCTCCTTGACAATGGAACGACCTGGAAGCGCGCCGCTCAGAGTGTTTCAGCCGCATGCGCTCAAGGAGATCGTGGAAATCATCGATCTTATGGGCAACGTGGCCAGCCGCGTGCGTGAAGACAAGTCCGGCGATTTGGGTGCGGGCGGTGGCACCGCGACGTCCGGCGCCGCTCAAACCGGATCTTCCGCACGGGATCAGGCGATCGCCAATGTCCCGGCACCGGAGGTGATGCAGCAGAAGCTCATTTCGCACCTGGAGAAGGAAATCGCTGCCATCGAGAAGCAGGCAATACATCTCGCACGGTCCCGCAGGCGCGGCTCGGCTTACCTCTTAAACGAGCTCTACAGGAAAATCCGACGGCTCACCGCCATCATTGCCGATCTCCTCGAAGCATCCGCGGAGATGATCAAGCGCTTCTACGTTTCCGTCTTCATTGACCGGCAGCCCCTGGTGGTGACTGGCGGTTCACTTGTTCGATCTGAAGAATGACCTTCGAAACGATGTCCTCGATGATCGGAGGCCACTGAATTTCACGGAGGAACCACACGACGAGCGGCGTGACGAGCACCAGAACCGCCAGCGCACCGAGAGCGGACAGCGCCCCTTTGAGGAACGAGAGCGCGAGCTGCCATCTCGTCTGCATCGAGCGCGACCATCTCGTCTCAGCCTTCACAATGGCTCCCCGCAACGCCGCGATTTCCTTCGCGAGCCTTTCATCGGGTGGAATGGTCTTCATCGTAAGTTAATTGTTAATAGTTAATAGTTAATTGCTAATAGTTAACCATCAGACGATACCGATATCGCGCTTTGCTTCACTCTTGGTACCGGTGAGAGGATTGAGATCCTCAAACGAACTCTCCATCGGCAGCATCTCCCGGAGAGCGGCACTCGCCGGAAGATCTTTCCGGCTGATCGTCCGGGCCTTCCAGAGCTCACGCAGCGCCGCAAGGTATGGTTCATCCGTCCTGAGCTTCCGAACGAATGATGCGGCAGCCACGACAAACCGCGTATGCGGGAGCCGCTCGGTGAGCGCATAGATACAAGCGACGAATGACTCCTCTCCTCCGGCCAGCCGGAAGGCGAACTGATCCTCGACGACGTTCGCGATTTCCTCGGCATCGAGACCTGCGAGGACCATCAGCTGTTCCGCTGTCCCGGAGGGGAAGTAGTGGCGGATACCGATGCGCCGGAGGGTACAGGGAACCGCCAGGTCCGTAACGAGATCGGCGACTTGCGTCGCGAGTCCGCCCTCGGTGTTGTGATCCTCGACGACGATGAGATGCCGTGTCTCCAGCGCGGCCTGCAGGACCGCGCTCGCATCGAGAGGACGAATGGATGCCATATTGAGCACCCGGATGGACCGGCGCTTCCCCCGGAGGATGTCCGCCGCCTTCACCGCTTCGTGGAGTGCCGCGCCGAAGCTCAGGATCGTGGCATCGTCATGCGCATCCCCGCGCCCGCGCACGACCGTCGCGCGCCCGTCAAATTTGTACGCGGGATCGTAGAGGGGCCCCCCCTGCTCGTTCATGAGCTGGGGATGATTCATCCTGCCGGAGAAGACGTAGACACTCTCCGTCCCGGCCGCGATGATTTCCATCGCGCGCTCGGCCATGGCACCGGCCTGATTGGAGTCCCCCGCCACCCAGACCTGCGTATGGTCGAAGGGGATGTTCACGTAGTTGCGTTCCTGGTGCGTCTCTCCGTCCTCCCCGACACTCAACCCCGCATGCGTGCAGTCGTGGAGCACGCCGAGAGGCACATGCCCGGCATTGATGTCGATGAGCCGCGCGTTCGCGCGGGCCTCGTTCGTCCCGAACGCCGCGAACGTGTACGTCACCGGGAGGAGCCCCGCCTGCCGCATCCCCGCGGCCATCATGTACATGTTGGCTTCGGCAATACCGACGTTGACGACGCGCCCTGGGAAGGCCTTCTCCACCGCGCCGAACCCCCCGGAATCCGCGAGATCCGCATGGAGAACGATGATCCGGGAATCCACGGTCATGAGCGCCTTGATGTGCACCGCCCCGAAATCCTTGCGCGCGGCGCCCGGCTCCTTCGTGATCGCCCGCTTGTAGGCGGGAGGAAGCGAGAACGGCAAACGGGCGCTCCTTCGCAAGGCACGGGCTTCCTCGAATCGCTTGCGGTGCCCGGAGCGCAGCGCCTCCACCTCCTTCGCAAGTTCCGGAAGCGGCGGGAGCTTCAGTGAATCGAGCGCGGCTTTCGCCTCCGCCTCGGAGAGCGGTGCGCCGTGGTAATTCTTCCTCCCCGTATTGGACCCTTCCTCCATGAGCGGCACGCCCGCACCCATCGTGGTGTAGTAACAGATGAAAATCGGTCTCCCCTTCCCAACAAAGGCATCCGCCTTCTGAAGTGCCGCACGCACCTGCCGGAGGTCATTCCCCTGCTGCACTTCGATCACCACCCATCCCAGAGCGGCCGCCGCGGACGCGAGATCCGTCACCATGATCCTCGACGGGATGCCCGCAAGCTGGATGTCGTTCCAGTCTCCGTGGACAATCAGATGATCGAGCTTGAGCTGCGGTGCGAGACGGAACGCCTCCATCACCTGCCCCTCCTGACTGTCGCCGTCCGCGAGGAGCACGTCCACCTTGCCCTCCTTCTTCAGATACTTCCGCGCGAACGCGACGCCGAGCGCCTCGGAGACGCCCTTCCCCAGCGGACCCGTCCCGAAGGGGATATCCCCCACCCCCGCCTCGATGTGCCCGGGTAAACCGGAGACCGTACGGAACGCGTCCATGATCGCCTGCGGTGACTGCAGTCTGGGGTCGCCGCCGTCACGACCGAAGAGCCACTGCAAGTGGTACATCAGGAGGGAGAGATGCCCCGCGCTCATGCGGTAGGGCTCATCAACTTTGGGGTCGCGGCGCAGGAGCACTTCGTACGAGAAGGTGAACGCGGAGAGCGGCCCGCCCGGATGACCCGACTTGTGCTTGAGCGGCGCTTCGATGCACAGGCGCATCAGGATTTGGTGCGCTGCGCGGTACACATGCATGTCCTCATCGGAAATCGCCGCCGCTTCTTTCGGACCGATCCAGATGCGCTCCCCGAGGTGCCGTGACTCGGTGATGCGCTGCAGGGACATGGGCACGTCTTGCACGTCTTTGCCAAGGAGATTTTCCGGATCGGGCATCTTGTTCATGCATAAGAAGTTTAGCAAAGAAGTAGCTGGTAGCTAGTAGTTAGTAGTTAGGAAAAAAACCCCCAGCTACCAGCTACCAACTACCAACTACTTTTTCTTATGCCCCTTCTTCCCCTCCCGCTGCTCGCGCATGCCCTCCACGACGGAAGCAAACCAGTCGAGCACGTACTCTACGGCGCCGATGGGCTTGAGGATGAGCGCTTCGATCTCCTTGCTCAGCTCATCCCACCGCCCCACGATCCGGCGGAGCGCTGCGGACACGAAGATGAGGTGGTACAGGAGCACGATCACCATCACGAGAGCGAGGATGGTGAGGAGCGTGATGACGTCGTTGTAGGTGATCTGCATATTGACGAGGAACGGCGTATGATCAGTCATCCTACCGCATGCATTCGGCGATCCGCAAAGCACTGGCTACTGTTTTTTCCATCCCCGCAACCGCTTCCGTTGTCCTGATCCGCCTGTACCAACGGACGCTCTCGCCCGATCACGGGCTCCTGAAGCCTCTATATCCCCACGGCTTCTGCCGCCATCATCCCACTTGTTCAATGTACGCGATTGAAACCCTGAAATCGCGCTCGTACCCGGTTGCCGTTTTTCTTTCGATCAAACGTCTCCTTTCCTGCCACCCTTGGACCAAAGTCAGTGACGAGCGACTGCAGGAAATAGTTGATCGGTCTATCTGAATCGTCAAGCTTGTATTACTGTTTTCGGAACAGAATCCTATAAAGTTGAGAATCGCCATGGCGGAAACCCGCTTCGCAGCTTTGGAGATAATAGTCCCACATCCGCATAAACTGTTCGTTAAATCTGTCAGGGTCAAGGGCGACGATGGCATCCCGATGACGATCGAAGTTCTGTTTCCAGAGACGTAATGTATCGGCATAGTCGTATTTCCAGTTTTCTTCTTCGAGAACCGAAAGATCCGCCTTGTGCATCTCGTCGCGTATCTGCTGAAGCCTGGGGAGATGTCCGCCCGGAAAAATGTACTTGTCAATCCAGGGATCCGTCCCGCCCACTTTGTTCCCGATCGTATGAAGCAAACCAAGTCCGCCGGGCTTGAGAAGCCTGCGCGCAGTGCGCATGAAGGTCGGATACTGTGATTGACCCACATGTTCGAACATTCCGATACTTACAAATTTGTCGAACTCTCCCTCTACTTGACGGTAATCCAACAATTGACAATCGATTTGTGAGGCCAAATCGTCCGCGCGGATTTTATCGTTTGCCCACGATCGTTGCTCCTCGCTCAGCGTTACACCGAGTCCGGATACGCCATGATTCCTCGCTGCATATCGCAACATTCCGCCCCACCCGCAGCCGATATCGACGAGCCGATCTCCCGGACGAAGATCCAGTTTTTCGCATGTGTTTGCATACTTCTGGTCCTGCATCTGTTCCAGCGTGTCATCCGAATGTAATTTTTTCCCGCAGGAATACGTCATGCTCGGATCCAGCATGAGCTCATAGAAGCCATTGCTCAAATCATAGTGGTGTTCCACATTTTTCCTGCTCCGGGACAGGGAGCGCGGAGAGGTAAGCATCCGGCTGATCAAGTAACGAATCATCGAAGAATAATTCCCGCGGATACTCTCCGGGAGATTGTTCCTAAGGATTATTCCGATGAAATCAGAGATACGTCCTTGATCGACATCCCACTCGCCATCCATATAACTTTCACCGAGTCCGAGAGAAGAGCTTGCGACCACGCGACGGTACATTTCCCAGTGATGTACCCGTATATGTGCAACAGGATCAGCTTCTCTCGCTCCAAATTCCCGCAAACTTTCATCGGGATTATGAAACACCAGATACCCGGTTCGTACGCCTTCCAGGGCTGAAAAAATGATCTTTGTGGCCTGCCTCTGCCTGAATGTCGGAGCAACGGATTCCGGAGTTTCCATAAAACTGTATGGACGCTCGATCGAACTTAAAAATAGATTACATGATATTTATATGTTCACACAAACAGCAAAACCACAGCACGTTGAGCCGACACTCATGTATGACAACACTCACCTTCCGCGATCACTCTGAATCATTTACTATCTCCACTGGCTCGTCTGTTTCCTCTCGCCGCGGGTGTCGTATAGTGGTCATTATGCCAGCCTTCCAAGCTGGAGATGGCGGTTCGATTCCGCTCACCCGCTCCACCAATGATTAAGTTATCGGAATTAAAGGGCCAGAAATTCGTTAGAGACTTTCGCATTGTTCTGAAGGATATTGAGCCCTACGTAAGAGCTGGTAAACCCTTATGGCATGGTCGTGATTTTACAAACTTTTCCCTAAGGCCAAGAGAAATTTGGGCCCTTTGGCTGCTATGCGTTGTTTTCAATTGGATAGGAAAAACAGATCTAACCTTTGGTGAAGATGATGAAAGTGATGGTGTATTAGTGGACAAACGTAGCGGAGATATGATTAAAGTTGAAAACGTAGCAGCAATGGATTTTCCAAAAAGCAAACTTCCCAAGGGAGAGGATAGAATTATCCAAGCGATACAGCACAAGGCGAAAAAAGGAGCTAAGTATGCAACAGGAAAAATATTAGTTGTGTTCTTCGATGGTGCGGGGATTTTTTATCCAAACAAAATCGCTAAGGCGGTAAATGGCAAGCATGACTTCGAGAGGGTATATCTCGTGGGATTATTGAATGACAAAGGAGGCACGGAGTATTCATACTCAGTACTGGAACTAAATGAGCAAAACACCAGCGCTGCAATAGTAAAAATCGACCCTAGTTTTTCAAGTTGGTCTGTGTCGGGAATTAATGAAGCTTTCTCGAACAAACTCCCATAAGGAGCTCCATCCTTCGCTTCTGTAACGGCGATCTACGTTGACGTGCGTTTCGCGCCAGCGGCAAATTGCAAAAAGTATCGATTCAATGATTCGCCGGTCGAATGGTAGACATTGTCACCGGCGAGAAAATCGCAGAGAACTTCCCGCGCACGGCAAAGCTCGCGCAGGCGATACCTGTTCTTCGGGTCGGAGATCGTCAAATCCAGAAGTTCCAGCATTCTTTGCAGCGCGGATTGCATGCGAATATCATTACCCGTTTTTTTCGCGTTGGATGCGCGCGAAACCTCGCTTCCAACGTGGGCAAGTTGCAATGCCAGCGGGAAAGTATGCCAACGTCCTTTAGCCAACTCGGTATGGAGGGGGGAATTCATAAAATGAGAGAGGCAACGACTGATCGGATGCGTTTTTGCAGATCAGGATCGTCGACGCCGCGCGAACGATTTCCTTGCGACGGTCGCAGATTGATCATCGAATCAAACTCCAGCCAGTCTGAGGTCATCGTATCCGGATAGAGGTTGATACCCCACAGGTGTTCCTGCTTCGATCCCTGTTCCAAAAGCATCTGCTCTTCATCGGCATGCAATTCGCCACCGATTGCCATGATCCCGCGTTCGATGTCCACGACGGCTTTTACCATGTCTCCAAAGCACTCGCTTGCCAGCACTTTCAGAACCCCACGATCCACCGGTGTTGTGATGACTTGCATCGGTGACATGAGATGAGTATAGCAAACTTCTTATCATTGGTTGGCCATAAACGAGTCCGGAATATTCTGCGATAAGCTTCGCTAACGAACACATTACTTCCCCGCTCCTCCGCTCACAGCAAGAACACCGGGTGAACGCGCAGCCATGCGACTTCGATGAAACGAGTGAAGGAACGCGGGAGCGGAAACGGAGAGAATAGTTGCAGCATGCGGCACATCCTCATTGCCGACGACACCGCTCCAAAACTCCATGCCATGCGGCAGATCGTCGAAGCGGCGAACCCCAACGCCGTGATCCACGCCGTCGGGTCGGTTCGGGAAGCGATCGCGACCATCTGCATACATGGGAACGACATCGACACGGCGGTCGTGGACTTCGACTTCGAGTACGAGCGCTCTACCGGGGAGACCATCGTCCGCGCGCTTCGAAACAAAAATCGCTCCGCGCGCATTGTCTGCGCGACGGCGCGGCCGGAAGGCGAGCCTTTTGACGACGCGAAGGAGTTCACCGCCGCTGCGGGAGCGGACGGAGCGCTCTGCTATCTCCGGCAGGATTTCGCGGAGAGCCTTCGGGGGTTCGTCGCCTAGAATGTGAAGCTCCGCCAGCTCACGCTGGCGGCATCTCCCACTACGCCTGTGGCGTCGCCCGCGGAACCCCGCGTAGCTTTTGTGGACAAATCAGCGCATTCATCCCCTGCCTCACGGCAGGGGCTTTCTGCGAAGCGGGGTAGACTTGTCCCCGATGTCATCGGCCTTGGAAATGCCCTCCTTCGAGACAGAGAAACTCCGGCCGCATGTCGGTCGGCTGATCTTCCGCAGAGCGCAACTGCTCGCGGAGGAGCGCCGGAATGCGCTCCGAAAGCTGTTGCTCACGGAGTCTTGCGGCAACCGAAGTGGCCTCTTCTTCAAAGAAGCGGCCGAGCGCCTGATCCCCGACTGCTACGACAGGCACCCGGGGATCGCAGCCGGCATCGTCTCCGCAGCGGCGCACCTCGTCCTCACGCCGGAGGAGGACGAGGCCGTGAGGACGAGAAATGCCCAAGCCAGACAACACATGGCGGGGCTCCTGAGCAACAACAAAAACGCGCTCGCCGCGCAGGGGAAAACGCTCTGGTCCGACGCGGAGCGAAGGAGGCTCGCCGAGCTGGCCGGAGACCCGCGATTCCAGCACACGAGCGGTCCTCACAGTGGGAAACCGGTCGCCGCACGGATTACCTCGATACTGAACGATGAGTTCGGACTCGAGCGGCCGCCCCGGACAACGAATGCCGTGAAGACGGGACTCACTGCACTCAACCGGGAACGGGGCATCCAACCGGCCGCCTGGATCAACTGGAGTATCATCGCACCTGAACTCGTACGTCTTGCGAAGCAATACCGGTACCCGCCGGACACGCGGCAGGGGCACCCGGGCAATCCCGACTGGATCGCCATCGCGGCGATCCTCGGGAAACGCTTCCCGAAGGAACCGACCATCACACCAAAGAACTGTTCCTCCCAATACGCCTCGCTCGGGAAACGCACACTGCAACAAAAAAAGCGGCCGGACGCTCAGTAGCCGCTTCCTGCCAATGAAAGGTTCTTCATTACGCCGCCACGACGTTCGAGGCCTTCGGTCCCTTGGGACCTTGCTCCACGTCGAACTGCACCTGCTGGCCGACTTGCAGATTGTCATACTGTCCGCCGCATGCGCTGTGATGGAAGAACACGTCATCCGATCCTTCCGTCTGGATAAAACCGAACCCTTTGTCCGTCTTCGTCTTGATGGTGCCTGTGGGCATCTGGTATGGGGAGAAAATAGTAAGAGGAAAGCAGAGCACACTCGTACTCTCTACAGTCCGGAGGGATTCTACCGGTTCTCTTCCACAGAATCCATGGCATTTGTATGAAACCGGAAACGGCAACCATTTTCCCTTGCAAAGGCCTCTTGACGGGTTTAGGGTTTCTCAAAATTCGGGTGTCATTCGGCTTCTTCACACCGCCCGTATGAACATATTCTCGAAGGTGTACTACAAGTTCCGGCGGGTTGCGAAGGCGATCAGGCTGTTCCTCATGCTCTCCGGGCCGGGCATCATCGTCATGGTGGCGGACAACGACGCCGGCGGCATCACGACATACACCGCAACCGGCGCGAAGTACGGCTACGGCCTCCTGTGGTTCCTGATCCTCCTCGGCCCCGTCGCCTACTGCGTGCAGGAGATGACCGTGCGCCTCGGCGCCGTCACGAAGCGCGGACACGCGGAAGCGATTTTCAACGCGTTCGGCCCTTTCTGGGGATGGTTCTCGCTCCTCGATCTCGTGCTGATGAACTGGCTGACGCTCATCACGGAATTCATCGGCATGACGGCGGCTCTCCGCATCTTCTCTGTCCCGCCGTTCCTCACCGTCCTCCTCGTCTGCATCGTCATGGGCATCATGGTGATCCGCGGGAGATACTGGACATGGGAGAAGATCGCGATGTTTTTCTGCGCGCTGAACCTCATCTACATTCCCGCAGCGTTCCTCGTGCATCCGTCCGTCGCGGACGTGGTCCGCGGCAGCACCATCCCCAACTTCCCGGGAGGATTCTCCGGCCAGCTCCTCTTCTTCCTCATGGCTAACATCGGGACGACCATCGCCCCGTGGATGGTGTTCTTTCAGCAGAGCTCGGTAGTTGACAAGGGGCTCCAGGAGAAGGATATCCCCTGGGGGAAAGCGGACACGGCCATCGGAGCCGTATTCACGGTGCTCGTGGCGGTGTTCGCCGTCATCGTCACCGGAACACTGCTTCGGGGAGTGGACATCCAGAGCGCCGACCAGGCGGCAAGGATGCTGATGGGAATCAACAAGTACCTGGGAGCACTCCTCGCCATCGGCCTCTTCAACGCGGGATTCCTGGGAGCCATCTGCATCTCGCTCGCCAGCTCCTGGGCCTTCGGCGAGGTATTCGGCTGGGCCCACTCCCTCAACAAGAAGATTCGGGAGGCGCCGTGGTTCTACGCGTCGTACTTCTTCATGCTGATCACCGCAGGCACCGTCGTGCTCATCCCCGGCGCGCCGCTCGTGCTCATCACGCTCTTCGTCCAGGTGATCGCCACCACCCTCCTCCCCGCCGCCCTCGTGTTCCTCATCCTGCTGCTCAACGACGAGAAGCTGATGGGGAAATACCGCAACACTCTCTGGCAGAACATCACTAGTACTTCTATCGTGGGAGCGATCATCGTCCTCTCGACTCTCTATAGCCTGAGCGCCCTCTTCCCCAACCTCTTCGCCTGAAGCCCCCATGACCGCAGCAGCCCACGGTACCGACGGCAGCAGACTACGAACCTTCCTGAGGAACCGCTTCGCGAAAATCCGGGAGATCAACCGGAAGTACGCGGTGCCGCGGATCAGAACGAGAGGCTTAGTCTCCCTCGCGCTCCTGTTTCTGCGCCTCTACCTCATCGTGCTGATCGGCATCCTCTTCTTCAAGTTCGCAACCCTCCTCGCGTAGCATGAACCTCTCGAACGGCGCAGCCATCGGCCCCGCGTACTACCTCACCGATCTGCTGAATGCGAAAGTGAGTTGTCATGGCAAGAAGATCGGAAAACTTGCCGATTTTGTCATCGTGGAGAACGACCCGGTGCCGGAGGTGACGAAACTCTACGTCCGCCGGCCATTCGGCGAGCCTTCGCTCCTCATTCCGTGGGAGAAGGTGAAAGTGCTGAAGGAAGAGGAAATCGTCGTCTCGTTCGACGGACTGAAGGAGTTCGAGGGGGAACCGCAACCGCACGACATCCTGCTTGGGGACCATGTCCTGGACAAGAAAGTGCTCGACATCGAGGACCGCGAAGTGGAGATCGTGTATGACGTGAAACTCATCGCGAAGCACAACAAGCTCCTGGTGAGCTCTGTGAACATCAGCCGGTACCGCTTCTTCCGCCGGCTCGGGCTCAAGTGGCTCGTGAACTTCTTCTACGGCCTCCGCGGAAAGGTGAAGGATCACAAGATCCCCTGGCGCTACATCCAGCCGCTCCCCCAGAACATCGGCAGCTTCAAGGGGGATGTGAAGCTCAAGGTGCTCAAGGAAACACTTGCGGAAATCCACCCCGCGGACCTCGCGGACATCCTGGAGGAGCTGGATTCACGCCAGCGGGTGGCCATCTTCAACGAGCTCGAGTCCGGCAGGGCATCGGATACGCTCGAGGAGATCGATCCCACGGTGCAACGGGATCTTGTTTCCTCTCTCAAGAAAGAGCGCGTCGCGCAGCTCCTGAACGCCATGACGCCCGGGCAGGCGGCGGACATCCTCTCCGTGCTCCCCCTCTCCGACACGAAGGAGATCCTGCATGTCCTGCGGACCCTCAATCTGGAAAATGCGCACAAGATCGAGTCCATCATCGGCAAGCAGGAGGAGCGGATCGCGAACTTCACGACCTCCAAGATCCTCCGGCTGCGCCAGGACACGCCCGTGCAGGAAGCCCGGGACTACTTCAACCGCATGGCGCAGTACATGGACATCATCATGTACCTCTACATCGTGGATGAGCAGGACAGGCTCACGGGCGTGATGGACCTGAAAGAACTCCTCCAGGCGAAACCACATCAGACCGTGAAGGAAGTCATGACCGACAGCGTGATCAGCCTCCATCCCCACAGCACCCTCAAAGAGGCCCTCGACTGCTTCTCGCAGTACGAGTTCCGGGCGATCCCCGTCATGGACGAGCATCGCAAGCTCGTCGGCGCCGTCCCCTTCCGCGACATCATGAACCTGAAGCACAGGTTCTTGGAATAATCCTATATCTTATAGATCTTCAGCAGCGCCGAGTTGTACCTTGAAATGGTGAACACCGGCGGGATGGTGAGGGAGGCGAATTTGCCTGCCTCCGTATAGCGCGTGAAGAACATCACGTAGTTCGTCCGCCTGGAACATTCGAATGTGAAATCCTCCCTCCAGGGATACCACGTCACGAGGATCCCGGCCGTGGGTACGCAGATCACCGGGTTCGGTTCCGCATGCTCCGTGAGCCAATCCACCCCCTGCTTGTAGGTCGCCCCCCAGTACTCGATCTGGAGCTGTTGGTCCATGTCCCGCGGAATGAACAGGCGGACGAGTGCATTTCGGTACGACCCTTCGAACGGGTGGATGATCGCCACCTCGGCAGCGAGCGAAAGGAGAACGACAATCCCCAGAACGAATGGAATCCACCGATGGAGGGGGAACCTCTCGACGAGGAACCGGGCCGAAGCAAGAAACCCGAGGCCGCAGAGGATCGCGAATGCCGGCAGGATGAAGAAGAACTGCCGCATCCCGTCGTAGCGGACGAGACCGGGCGCGAGACTGAAGACGAGCGGGAAGAAGAACCAGGTGAGGAGGAAGACGAACAACACCCTGCGGTCATTACGAATGATTCCCAGAACCGCTGCGACGGTACCGATGATGAAGACGGCGATCAGGAACACCGGCGTCACCATGAAGAATTCGAGCGGCGTGTAGAACCACGGGAGCGCTCCGCCGCTGTACTCCCTGCCGAAGAACAGCACCTTGCCCTGCCAGTACTCGCTCGTGAGGAAGACGGCGATCGAGCGCCCGATGAGTCCGATATCCCCCCACGCCGTCGGCCAGGCGAGAACGACGCCCACGCACACCGCGAGGAGCGCGAGGAAGAACGTCGGTAGCTCACGCCGCATAAAGCGCAGGGGCCGGACGCCCTGAGCGTGCGCCTGCTGAAGCATCCACTCGAAATACGCATTGAAGAACACGAGCGCCATGATGAGCGCGCTGATTTTGAAAGCGACGGACACGCCAAAAAGCCCCGCAGCGAGGATGATGAGCCACCTCCGGTTCGAGAGAAGCCCGGCCGAAAGCACCGTCGCGGTGAGGAGGAGCACCGCCAGAAGTGGGATGTCCTTGGGGTTGTAATGGGAATGAGCGAGGAACGGGGGGAACAGGACGAAGGAGAGCACGGAGAGAGCACCCAGCTTCCGCCCGCCGACGAACGTTGCAAGCACGAACAAACAGGCAACCGAGATGCTCGCGGTGATGAGGTTGAGAAGATGGTTCGACGCAACGAACGAGAGCACACGGGCCGCATAGAGCCACTCCGAGAGAAGGTAGTTGAGCAGATAGTAGACAGGGCCGTAGTAAATCCCCCTCCCGGGCATGAGCTCGAGGAGATTGCGATCACCCATCTTCAGGAACAACGCGAAAAGCTTGCCCCAGTTCCGATGAAGCGGCTCATCCCATGTCACGCCATACTCGTTGATGAACGCGAGCTGGACGAAGAAGTACGCGACAGCGAGGAGCACCCCGATGAGCACGGGATGGAGGCGGCTGCACGCATTCCGAAAACGGGCAAGGCGCTGCATCCGAACCATACTAGCACACTCTACTGCTGATGCGGGTTCTTCAGCCCCTGCCGTATCGTGCGCGGCCCCTGCGCTTTGAGGAGATTCTCGCAGAGCAACCGGTACCCGGTGTCGGCTTTCTGGGGACAGGCGCTCATGCGCAGCTGCTTCCGGAGGGTATCGCGCTGGGCTGAAGTCAAGTCCTCAAGCGCCCACGGGGTATTCTCTGCCGCCGGATGCACGGATGCGGAGGAAGAGGAAGACACACTCGAGGAAACCGACGATCCGGCTGAAGCGGAGGAGGAAGACGCAGAAACCTGCTCCGCACGACGTGCGCGCCTGAGTGTCCGGAATTTCGAGATATCGAAGAGATCGTGTCCCAGAGAACGGGGATTCCGAACCGCAGTGGAGACGGTGTTCGCGGCGGAGACGGCGTTGATCTCGAGGATCCCGAGAACGATCAGCGACAGCGTAACCGCAACGAGGGGGTAGAAGTACTTCGGCTCACCGGAGCGCACAGGGCGGGACACCATGAGAGAAATTGGTATGACAAAGATATTATACACCAAAATTTCATGTTTGGCGAGTGGCTTGCCAGTAACCGCTCACTACCCCCCAGTTTTTCAGGCCGGACATTCCTGTCCGGCACAAGCCAGGCATTCTTGCCTGGCTTGCAATTTGCGAACGGTTTTCTGGTCGGGCAAGTGCCCGACCAGTGCCAGGCGGGAACGCCTGGCCTGGTTTTATGTGGGTAGTGAGCGGTTACGCTTACCGAAGCCCCGTTGCCCGTTTCACCTTTTCCATAGTCGCCCCGGCAAGACGCGCCGCCTTCTTCGCACCTTCGCGAGTGACTTCCTCGACCACCTTTGCCTTCTTCAGGAATTCCGCACGCTTCTTCCGCATCGGGCCGAAGGTGTCCATGATTGCCGCGAAGAGCATCTTCTTGGCCTCGCCGTACCCGAGCCCGCCCTCACGATACCTATCCGCAAGCTCCTGCTGTTCCTTCTTCCCGAGAAAAAGCTTGTGAATCTTGTAGACAGTACACGTCTCGGAATCCTTGGGGTCCTTCATCCCCTTCGAATCCGTCACGATCCCCATGACCGCACTCTCGATGTCCTTCTCCTCCCCGAAAAGCGGAATGGTGTTCCCGTAGCTCTTGCTCATCTTCTGTCCGTCCGTTCCGGGGACGATCGCCACCTCCTCGCGGATGAGGGGCTCCGGAAGCTTGAACGTCCGGCCGTAGGCATGATTGAACTTCACCGCGATATCCCGGGCGATCTCGAGGTGTTGCTTCTGGTCCCTGCCGACAGGCACGAGATCCGCCTGGTAGAGGAGGATGTCCGCCGCCATGAGCACGGGGTACGTGAAGAGACCTGCGGAAGCGGCGATGCCCTTCTCCACCTTTTCCTTGTAACTCACCGCGCGTTCGAGGAGCGAAGTGGGCGTCACCGTGGAGAGAATCCAGGAAAGCTCCGAGTGTTCGGGAACATCCGATTGGAAGAAAATGATCGCTCGATCCGGATCGAAGCCGCACGCCAGATAGTCAAGCACAATGTCGCGGCGGTTCTGCTGCATGGCCCCGGCGTCCTGAAGCGTCGTAAGGGCGTGGAGATCCGCGATGAAGAAAATGCTCTCGTCCGCCTTGCCAAGATACGCGAGATTCGGCTTGATGGACCCGAAGTAGTTCCCGAGATGGAGCTGGCCGGAAGGCTGGATACCGGAGAGAACGCGCATAAGAAATTAAATTTCCTTCATTGTACATTGTACATTTTACATTGTTAATTTCTCGAGCGCTGCTGAAAAAACCGGCGGCAACGGAGAGGCGATGCAGACCGTTTTCCCCGTCATCGGATGCGGGAATGCAACCATCGAGGCATGCAGGAGGAAGCGATGGAGCCTGAGCCGACGGGAGAACGTCCTGTTGGCCTTCCGGTCGCCGTAGACATCGTCCAGAACGAGCGGATGGCCGATCATCGCCATGTGCCGGCGGATCTGATGCCGCTGGCCGCGCTGGAACGCAAGCTCGGCGAGAGTGCATCCCGAGAATCTCCGGAGAACCCGGTACTCCGTCCTCGCCTCCACCTTGCCCTCACTGCTTCGGGCAGGGAGCCGGAAGTCGACGATTCCCCTCTCCCGCGCGAGCGAACCGAGGAGGAGCGCCTCATACGTCTTCCGCCATCCCGAGAATTTCGTCTCGAGGATCTTCGCGAGCACCTTCTTTGATTTCGCGAAGACCACGACGCCCGACGTCTCGAAATCCAAACGGTGAATGGGGGCAATGCTGGGAACGGTCTTCCGGAGGAAGTCGAGGAGCGGCAACCGCTGGAGTTTGCCCTTGCCGCGCACGACCAGCTCGCCGCTGAGCTTGGTGACGGCAAGCAGCCACTGGTCTTCGTAGAGGATGCGTTCCTTCGCGATGGGCATGGAACGAGTCTAGCGGGAAAGAGCTGACTCTCACAGGCAACGCTTCCGCGCGACCATCAGACCGTTCCAGTACGTCGGATGACAGTTCCCCGCGGTGGAAATGTCATAGAGCAGCTCATATTCCGGATGCTCCGAGAGGAACGCGAGAAGCGCCCTTCGGGGACTGTCTTCGTTGGTATCGTCCACGAGGATGAACGCGCCAGGCGCGAGGAACGGCGCAGCCGCAGTCAGCGCCTGATGCTGGCTTTCGTAATCATGCTCCGCGTCGCAGTACAGGAGCCCGATGGATCCCCGATGCACGTGCGCGAAGTACTGCCGCCAATCGATATCGAAGAATTCATGACACGGCGATCTGTACTGATGGAACCGGCGGAAAAACTGCCGGCGCGGACCGCCGAAATACCTGAAGGTATCGACGCCGATGCACCGCTTCGCTGTATTGCCGAGCATCCCCGCGAGAAGGGAGTACCCATGCCAGACTCCGATATTGAGGTATGCCTGATCGCGGGGCAGAGACTGCACCAGGAGATTCACGAAAGCGCCGATCGCGACGGTGGACATCTTGGGCATACGGGAGAGCTTCCGGAAGGCAGAGAGGCGCTGAGGATCCCATCGGTCGCCCGTGAACCGGGTATTCAGGATTTCCATCGGCCACTGGATGAACGGCAGGCACCGTTGCACGGGCCGAAGCGACCAGAGAAGTGGCTTCGACGGTTGTATCCAGCGGAAAGAAACCCCTTCGAGAGAATGCTGTACTGGCACGCAGGCACTGTAATGATGCTGTACACGCCTGTAAACGCTGCATACGATACAGGCGATGGAACTCACGTATACCTCCGGCTGCGACTGGTTCACGCAGCACATTCCCTCCTGGGAAGAACACCTTCGTCACCTGAGAGGTCTTCCGGGGCTCCACTTTCTGGAAATCGGGAGCTTCGAGGGAAGGAGCGCCGTATGGCTGCTGCAGAATATCCTCACGCATCCCGCATCACGTCTCACCTGCGTCGATCTCTTCGAGCGAAGAGAGGAAGCATTCTGCATCGAGGAACACATGAATCTCCACCTGCCGAGGAATCTTCCGGTTGAAAAACATTTCGACCGCAATATTCGCGCCATCGGCGCGGAGGAGAAGGTACGGAAGCTCAAAGGGACATCGCAGGAGATTCTGCGGACGCTTCCTCTGAGCACGTTCGATCTCGTGTACATTGATGGTTCGCACGAAGCGAAGAACGTCCTCACGGACGCCGTGCTTGCATTCGATCTCCTGAAGGACAACGGAATCATGATCCTCGATGACTATCGCTGGGAATGCTTCCCGGAGGATCCTGCACGCAATCCTCCCATCGGCATCGAAGCGTTCCTCTCCGCATTCCGCGGCTGGTACGACCTCCTCCACAAGGACTACCAGGTGATGATCCGAAAAAGACCCGGTCGGGTCAGTCCGACCGGTCATTCCGTTTCTGCTCCTGCAAATCCCATATGAAAATCATCACGGTCAGCTGGGTCCGCAACGAGAGCGACATCCTCGAGGCATTCGTCCGTCATCACTCTGCATTCGCCCACCGGATGGTGATCGTTGATCACCGGAGTCAGGACAACTCGCGGGAAATTCTGGAACGATTGAACCGGGAAGGACTCCCGCTGGACATCCGTCACGATGACCGCCTCGGACACTTTCAGGCACAGGTGCTGACGGAAATCGTGCGGGAGGTGGCGGAGCGTGACGATCCCGATTGGGTATTCCCGCTCGACGGCGACGAATTCCTCGCGACAACGAGCCAGCGCAGCATTGTTGATATCCTCGGCGAGGAAGATCCTTATGGCATCCTCCGCATTCCTTGGCACACTTACGTCCCATTTGCGAGCGATAATGCGAAGGAGCAGCATGTTCTCAAGCGCATCACACATCGGAAGACGATGGAGGACCCTGTGTGGTGGAAAATCGTTCTTCCCCGCGTGATCCTCCAAAAGACCTCCGGGCTCATGATCGAACCGGGGAACCACGCTGCGAAGAACGATGCCGGCATAGTGCTTCCCATGAAGGACAGCAGGCATCTTGTACTCGCCCACTTCCCAGTGCGTTCAGTCGAGCAACTTACACGAAAAGTAGTGGCAGGCTGGTTGAGCAGCAGACTCGATGCGAAGAGCGGTCAGGGAGCGTACTTCCAGTGGAAAACGCTGTACGACGAACTTCTCACAGGGAAGCAATTCACACAAGGAGACCTCACGAGACTCGGCCTCGCCTATGCCACTGCCAAACAGTGGACAGATCTCCACGATGCACGGAGGGGGAATGTTCCGGACAACCGGAGTGCAGAGGACCGGCGCCTTTCTTGGGAAAAGAGAGTTATCGAAGATCCGGTCCCGACTGACGGAGTCGTGCGCTATCCCCCACATGAGGCGGGCGCGTGGGAAGTCCTCCTCAAATCAGCGGAAGACCTCGCGGAAGAATACGCGGAACTCGCACGGAGACAGGCCGCTAGGGAGAGAGGGATTTCAGCGCAGTCAGACGGCGAAAGAGGCCGACCCGGAACGTAAAGAACCCCCGCTGCCGCCAGGCGGCGACGAGCGGGTCGCTCGACAGAGGGCAATCGAGAAACCCGCCGACAGCATGCACCACCGGACGGGCGCTCCCGGCGAAACTCAACACCATGTCATCCCACATACTCTGGTACCATTCGCTGGACCCGGGGCCGAAGCCGAGGAGATCCACGAGACGAAAAAATTCCTGAAGGTGTACGCGCGTGAACGCATACACGCGATTGACAACGTCCACGGGGGTCTCGCGGTTGCGAATGTTATGGAGAAAGGCGTCTGTACCGGGATCGAAGAGCTGCCCCTGGACTCCATGCACGCGCGAAGGGTCCTTCCTGAGCGCGCCGAGCACCCGCTCAAGCTGGGAGGGCGCAAGGAAAAGATCATCATCAACCAGAAGGGTGAAAGGGCTTTCGTACCGTCGCGCGATTTCGTGCCGATACTGGCACGGGCGGTCAACAGGCTGATCGATGATCACCAGTCGCGGATCCTGAATCGTCAGCCAATCACGGATGTGTATCAGCCGATTGTTGTTCGAAAGAACAACACGGCAAACGGAGGGTGTGCGGAGGAGGAGGTGTACGAGCGTTTCCGCGTTCTGCGGACGTCTGTACACCGGAATGATCGCCGTCACGTCCGCAGGTACCGCTCTGTCTACTCCCTCGGCAAATGCGCGCCGCCTCCACCGATAGAAGCGGGTGAGCCACCGGAAATGCCCCGGCCAGGAATCGTCATGCGACTTTCGTATCCATCGCCGTATTTCCGACCGGAGCGGCATGGAAAGACCATAGCACAAAGGAAGAGTATGACAGCCCCGGTTGCAAGAGATATACTCAGCTGCTTTAATAATTTCGAATATAGCGGCGTCCGTCTCGGCGCGGCCGAGCCGCGACGGATAGGCGTACCTCTTTCATGACACTGGTTTGAGTTCACGCATTAATCGAGGTTAAGCATTATGAAGGCAAAGCCGTATAGAATCATCTCCAGAGCCCCGACAATGCAGAACAAACGGACTGATCCTCAGGCAATCCATTGGTGGACGCTCGCGCTGTACGTCGTCGCTGCAGCCAGCCTCCTCCCCCTCTACCGCTACCACCTCAATAACGACGCCGTATCGTATCTCTCACTCGCGGCGAAGGAGGCGCGAGGCGATGGTTTGCTCGCGATCAACAGCTACTGGAGCCCCCTGTTCCCCTGGCTCCTCTCCCTCTTCATACGTGCGGGCTTCGATGGTCTCCTCGCAGCACGGATCCTCGCGATCATCACCGGGGCGATCATCCTGCTCCTCCTGCCTTCCTTTTTCGGCTTATTCCCGATGCGACGGGAACTCAGGAACACCACCACCATCACCGCGGCTCTGCTGCTCCTCGCGTGGGCTATGGACATCATTTCGCCGGACCTGCTCCTCGTCCTCTGGCTGCTCCTATACTTCCGCATTTGCGCGGACGCTCGCCTCAGCGGGCGGTGGTGGTGGGGAACTGTCTGCGGTGTGCTCGGAGGGCTTCTGTACCTTACGAAGAGCGTTGGCCTTCCGTTCTTCCTCGTCCACTTCACGGTCCTCTGCGCGGGAGAGTGGCTCCGCGCTGTGAACCGGACTCGAACCATCGGACAGTTCCTTGCCGGCATCGTCGTCTGCTCCGTCATCGCCACTCCCTGGATCGTCATGATCAGCGCGAAGAAGGGTACGTGGACATTCGGCGAGAGCGCGCGAGTCATCCACGCGAGCTACCATCCGCTCTTAAACGGGCGCTTCCCCATCTACACACAAGGCCTCCTCCCGCCGCCCGACTCCAGCGCGACGAGCATGTGGGACGACCCGACGACCGTCCCGAGGATTGACTGGTCCCCGTTTGAGTCCCCTGCCCGCTTCCGAGACCAGATAAAAATCATCGCGCTCAATGCTGCACAGCTCGTAGAGTACCTCTTCAGTTCCTTCTGGCTCCTCTTCATCACACTGGGCTCCGCCCTCGTCCTGAGCATCAGCCGGAGACACGGCACTCCTGATCGCCGCGTGGTCCGGATCTACCTCCTGACTGTCTTTATCCTCTTCGGAGCGTACCTGCCGATCGTCGTGGATACCCGCTATTTCTGGGGGCCGGTGGTCTTGAGCCTCCTGCTCGCTGCCTCGCTCCTCTCCGGGATCATCGAGCGGTGGAATCCGTCGAGGCAGGAACGCAAGCTCACGCTCGTCCTCTTCCTGCTCTCCTTCGCCGCCATGCCGCTGTGGAACCTCGTACTCATCGCGAATGACGGCCGAGCAACTCATCTCACCGCCGAACGCCTGGCGACACTGGAGCCGCTCGCGGGGAAACGCATCGCCGCGGACAACTGGAAAATGGGGCTCTATCTCTCGCACTTCCTCGGTGCCAGTTACTTCGGACAACCCCGAAACCCGCAGGACGTAAGCGCGCTGGAATCCGAACTCCTGCGGTATCGCATCGAATACTATCTCGCGTACAAGAACCCTCCGGTCGGACTCAAGGCCTACCGGGAGGTTCCCGCCCCGGACGTCGAGTCCCCGCGTCTCCTGAAACGCGTGAACACTAGATCCACTTGAGCTTCCATGCACCGTAGAAACACATGCGGAGGAGCGACCACCCGTGACGGAAGCGGCGGATTTTCGTGGTCCCATACGAACGCTCCAGATAGTGCACCGGCACTTCGGACATCCTGAGCTGCCGGCTCGCGGCCCCAAGGAAGAAATCGAAATCGCCGAACGGATCCATGCGGGTCACCATGGACGGGTAGTCCCGCCGGAAGAACCCCTTCACCGGCGAAAGGACATCCACGAGCCGCTGCGAGAAGAGCCATGTGAAGAGCATGCTGAAGATCTTGTTCCCGAGGAGATTGAGGAGGCGCATGGCTCCCTCCTGCAATGGATACACGAGCCGCGAGGCATTCACGAACTCCGCCTGCCCGGAGGACAGAATGTCATAGAGTTTCTGGAGTTCGTCCGGATGCACCGTGAAATCGCCGTCGTACACGAGGAGGATCTCTCCCGCCGACGCCGTGATCCCGTCATGGAGCGCGCTCCCCTTCCCTGAGCCCGCTTGTTTCAGCGCACGCACGGCGAGTGGGCCGCGGTACGACGCCACGATCTCCTGAAGCTCCTCCCACGTCCCATCCGTGGAGTGCCCTTCGATGAAGAGGAGCTCCGTCCCGGAACCCATGACAGGCATCGCCTCCACAATTCTCCGGATGTTCCCGCGCTCGCTCTGGACAGCAGAGAGAACGGTGACCGTGCAGTCCGTCCTGCGGCCCCGCGGAGCGGGGCGGGCGATCACGTACTTCACGAGAGCGAATGCGCGCAGGAACGGAAGGCTCACGAGGAACCGGTTGCACAGTGACGCGAGCAAGGGAATCCCCAGAGGGCACAGGACGCGCTCCCCCCGCTGCACGACCTCGAAACCGGTGATCCTGAGGAGGTGCTCAATGTCGTTCCGCCCGAGCCAGTTCTGCTCCGGGAACTTCGTCTTCCACCCGAGCCACTCGCCGAGGAGGAACAGAGGTTGCCAGAGGAAGTTGTAGTAAGTGATCACGAGCCGTGTCCGCTCGTGGCAGACCTTGTCATGGATTTCCTGCAATCCCCTCTGGACATCGCGAAGGAAGTTGATGGTATCGAGGAGCAGGACGTAGTCATGCGCTTCACGATGCTCAAGCTGCAGGATGTCATCCACGAGATAGCGCGTCTGTGGATCATGTTCACGGGCCAGACGGATCATCTCAGGCGAGAAGTCGATGCCCGTTTTCTTCGCTTGCAGAAGGCTAGACAGCGTCAAACCGGTGCCGCACCCGAGCTCGAGGATCGTCGCATCCGGCCGAATGAGACCACGGAGCCACCGCTCGCGGTCGCGGTAGTACGTGCGGTGCCGCCTCTTGTCTCGCTCGCGCTGCGGCGCGAGCGTATCGAAGAACTTGCGGGTGGAGAGGGAAGGAGTCGCAGTCATGAAACAACGGGATTCTACCGCCGGGATCCCGGAAGACACAAAGACGCAGCTTCTCCATGAGCGTCTTCATTCAATAGAGTCTGCGCCCAAGTGAGGAAATGCTCCGATGATCCCCGTCACGGCTTCCGGCTCCACTGCTCTGACGTTCGAGAATCTCGATCTCCGTCCTGAGCGTCCTCTCCTGATCCTCCAACACATCGTATTGGGCCCATACCTTGTGACTCCCGCTCCTTTGAGCATGATCCAGCTTCTGGTCCTTCTCCATGCGCACCGCTTGGAGCTTGGTTATCAGCTCCCGGAGTTTGCGAGCACGTTCCTCAGCAGCGGCCGTTTCAGCGGCCATCTCAGACAGAGTGAGGACCCCGTGTCCCATCGCACGACTATCGGCGATAATCTGACGAATCGTTTGAACTGTTGCACCGACTTCCCGCTGGTCCATCTGTCCCCCGCACTCTCTGAATGAAGTGAGAAAACCCGCGTACGTCCGCCAGCGCAGTCTCCCGCTTTGCACCGCGTTCTGCACAATGGACTGATCCGCGCCGCCAAGCTGATCGTACGCCTGGGAGAGCTCAGAAAGATTCAGCGGTTTTTTCGACATGGAAAGTAAAGTATTGAGGAAGTTTAAAAAAGGAGGTCAGGATAAGGGAATGATTTCACATGTCAAGAAAGACGACATCTGCGGTTTCATAAATGGTATGGAGCCAGCCTTCGCGTCGGTGGCTTGCCATGAGCGAGCCCCGCATTTGCGGGGCGAAGGCGGGTGACGACCTGCCCGACTGACGCGCTCAGGCGGGTTTGCCCGTCCGACACGGACAACGTCCGGGCGGATAACTGCTCTTTTGCTGCAAAATATTCGCCGGAAATACGATTTGACATAACAAAAGACTTATGTATAATTCACTCATTCATTTCTCCGAAACTTATGACGATTGCAACTGAACAACAGAAGGCAACGGGCGTGAACAAGCTGACAACTCTTCAGCAACGTCTTTTTGAAGAAATGCAAAGACATGCAGATGCTGTCACAGCAATTCAGCGAGAGATGCAAGATGCAACACGAGAGGAAACGCAGTCTCTTCTGAAGGACTCTCAGGGAGTTTCTGCCGATGCACCAGAATCTCATGAGCCTGCAGCCGAACAAAAACGCGAGCTTACCGTTGAACAGAGAGAAAAGCTTCTTGCTGTTCTTCAACGTCGTTTAAGTCAGGATGCCGATCACTACAATCGGCCAGCTGGAATTGACTTTGGAGAAGTAAAAAGGGCACTCGAAGCCAATCCAGTTGCACTCTGGAGTCTCTCTAAAATGGAAGAGACCGGCGGCGCGCCCGACATTGTGGCAATCGAAGACAATGCATTCGTCTTTGCTGATTGTTCAACAGAATCTCCGGCTGGACGCGGGAACTGTGTCTATGACAAAGCAGCCGAAGAATCCGCTTGTGGTACGTTCAACGGCAACGCCGCTGATATGGCACAGAAGTTTGGTGTGGAGATGTGGTCTCCGGGATTTTATCGCCACATGCAAACATCAGGAAAGTTTGACAACAGAACTTGGAGTTGGCTCAAAACAGATGCGGCGACGAGAAGCGCCGGTGACGCCCTTTTCGGCTATCGCTACTATGGCAAACATGCCGACGTGGGCCGGAGCGATGCCCACCAATATTACTACTTTAAGGCGTGGCGTGGCCTGCTAAGGGTTCAGAAGGTTTCTTGAACTGTGAGTCTTGCTCTTCCTTTTTTCTTTGTCCTTAAGACCGCCAGCCCTGAAAGTCGTGATGGTGGACGATACTGGATTCGAACCAGTGACCTTGCGAATGTGAATCGCACGCTCTAACCAGCTGAGCTAATCGTCCAATGATGTGAAAGAGGTGTGAATCGCACGCTCCCCGCCCGAACGAGCCGAACACTCGTTCGGATCGGGCGGGTAACCAGCTGAGCTAATTGCCCGTAATTGCTTGCGGAATCTCCTCCCCGCAGCTGACTTAAGATACTTTTCTCTTGCTCTTGCTTCAACTCGATTATTGAATTTCTCCAGCCAAATCCTTCCCCACGGCCTTCGTGAAATCGTTGATTTCACCTCTCCTCGGTTATGTTCTGCCAAACGTTCTTGAGGACGCTCCGATATCCCAACGTACTGAGAATGATCGACCTTACTCTCGAGAACGTACACAAACATGATATGAGTATAGCGAACTGAACGCTCCCCGCCCGAACGACCGAACATCGTTCGGTCGGGCGGGTAACCACTGAGCTAGCCGCCCAAAGAACAAATTATGAGCAATCGCGCAGCGAAGGAGGGTAACCACTGCCTGCCCCACGTAGCCTTCTCAACTATTCGTGAAACAGCAGTGCAGCAAGAGACAGTGTAACAGCGGGCGAAGTGGGGAGCTAATTGCCCGACCGAGTGGCCAGAGCCAATTGTCAATTGTCCATCATCCATTGTCAATTTCGTCCCGGAGACAAACAGAACTACAATGGCCGCGTGCCACGCATCTCGCTCAAAATCGTCGGCGCTTCCGGCCAGGGAATTGACTCCATGGGGGAAGTGGCGGCCAGAGCGCTCAAGCGGAGCGGCTACTGCGTCTTCGGCTACCGCGAGTACCCCTCGCTCATCAAGGGCGGGCACGCAAGCTACCAGCTGGACGTGAGCGAAGCAGAGATCGAGAGCACGGAAACCAGGGTGAATGCGGTCGTCGCCCTCAATCACCACGGACTCGAACACAATGTCAGCGACTTGAAGCCTGGCGGCATCCTCATCCACGCAATCCCGCATTGGACATTCGGGAAGGAGCAGCAGAAACTCATTGAGCGGCTGAGCCTCTCGATGGTCGAGCTCCCCATTGATGCGATCCTGAAGAAGCTCTCAGGAAAGCCCATCCTCAGTAACGTCATCCTCACCGCATTCGTGTGGGCGGTGCTGGGCCAGGATATTGATGCCCTGAAGAAGATGGTGGGAGAGCGTTTCGCGAAGAAGAAAGATCTCCTCGATCTCAACATGCGCTGCATCGAGGAGGGGTACGGCCTCAAGGAGAAATATCCGGATCTCACGGTCACGATGCCGAAAGCAAACCGGAAGTGGAAAGACCGGCTCCTGATCACCGGGAGCAAAGCCGTCGGTCTCGGCGCCGTGCATGCCGGCGTGCGCCTGTACGCGGGCTACCCGATGACCCCGAGTTCCCCGCTCCTCACCTACATTGCCGCCATCCAGAACCGGACGGGCATGGTGGTGAAGCAGTCGGAGGATGAGATCACCGCCGCGCAGATCGTCTCCGGCGCCATGTTCGCGGGAACCCGCGCGCTCACGGCCACCGCCGGCGGAGGCTTCGACCTGATGAGCGAGACGCTCTCCATGAACGGAATCATCGAGAACCCGACGGTGTTCGTCCTTGCACAGAGACCCGGCCCCGGAACCGCCCTCCCCACCTGGACGGCGCAGGGGGACCTCCTGATGGCCGTGAATACGGCTCACGGAGAATTCACGCGCTGCGTCATGGGGATCTCAGGGAGCCAGGACGGTTTCGACCTGATGCCCGAGGCATTCAACCTCGCGGAGGAGCACCAGATCAGCGTCATCGTGCTCATGGACAAGCAGATCGCGGAAGCGCTGTACACGCAGGAACCGTACGACCAGAAACGTGCGGAGATCAGGCGCGGTCGCCTCGTCACGGACTTAGGAGAGCTTCAGAAACTCAAGTCTTCGGATCGGTACGATCCGATGGCCGAGAGAGGAATCTCCCCCCGCTGGCTGCCGGGGAGCCGTGCGGCCACGTACGACGCACAGGGAGACGAGCATTCCGGCGACGGTTCGGCGGATGAATCGGCGAAGAACGCCGCGGCACAGACGGCCAAACGCATGAAGAAGATGGAGACCCTCCTTGCGGCGCTTCCGGAACCGACTTTGTACAAAGCTTCAAGTGGTGAGCTTCCCGTCCGAACGGACATTCGTCCGGGCGGGCAAGCTTCAAGCGACGATGATGTACCGTGTGAAATTTTGTTCGTCGGTTGGGGCAGCACAAAATCTGTTGTTCTTGATGTTGTAAAAAGCTTGTCGCTTGAAGCTGTCCGCTTGCCGCTCGTCATCGGCTATCTTCACTTCACGTACCTCTGGCCGCTGAAAACCAAGAGATTCGAAAACCTTGCAAGGAAAGCGAAAAAAACAATCCTGGTCGAAGGAAATTACCAGGGACAGCTCGGATTGCTCCTCAGACAACAAACCGGAATCAATATCGAACATCGTATCTTGAAATACGATGGCCGTCCGTTCTTCTACGATGAATTATTACATTTGATTTCTGATCAAATCCCGATTTGAAATTAACAACTTTCTGACCTTACTGCCCTTATTGCCTTTTCTGCCCTTTCTACCTTCAAACTTGTCCATTCCTCTCGAAACCGACGGCCCGGCCATGAAGGACTATGGATCAAAACTGACGCCTACCTGGTGCGAGGCTTGCGGGAACTACGGGATCTGGACCGCCGCGAAGCAGGCGCTCGTGGAGCTCAAGATCCATCCCTGGCAGGCTCTCCTGTGCTATGACGTCGGGTGCCACGGCAACATGTCCGACAAGATCGGAGGCTACCGCTTCCATGGCCTCCACGGCCGGGTGATCCCCTTTGCCGCCGGAGCGAAGCTGGCGAATCCACGCCTCACGGTGTTGGCCTTCGGCGGCGACGGCGCGAGCTTCTCGGAGGGCATCGGCCACCTCGTGCACGCGATCCGGAGCCGCTACCCCATCGTCTTCGTCATGCACAACAACGGGAACTACGGCCTCACGACCGGTCAGGCGAGCGCACTGACCGCGCAGAACCAGCCGATGAACTCCTCGCCGAACGGCATCCCCGAAGAAACCCTGAACTCGATGGATTTCGTCTTCTCCCTCGAACCGACGTTCGTCGCGCGTGCGTTCTCGGGGGACATCGCACAGATGACGTACGTCCTCAAGGAGGCGGTCCGGCACCGCGGATTCGCCTACGTCGACATGCTGCAGGCCTGCCCGACCTACAACCGTTTCGCGACCCACGACATGCTCCTTAAGAAGTGCTACCGCGTCGAAGATGAAAACCATGATCCGGCAGATTTCAAAAAGGCGAGGAGGCTGGCGGTCGATACGTCCAAACGCATCTCCACCGGCATTCTGTACCGCAGGGAGGACATCCCGAACTTCTACGAACGGCTGGTGCCAAGGCAGGGGAAAACTCTGACGCCGGTAGAAGAGGTGGAGAAGGTAGACGTGACGAAGCTGATGGAAGAGTTCGTATAAATTGCTAAATGGTTCAATGGCTAAATTGTTCGCAAGCGAAACGTGCGTTATTGCCTGTCAATAATTTAACAATTGAGCAATTGAACAATTCAACAACGCAACAAGGTTGTGTCTTCCACGTACTCAGATCATTCACTGCATCCCAAGGAACATCTCATGAATCCCCGTCTCCCCTCTCACCTCCGTATGAAACGTGGCAGCAAGCACCCTTCCCTGCCGCACGAGAACAGGGAAACCCTTATAGGAGGCAAGAACCTCAACGCTCTTCCCGACCTTCGTGATCTTCGGCGCGCGGATGAAAGCCACCGGCAAAGTTTTTTTAAGTCCGCGAATTTTTATCTCGGCCTCAAAACTGTTTACCTGTGTGCCATAAGCGTTGCGATCGACCTCGATATCGATAAGTCCCAGCGGTTGCGGCACGTTTTTACCGGTGGCTTTCCGCGCGAGCACAATCGCTCCCGCACAAGTCCCAAAGACAGCCAGCGGCTTTTTTGCCCTCTTGCCCTTTTGCCCTCTTGCCCTTTTGCCCTCTTGCCCTTTTGCCCTTTTGCCCTTTTGCCCTTTTGCCCTCTTTCTGATCTCCTCCCCCACTCCGGTTTCCTTCAAAAATCTTGCCATCACCGTGCTCTCTCCGCCGGGGATGATCAGCCGATCAACCTTCGTCAAGTCCTCAAGCGACCGGACTTCCGTGCAGCGCACACCCATGGACATGAGAATGTCCATGTGCTCTGCGAAATCTCCCTGAAAGGCCAATATGCCGACAATCATGCATAAAGAATAAATGAATTTTTATATTAATGAAGATGAAAAGGACTTCGCGGTAAGGCAAGAGGGCAAAACGGCAAGAAGACAAAAGGCTGTTTCCTTTCCACATTTTGCCTTTTTGCCTTTTCGAAGATTACCATCCTCGTTCCTGCATCCTGGTCTGGAGCGAGGAAACCTCCAGCCCCGGCATCGCGCCTGAGAGCCCCGTGGATACCTCGAGCACTTTCTTCGGATTCTTGAAATGCACCGTCGCCTGGACGATAGCAGCCGCCATCCTCTTCGGATCCTTGGACTTGAAGATTCCTGAACCAACGAATACGCCCTCTGCGCCCAGCCCCATAAGAAGAACCGCATCAGCCGGCGTTGCCACGCCCCCGGCAACAAACGTTACCACCGGAAGCCTTTGGTGTTGCCGGACATACTTTACCAATTCCAGAGGGGCCCGCTGCTCACTCGCGTAAGCCTTCAGCCGTACGGGGGACATCTGGTTCAGCGCTTCGATCTCGCGCTTGATTATCTTGATGTGTCGGACTGCCTCGACGACATTCCCCGTCCCCGCCTCCCCCTTCGTTCGGATCATGCAGGCGCCTTCCTGTATCCTACGGAGCGCTTCGCCCAAATTCGTCGCACCGCAGACGAACGGAATTTTAAATGGACGCTTGTCCACGTGGTCAAACGGATCGGCAGGAGTGAGAACTTCCGACTCGTCGATGAAATCGACACCGAGCGCCTCGAGGATGCGGGCCTCCGCCGTGTGGCCGATCCTCACCTTCGCCATCACGGGAATCGAGACGGCCTTCTGAATCTCTTTGATCAGTTTCGGATCGCTCATGCGCGCCACACCTCCCTGCGCACGGATATCGGCGGGAACGCGCTCAAGCGCCATGACGGCGCATGCGCCTGCGGCCTCGGCGATCTTCGCATGCTCAGCCGTCACGACATCCATGATGACCCCGCCCTTGAGCATCTTGGCGAGATCCAAACCTGTGCGATTGAGAACCTTGAACATATTTTCAGTGGTGGCAATAATACGCCTCTTTGTTCATTGTTCCATTGCTGCATTGTTTCATTGTTTGCATGCATCGCTCATGTGTAAACGCTTGCGAACAATGTAGCAATGAAACAATGTAACAATTAATCGGACAATCGTGGCGAACTCACAAATTCGGGATCAATACTGAGCCGACTCTCTTCCGGCAGAATCTGCCCCTGGTACTTGCTGAAAGGTTTCTCACCATACGGTGTTTCCGCCGGGGAAGACATCGTTTCGAAAGCTATCTGGCAAACGCGCATGCCGGGATAAAGAGCGACCGGCATACGGTTCAAATTGCTTATTTCCAACGTAATCGTGCCGCTGAATCCCGGATCCACGTAGCCCGCGGTCGAATGGATGATGATTCCCAGACGGCCGAGGGAACTGCGGCCTTCGACCCTCACGACCATATCGTCCGGCACCGTAAGTTTCTCCCGGGTCACTCCCAGGATAAATTCGCCGGGCTGAACGATGAACGGATCCCCGTCGGGAATCGTAATCGTTCTCATATTGGCCGCGAATGTCTTCGGGTTTTTCGGGTCCAGAAGCGCGTGTTTGCTGTGCTCATAGACTTTGAAAACATTCCCGAGCCGCAGATCCATGCTGCTGGCATGAATATCCCGTAACCATTCCGGTTGATCGCTCTCGATCTTCACTTTTCCCGAGGCGATCGCTGCCTTGATATCCCTGTCTGAGAGAATCATGAGGGGAAGAGAGTACCACAACAGCCCGGGAAATGAAAAATTGCAACGGAAATGCGGGCGCAGCATAGTACATAACGATTATAATGATGCCGCATGATTGAAATGGTACCTCCGATGAGATCGGCGGAAATGACAACGGAACAACCGGATGTTTCGGGCAGCGGGCTCGATGAGCGGATGCGGGCAATCCAGGACAGGTATCGGTCGTATTTCCGGATCACCTGTGACGAACTGGGCGCGGCTTCCAGGCAGGAGACGGATGAGCTCGCCGAATGGGCATTGAACATGCAACCCCATATCGAACAAATTGAAGAACGAGAGAAGTGGTACGAGCGCGACTACGCGAACCGGATCGTAGCCGCGCGGACCCTCCATGAGAAGTTCAAAGTACAGCTGGACGGAGCAGTCGATCGGCAATTCATCTCCGGCGAATCGAGACAACGGTGGATGCGGCGGTTCAAAGACCAGGCAATCGGCTACAAAGCGAAAGAATACTGGGTGCAACACCAATTCCCCTACTACCTCCTCCGATGGGAAGAGGTGGCGAAGGAACGAGCCGACCTTCTCGGGAATCCGGGATTCAGCGACCTTGCCTCCTACGAGCCGATCTGCGCACTGATCACGGATACGGAAAAGTTCCTGAACCTGCACTACGACAGGCGGAAGGGGCTGCTCGCGCAGTGCCGGGCCGCGCTCCTCGCCTCGAGGAAGCTGCAGCTCGATCTCTACGCTGACGCGAAGGGACAGCTTAGAGTCGCGGAGGGAATGGGTATTCTCGGGAGGGGGAAAGCAGGTGTGTGGCTCGAGCGCATCTTCAAGAGCTCTGCCTCACCGAAGAAGATCGAGCAGTTCGTGCGCGGGAACGACGGTACGTCGCTCACGACGCTCATCGGGAACTGGCACGGCGTTCGTGGCCGCTACGACGTGGTCGTGGAGAAGCTCCGGGAGCGCGGCGAGAGCCAGATGCCGCGCGGGTTGATCCTCCTCAATGAGCAACAATTCCTGAGCCTGCACTACACACAGCGTCTCCGGTACGTGGAACAGATGGAAGACCGCATCAATGTGGGGGGTGACCTGCGTGCCGAACCGGAAAGCTTCATCCGGATTCGCCATGCCATGGACATGAAGGATTGGGAGGAGGCGGACGAGCTCATCCTGCAAGCGGAACAAGAGCCCCTCTCCGAAACGAACCGCGAACGCCTCTCCTCCATGCGCCGGTACGTGACACAATTCCGTCCACGGCAGATGGAAGGAGCTGGAGGAGAAGCGGTGACAGCCGCGGAGAAGAGAATCGACGAGATCGTTTCCCATCTCGATTCTTCCGTCCAGCCCATGGTTATGAAACTCCTGAGCGGACCGAACGCAAACCGCTCCATCCATCAGCTCCGTTGGATCGTCTACAACAACATCTGGTGTCGGACCCGCAACTATCTTACGGACAATATCGCCATGCAGGGCGCGAGCAAAGACTACAGAGATCTGACGAAGTACCGTGCCAAGTGGGGCCAGGATATCGGGCGGCATGACGTCCTCGACTGGGATACAGCGGACCAGCAGTACTTCCGGAAGAAGGAATTCGCTAACCACAAAGCCACCTACCTCCATGTCAACCTGCAGAGCGGGGCGACGAACGCGCTCACCGAATGGATACAGCGGGAGCAGGATCCCAGAGTTCTGTACTGGGGCACCCTCTGCTGCCATGAGAACGGCATGCCGAAATCGGAGAACTGGCACCGCGACTTCCTGTTCGCGCTCTCCGACATCCGGTCCGCCACGCGGATACTGAAGAACGCCGGCCACATGTACAAAGCCCCCCATAGTCGCCTGCAGAGCAATACGAGCGAGGCATCCTTTGCACTGGCAGCGTAAGAGAAAAACTTGCTTTTGAAAACCTCTATGCACAGAATACCGCCCTATGCAGTACCGAACACTCCCCGTCCTCTTCCTGACGCTCGCGATCCTTGGCGGTTGTGTCAACGCCCCGAGAACGAGCATCGAGAAAGAGAACCTCAATCCCCTCACTGCTTCCCGTTACGGCGATGAACTGGCGGACACCATGGCGAATCTGGTGATCCAGAATGACCCGGTCACGAAAGAGCCGGGGGTGCTGGCGGTGATCAACGCCGAAATCTCCCGGGGGAAGGAGACCGCCCAAAACGCCCGTGACACGATGGACCAGGGAATGCAGGGAACGATCATCCCGGTGAAGGAATCGGTGAACGGATATGTGCTCTCTGTGAACGATATGCTCTACTTCTCGTCCGACTTCGAGTCGAAGCCCGGGCCGGCACTCCACGTGTACCTCACCACCGTGGTGGATCCGCGGGACACACAGTTCCCGGACAAGACCGCTATCGATCTCGGCCTCCTGCAAGCCGCCTACGGCCCGCAGCAGTACAGAGTCCCGCGCCAGGACAAGCCGGAGCTCCTGCGCACCGTCGTCCTCTGGGACACGAAACTCAAGCGCCTCTACGCTTTCGGGCAGCTCAGCAGGAGAAGCTAGTATTGCTTCCACGATGTCCGTTCATGCAAATCGTTGACCGAAGTGCTATGAACTTTGAGCGATGAGCTGTGAGCTGTGAGCTGTGAGAAGCGGAAACTCATCGCTCAAAGCTCATAGCTCAAAGCTGGTTGTGAATTTTGACATGCACAAACTTCGTGGAAGCAACACGAGATACATCCCTACAGCGGAACCTTCTCCACCTGCTTCAGCACCTGATCGACGGCATCCGCGAGGGCTTGGTAGGTGTTGGACGTTACTTTCCGGCCGTTCACAAAGTACGTGGGTGTGCCCTGAACATCCAGAGCATTTCCGTCGGCCTCATCCGACTTGGTCGTTTTCTCCTTGATGCCCGACCGGATACAACGGTCGAAGAGATCGGCATTCAGCCCGAGCACCTTGGCCCAATTGCGGAGCGCGGAAGAGGAGAGGTCGGTCTGGCGCTCGTAGGCGATGTCGACGAACTCCCAGAACTGTCCCTGATCCGCAGCGCATTCGCTCGCTTCAGCGGCTTCCAGCGCGTATGCGTGGATGGTCCTGAGCGGAAACTGCTTAAACTCGAAACGGATTTTGTCACCGTACTTCTGAAGCAGCGGCCTGGTGATGAACTCATGCGCCGTCTTGCACGCCGGGCACTGGAAATCCCCGTACTCCGTGACTGTCACCAGACCGGCAGGATTGCCTTTCGGTTGCCGGGAGGACTTGGGACTGAGGCCTGTCGTATCGACGCCGCAGGCGGCAAGCAGCAGGGAAAGCGCAACGAATGCAACAGAGATTCTTCGCATTGAGGACGAGAACAGTGAAGCGAGTTTACCCATGCTGCTCTCTGTCCACAACGCAAAAGCCTGAAGACGTAAGACATAAGCTTGAAGCTTACCGCTTACGTCTTACAGCTTCTGTCTTCTCGCATTGCTTTTGCTATACTTCCCTCCTCAAATGACCCTGTACCTAAAGTACCGGCCACAGAGCTTCGCGGACGTCGTGGGACAGGACCACGTGGTCACGACGCTCGAACAGGCAATCCAGTGTGACAGGATTTCCCACGCGTATCTCCTCTGCGGGACCCGTGGAACCGGAAAGACGTCCGTTGCCCGCATCCTCGCGAAGACCATCCTCACCAAAGGAATTGCCGACGAGACGTTGAAGCAACAGTTGGCGAAAGGCGTGGAGACGGGATCGCTCGTGGACCTCGTGGAAATCGACGCCGCAAGCCACACGGGGGTCGACGACGTTCGTGACCTCATCGAGAAAATGCAGTTTACCCCTGCGGTGTCGGGCGCGAAGGTCTACATCATCGATGAAGTGCACATGCTGTCGAAGAGCGCCTTCAACGCCCTCCTCAAGACCCTTGAGGAGCCGCCGGAGTACGTGTACTTCATCTTAGCCACCACCGAACTCCACAAGGTGCCGGACACGATCCAGTCCCGCTGCCAACGTTTCCTCTTCCGCCGCGTCCGGGATGATGACATCCTGCGGCGGCTCCAGTACATCGCCGACCAGGAGCACATCAAGATTGACCGGGAGGCGCTGCGGACGATTGCCCGCCACGCGCTCGGCAGTTTCCGCGACGGCATCGCCCTCCTCGACCAGCTGCGCTCGCTCGAGAAAATCACGCCGGCGGACGTGACGGAGCGCATCGGGAAATCATCGCTCGCGTTCATGGAGGAGATCGTTCGTGCCATGACGGAACGCAACATGACGGAGATCACGAATGTCGTGCGCCGGATCGAGGAATCGAACGTGCCCGCGGATCTCATCGCGACGGATCTCCTGTCACTCATCCGGACGCACATGCACCAGGCAATCGAGCGGCAGGAAGATCCCGCTCCCTACCTCCGCATGACGGAGACGATCCTCGGAGCACTCAAGAACATCCGGATCTCTCCTGTCCCGGCGCTGGCGCTGGAAGCGGCGCTCCTCTCCCTCTGTAGTACGGAGCCGGCTCCGGCGTCGGGTCCGCAGCTCTACCCCTCCCCTCTCCCAAGGCTCGTCGTACCGCAGAACCCCGAAGGAACAGCAGAGGAGGAGAAACCTGCATCATCGCCTCCGGTCGAGCAGGCGAAAACCGCGCTTGTTGAAGCGGAAGAGCTCACCGTCGACTCCATCCTGAGACACTGGGGTGACATTCTGCAAGGAGTGCATCCCCCCTCTGTCCGCATGAGCCTGAAGACCGGCACGGTTTCGGGGATCGATGGCAACACTGTCCGCCTCACCTTCTCTTCTTCATTCAATCGCGACAAGGTTGCGGAGACGAAAGCAAGCAGGACGATCGAAGAGGTGCTCGCGGGCATCTACAAGTGTCCTGTGCGCATCAAGTGCGTGCTCGAGAAGGATATGAAAATGACGAATCTGGGGCCGGCCACGGATCTCGTGGAGGCGGCGGCGGAGGTGTTCGGAAGCCTGTAAGTGCGTAGTGAGTAGTTGGTAGTGAGTAGAAAGTTATTTTCAAAGCTACTCACTACTCACTATAAACTACTCACTTTTCTCTGATGGTTGCCGTATTCTGTTAGTATGCCAACCAAAGCCGAAGTGCGGCTGGCGATCCGCGAGCGCCTGAGGAAGCTCCCGGAGAAAGACCGGGCTATGGAGAGCCGGGTCATCTGCCGCCAGTTACACAAAATAATCAGCGACGGATCAACCGCAATTGGCGTCTACATGCCGTTTCTGGATGAACCGGACATTCGACAGCTCATCAACGAGTTCCTGAAAGAAGGTCGTATCGTCTGCATGCCATCCGTTCCCTCCATCGGAAAGAAGCTGATGGTGTTCAAGGAAATCCAAAATCTCAACGATGTGCGCCGTGATCCCGTGATCGGCATCCCGCAGCCGATCGAGGGTATGCCGCCCGGGAACGAAGCTTCCATCGGCGCGGTGATCATCCCCGGCCGTGCATTCACGGACAAATGTGACCGTCTCGGGCGCGGGAGCGGCGGGTACGATCACTGGATACATCTGCAACGAAAGCGAAATCCGGTGACAAAGTACATCGGCGTTTGTTTCGAATGTCAGATGCTCCAGGAAATTCCTATCGAATCCCATGACCAGAAAGTGGATATGGTGGTGACAGGCCGAAGAATAGCGATCAGCAGTTAGCGGTCAGATGTGCGGAGTTGTTGTCTACTAACCGCTTACCGCTCATCACTCATCGCTTTTGCGTGTAAGCACTACATCGATGTATGCTCCAGCCATGCCCACCTACACCTCTCTCCAAGCCACCGACCCCGAAGTATTTGCCGCAGTCGCCGGCGAAATGAAGCGACAGCACGACGGCGTTGAGCTCATCGCTTCCGAAAATTACGTCTCCCCTTCCGTGCTGGAAGCGCTCGGCAGTCACCTCACCAACAAGTACGCAGAAGGCTTCCCGGGGAAACGATACTACGGCGGACAGGAGTTCACCGATGCCGTGGAGACGCTGGCCATCGAACGGGCCAAGAAGCTCTTCCATTGCGATCATGCGAACGTCCAGGCGCTCTCCGGGGCCCCCGCGAACATCGCGGTGTACTTCTCCTGGCTGGAACCGGGCGATACGGTCATCGGCATGGACTTGACCCACGGCGGCCACCTGACGCACGGCAGCCCCGTCACGTACATGGCGAAGCTCTTTAAATTCGTCCGCTACAAGATGAAGAACGTGGAAACGGGGGAGCTCGATTACGACGAGATGCGCGAAACCGCCAAACGCGAGAAGGCGAAAATCATCCTCGCCGGTTTCTCCGCCTACCCGCGGGAAGTGGACTACACCAAGATCAAGGCAATCGCTGACGACGTCGGAGCCATCGCGATGATGGATATGGCGCACATCGCGGGCCTCATCGCCGCCGGCCTTCTCAGGAACCCTTTCGATTTCGGTTTCAACGTGGTGACGACCACGACCCACAAGACCCTCCGCGGCCCCCGCGGCGGCATGATCCTCTCACGCGGGAAAGTGAGCAATCCGCTCAAGACCGTGGAGAAAACGGTGGAGAATCTCCCCACGCTCATCGACCGCAGCGTCTTCCCCGGTTTCCAGGGAGGACCGCACATGAACAACATCGCAGCGCTTGCCGTCGCGCTCGGAGAAGTGATGAAACCCGGGTACAAGACGTACGCGCAGCAGATCCTCACGAACGCGAAGCGCATGGCACAACGCCTCATGGACCGCGGGTGCAAGCTCGTCACGAACGGCACCGATAACCACATGATGGTGGTTGATTGCATCCGCTCCTTCAAGATCGACGGAAATGAAGTGCAGCACATTCTCGACGCCATCGGCATCTCCACAAGCAAGAGCACGATCCCCGACGATCCCCTCCCTCCCTACAAGCCCAGCGGATTGCGCCTCGGCACTCCCGCCGTCACGACACGCGGGATGAAGGAACCGGAGATCGACTTCCTCGTGGACGCCATGCTCAAGGCCATCGAGAAGCGCAGCGACGAGAAGGCGATTGCCACACTGCACGAGGAAGTGAAGGCCTTCTGCCGCCCCTTCCCGATCCCGGGGGTCGAGAAGGTGTAGCTTCCCCTCCTTGTCCGTATGCGCAGAGCTGCAAAGAGCTTCCGTCACGCCCTTGCGGATCTTCTTCTCCCATGGCCACTATGAACCTCCTCACCGCAGCATTCCTCGGCATCGTGGAGGGGATCACGGAGTTCCTCCCCATTTCCTCGACGGGACACCTCATCCTCGCGGAACGTCTTCTGGGAGTGGAAATCACCCGGAGCGTCGCGAGCTTTGACATCGCCATCCAGCTCGGCGCCATCGCGGCTGTGGCATTGGTTTCCTGGCGGACATTCGTCCGGTCCCGGCGGACGATCTGGCTGGTTGCCGCCGCATTCATCCCCACCGGCATCATCGGCCTGCTCGCTCATCGGTTCGTAAAAATGTACCTGATCGGCAACGCGACGCTGGTGCTCTGGACCCTCTCCATCGGCGGTGTCGTCCTCATCCTCTTCGAACTTTTTCAGCGTCGCCGCAAACCACAGGTTCTGGAGATCAAGCAGTATTCCTTCCCGCTCGCGGTTCTCATCGGCATGTTCCAGTCACTGGCGATCGTTCCCGGAGTATCCCGGTCAGCGGCAACGGTGATCGGCGGCATGCTCCTGGGCACCGACCGGCGGTCCATCGTCGAATTTTCGTTCCTGCTTGCCATCCCCACGATGGCGGCCGCAACGGGATACGATCTCCTAAAGTCCGCTCCGGCCTTCTCGTTGCAGGATATGGCAATGATCGGCGTGGGATTCGTGTTCTCATTCCTCACCGCCATCATTGCGATTCAGTGGCTCCTCCGGTTCATCAAGACACATACCTTCATTGCCTTCGGCATCGAAAGAATTCTGGCCGCGCTATTCGTGTGGCTGACGATTCGAGGCAATATATAATGGAGACGAAAGACAGAAGACGGAAGATGTAAGTTCTTCCATCTTATATCTTACGTCTTTTGTCTCTACTGATAGATCCTGATCGTCGTGACACTCGGATCCATGAGCGTTACACCATTCGTGGGACCGCTGAGCGTCAGAGTGAACGTGAGCTCCCCGGAGAGCGTCGTGCTCGGGTTGAGAATCGGAATGGTGAATGTCTTGCTCGTTTCGCCGGCAGCGAACGTCAGCGTGCCACTCGTATCCGTGTAATCGCGCCCCGCCTGAGCGGAGCCGTTGCTCGTCGCGTAGTTCACCGCTGCGGCGCCGACGCCCAGAACGTGGTTTACCATGATCGTCGCGGTCCCCTGCGACCGCGTCACGGAATACTGCTGCGCATTGAACTTCAGCGCCCCGCTGGCAACCGGAACCGTCTCTTCGTCATTGATCGTCACCGGTGCGGACGCGACTCCGAGCGCAGCTCCTCCCGCGGGACTGCTGAGCGTCACGGTGAATGTCCGGTTCCCGTCGACAGTGTTATTGTTCACAACTGTAATGGTGAAGGTCTTGCTGGTTTCCCCCGCAGCGAAGCTCAGCGTCCCGTTCACGGACGTGTAGTCGACGCCCGATGACGCCGTCCCATTGCTGGTCGCGTAGTTCGCGCTCATCGCCGCCGTAACGACACCCGTGCGGTTCACCGTGATGGTCACGGTCCCGCCGTTCTCAGCAGTGCCGTAGGCGGAAGCACTCAGGGAAATCGTCGTGGCCGCTGAGGAGGCCGAGGAGGATGAGGAGACATTCGGATCGTCGATCGTCAGCACTGCGCTGTTCGGCGTTCCAAGCGCGAGCACTCCCGTGGGATTTTTGATGGTGAGCGTCACAGTTTTATCGCCAGTGGAGGATGTGTTATTGAGAATCTGGATATCGAGTTTCTTGCTCGTTTCACGACTGTTGAACGTGAGCGTTCCGCTGAGCGGCTGGTAATCCTTCCCCACGATGGCCGTTCCGCCGCTGAACACATAGTCAATAGTGCCACCGCCCTGGTTCCCATTCGTACGAACGATGATGACCTGCACTTTCCCGGTGCTGACGTTCTTCTCCACGACATACCCGGTTGAATCAAAACGGACAACGCCGCCGTCACCCGCGACACTGGATGAGGAACTCGCAGAAGAACTGCTGCTCGTCGAGGCGGAGGAGCTCGAGACGCTTCTGGACGACGAAGAACTCGCGATGCCCTTGATCTCGTCACGGAGACGCTTGAAGAGCACCGCAGCCTGCGCCCGCGTGAGCGGCTGATCGGGACCGAAGTGTGCGCTGTCGAGCCCCTTGATGATGCCGAGCTGGTACATCTCGCCGATGGCTTCATCGGCGAAGTTCCCGCGGGGCACATCTTGGAAAATCGCAGAGCCCTTGAAAGCAGCTCCGATGGAACTGACCGCGACGCCGAACAGAATCCCAGCAAGGAAGAGGTATGAAGGACGGATACGCATGGAAAAGAGAGGGAAGAAAAAGAACAACCCCATTGTGTGAGGCAACGATGGATGATGCAATTGCGAAATTGCTCAATTACTCAATTGTTTGTTTCATACCAAATGAACTTTTTTATTGCTTCAGCGAAGCCGGACAGTCCGAGCACAGCGCAATGCAACTTCGGAATTCATTGCGCAAGCGAGGACTGTCCGGCGAAGCGGTAAGGCATTTCCTCAATTGGTATCACGCTTTCCGCTTCCCAATCGCTTCCAGCATCGCCTTGCTCGGCGGGGGAACGCCGCCGGATTTCTCCAGTTTCTGCCCGAGGTCATTCATCTTCGCCTGCTCGTCCGCCGGGAGCGGCTCCAAGAGAGCTTTCTTCCGGAGCGCATTGAAGTCGTTGATCCACATCTCGCGATCCCGCCAGGCGCGGTACTGCTCGAGCGTCAGCCCCTTCTTCCTCGCCTTCTCGCGTTCCTCCTGCTCCTTCTCCTTCGCTTTCCCGACCTGCACGGCCGTCCTGCGCCCTTCCTTGGCGCTCTCGAACCAGCGACCGATCTTGTCCTCGACGACGCCGCGCTGCTCGCAGTACCGCTCGCGCGACGTGCGGCGGATGATCGTCACGCGCTTCTCCTCCCTCTCGGACGCCGGAGGCGGGAGCGTGGAAACGGAAAAAGGTTTGCTGGGCATGCCATTCACCATGAGCCGCACGTACGCGTGGTACTTCGGCAGGCTGAGGATGTCCTTCGGCAGCACCGCCTCCTCGAACTGCAGGCTCAGCTCTTCCGCATCGTCGGACCCCACCTGGAAGCAGACCAAAGACCCCACGTTGCCGAAGACGGCATCGCGGAGCGCGGTGTTCTTGTCCCCGATGAGGAGTTGCCCGATGTACTGGTTGGCGAGGGTGAGATTGAGCTTGTACTTGCGCGCTTCGGAGAGGATGGTCGCGAAAGACTCCGTCGCGAAATTCTGGAACTCGTCGACGTACAGGTAGAAATCCTTCCGCTCGCTTTCCGGGATATCCGCGCGGCTCATGGCATCGAGCTGGAATTTCGTCACGAGCATGGACCCGAGGAACGCGGAATTATCCTCGCCGAGATTCCCCTTGCTCAGGTTCACCAGAATGATCTTCCCCGTATCCATCGCTTCCCGGACGGACAACTTGCTCGTAACCTGCCCGACGATGTTGCGGATCATCGGAACGGAGAGCAACTGCCCGATCTTGTTCTGGATGGCGGCGACGGCCTCCGTGCGGTACTTCTCGGACCAACCGGCATACTCGTCCTCCCAGAAGCTGCGAACGAGATGATCGCTGAGGTGGGAGACGATCTTGGCACGGAAGAGGTCATCGGCGAACATCCGCAGGATCCCTAGCATGGAGTTGCCCTGCGTCTCGATGAGCGCGAGGAGCGTGTTGCGGAGAATATGCTCCATGCGGCCGCTCCACATGTCCGGCCACATCTTCGTGAAGACGCTCATGAGACCGGAGACGACGAGCGGATACTGGTCGGGGTGCGGGGCGTTGAGCATATTGAACGACAGCGGGAACTCCCGGTCGGCCGGATCAAAGAGGATGATGTCATTCGTCCTGCCGGCGGGGATGAAACGCAGGACGGAATCCACGAGATCTCCGTGCGGATCGATGACCGCCACGCCCTTCCCGGCATGCACATCCGAGAAGATCATGTTCTCCAGGAGCGTCGATTTTCCCATTCCGGTCTTTCCGATGATGTACGTGTGCCGGCGGCGATCATCAGGACGGATGCCGAATTTTAGCCGGCGTCCGCGGAAGACAGCTTCTCCAAGTACTGTGAGATCCGGTTCCCCTTCCCCACCCGGAGAAACGGAGGCGAGTGGCAAATCCACAGGCGGTTCCAGCTTGCGGCTCATGACCCAATCGATATTGGGCGTCTTCACGAGGAGATTCGGGAAATGCCAGACAGATGCAAGTTCCTCCACCGAGAGTGTGTACGGCACGCGCGTAAAGCCTGTCGGTATCGCAGAGCCGATGCGGAGGCGTCCGGGCTTGAAGCCGTTGCAGTGCGGGAGCGTAAATTGCTTGAAGCTTCCGGCAATCTCCTCCAGTTTCTGTTCCGCCAGTTCGCGCTTCTCGTTCTTCGCCACCACGTTCACACGGACATTGCAGACGAACAGAAGCCGGTTCGCCTTGTCAGCGATCGCGGCGAGCGGATCTTCGTTCTCATGGCTTCGCCGCCCCATCTTCACCGCATGTTCATCGTACCGTTGATCGTCCGATACCTCTTCAGAGAGAAGGGCGATTTCGTCCATGGAGGGAACGAACGAGAACCACGCGCGGAACCCTCCCATGAGGATGTTGAGCGGGAGGTATGCCCACCACCGCCACCCGCGAGCCAGATGGACCCGCGCGAAGAGATGCGCGTACCACTCAAAACGGCTCGGAAAACCGTGCTTGAGCAGCGGCAGAAACTTGAGCACACGCCTGCGGAAACGGCTGCTGAGCGGCCGGAAGACGATCTGCACGTGCCCGCGCATCTCAGGATCGCTGTAGCGGACGAGCGCGGAGGTGATTCCCGCAATCGTGTCCACGGTCTGCCGGGAGAGGAGATCGTCGAACTGCGGATGCCGCTTGATGGGGAATGCTTCGGGATTCGTGAGTCGAAGATCCATGCTCGCCACCGACTCGCCTGCCTTCGGTTCGAGGAGACCGGGATCCATTTCCTCGATGTCGATATCCGGGTACTGCGCGTAGAGCTGACTCTCGACCAGCGCGACGGCGCGGCGATGCGCGCGGACGAAGAAGCAGATCTTCCCCCGGAACGAACCGATCTCGAAACTGACCATGGCGCCGCGATCCCGGAGAGAGTGCATGGCGGAGATGGCGGGCTCCATGAGGAGCGGCCCGCGGTTACTGCGCGTATCCTCCGGATCCGGCAGTGCGGGGCGGACCTTGAGCAGGACGATGGTGGACTGGGTGGAAGCTATAGGAGACTCAAGAAAATGTAGAATGTACAATGTACAATGTAAAATGAACGAAAGGGACAAGAGCACGAACCTGTAATGTCATTGTACATTTTACATTGTACATTTTACATTCAGTCAGTCCCGCAGGAGCCCTGCCACCATATCCAGTGCCACTGTGTTGTATCCATAGTCCATCCGCATGGGCCCGAGGATGCCGATGGCTCCCGCATGATCGCGAATGCGGTACTTCATCACGAGCATGCCGCAGCTATGAAACTGCGGACAGAGATCCTTCTCTCCGATGAAATACTGCACCTCATCCTTGAGTTCAATCTTCTCGAGCAAACGCGCGAGCCGCTGCTCCAGTACCTCGATGACACCGCTCACGAAACGGCTGTCCGTCTGGAACTCCGGCTGGCGCATCGCATTCGCGAGGCCGAAGTAATAGACCCGGTCGCGGTGCGGGACAGTCGCGAAACCGACGTTCATGATCATGTTGGCGAGCAGCGCCACCGCCTCGTACACGCGCTCGCGGTCCTTGTGCTGGAAGTACTGCTCACGGAGGGTGGCGAACCGCGCGCGCACGGCACGCTCATGAACGGTGGGATTCATGAACTGCTGGATGTATACCCGATACCCCTTGACGGTCGGGATGCGCCCGGCGGAGATGTGTGGCTGTTCCAGGAAGCCCAAATCCTCGAGCTCGGCCATTCCCGAACGGATGGTCGCCGAGGAAACGGAGAATTCCCTGGATTCAAGAAGTCGCTTGCTCCCGACCGGAATAGCCGTTTCAATGAATTGATCAATGATGGCCTGCAACAATCTCGCATGGCGGATGTCCATAACGGGGAAAGTATAGCACTCTTGGCTTGCGAGTGCCACGAGAGAAGCTTCGACAAAGCTTCAAGCTACAAGCGGACAGCTTCAAGTAACTTGAAGCTTGCCCGCCCGGACGATTGTCCGTTCGGACGGGTAGCTCGCCGCTTGAAGCTCACTTCTTCACTTTCTTCTTCATCTTCGGCTTCGTCTTGCGTTTCTCCTGGATGGCCTTCACCTCGGCCTGCTTCTTCTTCGAAGCCTCGGTGACCTTGCGAAACCGGTCGACTCTCCCGGAGGAGATCAGACCGCGGTACTCGCCGGTGTAGACGGGATGGCAGTGGCTGCAAACTTCCACCTGTTGCTTCTGTACCGTCGCCGGGATCTTGTAGACGGCCCCGCAGGAGACGCAGGTAGTCACGGCATCAGCGAACATCTTCGGATGGATACCTTCTTTCATAAGCCGCAGGATTGTAAGTGCTTCTGTAGGCAATGGCAAGTTCATTCCCATTGATCCGGGGGAGGCATACAGCTTACGGACGACGCTTCTTCGCAGGTTTCTTCGCTACTGCCTCGGGCACCGGAACCGGTGCCTCTTCCACGGCATCCTCATCCTCTTCCGCCCCGTGGAGCGGGGTCTGCGCCTCCGCGGCAGGATCGTGCATGATCACGCTCATCGAAGCCACCTTGTCCCCGCCGGTAAGGCGCATGACGATCACGCCCTGTGTCGCCCGGCCGCGGGTCGGAATATCCGAAAGTTTCATGCGGATCGCCTGTCCATGCTTGCTGATGCAGATCAGATCGCCCTGATCGTCTTTCGCGAGAACACATCCGCCGACGATGGCTCCCGTCTTGGCCGTGAGCTGTGCCGCCTTCACGCCGCTCCCGCCGCGTCCCTGCAAACGATAGAGGGTAACAGGCGAAGCTTTACCAAGACCATTCTCCATGACAACGAGGAGCCCGCTCTCTGTCGGTTGGGATACTGCTGCGGCTTCGACGACATGATCCCCGGACAGAATACGGATCCCACGGACGCCGGCGGCGGCGCGGCCCATGGAACGGACATCGGTTTCCGGGAAGCGGATGGCCTTGCCCTGCCGCGTGAGGATAAAAATCTCGTCCTTGCCGGATGTTGCCATCACCCACTTGAGTTCGTCGCCCTGCGGAACCTTCTGCGCGATGAGGCCGGACCGCCGGATGTTCTCGAACTCCTTGATCTCCGTGCGCTTCACGGTGCCTTTCACCGTCGTCATGAAGAGGTGCGTTTTCCCGTCGAGCTTCGCCTTCATGATGGCCGCAACTTTCTCGTTGGGCTGGAGCTGGAGCATGTTCACGATCGCCTGCCCCTTCGCCACCCTGCTCGCCTGGGGCAGCTCGTAGACCGGCAGCTTGAAGACGCGGCCGGTGTTCGTGAAGAAGAGAAGGTCGTCGTGGTTGTTGGCGTGGAGCACGCAGAGGATCTCGTCCTCCTCCTTCGTCGTCATGCCCTTCACCCCCTTGCCGCCACGGTTCTGCGCGCGGAACTGGGCGGGGCTCAGGCGTTTCACATAGCCGTGGGACGTGAGCGCCACGATCATCGGCGCATTCGGGATGGTGTCCTTCGCGGAGAACTCCCCCACGGCATGCGGGACAATCGTCGTCCTGCGCTCGTCGCCGTACTTCTTCGCGATCTCGGTGAGCTCGGTTTTCATGATGCCATCCACCTTTTTCGGGTCCTTCAGGATCGCCTCGCATTCCTTGACGAATGCGAGTGTCGCTTTGAGCTCGTCCTGGATCTTCTTGCGCTCGAGCCCCGCAAGCCGCTGCAGCTGCATCTCGAGAATGGCCGACGCCTGAATCTCCGAGAGTTTGAACTTCTTCACGAGGTTCACCTTCGCCTCCTCTCTGGTCTCGCTTTTCTTGATAGTCTCGATCACAGCATCGATATGGTTGAGGGCGATGGTCAATCCCTCCAGGATGTGCGCCCGCTCCTTCGCGCGGTCGCGGTCGAACGTCACTCTCCGCGTAATGATCGTGCGGCGGTGATCAACGAAGATCTCCAGAAACTCCCCGAGGTTCAGAAGCTTCGGCTGGATGCCGTCCGCGAGCGCGATACAGTTGTAACCGAACGACGTCTGCAGAGCCGTATGCTTGTAGAGCTGATTGAGGATCTTCTGGGGATAGCTGTCTTTCTTCAGCTCGATGATGACGCGGATGCCGTCGCGGTCGGATTCATCACGGAGATCGGAGATCCCCTGGATGATCTTGTCCGTCACCAGCTCCGCGATACGCGCGATGAGCACCGCCTTGTTGACCTGATACGGCAGCTCGCTGATGCGGATGATGTGGCGGTTCCCTGCTTCTTCGATTTCCGCCTTGCCGCGGATGACCACCGACCCGCGGCCCGTGAGGTACGCCTGCTTCAACGCCTCCTTGTTGTAGACGAAACCTGCCGTCGGGAAATCGGGGCCCTCAATGAATTGCAGCAGATCTTCAACCGTTGCATTCGGATGATCGGCCAGATGGATGACCGCGTCCACCACTTCCCGCAAGTTGTGCGGCGGGATGTTGGTGGCCATGCCCACGGCGATACCGACCGTCCCGTTGAGGAGGAGATTCGGGATCTTCGAGGGAATGACCGCCGGCTCCTTCCTGGTGCCGTCGTAACTGGGACGGAACTCCACGGTGTTCTTCTCGATGTCCTGGAGCATCTCATCCGTCACCGTGTGCATCTTCGCTTCCGTGTACCGCATGGCGGCAGCAGGGTCGCCATCGATGGATCCGAAGTTTCCCTGCCCGTAGACCAACGGGTAACGCATGGAGAAATCCTGAGCCATACGGACCAATGCTTCATAAATCGGCGCATCGCCGTGTGGATGGTACTTGGCCATGACCTCACCAACGACGGCCGCGGACTTGCGGAACTTGGCGGTGGATCTGAGACCCAATTCGTGCATCGCGTAGAGGATGCGCCGATGGACGGGCTTCAGTCCGTCACGGGCATCGGGGAGAGCGCGTGAAACGATGACACTCATCGCATAGCTCAAGTAGCTCTCTTCCATCTCAGTCACAATCGGCCTCGGCTGGATATTCCCGGCAGGATTGAGGGGGGTCTGCTCTTCCTTCTGTGGTTCTTTCGGCATAGTGAAAATGAGTAAATCAGTGGCCAGAAGAGACTACCAGAAAGAAGGGAAAATGGAAGACGCATAGGACCGTCCCCGCTAAAAAAACGGATCAATGCCAAATTGTGTGGAGAAACTTACATCCAAGTATATGAGACAAGAAAAAAATAAATAATACAGAGCAGGTATCTACCTGCGGTCGGCAAGGCACGTCGTTCGCGAACGACGTACCAAGATGAAGCCATGATC
>ORJL010757709.1_pt1 | contig 83570 bp, 75 predicted proteins | sample 1779941 | NCBI WGS metagenome assembly ORJL01 (sample SAMEA104232317, study PRJEB22302) | groundwater metagenome | biome: forest; feature: aquifer; material: groundwater | place: USA | collected 2011-08-07 | depth 5.8 m | reverse complement strand
CGGTGGCTTATTCCAAACGCCGGCAACTGGTTGGTCTAAGAATTGGCCGAAGGTGAACGACACATCAACGTTCGTGGTGAAACTGTTATCCAGGAAAACAGTGCTGGTGGCAGAACGATAGAGACCGAGCGTGTCTTTGCCATCACCATCCCAGTCGCCAGCGACTGGCAAGTCTCCCGGCGCTCCGAGGCCAAAGGTTATGTCCACGAAAGTGGCAAAACTATTGGCCAGAAAGAAAAGGTTATTGCTCGGCCGATAGAGTCCGACTGTGGTAATGCCATCGCCGTTCCAATCTCCGGCAACGGGCAGATCACCTGTGGCGCCGAGGGGAAACGTGATGTCAACCGTCGGAGAAGGATTATTGTTGGTCAGCAGGAACGTGTTTGTGCTGGGGCGATAGACCCCCGGAGTGTCTTTCCCATCGCCGTTCCAGTCGCCGACCACCGGCAGGTCTCCTGCTTGCCCGAAGTTGACGGTGATAGTGCCGACGATGTTGACGGCGAAACCCGCCACGATAATGCTTAACGGTTGTCGCAGGAGAAACTGACCGTTGCGAAAGACGCCCACGTCATTAATGCCATCGCCGTTCCAGTCACCTGCGATGGGTAGATCGCCGGCTTGACCGAAGGCAATCGTGGCGTTCGGCGCGCCCGCGGTGTTGGTGTTGCGTTCCAGAAACTGGCTGGTCGAGGGCCGGTAGAGGCCGATCGTGTCCGGAGGCAGAATCGGCTGCCAGGCGGGGCTGGTGTCAAGTGCGGTGTTGTTCGTCAGTAGAACCACGCCCGAGCCGTCAGCGTTCATGCTCGCAACCTCAAAGCCGGCAGCACTCGACCTGTTAAAGGCGATCTTATTGCCATCAGGCGAAAACACCGGTTCGCTGTCAGTACTGTTGTGGTTGGTTACGCGTGTCTGGCTGCTGCCGTTAGAGTTCATCACGTAGATTTGCGGCGTTGAGCCGTCGCGATTGCTCTGAAACAGTATCTTCGCGCCGTCCGGCGAGAAGGCAGGTTGTGCGTCGGAGAATGCGTTGTTAGTGAGCCGCGTCTGGCCGCTGCCATCAGCGTTCATTACGTAGATCTCGTCGTTGCCGTCTCGATTGCTGTAGAACGCGATCTTCGTGCCGTCCGGAGACCAGGCGGGATACAGGTCGCTGGCCGTGTTAGTTGTCAAACGCGTTTGGGCTGAGCCGTCGGCGTTCATCACGAAGATTTCAAAACCGGTGCCGGCGCGGTTGCTGTGAAAAGCAATGCGTGTTCCGTCCGGCGACCATGCGGGAGCATTCTCGGATGCCGTGTTGACCGTCAAGCGGATTTGATTGCTGCCGTCCGCGTTCATCACATAGATCTCTCCATTGCCGTCGCGGTTAGTGCCGAAGGCGATTCTCTGTCCGTCGGGGGACCAGGCTGGGACATTGCTCAGACCTGCCGTGTTCGTCAGTTGCACCTGATTAGTGCCATTGTCGTTCATAACGTAAATCTCCTGGTGGCCGGTGCGGTCGCTCGTGAAGGCGATCTTGCCATTGAAGGCGGGAGCCGCTTCAGTGCGTGACGCCAAAAAGAATAGGCAAGTCGCCACGGCGAACAGGGCGACGGTTACCCGCGTAATCTGAATTTGTCGACTTCTCATTGTTCTAGTCTCCTTCGTGATTTTGGAATCTTGTAATTTGGGACACGCTCTTTTTCGGGAGCGTGGCCTCGTCAAAGCTCGAGTTGAGGCAGATCAGAAGCAAGCCGTTAGCGGTTTCGCTGGAATGCCCTCGCTCTGCCTCAACCCAACGGAAAATTGTGCGCGAGTCGACGCGGCGCAGGATTGCGGCCTCGTCCACCGAAACCATGTCGGTCTCGGCTCCGCACGTCGCGCACCAGCCGAACGCTTTTCTGGGGCTGCTAATGAACAACATGCGTTCGGTCTGGATCGTGATCTCGGTTCGCTTTGTCTTCATGCCTGCCTCTGGGTGGTAATGAAAGCTTCCTGTCGACTCGTGTCACAGGTGAGATCGCTTTTCGCGGCTCGGCCACCTGATGTGCGGAAAGGCTGCGCCTTTCCGGGAAGTGCTTAAGTTTTCTTCAGCGGCTCCGCCGCCGCACAGTGCGGAAAAGCTGCGCCTTCACGGGCCGAGGGCTCTCTTATGTCTTTCCATCCTGAGGCTGAGCCTCAGGATGGAGGAGAAAAAGAAAAAGGCGCCTGAACGGTAAGCCGGAGGCTTACCGCACTGTGCGGCGGCAAAGCCGCAGAACGCGTTCTCCGATATTGTTCCTACTCTTGCCTGCACCTGTTGCCTTGCCTCCCGGCGGGCTATACAATCTGCCGCATAGACCGCATTGGCGACTTCACCACCGGATGCTTCGTCTTAATTCGTGGGAGAGCTTATTCCAGCAAGCTGGATTCGTCTTTAACGCATCCTAAAGTTTTCTTAAACGAAATCTAAGCGCCGTTATGAGCCAGGAAACGAAGCAGTCGTATGAGTTTGGCCGCTTCACTTTGGATGTGGAGGAGGGCCGTTTACTGCGCGACGGCCAGCCCGTGCCGCTCAAACCCAAGGTGCTTGAGACGCTCCAGGTCCTCGTAGAGAACACTGGGCACGTGATGGACAAAGAAGGCCTGATGAAGCGTCTTTGGCCTGATAGTTATGTAGAAGAGGCGAACCTCGCGGTCAATATCTCTCAACTGCGCAAGGCTCTGGGCGATGACGAAAAGGGTGACGGCTTTATCGAGACGGTGCCCAAGCGGGGCTATCGCTTTGCTGCCCAGGTCACGAAAGTCCTGGCCGACCGAACCGACCTGGTCGTCCACGAGCGCACAAGATCGCGCATTGTCATTGAAGAGCACGAGATTGGGGACGAGGCTCAACCGGCGATTGACGTTGGGATCGCGGCCCACCCCGTGGCGGCTCTACCGGCGGCGCCAGTCAAGTACTCTTTCTGGCAAAGGCGAAGAGTCCAGGTGGCGCTACTGACTAGCGTCGTGGCCGTGGCGACCGTTGGTTATTTCATTTACTCTGCGCGCACGGCCAAATCGCGGCTGCCTGGCGGGACCCGCACGCTGGCGATTCTTCCTTTCCGAAATCTCAAAGACGATCGCGACACCGATTTTCTGGGAATATCTTTGGCCGATGCGATCATCACCAAGCTGGACTACGTCAGTACGGTCATCGTGCGGCCCTCCTCTTACATGGAAAAGTATCGCAATCGGGATATTGACCCGAAGACCGCGGCCGCGGAACTTCACGTCAACACTCTGTTAGCCGGCAGCTTTATCAAGGACGGCGACGACTTGAGAATCAACGCGCAGCTCGTTGATGTCGAGACAAACGAAATACTTTGGCGCGACAGCATCGACGTGAAGTACGAAAAACTCCTGACCCTTCAGGACCGAGTGGCCAGACAGGTGATTGATGGGATGAAGGTGAAGCTGTCGCCCTCGGAAGACAAACGCCTTAACCTCGACACACCGCACGACTCGCTGGCCTACGAATACTACCTACGTGGCATCGATCTCTATAGCAAGAACGAATTCCCGCTGGCGGTCGAGATGTTCAAAAAGTCGGTTGCCCTTGACTCGACATACGCGTTGGCGTGGGCGCATCTCGGCACCGCTTACACCGCCGAAGCGGCATTCCGGTTTGGTGGGCGCGACGATTATCAGAAGGCATTAGAGGCTTACCAGAAGGCGCTTGCGCTCAATTCGGAACAGATCGAAGCGCGCATCTTTATGGCCAACATGTTCACAGACACGAACCGGGTAGTCCAGTCGGTGCCGCTGCTGCGCGAAGTCTTAAAGACCAATCCGAATTACGCACTCGCGCACTGGGAGCTTGGTTACGCTTATCGATTCACCGGGATGCTTGATGAGTCGATCGCCGAGTGTGAACGGGCGCGAGCCATCGACCCGCAGGTCAAGTTGTACAGCTCGGCGCTTAATAGCTACTTGTACGCGGGCCAGTACGAAAAATTCTTGCACAGCCTGCCGCCGGACGAGGGTGCCGCCTTTATTCTCTTCTATCGAGGCCTGGCGCGCTACTATCTGAAAGATACAAAGGGCGCAGCCGCCGACTTTGACCACGCCTATCAGTTGGACCCTTCGCTCTACACGGAAATCGGCAAGGCCTTCAGCCTGGCGCTGGGCGGCGACAGCAGTAAGGGCCTCGCGTTGTTGAAAGGAACCGAGACGAAGATGGGCGAGCGCGGTGTGACTGACGCCGAAGCCATGTACAAGATCGCGCAGGCCTACGCGGTTATGGGCGACAAATCGTCAGCGATTCGCATGTTGTCGCGCAGCATCACCGGCGGGTTCTTTTGCTACCCGTACATCAAAGATGATCCGCTGCTCGATAACCTGCGGAAGGAAGGTGGGTATGTCGCGCTGCTGGGCTCAGCCCGCAAATCGCACGAAGACTTCAAGAGTCGGTTTTTCTAACTTGATGATCCATCTTAATTCCGGGATGTACTAGACCCCGCCAGACAGAAGCCGGACGTGAATGAGACGGATCCCCTAGTGTTTGCAAGGGAGTCTATGATGAAACAATTGAGCTCCATCCTTTGTCTCTCGCTGGCGTTTGCTCTGCTGCCAACGCCGGCCCTTCTGGATTCACGCACGACAACGGCGGCGCCTGCCGGTGAAGTGATCGCAATCACCGGCGGGGCTCTGATCGACGGCTCCGGGCGCGCCCCGGTGAGTGATGCGATAGTAATTATCAACGGCGACCTGATTGCCGCAGTCGGCCGGCGTGGACAAATCAAGATTCCCGAAGGAGCGCGAGTGATTGACGCGCGCGGTTTGATAGTCGCTCCCGGATTCATCGACACTCACAACCATTCTGATCGAGGATTTGATGAAGATCGGTCGGCAACCAGCCAGGTCTCGCAGGGAATTACGACACTGGCCGTCGGACAGGACGGCGGATCAGCGTGGCCCATCGGGGAGTATCTCGGCAAGCTCGATGGCAACCCGGTGGCGCTAAACGTCGTGACCTTTGTGGGCCACGCAACCTTGCGCGAACAGGTCATGGGCGGTAACACAAACCGTCACGCCACTACCGAAGAGATCGAAAAGATGAAAGAGATGACCGAGCAGGCCATGCGCGAGGGAGCGTTTGGTTTGTCGACCGGTTTGGAATACGAAACCGGAAAGCCGGCAACCACTGAAGAGGTAATCGCATTGGCGAGCGTGGCCGGACGATTCGGCGGTATTTACATCAGTCACATGCGCGACGAAGCGGATAAAACATTCGAGGCGATTGCTGAACTGATTCGCATCGGCCGCGAAGGCCATCTCCCCGCGCAGATTTCACACATCAAGCTGGGCAGCGTCGCTGTCTGGGGTCGCGCGCCCGAAGCGATTGCGCTGATCGAAAAAGCGCGAAGGCGCGGCCAGGACGTTACGGCAGATTGCTATCCCTACGAAGCCTGGCACTCGACGATTAGGGTCTTGATTCCCAGCGGTCGTCACGATGATTCGATCGACGTGGCGCGAGGGCTGGCCGACGTCGGTGGCGCGCAGAACATCACGATCACTAGCTGCCGGGCCCATCCCGATTACGAGTTCAAGACGCTGGCAGAGGTCGCGCGGCAGCAGAACATCACGCCGGTCGAACTCTATATGCGCATCGTTCGCGACGGCGGCGCTTCAATCATCTGTCATTCGATGAAGGACGCAGATATTCGCGCGTTTTACCGTCAGTCCTGGGTGATGGTTAGCAGCGATGGCGGCATTGGCTCACGCCATCCGCGCGGTGCGGGCACATTTCCACGCGTCCTCGGAAATTTCGTGCGCGAGCGGGACTGGCTGACGCTGCCGGATGCGGTGCGAAAGATGACGTCGTTGCCGGCGTGGCGGCTGGGCCTGAAAGATCGCGGCTTGATTCGTCCCGGTTATAAGGCAGACATCGTATTGTTCGATCGCAATCGGGTGATTGATCGCTCGACTTTTCCACAGCCGCAGTTGACGGCGGACGGCGTCACTCACGTTTTCGTCAATGGCGTTGAAGTGTGGCGGGAGGGCGCCGTGACGGGAAACAGACCGGGGCGGGCCCTACGACACAAACAGCAGCGCGATTTGCCTTAACGCCTGCGGCAGGAGTTTTCGATCTGGCTTCGCCATTCTCGAGTTCGATCCTGAGTGGAAATCTGATAATCTACGACGCGAACTAACCTCCTGTGATCATCGTGAAGTTCCAACGTTTCTTTATCGTCGTCGCGCTGTTCCTGAGCTTGATCGCCATTACGCGATCCGCGGCCGCACAGTCGACCGACCAGAGTCTGCCTACGCCCGTTCTCTCAAACGAAATCAACGGCAAGATTCCGGCGCTGGATCTCGGCGACCCGCGAGTGACGCGACACTTCTATGCATTCCAGGGCGTGCCCGGCGACTTGCTGGTTAATTTGAGTAGTCAAAACCTTAACGGCGACGTCGATATCTTTACGGCCATAACGTTCCGGCCAATCATGAAGATCACGATGTACGCGAGCCCGCTTTCGGCCGAGATCACGAAGGGCTTTTATCTGCGCAGTCGGCAGGTCTTGATCCTGCGGGTAGAAGCGCGCTCGCCCAGCGATGATGTCGGCAGTTACCACATTCGCTTTGGCGGGGCCTACGAACCATTCAGCGGCGGCATTCCGGTGGCCGAAGACAGCACTGAACAATCGACCGATGTCGCGCGAACAAGTGGTGGCAACCGTCGCCTCTCGTCAGTCGGGGCAAAGCTCGAAGAGCCAGTCAGCGAGCCAACGCCAAAACCGGTCGAGAAGACGGCGGACGAAACAGTAACTAACCCACCAGCGACGGCGAAAGTGACGAAGCCAAAGTCTCCGCGAACTCGGCCGCCGCGAACGGCGCGCAGTCGCCCCGCGCGGACGACGCGATCCAAACCGGCGAGCACGGAAACTCAAACGAAGACGGAACCAGCGAAGACTGACGCCGCTAAGACTGAGGCTGCGGAGGAGAAGAAAGAGCCCGCGCCGGTCGAAACAAAACCGACCGCGCCAATGGAAGAGAAGTCTTTGCCGCCTGAGAAACCGCCCGTGCAAGAGCCGGTCGTGCCGCAACCGGGCGCGCGTTTGATTATCGAAGAGAAGGATGGAACGAAAATCGATCGACCGATGTCGACGATCCGGCGCGTGGTGGTTGAAGGCGGAACGATTGTGATCGTGCTCAAGACCGGACGCATCGAGCGCGTGCCCATGACGCTCGTTGCCAGGATGTCAATCGAACCATAGACCTACCGACTTCTTTAGCGCTCCCGCGTTCCCCAACGCACCGCCAACGCTATCGGCAACCCGATTCCAAACATGTGGATGAGGAGGCCGCCGATCAATACGGACTTGGGATAGGACCACGGCCATGTCGTAACGTGAATTGCCGACCGCCGCAGTACCACGCAATTCATGACAACGTAAACACACAGACCGTAGAGGATGCCGGAGATGACCGCCTGTGTGACCATGAATCGAAGCACTCGACTCGCGAGGTAGTAGACGTCCGCGGCAATAAGCGCAATCAGGAAGTGAAACGCCAGACCGAGGGCCGCCGTTTTGAATCCGCTATCATAGGCGCTCCGGCCGAGCGCCCCACTCGCGACCGATTGTAAAATCACGACTGGTGTTCGGCCGCTCCGAATGTAACTGAAAACGCAGGCGTAGGTGATATCCAGCGTGCCGGCGATAAGGCCGCCCAGGAGTATCGCTTGAAATGCTCTCCGCTCACTCACGCAGGATTTGTGCGCGCCTCGATGCCGGTAACTACTTCGGTTTCTTCAACGCCGCCAGTTGCTCGCGGAACTGCGGCAGGTCTTGATTCGTCGGATCGATCTTCGCGAGTTTGTTGAGGGCGTCCTCCGCTGCCTTTGCATCGCCGATTTGCAGCAGTACAAAGCAGTATCCATCCAGCGAAGCAAGATCGTCAGGTTTCTTTAACAAGGCTGCTTTGTACCACTTTGCCGCCGCATCGTAATGTTTCGCGTCCAGGTTTGCGACTCCCAGCATCGCGAGAGTGTCAAAGTCGGTTGGCTTAAGCTTATTCGCCGCCAGCAGGTACTCGATCGCCTGATCGAATCTCTGAATCTGATATTCAAGCTTCGCTGCGGTAATCTGAGCTTCAAAGTCATTCGGATTCTCTCGCGCTTGTTTCATCGCGGTTTGAACGGACGCCAGCATCTGCTGGCCATTCTCTCCCGTTTGATCGGTGGGGACAGGCGGATGGTTTGGCGGCATCGACTGCGTCTGTTGCGGCGTGGCGCGCGGTGCTGCCTCACGCTGGCTGATGATGCTGTGCATCATAAAGCCGACGATAAAGCCCAGCAGCAATCCGATAATGGCGAACATCAAATTGTCTTTGGTCATGATTGATAAGTTTCGCTATGCGGTGGGCTTCAACAGTCCGCGAATCTGTTCGCGCAGCTCAGGATTATTCGTGTGGCCATGGCGGGTGATTGCGTGATTCACGGCTGCTTCGAGAACTTCCTCTTCCGTGCCTTCGAGGCGCAGCGTGCAACCGCTGTCGCTCGGATGGTCACGGCAGTCTATAGATTTTCTTGGGGCGTCTGACATGATGCTACCTTCCTTCTTGAAATGTCCGACAAACTTCAGTTTGTCGCAGGTGGACTCTGATCCGCGGACTAAACGACAAACTGAAGTTTGTCGGACGGCGAGTCTATCGCGAAGTTCGACCAGCGGCCAACTCTCGCGCCTTCGCCATGTGTTCTGAAACGGCGTTCTGCGTTTCAGAACCGGCGGGCAACTTCTGCCAGTACTGTATGGCTTTCTTGTAATCACCGGATTGAAAGGCCGCCTCGCCCGCCAGCGCCAACCCTTTTTCGTTTTTAGGATCGATTTGCAAAGCGCGATTGATCGCTTCAGCTGGCTTGCCACTGAGATTCTTGCTGTTCGACATGGCCAAGGCTTCAGCATAATCGGTCCAGAGGTTGGCGTCGTTAGCCTTCAACGCCGTCGCCCGCGCGTACGCAGTCGCTGCGTTCGCGTAGCTCTCCATCATCGTGTAGCTGCGTCCCAGCATGATCCACCCCTCGGCGTCATTCGGATTTTCTTCCAGGCGTTTCGCCAGCTTATCGACGTTGGCCTGAATCTGTTGCGGCGTCATTTCGCCCGATTGACTTGCGGCTGCGGGCATCGTGCTCGGCGCGGTTTGCGGACTAAGTCCCTTCGGATTTCCTCGGGCCAGGTAGAACCCAATAGCGACAATCGGGATCGCAGCCGCGACGGCGTATGCGACCCTTCGGATGGCCGGCGACTGTGTCGGCGAGGAAGGGGACTCGGGCTTTACCCTCTCGACGTCTGCGAGCAGGCGGCGCTCCAACTCTTCCTTCTCTTTTTGGTATTCCGGTTCGCCAATCAAACCGTTGCGCAAATCCGTTTCGAGTTCCTGGCATTGGTCCTGGTAAACCAAAAGGTTAGCGGCGCGAATCTCGTCGCGCTTGTGCCCTTCGGTGCGCGCGAAGAGTGGCGGCAGGACGAACCACAACGCCAATAGAATCATCAGAGTACAGACTATCCAAAAAAGTAGCATCGTCTTGTGTAACGCAAGCTGTCAGCTTGCGTCCTCCCAAGTTGTGAAAACCGCCAGTTAACAACTTGCGTTACTGGCGCAAAAGTTCTTCCGCCTGCTTTCGTTCGGCTGCCGTCAGCGGCTGGTCTTGAATCAATTCTCGGCGACGTCTGAGATAGCGATACAGCAACAGTGTTCCGGCGAGCAAAAGAACAAACGGGCCGAACCAGAGCAGGTAAGTCGTCGGTTGGACCGGCGGTTTGTACAAGACGAAGTTGCCGTAACGCTGTGTCAGAAAAGCGATGATCTCTTGGTCGCTCTTGCCGGCTCTCATCTGGCCGCGAATCTCCCGGCGCAGGTCTTCGGCGAGATCGGCGCGCGAGTCAGCCAGCGTCTCGTTCTGGCAAACCAGACAACGCAGCTGCTGCGTCAGGGCCTGCATACGCTGTTCGATTTGCGGATCTTCGACAGGCTGCGCGTCTTTCGCCAGCGCCAGCGGCCCGAGCGAAATCAGAAAGAGAAAAAGAATCAGGGCGCGCTTCATTGATTTAACTGCTTAGCTAACGGCAGAATCTTGTTCTGCCAGACATCTTCCGTGATTGGCCCGATCTGTTTGAATCGAATCACTCCGTTGCGATCGATCAGATAACTCTCGGGTGCGCCATAAACGCCGTAGTCGATCGAGACGCGGCCGTCGACATCAAACGCCGTTTGTGTGTACGGGTTGCCAAATTCGTTGAGCCACTGCAACGCGGCGCCGCGCTCGTCTTTGTAATCGACGCCGTAAATCGGCACGACGCCGGTCTTCGCGAACTGAACCAGGAGCGGGTGTTCTTCCCGGCAGGCAACGCACCACGTTCCCCAAAAGTTCAGGAGCCAAACCTTGCCGTGCATTTCTTTGGCAGAGAAAGTCGCGTTCGGTTTCTGCAACTGCGGCAATTGGAATTCAGGAGCTGGTTTGTTAATCAGAGGGGAAGGAACTTCGTGTGGATCGCGACGCAGGCCGACCAGCAAAAAGAGAACCAGCACGATGAACAGGCCCAGCGGGATTAGAAGCAGACGGTTCATGGCTTATTCCGCCGTTCCGGTTGCTGTGGTCGTGACCGGCGCCACCGTTCCGGACTTGCTCGCGGGAGCTTGCTCAGCTTCCTTTCGCGCTGCCAGGGCGTAACGACGATCCGATACCGCAAAGGCGCCTCCCAATGCCATCAGCAGTGCGCCGCCCCAAATCCAGTTGACCAGCGGTTTGTGATAGACGCGCACGGTCCAGGCGCCGTTGCCAACTTCGTCGCCGAGCGCTAAATACAAATCACGAAAGATGCTGCGGTCGATCGCCGTTTCCGAAGTTACACTTTGCGCCGTTGTGAAGGCGCGCTTTTCCGGATGCATCATCGCGACCGGCGAGCCCTTACTGGTCACTTCGATATCGGCGCGCATCGCCTGATAGTTGGGTCCAGTCACTTGTTCGAGGTTTCGCAATCGAAAGTCGTAACCACCGACATTGACCGTGTCGCCAAGGTTCATCTTGACGTCTTTCTCAGTTTGATAGCTGGTGACCACGGTCACGCCGGCGATGAAAACTGCCACCCCAAGGTGAGCCAATTGCATTCCGTAATAGCTGCGCGCGGTCGTCCTGAGCTTTGTGAAAAAGCCCGATCCCTCGCTCGGCCGGAGCCGGCTCCAGGCATTCAGTAAGACGGTGACGACAATCCAGAATACCAGCAAGAGCCCGAGGCTCACGCGCCACTTCCAACCGCCGATAACGAACGGGAGCGCTACTGCCATTACGAAACTCAAAACGAATGCCCAGCGCAAGCGCACCACGAGATCAGGTAGCTTCGCTTGCTTCCAGCGCGCGATGGGTCCCACGCCAATCAGAAACGCCGCCGGCGCCATCAGCGGCACGAACACGGCGTTGAAGTAAGGCGGGCCCACCGAGAGCTTTCCCAGATTGAGCGCATCAACAAACAGCGGATACAAAGTGCCTAGCAAAACCGATCCAGCCGCGACGATTAGCAGCACGTTGTTCGTCAGCAAGAGTGATTCGCGTGAGAGCAGATCGAACTTTGATCCCAACCCAACCTGTTTCGCGCGCCAGGCGTAGAGCGCAAGCGACCCGCCGATTACCAAAGTCAGAAATGCCAGGATGAAAATCCCTCGCTTGGGATCGGTTGCGAACGCATGGACCGACGTCAGGACTCCTGAGCGGACGAGGAAAGTTCCGAGCAAGCTCAAGGAAAACGCCGCGATCGCCAGCAGCACTGTCCAGCTCTTGAACCCGCCGCGCTTCTCCGTGACCGCGAGCGAGTGAATCAGAGCAGTGCCCACCAGCCATGGCATGAACGAAGCGTTCTCAACCGGGTCCCAAAACCACCAGCCGCCCCAACCTAGTTCGTAGTAAGCCCAGAAACTTCCCAGGGCGATGCCGCAGGTGAGAAACATCCACGCCACTGTCGTCCACGGTCGCGACCAGCGCGCCCAGGTGGCGTCCAGGCGGCCGCCAATGAGCGCCGAGATCGCAAAGGCAAAGGCCACACAAAATCCTACATAGCCCATGTAGAGCATCGGCGGATGTGCGACCATTGCCACGTCCTGGAGCAGGGGATTGAGGTCGCGGCCATCCGCCGGCACGGGAAACAGACGGTCGAATGGATTCGACGTCAGCAACATGAAAAGCAAAAAGCCGGTACTGATAACTGCCATTACGCTCAGGACGCGCGCCACGATCTCATCAGGAAGGTGCCTGCTAAACAGCGTGACTGCGACCATCCAGATCGTCAGCATGAAGGTCCAAAGCAAAAGCGATCCCTCGTGTGATCCCCACGTCGCCGCCAGACGATAGTGAAGCGGCAATTGCGAGTTGGAGTTCGTCGCTACATTAAGCACCGAGAAATCGTTGTTGATGAATGAATATGCGAGACAGCAGAACGCGGTCGCTACAAACAGAAATTGCGCCTGCGCCGCTGGACGCGCGACCCCGACGAGTTGCGGAATCCCCCGCGCAGCGCCAATCAGCGGCAGCGTCGCCTGGGTCAAAGCCAGAAGGAGCGCGAGTATCAGCGCGAATTGTCCAATTTCAGGAATCATTTCCGGAGCGCACGCATCCTTGCGTGCGGTACGCCGGCATCCTTGCCGGCAGAACGCCTATTTCGAGAGGGTTTTTGCCGCATCATTCGCCGAGTTCTTAACCTTGTTCATGTCCTTTGCCTGGTCGAGGGCGCGCGCGGCTTCGGGCGGCATGTAGTTCTCGTCGTGTTTCGCCATAATCTGATCGGCATAGAAGGTTCCGTCTGGTCCGACGCGACCTTGCGCCACGCAACCGCGGCCTTCTTTGAAAAGGTCCGGAAGGATTCCCTTATATACGACCGGAATGGTATTCGCGGTGTCGGTCACGGTGAAGTGTATGGTCAATCCATCAGTATCGCGTTTCAGCGTTCCGTTTTGAACCAGGCCGCCGATGCGAAAAGTTTTCCCGACCGGCGCTTCTTTCGTGGCGATCTGCGTCGGGCTGAAAAAGAAGACGAGATTATTTCGAAAAGCTCCGAGCACGAGGTATGTCGCCAGACCGATCGCGGCCAGACAAGCAAAGATAAAGACAGCTCTCTTGTGACGTGTTTTCATAAGACCAAGTTCGGCTTAATCGCTAGGCGTGTTGTGTGAAACCTTCCGTTTCCGCTGCCACAACATCAAAACTTCACCGCCCAGCAGAATCAAGGTTACGCCATACGATCCCCACACGTACAGCGCGTAACCACCCATCGAAAGGAATTCTGACAAACTGTTCCAATGCATCTTCGTCCCTACGCCTCCGCTTCAGCCAGCCACGGCGCTTCGTGCTCTCTTTCTCGGATAATGCAACGTACGCGGACCAGAACTACGGCAATCGAATAAATCCAGCAGGCAGCGAGCAAAATCAACATGGCCGCGAGCATCGACGGGGCCATCTTGAAACTCTTCGCGGTTATGGTAGCGCCCTGGTGCAAGCTGTTCCACCACTGCACGGAAAAATAAATGATCGGGACATTGATTACGCCGACCAGGGCCAGCACCGCGCCGGCGCGATCGGCGCGCCGCGCGTCGTCGATAGATGACTGCAGCGAAATAAATCCGATGTAGAGGAACATCAGGATCAAGGTCGAGGTCAGCCGCGCATCCCAAACCCACCAGACACCCCACGCCGGGCGGCCCCAGAGCGATCCCGTCACCAATGAAATGAGAGTGAAGATCGCGCCGGTTGGCGCAATTGCCGTGGCCATCATCGACGACAGCCGCGCATTAAATGCCCACCCGATTCCCGCATAGATCGCCAACAGCACGTACAGGAACATTCCCATCCAGGCGGCAGGCACGTGAATAAAGATGATGCGATACGCCTCGTGTTGTTGATAATCAGTCGGCGCCACGAAGAAACTTACGTACAGGCCAACGACGAAAATCAACGCTGACGCGGTAGCAAACCAGGGAATCATTTTGCCTGCAAGTGGGTAGAAGTTCGCAGGGGCTGCGTATTTGTACCAATTAATGGTTCGTTTGCTCATGAAAATCTCGCACCTTCGTTGCCAAGCGCGTCGGAATGCGTCGCCGTTACAAGTTTCATTCCACAGATATGCGCAATGCCGCGCTTGTTGCCCACGGTGCAAACACGATTGAGAGAACCAAAGTCGCCGCCTGCAACAGGAGATATGGCTTCGCGTCCAAGCCACCGATGCTGGCCTCGATCGCGCCCGCGCCAAAGATCAGCACTGGGACGTAAAGGGGCAAGACCAATAGTGCCACCAGGACATTCGCGCTGCGCAATCCCAGGGTCAATGCCGCGCCAATCGAGCCAATCATGCTCAAGACCGGCGTTCCCAGCAAGAGTGACACCACGATGAGCGCCAGCGTATTCCCGGACAAACCGAACTGAAGCCCAACCACCGGCGCAATCACAACCAACGGAATTTCCGAAACAATCCAGTGTGCCAGCACTTTGCCTACGACCAACAAGTATACGGGCTGTGGCGTCAGCAGGATTTGCTCGAGCGACCCGTCCTGATAATCGTTCCCGAACAAACGCCCCAGTGACAGCATTGATGCCAGCAGCGCCGCCACCCAAACGACTCCCGGCGCGATCCTTCGCAGTAACTGAACCTCAGGCCCAATACCGAGCGGGTAGAGGCTGACCACGATTACGAAAAAAAAGAGCGTGGCGAGCACGTCGGTTCGGCGCCGCCAGGCGAGAATCAGGTCTCGCCAAACGATCCAACGAAACATCGACTGAAGCGAGGGCGCGGTCACCTACAATTCTATCCGCTGCATTTGTCCTGCTGACAGATTCATTTCCTGGTGCGTAGCGATGATTGCCATGCCGTCGCCGCCCAGGTGTTCGCTGATCAAGTTCCGAGCCAGCGCTGCTCCGTCGTCATCGAGCGACGCCAGCGGTTCATCCAGAATCCAAAGCCTCGCGCGCAAGGCCAGCAAGCGCGACAACGCCAGACGTCGTCGCTGCCCTGCTGAAAGCAAACGCGCCTGCAAATTTCGCTGCCTGCTCAAGCCCACGCGTTCCAGAATCGCCTGCGCCTCGGGCTTGTCTAGCGTGTGCCCGGCAACGCCGCTCGCGATTCGCAAATTCTCAATCGGATTCAGCTCGTCCTTCACGCCGGTCTGATGGGCGACGTACGCGATTGCTCCGAAGTATTCGTCGCCCAGGCTGCGTATGTTTTCTCCCTCCCAACGCACTTCGCCTGCGACCGGCGCCACCAAGCCGCAAACAATTCTCAGGAGGCTGGTCTTCCCGCACCCGTTCGGTCCGAACGCCTGCAAAGCGCCGCCCGCGCGCAAAGAAAAATTAAGCCCGCTAAACAATCGTCGTTCGCCGCGTGCGCAGCTTAGGTTCAGGGCTTCAAGCATTGCTTGCTTTCAGGGTCGCGTTGAGACTCGGCGGGCATAGAGCGAATGGAAACTGTCGTTGCTACCTTGCCGCGCTGTCTCATTTCAGCTAAAAGAGAAGACATCTTAGCATGAGACACTACTCTCGCAATGAATCCCAGCGAACAACCAATTGAGCGCGATGCGCAGGTGTTGAGGCTCCATGAGCAGCTCGTGGAAATCGAACAGCGGCTGATTCCCACCGGCCTGCACGTCTTTGGGCGCGCGTCTGAGCTCAATGAAACGGCAGACCTGCTGCGGATGGTCGCGTCGTTTGACCGGCCCGAGTGCGGGGCCCGCGCATTGCCCAAACTGGTTGCGGAAGCGCTGGGAATCGAGGGTTACGACGCCTTGGTTCAAGAAGCGTCGGCGAGTGAAACCAGAAATCTGGTTGATGGCATAGTTTCGGAGGCCGTCCGGCGGTTTTGTGAAAGCGGCGCAGATGCCGGTGCGAGCTGGCTGAATTCTCGGTCAGGCGTCGAGCGCGAACAATCGCTCCCGACTTTTCGTTTGCTGGCGAACATCACTGAACAACTGGACTCGAATCACGAAATGGATTCGCTGTTGCGCGCGTTACGAGGCGAATACATCGAGCCCAGTCCCGGCGCGGACATCGTGCAGAATCCCCAGGTGCTTCCGACCGGGCGCAATACGCACGCGATCAATCCTTACTCAGTTCCTTCGCAGATGGCGTTCACGCGCGCCGAGCGAACTGCCGAAGCTCTGCTGTGTCGATACTATGATGAACATGGCCGTTATCCACGCGCGATGGCGCTGGTGCTTTGGGGTCTGGACAACATAAAGACGCAGGGCGAAGGCGTGGCCCAGGCGCTGTGGTTGCTCGGTGTGCGACCGGTTCGTGATGCGCTGAATCGCGTGACCGAGATTGAAGTAATTCCTTTGGAAGAGTTGAAGCGCCCGCGCATGGACGTCGTGATGACGGTCTCGGGAATCTTTCGCGATTTGTTTGCGCCGACGATGGCGCTGCTCGACAAAGCAGTGCGACGCGTGGCGGCGCTCGATGAACCGCTCGATATGAATTGCGTGCGGCGGAACGTAGCGGAAAGGATCGAGGCGGAAGGTGCGGAGTTCGATGACGCCGTGACGCGGGTATTTTCAAATGCGCCCGGCAACTATGGCACTAACGTGAATTTTATGGTGATGCAGTCGCAATGGGAGACGGCAGACACGCTGGGCGATCTGTTCGTTACGCGTAAATGCTTTGCGTACACGCGCGACTCAAGGGGGCGAACGATCGAAGGACGCGAAGCGCCGCAGTTAATGGACGATGCGTTATCACGCGTCGAAGCGACATTCCAGAACATAGATTCATTCGAAATCGGGATCACCGACGTCGATCACTATTTTGAATATCTCGGCGGCATTTCCAGGGCGGTTGAAAAACGCGCTCAGGCTCGGCCATCGATTTATTTGTCCGATTCGCTTTCACCGCAGACGAAGATTCGATCGCTGGAAGAGACCATCAGGCTTGAGACGCGCTCAAAGACCCTGAATCCGAAGTGGTACGAAGGAATGCTCAAGCATGGGTTCCGCGGAGTGGCTGAGATCGAGAATCACGTCTTGAATACTTTTGGCTGGAGCGCGACCGCGGACGCCGTCGACCCATGGATTTACACCGAAATTGCCAAGACGTTTCTGCTGGATGCCGAGATGCTCGATCGCTTGCAGGAATTGAATCCGTATTCGGTCCTCTCGCTGGCGAAGCGTCTGCTCGAAGCGCATGATCGCGGATATTGGAATCCCGACGAGAACATATTGGAAGGGTTGCGCGACCTTCTCGACAACCTCGAGAGTAAGCGCGAAGGAGTGGCGTGAAGGTATCTGTATTTTACGTTGGGTCGAGTTTGCTGGCGCCGCTGAAGAACGCGGAGCGTGAGCTTAGTCGCGAATACGGATTGGATTTGCATGTCGCGGCTTACAACTTCGGGGCTGCATTTTCCGACGACGAATGGAACGTGATTGCGAATGACCTGCGCGAAAGCGAAGTCGTCTTCGTTATTCACGTGATCGATGGCGAGAATGCCTCGCGCCTGCTGCCGCTACTCGATGCGCGCGGAAAGCGCGGTGCGGTTATCGTCATCAACTGCATGCCTGAGTTGATGAAGCGCACGCGTATGGGCAGGTTGGATTTCGCGAGGCTGCCGGGAACAGGTTCACGCAAAGCCGCAAAGGCGCAAGGCACCGCAAAGGAACAAGACGAGGCTGCGAGGGCGAGCAGTCTGCTTGGCTCGATCGGGTCGTGGATTGGCAAGCAATCTCGTGGCAGCGCCAAGAACAATGGCAACGGGAATGGTCACGGTCGCGCGCAATATCTTGAGTTAGCAAATCGTTTGCCGGCGATCCTGCGATTCGTGCCGACCGCCGGCGCCCTGCGCGACGTGAAGAACTACCTGACGCTCTTCTGCTATTTCCTGCAACCGACGCCGGCGAACATTCGCTCGATGCTGCTGCACGCGTTGAAGCATTACGCGTCCGAGGAAAAGTTGAAGCGCATCAAGATTCCACCGCCAGAGACGATGCCAGCGGTGGCGATATATCATCCAGACGCGACCAGCCTGTTTGAGAGTTTTGATGACTACCAAAAGTGGTATGTCGCTCAAAGGCAAAAGGAAAAAGTAAAAAGGCAAAAAGAGGATCGCTCAGAACCGCTCGATCCAAACACGACAGTTGGGCTTCTATTGATGCGTCCTCAAATTGTCAGCAACACGCGGAAGCATTACGACGGTTTGATTCGCGCGATTGAAGCTGAAGGGCTCAGCGTGGTTCCGGCGATTTCGACTCTGATGGACAATCGCCAGGCGTGCGAGAAGTTTTTCGTTGACCGAGGCGAAGCGGGGGAAGGCAGAAGGCAGAAAGCAGAAGGCAGAAAACAAAAGGCAACTGACGGCCGACAACCGACTAATAACAAGCTTCGATCGCGCGTCAGCCAAATCGTTTCGCTCACTGGATTCAGCTTCGTAGGTGGCCCCGCGATGAACGACAGCGACGCGGCGGCGGAATATCTCGCTGGATTGAACGTGCCTTATCGATCGCTGGTGAGTCTGGACACGCAAACCATCGACTCGTGGCGCGAATCGCCGACTGGTCTTAATCCCGTGCAGACCGGAATGCAGGTGGCAATTCCAGAGATCGACGGAGCCACTGAGCCGTTTGTGTTCGGCGGAATTCCAGCGCGCGGGGTTGAACCTGCCGCGTTAGAGGTCCGTTGCCAACGCATCGCCCGACGTTTGAAGCGTTGGAGCCGTTTGCAGACGACGCCGCGAAGCGAAATCAAACTTGCGCTGGTCGTCTATTGCTTTCCGCCGAACAAGGGCAACGTCGGCACGGCGGCAGACCTCGACGTACTTGCAAGCGTCTGGGACGTTCTCAAGAGTTTGCAGCACGACGGCTACGAGGTGCACATTCCTGAAAGCGTGGATGCTCTGCGCTCGCTGCTGTTGGGCGGAAGTTCCGAAGTCGCCGGCGCGACCGCGAACGTAGCCTACCGAATGAACATGGATGAGTACCGGCGGCTGTGTCCGTTCGTCGAGGACATCGAAGCTGAATGGGGACCAGCGCCCGGAGCCATCAATTCATCGGGCGGCGAGCTGCTGATTCAGGGGATACAACTCGACAACGTTTTCATCGGCGTGCAGCCGACGTTTGGCTACGAAGGCGATCCGATGCGCTTGCTGGTGGCGAAAGGCGGCGCGCCCCATCATGGATTCGCGGCATTCTATACTTATATGGAAAACGTTTTTCGGGCCGATGCAGTTGTACACGTCGGAACGCATGGCGCAATGGAGTTCATGCCCGGCAAACAGGTAGGGCTTTCAGAGTACTGCTGGCCCGATCGCTTGATTGGCGAGTTGCCGAACATCTACATCTACAGTGTCAACAATCCTTCGGAAGGCACAATCGCGAAGCGGCGCTCGTATGCCGAACTGATCTCCTACCTGACCCCGCCGATTGAAAACGCCGGACTGTATCGAGGGCTCGCTTCGCTAAAGGAATTGATTTCGAGTTATCGACAGTCGGCTGACCAGCAAGAGCGCGAACATCTGTTTGAATCAATCGAGCAGTACCGGAGAGATTTGAATCTTGGCGGTGCGGGAGCGGGGGCAAGCCCACCTTCCTGACCCCGAGCTAATATTTCTTGAGAGATCGTTTCAACGTGGAAACCAACTCGACCTTAAGGAAAATCAGGACGTCGAAACCTCTCAGGTCTGGAAGGTGGGCTTGCCCCCGCCCGCGGTCAGTCGAGCTCTGAATTCTTCCGAACGAAGGCGATGCTTGAAGACCTCAACTCCGTTAATTGACAACACCGGGATCTCATGACGGTATCGAGCGAACAGGTCAGGGTCGCTTTCGATATTGACCACGTGGAGCGTGTACAGTTCGGAGCAGTCGGCCCGGAGAATCTCGGCTTTCATCTCGTCACAGAGATGACAGCCCGGCTTGCTATAAAGAATCACCTTGGATTTGCGCTCCACTTCCTTCTGCCCTCCCTGGGGTTTGGCCAAAACGCACGCCGGACTTTTGCCAATTGTCTGCTTGCTTACGCAGTCGCGAACGTAGTATAAAAGTCGGCTGCCGCGCCATCTTATAATTGTTTTGGGCGCGGTCGCACTTCTAGTGAAAGAGAATAAATCCGGTTTTCGCAGAGACACTCATCCCTGTGTTGGCGGGGGACTGTATTATTGACACACAATCCCGGCGTTGAAGTGTGAGCGACGCGAACTCCGAAAGCGTCGCTTCGAACTGCAAAGGCGGAGGTCAATCTAACTGGTGGATAGTAGTCCGACTAATCAGGCGTCTGTAGCCGCACCCGAAGCGAAAGCTCCAGCGAAGCCCGCGCCGAAAGCCGCGTTGGTTGAGTCTGCTCCTGAGCCGAGCGTTTTCAAGACTCGCCGGCGAATCGTCTGGGGAAGCGTTGCCGGCTTCTTGACAATGTGCTTCTTGATGTTCGTGCGCTTCTTTCTACCGCGGACAATCTTCGAGCCCTCCAGCACCTTCAAGATCGGCTTTCCCGGCGACTATGCGCTTGGCGTCGATACCAAATACCAGCAGCAATATCGCATCTGGGTAGACAAGACTTCGGATCGTCTGTTCGTGGTCTATGCGCGGTGTACGCATCTGGGTTGCACGCCCGATTGGAAGGCCAGCGAAAACAAGTTCAAGTGTCCGTGTCATGGCAGCGGCTATGACAGCGAGGCGATCAATTTCGAAGGCCCGGCGCCGCGTCCGATGGATCGCGCTCACGTCGAAATCGATGCCGAAGGTCAGATTGTGGTTGACACGAGCCGACTCTATAAATGGCCAAAGGGCGAGAAGAACGAATTCAACGAGCCGGGCGCATACATTTCGTTGTAGGTTCAGAGCGGCCTGTGATGGCGCGCGGGTAAGAGGAGTCAGAACCGCCTGCGGTAGCGGGCGGGCACAGAGATGGACGAAGCTAAAGATCAGAAGGAAGCCAAGCAGCTAACCGGCGAGAAATCCGATGCCGGTTTGGTTGAGCGCGCCAAAGAAACAGCCGGCGCGCTGAAAGACCGTGCGCTGGACGAAGCCAAAGAGTACAAAGATCCGCAGCAAACCCAGCTTTGGAAATCGATCTTTCGTGTCTCGCATGAGCGTTCCGATCCGCGCAACCGCAGCCTGGCAATTCTCTCAAACGTCTTTCTTCATCTTCATCCGGCAAAGATCAATCGCGACGCGGTGCGCTATCGGTACACCTGGGGAATGGGTGGGATCACGTTCTACCTTTTCATCGTGCTCACGTTTACCGGCGTTCTGCTGATGTTCTATTACCATCCGAGCAAGATTGTCGCGTTCCGAGACATTCTATACCTCGAGCACGACGTGCCGTTCGGAAAGCTTTTGCGGAACATGCATCGCTGGGCGGCGCACCTGATGGTGATCACAACTTGGCTGCACATGTTTCGCGTGGTGCTGACGGGTTCGTACAAGAGGCCGCGCGAGTTCAACTGGTGTGTCGGTGTCGTGCTTTTGGTGCTGACGCTGCTGCTTTCGTTTACCGGATATCTGCTGCCGGACGATCAGCTTGGCTTCTGGGCGGTCACGGTGGGCACGAACATGGCGCGGGCGACTCCTATGCTCGGTAACGAAGGGCCGTTCGGCGCGAAGCTTGGTCTGACGCCTTATAACGATATCCGCTTCGGTCTGCTGGGCGGATCGATCGTGGACGCGAATGCTTTGCTGCGCTCGTACATCTGGCACTGCATCGGCATTCCGCTGGTCGCATCGATCTTTATGGCCGTCCATTTCTGGCGCATTCGAAAGGATGGAGGGATTTCCGGGCCGGCGCCGGTGATGCTTGAATCAGAGATGAAAGTTCCGAAGAAGAAATGAGCGCAATCGTCAATCCTAAGCCGAAGTCACGACGCAATCAGCTGATCGGGTTGTTTGTGGTGGCCGTGTTGCTCGGCTTGTTCATTTATTCCGTTCAGGATTGGCATCAGCTCTGGAAGGTCGCTTCGTCACCCGACAACATTCCGATCGTAGCAATGCTCTTCCTGGTGCCCTTCTTTACCTGGTTGGGAATCAAGCAAGCCCGGGCCAACGACCAACTGATTGACGAACTGCAGGCCGATCCGAAGTTAGCCAAGACCCACCATCGCAAAGCCGAGCCCTGGCGTCCGGGTTGGGCGAAGGAGTTGCACGTCTGGCCTTATCTGGTGCGCATCGAATTTCTCGCCGCGGTGATCGTGACCGTCATCCTCTACATCTGGTCGATCACTTTGAACGCGCCGCTGGAAGAGCCTTCGAATCCGAATCTCACGATGAACCCGTCGAAAGCGCCGTGGTACTTTCTCGGGTTGCAGGAGATGCTGGTCTATTTCGATCCGTGGATTGCCGGCGTGGTCATGCCTTCAATCATCATGATTGGATTGATGGTATTTCCGTACGTCGATTCCAATCCGCTCGGCAACGGTTATTACACGATCAAGCAGCGGCGTTTTGCCCTCAACATGTTCAACTGGGGCTTTTTGATGTGGATACTCTTGATCGTCATCGGCACTTTCATCCGCGGGCCAGGGTGGATCTGGTTTTGGCCGGGACAGACCTGGGATCACAACACGGTCGTCTTTGATCGCAACCGCGATCTGCACGAGATAGTCGCTTCGATTCCCGGGTTGGGTTTTGTCGGGAGCAACTGGGTCGCGAAGGCAATCTTTGGCCTGATCATCGTCGGTGGGTTCTTTGTGATTGGAGGACTCTTCTTCCACTGGCTGATGAAGCGGGGGCAATTCAAATTCAGTTATTTGGTGTCGCCGGCAAAGCTAAGACAATGGGCGACGGTGGCCGATGAATTCGAGCTGAAGCTCCTCTCAAAGACGAGCATCTTGCAGTACATGACGTTTCAGTTTTTCGCCGTAAGCGTTTTGCTGGCGATGCCAGTAAAGCTTTTTCTGCGGCTGGTTTTTACGATCAAATACGTTTGGGTAACTCCGTGGTTCAACGTCTGATCGCGGTGTCCGACAAACTTCAGTTTGTCGTTTAGGTTGATTCGACAAACTGAAGTTTGTCGGACATAACATTAGGAATCATAACTTTGGCAGAACCGATCGAATCTCTGATTAAGAAGGAAGAGGAGCCCGCGCGCGATCCCATCGTCAGCACTTCGACGAGCGCGATCATTCTCGTGTGCACGCTCTTGCTAATCGGCGTGTCGGCGTGGGCGCTGTATGACGAAGCGTATGGCCAGCGGCCGTGGAAGGGAATTCAACGCGAATTCGTCAAGCGTTACACAAGTTACCTGAAGAGCATTCGCAAAGACGCCGGCAAATCGGAAGCAGAGGTAAAAGAGACTCCCGAATACCAACAACTCGACGCCGACTCGAAGGCCGCCGACGAGCGTGTGCGCGATCGCCGCAAGGAAATTGACGATCAGGTTGGTAAAGTCCAGGCCAGGCTCGACGCGGTCACCGATCCTTTCCAAAATCAGCGCGGCAAAATTGTTGTGATCACGTTCAAGCTGGAAACGGCGCCGAGCAATTTCTGGCAGAACTACTACGACCGGCAACTGAAGGCGAAACAGAAAGAAGTGGTCACTGTCGATCTGCCCGCGGCCGACACTGGCAAAATAGGCCGCGAGAAGATGGACTTCAAGCAGCTTGAAGAGTCGTTCAACGGACTTCGCGAGCAAAAGGCAAAGTTGCTGGGAGAGAAGGCCGAGCTACTAAAAGAACCGAGCGAGTTGGCAAAGCGGCGTGATGACTACCTGAAGAATCACGTCAGTGGATTGACGCAGAAGAACATCGACGACCTGATCAGGAAGAACGAGAACTCTTTCGACTACACGATCCTCGGACACCAACTTAATGTTAATGAGTACGGCATCGTCGATCGGTGTGAGATTTGCCACCTCGGCACTCGCGAACCGCTCACGATCACGCCTGCGAACATGGCGCCCGGCGGGCCGGGAAAGAAACCAGACGAGTTGGCGAACGCTTTCCGTAGTCATCCGCGCAAAGAGCTTCTGCAGATTCACAATCCCGAGAAGTTCGGCTGCTCTGCCTGTCACAACGGCAATGGCCGCGCGACGACCACGGCGGAAAAAGCGCACGGCTTGAATCCGTTCTGGCTGCACCCGCTCTATCACAAAGAAAACACTGAGGCCGGTTGCCAGATGTGCCACGCCAACGATCGCGTGACGCAGGGCGCGGACAAGCTGAATCTCGGCAAGGACTTGTTCTATCAACGCGGTTGCATGGGTTGTCATCGGATGGAAGCGTTTGATCGCGAAAGCGATGCGCTGACAAATGCACGCCAGCAAATCACTCAGCTTGAAGAGCAGATCGCGGCCAACGAGCGGCAGGCCAAACAGGACGAAGCTTCGAACGTCGAAGATGAAAAGGAGCTGCGACGGTTAAAGGATGAAGCCGAAGGTTTGCGGGTAACAAACAGCCAGCTAGCAGCGCGCATCGACGAACTGAACGTGCAGACCAGATACCTGCAGCAGGATCAGAAAAAGATTGGTCCGAATCTGAAGGATGTGCGCCTGAAGCTGCGCAAGGAATGGATTCCGCTTTGGCTGAAAGACCCACAGGCATTTCGTCCCGGCACCAAGATGCCGACGTTTTGGCGCTTTGAGGTAGACGGCGAGGAAGGGCAGAAGGATTTGAAGGCGGTAGCCGCGTACCTTTGGCAGCAGAGCTTTGATGGCAAAGTCCCGGCGCAGCAACAAGGTGACAAGACTCACGGCAAAGATTTGTTCGAATCGCGCGGCTGTCTGGCCTGCCATTCAATCGGTGAAGATACCAATAAGGTCGGCGGCACGTTCGCCGCGAACCTGACCAAGGTGGGCGAGAAAGATAACTTTGATTATATCGTGCGCTGGATCTATAACCCGCGCGAACGCTGGGCGCCTTACTGTCCGAAAGAGAAGCGCGACTTGACGCCGGAAGACTACAGCAAGCACGGCAAGCCTTTTATTTTCGACACCGAACTCAACTCGAAATGTCCGAACGATGGCGCGGAGTTGCAGGTGCAGAACATGACTGTGATGCCGAACCTGCGTCTGTCGGAACCGGACGCGCGCGACATCGCGACCTATTTGTTCTCGCTGTCATCGCCGCCGTCGGCCGGCGATGCCTCGTTCATGGACGACGCAAAGCTGGCCGAGGAAGGGAAGTCCGAGATCAAGCAGTACGGCTGCGCCGGCTGTCATGAGATCAAGGGATTCGAGGAAGAGCAGCGCATCGGGAAAGAGTTAACGATGGAGGGCGCAACGCCGCTCGAACGGCTCGACTTTGCGTTGCTGACGCAGGACGCCGAATACGGACGCGAGGTATTGAAGGACGCAAACGGCAAGAAGATCAATCTGCACCCCGACGAAAAAGAGAAGGAGTGGTACAACCACCGAGGCTTCTTTGAGCACAAGCTGAGCGACCCGGCAATCTACGACACGGGCAAATCAAAGTTGCTTGAGCCGAAGGATCGTCTGCGCATGCCGCGACCGTTTCTGACTGAGCAATGGCGCGACAGCTTGACGACGCTGTTGCTCGGCAGTGTCGGCCCCGAAGGCGCGAATGTGCCGGCGTCGCTCTTCTACAATCCGCAGGATCAAAGACGGCAGGACATTCAAAACGGTTGGTGGGTAATCAAGAAATACAACTGTATGGGCTGTCACATCGTGCAGCCCGGCCAACACGTAGAGGTCTTTAACAACTCAGCCGACCCGGCTATCGCCGCGGGGGCAGTGCTGACATCGCTGTCGTTCTATGCAAACACGAAAGAGTTTCTGCCGCCGCAGTTGAGCAGTGAAGGCGCGCGCGTCGATCCGGATTGGTTGCTGAAGTTCTTGAAGGATCCTTCGATGATGCAGGCGAACGAGAAGCCGGCCATTCCAAGTTCGGCGCCGGCGGCTTCACCGGGAGCGAAGGCCGCGGGCAGTGCGAACGATCAGAGCGGCGGGCGTTTGCAGCCACAGCCCGGCGTGAACCGGAACGGCGTGCGGCCTTATCTGCAGGTGCACATGCCGACGTTCAATTTTTCGCCAAACGAATTGCGCGTACTGGTGCGCTTCTTCATGGCGGTATCGTCGCAGAACGAGCCGTACATCAAAGAGCCGATGGATCCGATGACTGAGTCAGAGAAGTCGATCGCACGGAACATCTTTGTCTCAGGCACGCCTTGTCTGAAGTGTCACATCACCGGCGAACCGGCGCATGATGCGAAGGCGATTGCACCAAACTTCCTGCTGGCCAGTCAAAGGTTGAAGCCGGAGTGGACGTTCCGCTGGCTGCTGGATCCTTCGCAGATCGCGCCGGGCACGGCGATGCCGACGGGCCTGTTCAAGAAAGACGGGGAGCGCTGGATCGTGAATCTGCCGAAGCCGCCGTCTGATGTCGCCGGTTATCACAACGATCACGCGCGTCTGCTGGTGCGTTACATGTTCCTGATGACGCCGGACGAGCAGCGGAAGTTATTGTCGGCGTCACCCGCGCCGGCTGCAGCGGCGCCGGCGACTCAGCAACCGCAGAAGGTAGGGCACCATGCGAGGAGCGGCAGTAGGCGGACAAGTCATCATCGTCAGAACCACCTGCGGTAGCGGGTGGTTGAATTGATTTAGTAGTCGAACTCATTGGGCAGGATCAACCGCCCGCTACCGCAGGCGGTTCTGACAGAAAGAGCGCAACTAACGTTGGTGCTCAAAGCGCCCGTAGGGTATGCTAACTGCCAAATTTGAAGTCATTTCAATTGGAGGAATCAAAAATTATGTTTAGTAAAAGTGCACGATTGTGGCTGGGCTTGATTGCCGCGGCGAGCCTGCTTTCGTTGGCGTCGTCATGCAGCAACAAAGAGCCAGAACCAGGGCCGGGTGGTCCGGAGGGAAAAGCCTACACGTCAAAGGGTGATGAAGGAACAATCTCCGGCAAGATTTCTTTCACCGGCGCTGCTCCCGAGGCTAAGAAGATCGATACTTCAGCCGATGCGGCTTGCACCAGCAAGAGCCCGAACCTGATGACCGAAGACTGGGCGGTCAAGGACGGCAAGCTCGCGAATACCTTTATCTACATCAAAGAGGGAACGCTGGCTGACAACTCGAAAATCGGCGATTACACTTTCACCGCTCCTTCGGCAGCCGCCACGCTGGATCAGACAGGTTGCCACTACAAACCGCATGTGGTGGGTGTGGTCGTGAACCAGAACATCAGCATCACCAACAGCGACCCGACCACTCACAACATCCACTTCATGCCCGCGAACAACCCTGACTGGAATCAGTCACAAGTGAACGGGGCCGCAGCGTTGACGCATAAAATGGCGCACGCCGAAGTGCTGGTCCCGGTTAAGTGCAACCAGCATCCGTGGATGAAGTCGTACGTCGGCGTCATGAAGAGTCCCTTCTTTGCGGTGAGCGCAGAAGACGGTAGCTTCACGATCAAGGGCGTGCCGCCGGGCAAGTACACGGTGGTAGCGTGGCATGAGGGCGGAGCCAAGGGCACAGAGAAGACAATGGAAGTAACCGTTCCCGCGAAGGGTGCGGCTACAGCCGACTTCGCCTTCGGCGCCAGCGCAGCCTTGAGTGGACAGCCGAGTTCGCTCCCGATGTTGCCGGCGTTGGAAGTGCCGATGCCCATGAAGCACTAGGAATTGCGGATTTCGGATTGCGAATTGCGGATTGGAAAGCGCGCAGCTCTTCAATTTCGCAGTTCGCAATTCGAGATTCGAAATCTTTATGTCCAAGGGTGTTCATCGCTTTGCGCTGCTGGTGGCGGGCGCAACGTTCTTTCTCATCATCGCAGGCGCGAACGTTACCAGCCGTGACGCGGGACTCGCGGTCCCGGATTGGCCTTTGGCTTTCGGACAGTTCTTTCCGAAAATGGTCGGCAATGTGTTCTGGGAACACGGCCACCGTCTGGTCGCGACCAGTGTCGGAATCCTGACGATCGCCTTAGCCGTTTATTTGCAAATTCGCGAACGACGCGGGTGGGTGAAGCGCCTCGGTTGGATCGCGCTGGGCGGAGTCATCGCGCAAGGCTTGCTCGGTGGTTTGACCGTCAAGTTAAATTTGCCGCTGGTAGTTTCCGCGGCGCACGCAACGCTGGCGCAATTATTCTTTCTCACTACGGTGAGTCTGGCGGTGTTTACTTCGCGCAAGTGGATCGAGCCGCCAATTGAAGTTCGCCAAGAGGCGCCGGGTGTGCCGTTACGGACGCTGTGTGTGTTCGCGCTGACTGTAATATTGGTTCAGCTTGTTTTAGGCGCGACGCTGCGGCACTCGGCGACCTGGGACCAAACGCTGCCGGCGGGTTTGCTTCTGGGCCATATAGCGGGGGCGATTATCGTAACGCTAGTGCTGGGAGCAACCATCGCGACGGTGCTGACGCGATATCGGGCTGAGAATTATTTGACGCGGCCCGCGCTGATCGCCGCCGGTCTGTTGCTAGTGCAACTTGTGTTGGGAATCACGGCGTACATCGCGCGCGCGGCGTCGCCGAGCGATCCGCAACCGTTGAATCCGATGATTTGGGTGACGGTCGCGCACGTTGCCTGTGGCGCGCTGGTTTTTGCGGCCACGATCGTTTTGACGTTGAGGGCATTCCGAATCTTGAAAGTTGAGCGCGGGGCTTACGCGTTAGCGGCGGCTTAGATCGAACCAGCCAGACGAATTGGCAAGCTTATTATTTCTGGGGTAGGAAAACTAAAGTCTTGATGGAGACTGAGACAATCGAATTGCATCCGACGCTCGCGCGCGAGGCAGTTCTACCTGCGTCCGGGCGGCGAGCGAAAGTGTCGGCCTACGTCGAACTCACCAAACCACGGATAACATTCCTGATTGTGCTGACGTCGGCTGCGGGATTTTGTCTGGGCTCACGCGGTGCCGTCGATTACTTACTGCTGACGCATGCGATGATCGGTATTGCTCTGCTCTCGTCAGGTCTGGCCACGATTAATCAATTCATGGAACGCGACCTCGACGCGTTGATGCACCGGACCGAAAAGCGTCCGCTTCCCACCGGCAGGTTGCTGCCGTTCGAAGCTATTTGGTTCGGCCTGGCCCTGATTCTCACCGCGGAAGTCTATCTGGCCTCGCTTGTGAATTTACTGACGGCGGGGCTCGGTTTGACGATCATTGTCGGGTATCTATTGCTCTACACGCCTTTGAAAACGCGCACGACGCTCTGTACCGCAGTGGGCGCTTTCCCTGGCGCGATGCCGCCCTTGATTGGGTGGGCAGCAGCGCGTGGGCAAGTCGGCATCGAGGCGTGGGTGTTGTTTGCGATTTTGTTTCTGTGGCAGTTTCCTCATTTCCTGGCAATCGCGTGGATGTATCGCGAAGATTACGGCCGCGCCGGCATCCGCATGCTTCCGGTCGTCGAGCCTGAAGGCCGCGTGACCGGACAGCAAATTGTGGCCTTCACAATCATGCTGTTGCCGGTCAGTCTGCTTCCCGCTTTGATGGGGATTTCGGGAAGAGTTTACCTGATCTCGGCGATCGCGCTGGGCCTGCTGTTTCTCGTCAGCAGCGTGCGCGCGGCGCTTTCGAAATCGAATCAGCACGCGCGGCAGCTCCTGCTCGCTTCCGTGCTGTACCTTCCGCTGTTGTTTGGGGTCATGGTCTTGAATCGGTGAATGTCCGACAAACTTCAGTTTGTCGCTTCCATAATTGAGAAGGCTCTTATGCAGACAACGACAAACTGAAGTTTGTCGGACAGTTATTTAGAAGGAGATAACTTGATGGGACGCCTCCTGGGAATAGCAATCTGGCTAATCACGATCGCCTCGGTCTGGATGTTTGTCAGCGGGCGCTGGTGGTTTCCGCAGTCAATTTCGGAACACGGTCCGCGGATCGACAGCCAGTTCATGATCACGATTATTGTGGTGGGCGTGGCCTTCGCCTCAGCCCAGATTGGTCTGGGCTGGGTCGTTTGGAAGTACCGCGACACAGCCAGCAAACAGCGTGCGACCTACTCGCACGGCAACAACCGTCTGGAGATTGTGTGGACTTTGGTGACCGCGGTGATCTTCATCAGTCTCGGCATTATGGGCCAGCGCGTTTGGGCGTCGCTGCACTTGCACTCGGCGCCGCCCGGGTCTTACCAGGTTCGAGTTGTCGCGCAGCAATTCAGTTGGAATTTTCACTATGCGGGAAAAGACAACGTCTTTGGCCGAACCGACCCGAAACTAATCGACGATTCGTCGCTGAATTACGTCGGCCTCGATGACGCCGATCCTAACGCCAAGGACGATTCAGTCGTGCCTACGCTGGCGATTCCGGTCAATCGTCCGGTCGAACTAATCCTGATGTCGAAGGACGTGACGCATAGTTTTTGGGTGCCGCAACTGCGATTCAAGCAGGACCTGGTACCGGGTATGGCGATCCGCGTGCACTTCACCGCAAACAAGATTGGGAAATACGAACTCGCTTGCGCCGAGCTTTGCGGCATGAATCACTACAAGATGAAGTCCTACATGCTGGTCTTGCCTGAGAATGAATTCAATGAGTTGGTGGCAATGCCGCAGGCAAAGTTTCAGGCGCGCAAGGACGAGCTGCTTAGCAAGTATCAGCTTCCGCAATACTAAGTTCCGGGAATTTGCTCCGAACCCAGAGGAGAGAAACGATGGCAGAAGCAACGCATGAGGTAGTCCATCGGCATGAAGCGCCGAAGAGCTTCATTCGCAAATACATCTTCAGTCTCGATCACAAAGTGATCGGCATCCAGTACATCCTTCTGGCGCTGAGTGCGGTCGTGGTCGGGATGTTGATGTCGATTCTGATGCGCGTGAACCTGAGCTGGCCGGGAACGCACATCAAGATTATGGAGACGTTGTTTCCGACCGGCGCGCCGGGTGGCGTGATGTCGCCGGAGTTCTATCTGTCGTTGGTGACGATGCACGGAACGATCATGGTCTTTTTCGTGCTAACCACTGCGCCACAGGGTGGATTCGGCAACTACTTTTTGCCGATTCAAATCGGCGCGGAAGACATGGCCTTTCCGACTCTCAACATGTTGTCGTTCTGGGTGACCTTTGTCGGATTCATCGTACTGCTGTCCGCGATCTTTGCCGAAGGTAACGCGACGGTGGGTGCATGGTTTTCAAAGCTGGGTGAATCATTTGCCGCCGGCAGCGGCACGGTCGGGCCGATCGGTGGCTGGACCGGGTACCCGCCCCTGAGCGGGCTGGGAAAGGTCGCCGGACCCGGACAGGGCGCCGGCGTTAATCTGTGGGTTATCAGCATCGCGATCTTTTGCGTCGGCTCTCTGTTGGGCGCGCTGAATTTCATCACTACTCTGCTGAACATGCGCACTCGCGGAATGTCCATGATGCGTATGCCCCTGACCTGCTGGGCTTGGTTTACGACGGCGATCTTGGCGCTGCTTTCGTTTCCAGTGTTGCTCGGCGGCGGCATTCTCTTGCTGCTTGATCGAATCGCGGGCACGAGCTTCTTCATTCCCGGAAACTTGTATGTGAGTGGCGCGTTGCAACCATTGCACAATGGGGGCTCGCCGCTTCTGTGGCAGCATCTGTTTTGGTTCTTTGGCCACCCGGAGGTTTACATCGCAATTCTGCCGGGCATGGGCGCAACTTCGCATATTCTGTCGACGTTTGCGCGCAAGCCGATCTTTGGCTATCGCGCGATGGTCTTTGCTATTTTCGCGATTGGCGGGCTGGGCTTCTTTGTCTGGGGCCATCACATGTTCATCAGCGGCATGAGTCCCTACTCAGCCATCGCCTTCTCGGTGCTGACGCTTTCGATTGGCGTGCCCTCGGCGATTAAGACGTTCAACTGGCTCGGCACCCTGTGGGGAGCGAGGATTCGCTTTACGACGCCAATGCTCTTTGCGCTGGGGTTCGTTTCGCTGTTCGTGGCCGGTGGCATCACTGGCTTGGTTCTGGGCCAAACGTCGCTCGACTTTTTCTTTCACGACACCTATTTCGTTACCGCCCACTTCCATCTGGTGATGGGCGTCGCGTCGATCTTCGGAATGTTCGCGGCGACGTACTTCTGGTTTCCGAAGATGTTTGGCCGCATGATGAGCGAATCCTTAGGCAAGTTTCACTTCTGGATCACCTTCATCGGCGTTTATGCGATCTTCGTTCCGTTCCACGCGATGGGGATGCTGGGCATGCCGCGTCGTTATGCGAACTATGGCGAGTATGAGTTTCTGAAGAACTCGCGGTCGCTGGTCATGTTTGTGACGGTGGCTGCGATCATCACGGTCTCAGTGCAGATCGTTTTCTACTTTAACTTTTTCTGGAGCATGTTCAAGGGCAAGAAGGCCACGGACAATCCCTGGGAGGCAACGACCTTGGAATGGGTGATACCGTCGCCGCCGCCGCACGATAATTTCGCGGGACACGTCCCCACGGTTTACCACGGGCCATATGAATTTTCAGTGCCCGGCGCGGCGAATGATTACATCATGCAGACCGAGCCGGAAGGCGCGAGCTGATTCAAGCAAAGGCCAATGACCGAGGAGTGTTTCTTAAGTATTTATGTCAGCAGCAGCAGTTACAGAAAAGCCGGTATCGGTCGCTTACGGTAACCGTTATCGCATCGGCGCCTGGCTGGCGATTGCCAGCATCCTGATGCTGTTTACGGCGCTGGTCAGTTCGTACATTGTGCGGTCGGCTTCGAGCAATGATTGGGTGCCGATCGGAATGCCGAGAGTGCTTTGGCTGAGCACGTCGCTAATTCTGATCAGCAGCGTGACGATCGAAATCTCGCGCCGATCTTTGAAAGCCTTGGATGACGCAGGCTATGGACGCTGGTTGATCGTGACCGTCGTCCTGGGTCTTGGCTTTCTGGGTTCACAGCTCATAGCTTGGCGGCAACTGGCGCGGCAGGGTGTTTACATCGCCACGAACCCGCACAGTTCTTTCTATTATCTGTTTACGGCAGCGCACGGGCTGCACTTACTTGGCGGCCTGGTGGCTTTGGGTTATCTGGTGCTGCGCACGACAAAGAAGCGCGACACTGTTGACGGCGAACTGCGGCGGGTCGGGGCTGCGGGCGCGGCGACTATCTATTGGCATTTCATGGACGGGCTCTGGATCGGCTTGTTCTTACTCTTGTTCTTTTGGAAGTAGTACAGACTTCAGTCTGTGTTGCATTTTTGGTTCGCTCAAAAACGCAAACTAAAGTTTACGCTACTTTGGAGGTGAATGGTGGCAACTGAAGCACAGGCTATTGCAAGCGACTGGGGCGGCGGCGTCCATCCCTATCGAGTGGGTCACAGAAAGTTGGGCATGTGGCTCTTTATCATGTCCGACTCGCTGACGTTTTCGGCGCTGTTGATTGCTTACGCCTACGTGCGCGCGTCAAACGTGTGGCCGACGCCGTTTCCGTTTTCGCCGAGTATCGTTTTCTCTTCGGTGATGACGCTGGTGCTTTTGTCTTCCAGTCTGACCATGGTGATGGCTGTATCAGCGTCGTCGCGCGGACAGAAGTCAGCGGCCCGAACCTGGATCCTACTCACCGCGCTGCTCGGGGTGACCTTCATCGTTCTGCACTCGCTTGAGTGGCGGCACCTTTACATGGAAGGGTTGCGGCCCTTCGCGATACCGGCAGAGTGGGCAGCGAAGTGGCCGGGCGCGACCCCGCTGTTCGGCGCGACTTTTTTTGGCATCACCGGCCTGCACATGTTTCACGTCTTCACCGGCTGCATCTATCTGTTGGTGGTCGCCGGGCGCGTCAATAAGCTAAATCACGAAGACGTCGAGATCAGCGGCCTCTACTGGCACTTCGTCGATCTCGTGTGGATGTTTGTGTTTCCGATGATCTATCTGCTTTCAATCAATATGGGCAAGTAGCGATTCGTGAGTGGCGAAGAATGGTCTCGACGAAGCATTGGAGGACAAGATGAGCGCACATACAAGCGACGATGACGCGCACTTTGCAGGCAGCAATCGTCTGTTCATTTCCGTCTGGGTGTGGCTGTTGGCCTTGACTGGTTTCGAAGTATTCCTCGGCTATAAGCAGGTGCCGGTAGTCTATATGCTGGTAATTCTCATGGGCGTTTCCCTCATCAAGGCGGCGCTGATCATAGCCTACTTCATGCACCTAAGATTCGAGCGGTTGAACCTCGTCCTGACAATTATCCCAGCGTTGGTCATCTGCATCTGCCTTATGCTGCTGGTGTTTTTCCCGGACAGTTTTAGGGCAAAGGACTTGCGCTCGACTGGACCTCCGCCGGCAGCAGCCCCGGCAGAAAGCCGCTGACCAGGCGAAATGCGAAGTATCAACGCAAAGCAGGTATGGCGTTACGTCGTGGCGGCGCTGGTGGTCGCTTCGGCGGCCCTGCTGTTGTGTGAACCAACCATGGCGCAGTGCGCAATGTGTCGAGCTTCGCTTACGAATAACTCCGCGTTCGCTAAGAATTTGAACATTGGGGTGCTGGTGCTGTTGGTACCGCCGGTTTCGATCTTCTGCACGATTTTCATCCTGGCTATTCGACATCGCCGGGCCAGTTGATTGCCATGGATGATGCAACCGAGTTGTTGAATGTAATCGACGTGGATCGGCGAACGACGCGAGGGCGTTCGTGCCCGCGATGTGGCGGAAAGATAATTCCTTCGGAACGCGCGGTTTATCAAAACACCGCTGACCCGAGCGCGGTGTTTCCGATCTGGCAATGCGAGCGCTGCGGATATGAAGAGCTTTCCGAGAAACCGCCAGCGCCGGTGAAGAAGCACTGAAGATTGGAAAGCGTCCATTGAATGACCATGGTAGCAAGCACAGAGGTTAGCGGAATGAAGCGCGAAGAAACTCTCTTGAATCTGGTTTGCCTCGTTGTGGCTGGCGGCTTTCTGGTGCTGGTCGCGTACAACCTCTTTGCCGCGGGCAGCATTATCTCTACCGATGGTCTGTTCATGATTGTCGTGCCGTTGGTTTTGGCTTTGCCCTTTATGCTCGTGCCGGTCGGCAAGGTCGTTGCCGGCCGCCTCGAGATGCGCGCGAGCAAGAGTGGCAAGGCGCCGCCGCGACAAGTCACTTCCGGCAGTTCATCAATCAACGCCGGCACGCCCGCGCTAAAGAGTGCGCCGGCGCTGAGGGATGCCAAAGGCCGTGCGATGCCGCCCGATGTGAATCGAATGGTGGCTGAGATGAATAGGACAGAAGGCAGTAAGCAGTAGGCAGTAGGCAGTAGGCAGTAGGTAGTAGGTAGTAGGCAGGAAGCGATAAGCCGTACCAGCATTTTTGTCAATGACTGATTTCTTTTCGATCCTACCGCATCTGAACGCGACCCTCAATGCCTCAAGCTTTGTCCTCCTTTCCAGCGGCTATTATTTCATCCGACGAAAGAAAGTCTCGGCGCATCGCAACTGCCAGATAGCTGCGCTCACCGCCTCGGTCCTATTTCTGATTTCATACCTCGTCTATCATTCGCACCATGGAGTAACGAAGTTCGCAGGGCAGGGAATTGTGCGCCCGGTGTATTTCACGATTCTCTTTACTCACACTGTCCTGGCTGCCGTGATCGTTCCGTTTGTGATCGTAACTGTCCGGCGCGCGAAGCGAAGAGACTTTCAGCGACACCGGAGCATAGCGCGCTGGACACTGCCGATGTGGCTTTACGTCTCGATCACTGGAGTGATTGTTTACTTGATGCTGTATCACCTCTATCCTTCGCATTGACTTCCACATAATCAGCCGCGGATGAACGCGGATTCACACAGATAGATCTTTGCGTTTTGTTTCGATCTGCGTCTATCTGCGTAGATCTGCGGCTGCCTTGATTCGTTCGTTCGAGTTCTCTGTGGTTAAATGTCGAATGAAAAATGGAAAATGAGAAATGGAAAATCATTCGGTGAATCCAAGCGGGGCGAACCCTCAAGTTAGGCCAAGGCGGCCGTCAAACATCTGGCTGATCATCGTCGCGGCACTCTTCATCATCGTCCCGTTTCTGACCTGGTACCTGACCTGGTTTGGCCGCGACCTTTCGGATCAGGACATCGCGAAGTACCTCGCCGACGAAAAGAACCCGCGTCACATTCAGCACGCGCTCTCGCAAATCGAAACCAGAATCGAGAAGGGCGACGCTGGAGTAAAGAAGTTCTATCCGCAGATCGTCACCGCTGCGAAGAGTCCGACCGCCGAGATCAGAAAAGAAGCTGCCTGGGTGATGGGCCAGGACAACAGCTCGGCTGAGTTTCATCAGGCGCTCGCTGGCTTGCTCGACGACCCGGAGCCTCTCGTGCGGCGCAACGCGGCGCTGCAACTGGTTCGCTTCGGCGACGCCGCCGGTCGGCCAGAGTTGCGCGCGATGTTGCAATTCTACGATGTCCGCTCGCCGATGGCCGGCAGTCTGGTCAGTCTGTTGTCCGAAGGCGCGCAGGTAAAAGCCGGCGGCTTGCTCGGCAGGATCAGGGATCTGTCAGGCAACGTTCAGGAATTTCGTTCTCCTTTGGATGGCACGATCGGTAAGATTGTGGTCAAAGAAGGCGAACAGGTGGCGGCAGCGCGGACCGTCTTGTGGCTAACACCCGATCGCGCAACCATCAATGATGGGTTGCGGGCGCTGGCTTACGTTGGAACCAGGGAAGATCTTCCGGTTATTAGGACGGTTTCTGAGGGAGCCGCAACCAGCGATGCCGACCTCAAGCAGCAAGCCGCAGTTACGACAAAGGCTATTGAGACTCGCGCGAAGAATTAGATTGGTCGTCAATCGCCCGCTAATGCAGGCGTTTCTCCGGGGATCGCGGACGGTGGAGGTGGCAAATCAGGCAAAGCGATGCCGTGCATCGCTTCCCAATTATCGGTGGGGATCATTTCAATCGCATCCCAGGGACAGCCATCCAGAAAAGCGCCATCCGGTCCTTTGCTGATGCATTTCTGGCAACCGATGCAGAGGTAAGGATCGACTTCGATACGTCCAAACGGCGGGTGATCTTCGTCGGGCACCCAGAACATGCAAGCGTCGATCGGACAATACTCAATGCACGCCGGCGAACCCGCGCAGCCAGTGCAGCAGTCAGTCGTGATCGCGAGTATTCGAGGCTTTTTCTTGCGCGCGGCCTTGCCGTCGCCGACTGACATGGGCCAGTGCTTGTCTACTATGTCGAACACTTGCTGCTCCTCAATGAATTCCGTGTGGCGTTATCCGATCGCTGATAAGTTAGCACAGCCCTTCCGTTTCACTCAACGGGTCTGGTGAGCCGATGCCCAAGGACTCTAGCGCTTCTCTTTGGGAGGGCAATCACATGAATGGATCACTTGATTTGTATTTCCTTGCTTTACTGAAGTACGAACGAGAGGTGTTTGCAACCCGCAGGGTTGTCAGAAAGTAGCCGGAGGTCGGAGCGCAGCGCAGACCTCCGGTTAGCTGTTTGTTTTGCGCGCACCCTGAAGGGGTGCTAGATAGATATTGTTCACTGTAGATAGAAAACGTCTAGCACCCTTTCAGGGTGCGGACGTAGGATGGAATCGCCTTCCGGTGGTCTGCGACCACCGGCTACTTTCTCGCAGCCCTCCGGGCTGCCGGGCTCAGCTTGTACGCTTGCCTTTCGTTTGGCTATCGGCAAGGATACGAGCGCCACGTTACCCGAGGGCGACGCACCACGAGTGAAGGAAACTCTGCTGAACATTGCGATCGCCCTGGCGATTCTGGTTGGTAGCTATGCGATCATGCACTTCTTCGCGCGCGCGATGTACATTCGCTGCCCCTCATGTCACACGCTTAACGCGAGGCGACGGACACAGTGTAGAAGTTGTGGGGCTACGCTGTAAAGAATCACAGACTAAAAGGAAACTCTGCTCATGTGAACGTCAAGAACATTTCAGCAAAGTCCCGTAGGGCGAAATATTTGTAGTACCGTGAGCGTGTCTAGCTTCAAAGCTCCGTCAGGAGCGACATCACCGTTTCTGCCGCCCATAAATGGGCTGAACAAATTCATTTGCTCATCTTCTTCTATAGATATTTCGTCCCTACGGGACTGCCCGGCTCGAAACCAATTGGACTCAAGTGTCCGTGCTTTCTCTTCCCGAGTCACTTAATCAGAGCTTCCTGACGTCTATGCTACGACTAGTGGCCGAACGCTTCAGGGTGCTCAGCCAGTTCACGCACTGCGCGGCTCCGTCCGCGCCGCGTCACCACCAACACCCCAGCGAAAATCAATATTGACGCGACGGCGGCGCGCCAACTCAACCTCTCACCCAGCAGCAGCGGCGCCAGCACGAATGCAATCAAGGGCTGCAGATAGATGTAAACGGCGACGGTGCTGGGCGGCACGCGCGCCAGCGCCCACGCATTCAGATAGTACGCGCCTACCGTGGGCACTAAGATAATGAACAGAATCTTCGCCCATACGGCGGTGGATATGTTCGCAAGGGAAACGTGCGACAAGCTGTACACTCCCACCGGGGCAGTGGCGACTGTGGCCACGATGAAGATCCAAGTGATGACCGTGAGCGCGCTGTATCGCTTCACCAAATCCTTTGACACCGCAATGTAGGCGCCATAGCAGAGCGAGTTCGTTACGATCAGAAAGTCACCAGCGCGAGTCAGCGAAGAAAACTCGCCGCGCGTTGGCCCGATCAGGTAGATGACACCGCTGGCGGCGAGCGCGATGCCGACCATGCGCCTGAGCGTGGCGCGATCAGTCCGCAAAAGTATTCCTACCAGAAGTGTGAAAACCGGAATCGTCGTACTCAACAGCGTCGAGTTAATTGCGGTCGTCAGCGACAGGCCCTTCACGTAGAGCCACTGATTCAAGACGAGCCCGAGCAAGCTAGACACTATCAGTAAGGACCAGTCTCGTCTTTGGATTCGCCCCACTCCGCGGGTTATTCTGCCGATGACCATGAATGCCAGTGCCGCGCCGGCAACCCGCAGTCCGACCAGCCCTGTGCTGGGGACCGTTCGCAAAACGATCTTCCCAACGATGGGCCACGTGCCGAACATTATTTGTACGCCGATGAGGGCGAGATGAGGCGCCGTGCCTGAAGTGCGAACGCGGCTGACGGCCCTGTGCGTTGATTTGCTCACAAAGGTCTTCGAAGTACAGGCACAAAAAAGATCGGGCCACGTCCCGATCTCGGTTTCAAAGGGTTGTCGGAACAGATTCCTATTGACTCAGAAACAAGTAAACCGGGTTCTCAAGTATCTGCTTGAGTGTTTGCAGGAACTGCGCGCCGACCGCGCCATCCACGACTCGATGATCGCACGACATCGTTACGCGCATCCTCTGACGAATGGCAATCTGCCCTTCGTGCGCGACTGGCTTTGGCGTCATCGCGCCGATGGCCAGGATTGCCCCCTCGGGCGGATTGATCACCGCGGTGAACTCGTCGATGCCGAACATACCGAGGTTGCTGATGGAAAAACTTGCGCCTGTATATTCTTCAGGCTTCAGCTTGCGCGAACGCGCGCGGGTCGCCAACTCACGAACCTCGGCGGCGATTTCGAGCACGCCCTTCAACTCTGCCGAACGCACGATCGGCGTAATCAACCCATTCTCGGTCGCGACCGCAATGGCGAGGTCGGCGTGGTCATAGTATCGAACCGTCTTGTCCTGGAAAGACGCGTTGACCTGCGGATGTTGTATCAACGCGGCGGCAACTACCTTGGTGATGATGTCGTTGATGCTGAGCTTGGTGTCGGGATACAGCTCGTTAATCGAAGCGCGCAGATCTGCGGCGCGCTCCATGTCTATTTCGCTGGTAAGAAAGAAATGCGGCACCGGGCCGAGCGACGTTACGAGGCGCCGGGCAATCGTGCGCCGCATTTCGCTCAGCGGTTCATCGTGGAACGATGAAGGGCCATAGACCGCTGCGGGTGAATGGGGCGCGGCGGCGATCGGTCTTAGTCGCGGAGCACCTTTGGCCGGCGCGCCCTTCGCGCCAAGCGCGGCTTCGACGTCGCGCTTAACAACGCGGCCGCCGGGCCCGCTGCCCTGAATGGATCTGAGATTGATTCCCGCGTCCGCGGCCATGCGCGCCGCGATTGGTGAGATCAGTTGCCGCACACCATCCTGGGAGAAAGCGGACGGCTTCCCACCAGTCGGCACCGAAGTGTGCGATGTCGTCGCTTGCGGCGCAGGCTCTTCAGTCTTGCTTGCTGCCACCGGCACAGCTTTCGCGGAGCCCGAAACTGATGTAAGCAGGGCGGAGATGTCTTCATCGGCGGTGCCGATGATCGCAATAGCTTGACCGAGGGGTGCGCTTTCACCTTCGCGGATCAGAATCTTGCGCAGCACGCCGTTCGATAGCGCCTGCATCTCCATGGTCGCTTTGTCGGTATCGATTTCGGCGAGCGGTTCGCCCATCGAAACTTTGTCGCCCTCTTTCTTTAGCCACCGAGAGAGTTGTCCCTCTTCCATCGTCGGCGAAAGTTTGGGCATGACGACTTGGGTTGCCATAATCAGTAAGCAGTGGGCAGTAAGCAGTGAGCAGCCATCTAGATGTAAGAGACTTCCTTCACTGCGGCGACAATTTGTTCAAAGCCCGGAATCGCCAGTCGCTCAAGGTTCTTTGCGTAAGGCATGGGTACGTCTGCGCCCGATACCCGCTTTACCGGGGCGTCGAGATAATCGAAAGCGCGCTCGTTGATCTCAGCGCTGATTTCCGCGCCAACGCCACAGAAAGGATGCGACTCTTCCGCCACCACGACGCGATTTGTCTTCTTCACGGATTCGATAATCGTGCCGATGTCCAGCGGTCTTATGGTGCGGGGATCGATCACTTCGCACGACACGCCGACTTTCGCGAGTTCCTCGGCGGCCTTCAGCGCGGCGGGAACCATCAAAGACCGCGCGACGATCGTAGCATCAGTCCCTTCACGTTTTACGTCGGCGACGCCGAGCGGGATCGTGAAGTCCTTGTCTTCCGGCACTTCGCCCTTCATCCCGTACATGCGTTCCTGTTCGATGAAGACTACCGGATCGTCATCGCGAATCGCGCTCTTCAGAAGTCCCTTTGCATCTGCCGGAGTCGAAGGCATGACGACTTTCAGGCCAGGGAAGTACGCGTACCACGATTCCAGCGCCTGCGAATGCTGGGATGAAACCTGATAAGCCGAGCCGCCTGGTCCGCGAAACACAATCGGAATCTTGAACTGGCCGGCTGACATATAAAGCATCTTGGCTGCGGAGTTAATGATCTGATCGGTCGCCAGGATCGAAAAGTTGAAAGTCATGAACTCCACGATCGGCCGGAGGCCGGCCATCGCGGCGCCGACGCCAAGACCGGCGAATCCCAATTCGGTAATCGGCGTGTCGATGACTCGCTTTGGTCCAAACTCTTCCAGCAAGCCGCGGGTGACCTTGTACGCGCCCTGATATTCGGCGACTTCTTCGCCCATCAGAAACACGTCCGGGTCGCGCGCTAACTCTTCGCGCAAGGCCAGGTTCAACGCATCTCGCATGGTCATTACAGCCATCAGTCAATCCTCAGCTTGATGCAAATCACGAATTCGCGTAGACGTTCGTATACAACTCTTTTGGATCAGGTTCAGGACTGTCTTCAGCAAACCGCAAAGCTTGCTCGATCTGTTCTTTGATCTCGCTTTCCATGTCGGACAGATCGCTATCAGTAAGAATTTTGTCTTCCTTCAGCCTCGCCGTGAAGAGCTTGATCGGATCGCGCTCCTGATATTTCTCGATCTCGGCGCGAGTACGATAGTTGCCGGGGTCGGACATCGAATGACCCATATAGCGATAGGTGCGGGCTTCGAGCAGCGTGGGCAGCGATTCATTACGCGCGCGCTCGACGGCGCGCTGGGTCGCGCGTCGCATCGCCATCACGTCCATGCCATCCACAAATTCCGAAGCCAGGTCGTATGCTGAGGCTTTCTCGGCAACGTTGTGCGACGACATGGCGCGCTCTAACGAAGTTCCCATCCCGTATCTATTGTTCTCGCAAATGTAGATGCATGGCAGCTTCCACAATTGCGCGAGATTCAGCGACTCGTGAAAGGCTCCCTGATTGACAGCGGCTTCGCCAAAGTAGCAGAGCGTCACTTGATCGGTCTCTTTGTATTTCGAGGCAAAGGCGACTCCCGTCGCTAACGGAATCTGGCCGCCGACAATCGCATGGCCACCGAGAAAGCCGACGCTCTTATCAAACAAGTGCATCGAGCCGCCCTTGCCGCTGGAGCAGCCACCCGCCTTGCCGAACAGTTCGGCCATTACCGCATCGGCGGGAATGCCCTTCGCGAGCGCATGACCGTGCTCGCGATAGCTGGTAATCACATAGTCGTCCCGGCGCACCGCGGAGATCGAGCCGACGGCAACCGCTTCCTGACCAATGTACAAATGACAAAAGCCACCAATCTTGCCAAGGCTATAGGATTCCGCGGACTTCTCTTCGAAGCGCCGAATCAAGAGCATTTGCCGAAGTAGATCAACCAACGTCTGGCGATCTTCTTGAGGGTTCGCCGCTGGCGAAGCTCGAAGCGGGTTGGATGTGTCTGCTCGCTCAGACGCGGCGTCGATGACCCCAGTTGCGCTGGCACTGAGTCTGCGGCTGCGGTCCGTAGTCTGGCTGCTCATTGAGAAATGGTATGTCCGACTAGTGAATCGGCCAGCGTATCGCTGGCCTCTAAAGGGTTACTAGAATTAACCGGCTGATTATACGCGAGAGCAACGGCGAGACAAAACCGGCCACAGAAAAGCGCGCCCGACAAAGCCCGGCGCGCCCTGATTGTGCTGGTGAAAATGGCTTAGGTGTAATGGTCGATTCTCGCCGGCGTCGGCATGGTCGACAAGTTCAGAAGGTTCTTGCGCGTATGTTTGTCGCGCTGCATGTTCCGGGCTGCGGTGGCCAGCAGTTCTTCGGTTGTCTCGCCGTTCACCGGGAACGAGGCAACGCCGATGCTGATTGTCACTGATACACTCTTACCCGTCCGGACAGAGAACTTGTGCGCCGCAACAGCCTGGCGAATTCTTTCTCCGACCATTTCGGACATCGTCTGAGAAGCCATCGGCATGATCGCCACGAATTCGTCGCCCGCATACCGGGAGAGAATATCCATCTGGCGCAGCTCTTTGCGAATGACCCGAGCTACGCTGGCCAACAGGCGATCGCCAATCGCATGTCCCCACTGGTCGTTGATTTTCTTAAAGTCGTCGACGTCCATGCTGATCAAGGACAGCGCTTCGCGATTAAGCCGTTGGCACTCCGCCAGCCTCTGTTCGAGCATCATGTAGAAGCCGCGGGCGTTGGGCAACTCGGTAAGCTGGTCGGTGAGCGCGCTCTCTTTGGTCTTTTCGAACGTGATCGCATTGTTCAGGGCAGAGGCAGCATGCTGAGCGACCGACTCAAGCAAGCGTACGTGTTCCGTAGTGTAGGAAGTGCGGCCCTTTGAATAGAGCGTGATCGCTCCAAAGGCCCCGTCTTCTCGGATCAGCGGCGAGACCAGGACTCCACGGTAAGTATGCGAAATGTCTTCTGGCAGTCCGGCGAGATCGAGTTCCGGCGACGCGTTACACATTGAGCGAGAGTTTGCTATCACCCAACCGGTGATTCCGTCACCGACGCTGATGCGACGCCGCGAGAACATGTCCGCATGGTCGCCAACTACGTGGATCGCGATGGCCTTACCCGACCGATCGTCGACAATGAAGATTATGCAGGTATCGAACGGCACGATCGCTCGCAGCTTGTTCGAGACGAGCGTGACCGTGTCATTCATGTTTAGGGACGAGCCGATTGTCTGGGCGATTTCATGCAGTGCAAAAACCTCGCGCTGGGCCTGGGTGATCGAGCGAAAACCAGTGGCGCCGTCCGGAGTACCCATCACGTCCGAAGCCAAACCGGCATCCGGCCGCGCACTCGTAAGGAGATCGATATTCTCGGAAGCAACCTGCTCCCCAATATCTTGTTGATCGATCAGGGCGTCGAATGCGGTTACGTGCTTGGTGAACAGGTCGACCAGCCGCGGATCGAACGAGGTCGCCGCCATTTTCTGGAGCAGAGCCAACGAGTCCTCGCGCTTCATGCCCTTGCGGTAAGGACGGTCGCAGCGGGTCGCGTCGTAAAAGTCTACGACCGAGATAATGCGGGCCACCAGTGGAATCTTTTCGGCGCAAAGCCCCTTCGGATAACCGCTGCCATCCCACTTTTCGTGGTGGTACCGAACGATGTCCTCGACTGGATAAGGGAAGTTTACGCGCTTGAGAATGTCTCCCCCCACGGTCGGATGAATCTTCATCTTGGCGAACTCGGATTCGGTGAGCTTGCCCGGTTTGTTAAGAATGTACTCCGGCACAGCGAGCTTGCCGATGTCGTGCAGCAGCGCGCCGGCCACCAGGGCTCGCACCTCGGGGTCGCTCACTTTGAGAAGTTTTCCCATCTCGGTCGCGTAGATTTGAGTGCGCCGGACGTGACCGTGAGTAGTCTGGTCTTTGGCATCGATCGCGATGGCCAGCGACTCGATCGTATTCATGTGAAGATCCGCGATCTCCTCAACGTATCGGACCTGTTCAGCCTGGGCTCGGGTCACTTCGGTAAGGCGCTTTTCATTGAAGCGATACAAGAGATGTACCAGCGCGACAATCAAGATGCCGACAAAGAAGAAGGGAACTCCGGCTCCGTGGATGGCCGCGTAGAAGAGGGCCGCTGCCGTCACGTTTCCAACCTGTGTGATCAGCGTCCAGACCAAACTCTCCTGGGATACGACGACGCGCGGTTTGCCGGCAAAAAATGAATTGAAGGCGACCGTGCCGAAGGTGCTCAATGCGTATTGAACGATGCCGAAAACGCAGAGCGGGAATAGAAGCAGGTCGAGAACCAACCCGCGCTCGTTGGCATCAAGCATGCCGCCGGCCAGCGCCACTACCATGGCTCTGTAAACCAACGATGCCGCAAACGTTGAAATGATGGTAGTGCCGACGGCGAACAGAGCTGGCCAGCGCTTGCCAAAATATCCCGTCGAGACCACTCCGACCAGCGTCGCCAAAACGATTGGTGGTCCAAAATTGTTTGCGGGCGCGAGCGTGTACATCATTACCGCGAGGAAGATAAATGCGTCGGCAACCGACTTGTGTGTCTGACTGCTGCCATCAACGTTGGTAACCGGAACGTTGAATCGACTGGAAATCAGAGTTAGAACTAGGAGACCTGCCAAGGCCAGCAAGCCACTCCAGCCGAGGATTGGCAACCGCAACGTCCAAAGGACGCCGAGGACGAGCAATCCCGTGCCGACAAGGGCGACACCGGCGATTAGTAAGAGACTCTTCCAGTTAATTTTTGACATCGACAATCGGCGGGGACGGCTAACTCAAACTGCGCAAGCCTAGCGAGAGAATCTAATCAAGATGTGAGAACGCGAGGTCGGCCGTTGGTAGCAGCTAGACATTGGCCAACATTGTTGGCACCAGCAAGAATAGCTAGGCTCAGGCCAAATAGTCAATGTATTTCTTCGTCGCGGCCCACCCAGGAACCTTGGATAGTCCCTTTTGTTGGGGCCAAGTCACGGACGGGCGGCCAGTTGGAGTGCAAAGTCGGCGGCTTGGGCTGCCGGAATTTGGCAGGTTCCGTCATGACAGACAAAACCGGTGGGTTGCGTAGCCTCAATTCGCCCTTCCAGAAACGGCACGAGCGCCGCGGCTCGTTCGGCGTCTGTGGTCGCGCAAGCAATGACTCGGTTTGGCAGATAGGTCTGCCAGAGAACGCGAACGAAAGCATTCGCGCCGGCATCGTTTCCCGCTCCCACAATCGCAATTTCCTTCGGCGACGAAAGATAGAAATCCAACGCACATAACGCCAAACCGAAAGCCGAGGGATACCGTTGGATCTGATCGGCGATAAGTCTGAGTACAGTCGTCGCGCGGCGGCGATAGTCGTTGTTACCGGTAAGGGAACTCAACCTCAGTAACGATAGCGCGGCGACGGAATTTCCCGAAGGAGTCGCGTTGTCTAGGAAGTCTTTGGAACGAACGATCAACTGCTCGTGACTTGTTCCAGTGAAGTAGAACGCTCCCTGCTCCTCATCCCAGAACTGATCGATCATCTTGTCGGCCAACTCGACGCTGGTTCTGAGCCAGACGAGATCGCCAGTCGCTTCGTAGAGACAAATGAGCCCGTCGATCAGACATGCGTAGTCTTCAAGATAAGCATTCAGTTTTGCCTCGCCGTCTTTGCAGGTTCGCAGCAGCAATCCATCTCGGCGCAGATGCGTCAGGAGAAACCGCGCATTCGCTTCGGCCACCTTGCGATAATCCGAGCGCTCAAGGATCGCAGACGCCTCGGCGAAGCTCGCCAGCATCAGTCCATTCCACGCCGCGAGAATCTTTTCGTCGCGATTAGGCTTAATGCGTTGCTCGCGCAGCGCGAATAGCTTTTCACGACCAGCGGCAATCACGGATTCAACGTGCGCGAGCGATACATCATGACGGCTGGCAGCCTCTTCTTGGGGGGCGGTGACGTGCAGGATGTTCTTGCCTTCAAAGTTTCCGACTTCCGTGACATTGAAGTAATCACAAAACAGTTTGCCGTCCGCGTTTCCCAGGGCGTCGATGATCTCTTGACGAGACCAAACGAAGAACTTGCCCTCGTAACCTTCTGAATCGGCGTCCTGGGTTGAATAGAAGCCGCCACCCGCATCGGTCATTTCGCGCAGGACGTAATCCAGCGTCTCTTCCGCGACGCGTCGGAAGAACTCATCCTTTGTCACCTGGTAAAGGTGCAAATAGAGGCGCGAAAGCAGAGCATTGTCGTAAAGCATCTTTTCGAAGTGCGGTACCAACCAGTGTGCGTCAACCGAGTATCGATGAAAACCGCCGCCGAGCTGATCATAAATTCCACCAGCGGCCATCTGGCGACAGGTGTGTTCGATCATCTCCAGCGTTTCGCTGTCCGCAGTGCGATGATGCATGTGCAGGAAAAACTCGAACACCATGGCAGGTGGAAATTTAGGCGCAGCTCCAAAGCCCCCGTTGGTCTGATCATAGTTCCTCGCGATGAGGCGATAAGCTGAGTTGAGAAGCTCCGTGGTCATCATCTCGCGCGAGGGCTCGGCGATGCCCATGCGTCTCAGTTCACCCAGCATCGTCAGTGCCGTGTGGGCCACTTGATCCGGCTGCGACTGAAAAGCCTCGGCGACGCTGGCCAGCACCCGCGGGAAACCGGCCATGTTATAGCGGTCTTCCGGCGGAAAATATGTTCCGGCATAGAACGGGACGCATTCGGGTGTGAGAAACATCGTCATCGGCCAGCCGCCATGTCCGGTCATCATCTGCACCGCGTTCATGTAAATCTGATCGAGGTCGGGGCGCTCTTCCCGATCGACTTTGATATTCACGAAGTTTTCGTTCATCAGCTTCGCGGTCGCTTCGTTCTCAAACGACTCGTGCTCCATCACATGACACCAGTGACACGCCGAGTAGCCGATGCTCAGCAGAATCGGCTTGTTCTCGGCGCGCGCTTTTGCAAGCGCCTCATCACTCCACGGATACCAATCGACGGGATTGTGTGCGTGCTGAAGAAGGTACGGACTGGTTTCGTTGATTAGGTTGTTAGTGTGTTTCGCTGTCACTCGGCTTCAGCCCTTGAACCAGTACCTGGTGTTCTTGGCCCACGTCGTGTTTGGATAGCGACGGTGGAGCAGATCGTAGGCAGCTTTCGACCAGCGTCCGGTTTCCTTGTCGGTGCAACCATAGCGGGTGGATCTCACTGCGAGGTGCAGGGCTTCGGGCGCGCGCGCGTCCATCGGATTCTTATCGGCCCATTCGATCGCGATCCGACAGAGATAGTTCGGCCCTGTGCCCAGGGCTTGCAGCGTTGCTGCTTGCCGCGTCGCGACTTGCTGAGATGACCGCAAGAACTCTGGCGCCGCGATAGGCGCCGCCTTCGGCTTATCTTCTTCGTCGCCTTGCCAGGTTTTCAAAGCTGTAGGCGGCTCGGCGCACCAGTAATTGTCTCGGTAACTATCGATCTCTTTTAGTTCTGTCGTTCGTCCGAGTCCAGCGCTGACATAAGGCCGCAGGCCGGGAAACTTCAGCGAAAGGAAAGCGGCGGCGAAGCGTCTGGCTTCCGGGGTAGCGCCGTTTTGGTAAGTAGCCAGAAAGGTTCTGGTCTCGGGATAAACATCCCCAAGTAGTTTCGCTATCGCATTGGCGCTCTCGCGTTCATCGAGCAGCGCGGCGCGCATGAACGAAGCCTGCGTGACATCGCGCCGCAAATTCGTGGACAGGGTTGTGCCTCGGGCGGCGTCCTTCATCACCGCGACCGGCATAGCCTGGTTAAAGACTTTCGCCGCATCCAGGTCGAAGAAAAGCTTCGATCCCTTCGCGGTCGAGTCAGCATCTTTTTCATCTTCCGGAATCTCGCGGCCATCCTCGTCAGCGCTAAAGCCCGCCGGCGCGCGTTGCGCGCTTTGCAAAAACTCTTCCAGGTTCTGGGCTAACATCATGCGCTGGCCGAGAAGCTGATTCAGCGCCGAAGGCGGCAGTGAAGAACGATTTTCGGATAGCAGTTTGTCGAGCAGCGTGCGCGCCTCGGCAACGCGCTTGCTCTCCGTGAGCAGCCTGACATGATGGAACGCGACCGACGCAAACGCCGGCGAACCGCGATCCACGCGTGCCGCGGCGCTCATCAGCGCGTCGAGCCCCGCTTGTTGTCCGCTCGCCTTCGTCATCGCCGCGACCAGCCAGGGCAGCGCGTGCGTCTTGTTCCATCGCTCCATTGAATGCGTCGCGGCGTCGGCCGAAGTGTCTTGAAACGTTGCCAGCCAGTCTGTCAATTCATCAGACCTCAAGCCCGCCGGAAAGGGATGCTTGGTCGCTGCGTCCTCTTCGTCGCCCGCGAACTTGTCGAATATTGCGGTGTAGTCCCAGACGGCTTGTTTGAAATCCGCGGCCGCGTCCTTCTGAATGATCTTGTGCGCGAGGTCATGGAGCGTCTCTTCGGCGTGCAGGCGCAAGCCGACCAGATTCAAGAGTCGCGTGGCGGCGTGGTGAGACTTAGCGAGTGATTTGTCTTTCAGCACCGAGTTCAGCCGTGTTTCGGCGTCGGCCAACGCGGGGCGACCATCTTCTTCTTTCTCAGCAAAGCTCCCTTTGCGGAGCATCGCGCGGGCCGCCAGATAGCCGGCCATCTCACGCCAGGGCGACGCCGAGTCGCGCGCGATCGCGTCGAAGTGCTGTTTCGCTTCATCAAAACTGCCGGCGTAAAAGTTAGCTGCCGCGATTTGATAGGCGCGATCGGCGCGGATGACAGCGTCCATATCAGGTCGCGCCGCGTCGGGAATTGTTCGACCGCCGCTGCAGTTCGCAAAAACTGCGTCCTGCCCAGCGATCCATTCGCGCACCTGCGTGCTGTCCGCGCCGAAACGCTTGATGCGCTCACTCAACGTCGCGCCGGCATTTTCGAACGCGGCTTGCTGGCAGTTCAGATAGCTCTCGTACTCGTGCGGCTTTTCGCGATTGCGATAGGCATGAATCTCAGGCGGCGTGCCAACACCCGGCACTTTGCCGCGCGCGTCGGTCCATTTTTTGATCCAGCCCTCATCGCTGGACTCCCAGGAATGGTTCAGTCGATCTTCCCAAAGACTCTTCAACGCTGTCTGTTCGGCCTCGCTGAGGGGAGCATTCGTCAGATTCCGATAAGCGGCGAACAGATAAGATCGCGCATAGCTCGGCCGCAGTACGCCGAGTTGGCCCTTCGCAAATCGTTCCAAAGGAAAGTCCGGATGCTTGGTGTAAGCGAAGATAGCGTCGCTAAAGAAAGGACCGCACGCCTGTGTGCGTTGCGGAATCAGCAACGAGGTGGAAGCGATGAGCGCCAGAGCAATCAGTGCTCTCAAAGAAAGTTTGTGTTTCATTTTCGTGAGTCCAAAATTGCGCGAACCGAGCTTTCGGTCCACGAGTCAGGGTTAAAGACATAAAGCCGCTTAGCGGCTGAAAGATTCTGCAACGGTTCGTCCGTCGAGATGCCATAGCTGCTGCGGCATGGCCGAGCCGCAAACTCCTCGCCTGACGCCAGTCGATTGCGGATCGTTGCGCGATCGGGGCCCATGCGAAACAACATCGGCACGGCCTCGTCAATGGGCAGGTCGGAAATCCAGTCGTCGTCCGTGCACCACGAAGCTAGCGCGGTAATCGACAAGTTGACCGTTGCGGGAAGGCGCTTACGAACCGCGAGAATTACGCCGCGATAGAAACTTCGTTCAGACCGCGTCGCGTCAAAGTCGATTTGAATGCTTGAAACATTTGGAAGCTGCGCCATCTCGGCGATGGCGTCGGCCAGGTTTTCGGTTTGGAAATCAGAAAGATCCGGCTTGTTCCTCGTATCGGTTTCAACGCGAGCGACCGCCACGACGCTTGCGCCATTGGGCAACTCCAAAGGCTGAAGCCGCCGCCGCACCGCGACTTCATTCGCGCGAAGCCGAATCGTGCGCGCGAGAAACGCCACGCCGGTTTCCCTCGGATTGATGAATCGTAGATCCACGGGCCGCTCCCAGGCCCAAAGAACCACGCGCGGCATTCGTTGAGATGGCGAAATTGGCGCGGACGTGGTGCGCCCAGTGAACACACTGCGTGCTTTCGTGTAGGTCAACGCCGCCAGCACTCCCGCCAGCGCAAGGGCGACGAACGCGATCAAGGATTTTCTTGGGCGCGGCTGATTCATGACTTGGCCAAAACTGAGGAAGCCAAGTGTACATCAACAGATCGCGCAATAGAAGTTGGACCGTTCAAACCACCCAGGAGATTCGAGACCTTGCATCGGGTCTGTTATACTCCCAAAACTGAATGGTCATTCATTTTCTTTGGAGGCCACGGACGATAGACTGATGGAACGCGAAAGCTTAGAGATGGACGTCGTCTTTGTCGGTGGCGGGCCGGCGAACCTGAGCGGCTCGTTGCATCTGGCGCGGCTGGTAGCGGAACACAACGATGCCGTGGCAGGAGGAAAACGGGAAGGGAAGCCGCTCGGCGAGATTCAGATCGCGGTGATCGAGAAGGGTGCGTCCGTGGGCGCTCACATACTCTCCGGGGCGGTGATGGATCCGCGTGGGCTTGCTGAACTCATGCCTGACTTTGTCGAGCGGGGCGCGCCCCTGGAAACGCCGGTCAAGGAAGATGACTTTCTTTACTTAACGAAGAAGCACTCCATGCGGGCGCCGATCACGCCGCCGCCGCTCAAGAATCATGGCTATTACATCGTGTCGCTGAACCGGCTGACGGCGTGGTTGGGCGAGCAGTGCGAGGAAGCCGGCGTCAACATCTTCCCGGAATTCCCGGGCGCTGAGATGCTCTACGACGAAACGGACCGCGTGCTCGGCGTGCGCACGGGCGACAAAGGAATCGATGCCGAAGGGAAGCAAAAGCCGAACTTCGAACCCGGCGTCGACCTGCTCGCGAAAGTAACGGTACTGGGCGAAGGCGTGCGCGGCTCTCTGACGAAAAAGCTGACCCAGCGTCTCGGTTTAGACAAAGGCCGCGAGCCGCAGATTTACAGTCTCGGAGTCAAAGAACTTTGGGAACTCCCGGACGATCGTTATCCGACCGGGAGAGTCACACACACGCTTGGCTTTCCATCTGATCAATGGACCTACGGAGGCGGCTGGATTTACGGAATGCGGAACCGGATTGTGAATCTCGGCTATGTCACCGGTCTGGATTATCGCGACCCTTTGATCGATCCGCACGCAGAGTTTCAGCGATACAAGACACATCCGTTCCTCGCGAAACTCTTGGCCGGCGGCAAGATGATTCGTTATGGTGCCAAGGCGATCGCGACCGGAGGGCTTCACGCGGTGCCCCAACTCTATTCCGACGGTGTGCTGCTGGTTGGCGACAGTGCGGGCTTTCTGAATGGCGCGCGGCTGAAGGGAATTCACACCGCGATCAAGAGTGGAATGCTCGCGGCTGAGACGATCTTCGACGCGTTGATTGCGAATGACTACTCCGCAGCGACGTTGCGGAGTTACGAGGATCGTGTGAAAGAGAGTTGGATCACGCCTGAGCTGCGACGCTATCGTAACTTCCACGCTGGCTTTCGTCACGGGCGCTGGCTGGGAATGGCGAACGCCGGGCTGCAATACATCACCGGCGGGCGCGCCTGGGGAATTCTCGATCGCGATCATCAAGAGGCTGGGCACGAAGCGGTGCGGAAGCTTTCAGCCTATGGCTATCGCGGTGACGACTCAGCGCAGCGTTACAAAGACTTGCGCTTTGACAACACGCTTACATTCAACAAAGTCACGGATGTCTTTCATGCAGCGGTTGCCCACGACGAAAACCAACCGGCGCATCTCCACGTGCTCGACAAGAATATTTGCGCGACTCGCTGTGCCGAAGAATATGGCAATCCATGTCAGCGTTTTTGCCCGGCGGCGGTTTACGAGATGGTCGATGTGTCAGAACCGCCTGTAGTAGCGGGTGGGCATTCGCCGCGACGTCAACTTCAGATCAATTTCTCAAACTGCGTTCACTGCAAGACGTGCGACATCATGGACCCGTATCAGATCATCAATTGGGTCACACCGGAAGGCGGCGGCGGTCCGGATTACAAGGGGATGTGAGGGTCCATCCTTCTCTCCTGAACAATGGCTGAACGTCAAACACAGACTGAGCCGGAGCTCGGCGCTTTTCGACCCATTCCCTACATGGGAGTGATCTGGGTAGTCGCGGAGGCCATGAAGTTGGGATTTCACAATGGACATCCTGACTGGTGCAACCTCGGACAGGGTCAACCAGAAATCGGTGAGATTGAAGGCGCGCCGCTGCGTCCATCGGAAATAAGGATGGAGCCGTCCGACCACGCCTACGGCCCGGTGGGGGGCACGCAGGAATTGAGGCAGGCAGTAGCCGATCATTACAACCGGCTTTTTCGGCAGGGGAAGACTAGCAAGTACAAAGCGGAGAACGTCAGCATCGCTTCGGGCGGGCGCCTGATGCTCTCGCGTCTCTTTGCGGCTTTGGGCGAAGTGAATCTTGGATATCAAGTCCCTGACTACACGGCCTACGAAGACATGATGGGGTATCACCAGCATCGCTTTACACCAATCGTTGTTCCAGCGCGTGAGGAAGACGGGTTCGTGATACCTGCTTCGGTGCTTGAGCGCGAAGTCGTCAGTCGAAATCTCGAAGCGTTCGTCCTAAGTAATCCATGCAACCCAACCGGCTGCGTCGTGCGCGGCTCAGAGCTGAAAAAGTACGTCGAGATCGCCAAAGAGCGCCATATGACGTTGGCGCTCGACGAGTTTTATTCCCACTTTATTTACGAGCCCGATGGTTCACCCGCGGAGGGTCCGGTGTCCGGTGCGGCATTTGTCGAGGATGTTGACCTTAATCCGGTAGTGTTGATCGACGGCCTGACAAAATCGTTTCGCTATCCTGGTTGGCGGGTTGGCTGGGCGCTTGGTCCACGAGCGATGATTGAGACGTTGGGCTGCGCCGCCAGCGCAATTGACGGTGGTCCAAGCCAGCCAATGCAACGAGCTGCCCTGGCGATCCTGGAACCAAAGCGCGCCGACCAGGAGACTAACGCGTTGCGGAGAGTGTTTGCCAGTAAGCGAAATCTGATGGTGACGAGACTGAAAGATATGGGTATCCGATGTGCGCGGGAGCCGCAGGGTACATTTTACTGCTGGGCCTCGATAAAAGATCTGCCACCGCCACTCAATGACGCTGAAACTTTCTTTTACGAAGGGCTCAAGCACAAAGTCATGACCGTGCCGGGAGCCTTCTTCGACGTGAATCCCGGAAAGCGCCGGCGGACGGCGTCGAGCTTCAAGTCATGGGTTCGGTTCTCGTTCGGACCTCCTGAAGGCAACGTGCGCGAAGGGCTGAATCGCCTGGAGAAGATGATCCAGGCACATTGAACATCTGTTTGAATACTAGCTGGCTCACGCCAGAACGTGACCATGCGCCGGTTACCAGGAATGTGAGCAGGCGAGTTGTTATTGAGTCAGGTGTTTTCGATCCATTTTCCATTTGTCATTTGACAGTTACTATTTGTTCATTTGCTCCGCGAGCACTCTGCATGAAGTGGACGTGGACTGGCAATGGCAAATGAAAAATGTCAAATGAGAAATGGAAAATAGTCTTAGCCCCTTACCGCCTAGGTGGAAGCTCCAACTAGGACTCTTCCGCCGGCTCTTCGCCGTCCTTAGGCTTGAGGTGGAAAGGGACGGTCCCGCGGATGACTTCCTCGAGTGCGATGCGCGTGAATTTGTGTTTGACCGTGTCGATGTCTATTCGCGGACGCGCGCCGCGTTGAAGCTGTTTACTGCGCTTCGCCGCCAAGATAATCAAACGGTATTTTGAATCGATTTCCTGTGATTGCGGTTCTGCTTCGGTAACTACCACTACTTCACGTTTAGTTGCCATGCTGTGTTCTTTAGTCCTTCCGAATAAGTGAATCTCTTTTTGAATCTTGAATCTGGAATTCGTTAGTCAGTCAACGCCTCGTTTGTCCGCCCGTTACCGCAGGTGGTTCTGACCACGGTCGGGCTAGTGCCCCGTTTGTTTATCCAAGCGGTTCTGTAACGCAAAATCCGCGAGCGCATCTTTCAGTTTCACTGCCTGGCGTTCACGGCTGGCGCGCTCGGCGTAGATTACCGATGCCAGTTGGGCCGAGGCGCGGTTGATATCGTCGTTCAGAATCAGGTACTGAAAATCCTTGTACTGCTCGACTTCAGCGGGTGCCCCCCGCAAGCGGCGTGCGAGGGCCGCCGGAGAATCAGTGTCACGCGCGATCAGTCTCTGGCGCAACAACTCGAATGACGGCGGCAGGATGAAAACTGTAACCGCCTCATCTACCAACTGACGAATACTGTTAGCGCCCTGGACGTCGATCTCCAAAATGATGTCGCGCCCGGCGGCGCGCTCCTTATCAACCTGCGCCCGGCTGGTGCCGTACAGATAACCGTAGACTTTTGCCCATTCGAGCAATTCGCTACGGCCAATCATCGCTTCGAATTCTGCCGCCGAAACAAAAAAGTATTCGCGGCCGTTCTGTTCACCGGGACGGGGGGGGCGCGTCGTATAAGAAACCGAGTAGCTCACGCCCGGCACTGTCTTCAAGACGCGATCGATCAAAGTGCCTTTGCCGCCGCCTGACGGCGAGCTGACCACGATCAGCATTCCGCGCCCGTTGGTCGCGCTTGCAGCCTCAGTGTCAGGTGATTTCGTCAGCTCATTCAACATTCTGCACTTGTTCTCGGAGTTTCTCAACCTCAGCTTTGATCGCGAGGGCCGAGTCCTTGATCGAAATCTCGGTTGATTTCGACAGGACCGTGTTGGCTTCGCGGTTTAGTTCCTGCAAAAGAAAGTCGAGCCGCTTGCCAACTTCGCCATCGGCATCGATTGACGAGCGAAACTGTTCCAGATGACTTCGCAGACGAGTCAGCTCTTCGCTGATGTCGCTGCGATCGGCCAGATATGCAACTTCCTGAGCCAACCGGCCTGGGTCCACCTCGACCGCCTGACTGCCGCGGGCAATCAATTCAGTAACCCGCTTTTGCAGGCGTTGCCGATAGGCGTCGGCTAATCCGGCGGCGGCTGCTTCGATGATGGGAACCTCGGCTTCAATCTTCGCTACTCGAACCCGCATCTCCGCAGCCAGCGATGCGCCTTCGCTTGCACGCATTAGCTCCAAACTGTCGAGCGCTTGATCGATCGCGCTTTCGACTCCCGCCATGTTCGCTTCATCGAGAGTGTCGCGGGCGGCCGCGAGAGCGCCTGGTATTCGCGCGATTGCGTTCACGTCAATCTCGCCCGCCAGGCCGAGTTCCTCCTTGATTTCGCGCAGGGCTTTTACATAGCCGGCGATTAATGGTCGATTGACTTCGTAAGCGGTCGCGCCTGTGCGATCGAGATTGATGCTGAGGTCGACCCGCCCGCGCGAAAGCCGCGCGCCGACACGCCGGCGAATCGCGGTCTCACTCGCTGACAACTCCTGACCCAAACGCAGGTGGACGTCGAGATAGCGGTTGTTGACGGTCTTGATCTCAACGGCGACGCTGAAGTCTTCGCCGGTGAAACCGCCGCGTCCAAATCCAGTCATTGATTTCATAAGTTCGTAAATAGTGAATTGTGAATCGTGAATAGAAAACGCGCAAGACCGACTATTTGCTACTGACCGCTGACCACTGACAGTTCCTCTTCCTCATCTGCAAACTGCAACTCGTAAAGCCTCTGATACTGGCCACCGCGCGCGAGCAATTCCGAGTGCGTGCCCTGCTCGCTGATTCGGCCGCGCTCCATGACCACGATAAGGTCAGCGCGCCTTACCGTCGACAAGCGATGGGCAATCACAATCGTCGTGCGATCGCGAATCAGATTGCCGATCGCGCGCTGCACCAAATGTTCCGACTCAGCATCAAGCGCGGAGGTCGCTTCGTCAAGCACCAGCACCGGCGCATCGATCAAGACTGCGCGCGCAATTGCCAGACGTTGTCTCTGTCCGCCAGAGAGAAACGTTCCGCGCTCGCCAATAATCGTGTCATAGCCGCCTGGCAGTTCCAGAATGAAATCATGCGCGAGCGCGGTGCGCGCCGCCTCATGAATCTGTTCGTCAGTCGCGTCCGGCCGCCCGTAGGAGATGTTGTAGCGGACCGTGTCGTTGAAGAGCACCGTCTCCTGAGTAACCAGAGCTAATTGCCTTCGCAAGCTCGCAATCTTCGCGTCGCGCAGATCAATTCCGTCCCACAAAACGGCGCCCTGGCTCGGATCGTGAAAACGCGGCAGAAGTTTTGTCAGCGTCGATTTTCCGCCGCCCGACTCGCCTACGAGCGCGACCATTCTGCCGGCCGGAACAATCAAGCTGACCCCGCGCAAGACCGACCGCGTTTCGTTTGCATAGCCAAAATGAACGTCGCGAAATTCGATCTCGTTATGCAGTGGGCGCAGGTCAATCGCGTCGCGTTTCTCGGGCATCTCAGCCTGTTCGTCCATTACTTCCCAGACGTGACGCGCGGCCGCCAGCGCCTGCGACATCGAATTCTGCAACCGCGAAAGCTTGCGCATCGGATCGTAGCTGCGAAACAGCAGGATGATGAAAAGGACAAACTGCGCGAGATCCATGCGGCCAAGGCGGATTTCGCGCTCGCCAAAGAAAAGCAGCACGGCGACGAACAAAATGCCAATCAATTCGATTATTGGCGGCGACATTCCCGCGATACTCGCAGAGCGCAAATTGGCTCGCAGCACCCGCCGAGCTACCGCGGTAAAACGATCGCGCTCGCGGGCTTCAGCGCGATAGGCCTTAACGATGTTCTGGTTGGCCAGGGTTTCTTGTGCGGTGTCAGTCAGATGCTTGTTGCCTTCAAATGATTCCCGCGCCAGTTTGCGCAGCGACCTGCCAAAACGCACCGTAAGCCCCGCGACCGGCGGGGCAATCAACAGCGAACCGAGCGTCAGTCTCCAGCTAACGTAAAACGACGCGGCCATGAAGGCAATCAAAGTGAATCCTTCGCGCAGCATGTCGCGCAGCGTGTGCGTGACGGCTGCTTCAATCGCCGCGGCGCTGGAAATCAAGCGCGAGACGAGATAGTTGGTGCGATGACGCTCGAAGAACGCAGCAGATTGGGATAGAAGGTGGGCGTAAAGCTCCTGGCGCAGTCGCAGGATCGAAGACTGGCCAATATAGGCCATCAAGTAAGTGGAAAAATAATCCGCCACGCCTTTGATAATAGTGAAACCAACTAGCAGCAGCGCGATCATTCTCCACGCGGCCAAGCCGGATGGCGGAATTATTCGCTGCAACGCGAATGGCGTCGCGGTTGAGTGCGCGGCGCCGTGAGCAAACGCCTGATCGAAGATTGGGACAACGAGGGCGCTGATAGCGGTTTCCAGCACAGCGACCACGACCATCGCAACTGTGGCAATGATAAAGGTGCCGCTGTGAGGTAGGAGATATCTTAGAAGCCGCCGCAGATCATTCATCGTATTTGATGTTTAGATCGTAAATCGGGAAGGAATTTGAAGTTAGGCGCACGATTACACTTACGGAATATACTGAGGGCTATCGTTTGACGTCAAGGCAAGGGCTGTAGATACTAGGATGAACCCCCGCTTCAGCAAAGACTACGGAAGGCTCCAGTTGAGCCGAACGCGTTACTGACCCAGCGAGAGCATTAGGAGCACCAAGTGGATCCTCAGCTAGCAACAATTGCAGCTAAGAAGTTAATGATTGTCGACGACGAAGTCGAACTGCGCATGTTGCTGGCGGAATACTTTCGACGGCTTGGCTTTGAAGTTACTGAGAAAGAAGATGGCTTGGCGGCGCTGCAAACAGCGACAACCGACCGCTTTGATTGCTTGATCCTTGATGTCTCAATGCCCGAAATGAATGGCGTTGAGCTGCTCAAGAAGTTGCGCGATCGTGGCGTGAAAACGCCGACGCTCTTTCTGACGGCGCACGATTCGCTGGAAGACAAGGTTACGGGTTTCGAAGCAGGCGCAGACGATTACCTGGCAAAGCCTTTCAGCCCGCGCGAGTTGGAATATCGCATTGCTGCTCTCCTGCGCCGCGGTGATATATCCCCAGCCACTGTGGACGACGAGCGAATGGAAATCGGCGATCTGGTTGTAGATCGACGCCGCCATGAAGTTTCGCGCGCCGGCGCGAGGGTCGATCTAACCCCCCTTGAGTTTCAGATCCTGGACTTGCTTGCGTCTGAACCGGGACGCGCGTGGTCGCGTAACGACCTGCTCGACCGAGTCTGGAGCACAGAGTATGAAGGTTACCAGCGGAACATCGATCCCCACATTAACCGCCTTCGAAAAAAGCTCGAGAGCGATCCGAAAAACCCTCATTACGTGCTGACCGTACGCGGCGTCGGATACAAGCTTAACGAAAATCCGTGACGGCGACACCGCGAGGCAAGGGAAGCGCTTCCTATTCGTCCTTTATTAGTAGTTAGCGATGTTCTGCGCAAGCCACCTACGTCTTTTCATCCTGGCAACAGCTACGCTTCTGCTCACCGGGGCCAAACTGCCAGCTCAGAACATGGGCTCGGTTCCAGCGCCCAAGCAGGCGAGTTCTTCAACCCGAGAACAGGCCACTCAAGTTCATCTACGCTGGGGCGCAAGACCTGGTGTATCGCGTTATCGATTGCAGTTAGCCGCCGATCTCGATTTCAACGACATCATTTTCGACCGGGTAGTTTCAGGCATTGAGTATTCGATAAGCGATCTAACGCCGGGCAGATATTTTTGGCGAGTCGCGGCTTGGAACGCCCAGCCCCTGCAGTTTTCATCCGCCGGCCTGATTGATGTCCATGCGGAAATTCAGAAACCGGACAATCAGACAGACTTCGCGAATTCGCGTCAGACAAGCAATGCCCGAGTGACGAATTCGACTCCTCCTCGAGTTGCGTCGGGTGATGGTTGGCGTGCGCTGCTTGGTGAAGTGTCCAGCCCGGTCCTGGCACATCTGCGTTCGGCGAGCGCGCTCGACCTTATTGCCGTGAGTAACGCCGGCGTCGTCTATGCGCTGGACGCCGACAGCGGAATCGTTTTGTGGACCGCGCGGGCGCGCACGCTAGTGCCGCCCCGAGCCGGCGCTTCGCCGATTGTGCCGCTGCTCGTGAAGGCGCGCACGGGTCGCGACAACGTAATTGTGCTCTCGGGGAACGCTGCGTTTGCGCTCGATGGTGCGAATGGTCGCGAGCTTTGGCGCACCGCGTTACCGGCTCCGGCATCAAGCGGTATCGCGCTTGGGTCAGAACTCTTCATCATCGACAACTCGCTGCAGAAATTATTTCTGGTTGACGGTGGCACGGGAAGGCTATTAACCCAGTCCGAGCTTCCATCACGAACGTTCGGCGCGCCCTTGGTGCTTGACCGCGGTGGTCAGCGCGGGATTCTGCTTGCTTTTGAAAACGGCCGCATCGAAGTTCGTGACGTAAACGGAAAGACGATTCGCTCAGGGACTGCGGGCAGCCCAGCCACGACTCGCCCGCTATTTGTCAGTGGGCCACGCAGCGGACTGGTGCTGCTCGGCACGCGGAGCGGTCTAACGGCATTCGACGTGGAAGACTTGCGCCCGCTCGGAAGGGTTGCGTTAAAAGACGACGCACCGCGAGGCATGCTTGCCGCCGCTGACTTGAACGGTGACGGCGTGGAAGAAGTAATTATGCTCACCGAGCATGGCCGCATCGTCGCGGTCAATGCGGTTGACGGAAAGGTCCTTTGGGAATCGTCGAGCACTAGCGACGCGCACGGCGTGGCATTTGCCGACGTAGACGGCGATCGCGTGCTGGATGTTGTGGTGGCGGGTGGTCAGATGTTCGCAATGGCATTGTCGGGCCGCGATGGTTCGGTCGTGTGGAAAGACGATCAACCACCGGCGCTGGCGGCGAATCACGGGAATTCATTCGCGCCGCGTTCCGTGATTGCCGTGCCTCACGGTTCAGGCATTCTCTTAATCGCCAGTGACCCATCCAGGATTGGGTTAAGGGCGATCGGTTTTCCCAATGGAACCGCCAGACCCCCTTCTCGATAGACCGCCAACTTCCGGCGGTCGGATTCCAAATTCACACCCTTAGCAGCATAATAGCTCGATGTTCTGGATTGTTGGCGCACTTACGCTCGCTGCCTGGTTCGTTCTAAAAGTCCTGCTGCACAAAAGCAGCGGCGTTCATATCATTCTGTTATTCACCATCGCCTGTTTTGTCACCCAGTTCGTTCAAGACCAGCGCACGCGAGCGTACCGCGCTGAGCGCTGACTTCCGTCAAATCTTCAATTCCATGGCTTGCCACTTCGCCAGCCTTCGGCAACAATGACCCGGGGTTTCGGCATCCATTAGCTCGGACCAGCCGCATTGGGGCTTGCTGACTAAGTTGATGACCAGGGTTCTCCAGGAGTGCACGCAATGAATCACGTTTCCAGAATGAGAATGGCGTCCGCGGTGGTGGCCATTGTCGCAACTTTTGGGTTGGCGGCGCTGGCTCAGAACGATACTCGACGCTCGACGATTGCGATTACGTATCCGTTGGATCAAACGATCGAGGTCGGCTTTCATGGAACGACGCGCTTGCCGCGTCTTAAAGGCACCGCGAAAGTTCGCCGACAAGGCCGGCGAGGCACCCGCGTCGAGTTGAACATCGATAACTTGCCGCGCGCTTACGAACTGGGAAGCGTCTATACGACTTACGTGCTTTGGGCTATCTCGCCCGACGGCCATGTCGACAACCTTGGCGAAATCAAGCGCAGTGGTAGCGGGTTGATTGATTCGAAGATTGATGTCACGACGCCGCTGCAAACGTTCGCCCTGATCGTTACGGCCGAGCCGCACTTTCTGGTGCACGTGCCGAGCCGAATGGTCGTGATGGAAAACACCCAGCCGATCGTGCAGCGTGACGCCCAGGTTGAAACGGCAAAGATCCAATACATCGGAAACAGCAGTGATTATTTTCGCGATGCGAGCATCCCGGCGATCGCCGAGTCAGACTATCGCGATATTCCGACAGCGCTGCTGGGGGCGCGCCAGGCAATCAATCTCGCCCGGTATGCGGGAGCTGAACGTGATGCGCCAACTGAGTTACGCGCCGCGGAAGCTGATCTGGAACAAGCTGAGAGCGCTCGCCGCATGCGGCAGCCCGAACGCGAGGTAGACATTCTCGCCCGCGCTGCGATTAGCAGCGGCGCAAAGGCCGAGGACATGGCTTTGGCGAGGCGCACTTCCCGTGAGCGACGGGAAGAACTCGAGCGGCGCGATCTCGCCCTGCGCAACGCGGAAGACTCGACCGCAAGTGCCAATCAGGAAATCTCTCGCCTGAAGTCAGACCTGGAGAACGAACGTCATGCGCGCGATCTCGCCGAACGCGACGCGCTCAACGCCAACGAGAAGTTTCGCGACGCGCGCACCGAAATCGCGCGTTTGCGCGAAGAGGTCCAAACCGTCCGGTCGGAATCAGAGGACGCGAAGATAAGGCTGGCGCGGCTTGAGGGCGAGAAACAGGCCGAGGACGCTCGGCGCACTTCGGAAAAACGAGCGGCCGATCAACGCGCGGCCTTCGAGAATCTAAAACAATCGCTAACTAAATTCGTCACTGTGCACGACAGTACCCGCGGCATGACGCTGGTGCTGGCGGAGACGCTTTGGGCAAACCCGAGATCCAGCAACCTGGTTGCCGCCTCTGCCGCGAAGCTCGATCAGATTGGGGCGCTGCTGGCCAACAATCCTGACTATCAAATCTCAATTGAATCATTTACGGACAATCGCGGCGACGAGGGTGCGCTGCAACAGCTCACCCAGGACCGTGCGCGCGTCCTGTCTGAACGACTCGCAGCAGCCGGCGTCGATGTCACCCGCATTCAAGCCAGTGGCATGGGCGCAGCGAATCCCGTCGCGCCAAACACGACGATCGCCAGCCGCGCAAAAAACCGAAGGACTGAAATCACGTTGAGCCTGAGTGCCCAGTAGCGTAGGACCGGGCAGAGCGTCGATGAACAGTTGTGTCCGCGCAGCGGACAGATTGAATAGCCGTGGGCAACGCCCACGGAGTCGAAGCCCGAAATCCAGGCCTGACCCTGAAAGGGTCGAACCAACGAAGGAGCGCATTGAATACCCCGAGCACTAATTGTGGAACTGAATGTTCGACCCTTTCAGGGTCGATTTCTTGTTTGGCAACCTGATCCGTGGGCGTTGCCCACGGCTATTCAATTCAACCGCTTCGCGGTTAGGCGTTTGCTGTGTCCCTTCTCGAAGCCCTCCAACTTATCGGTTACAGTCTCGGCGCAGTGTTGCCGCTTGGAATGGGGTATCTCCTGTTCAAGCAGCGACACGCTCTCGCACCGGTTCACCACATGCTGCTTGGTTTGGCGGTGTGCATGGCGGGATGGCACGGCAGCAATCTGGTGGTGACACTGCGCGGATTGCTGGGATTAGACATCGCGCAGTGGGCCAACGTCCTGCGCACGGCTGATTCAATCGCCGTCATCAGCATCACTATTTGTTACTCGTTCCTGCTTCATGTTCATCTGTATCTCTGGGCTGGCGCGCACCGCCGCACGCTAACTCGTAGCGAACGCGTCCGGGTCGTTCTCGGATACATTCCGTGCCTATTTCTCGGTCTGGCGCTGTGGCGGATTTGGTCGGGCGCTTATCAGCCGATGTTGGTGAAGATGTCGACCTTTGTCCCGCCATTCGCGGCGTGGATTGCTTACTCGCTTGGAGTCGTCGCCATCACTGAGCTGCGCGTGGCCCGCGGACCGGTGTCGCCCAGCGAACGTTGGAACTTGCGTACGCTCGCATTCTCGTTCATCGGCATCGCCATTCTGTGCGTGGCCTCGGTCGGACTCGGGCTCGGTCGCGGCACGGTAGCCGGCTTGTATCTCAACACGCTCACAAATCTGGGATCGCTCCTGCCTTCGGCGCTGCTCGCCTATTACATCTATCGCTACCGATACCTCGAGATGATCATTAAAGAGAGTTTGATCGTCGCGACTTTCGCTGCCGTCGTGCTGGCCGTTTATCTTTATGGAATTCGCCGCGTCGGAGACTGGGCCAGTTGGCGGTTTGGCCTGCGAGCCGGAGTAGTCGAAGCGATTCTGATTCTGGCGCTGACGCTTATCGCTGCGCCTTTGCGTGGCTGGCTGGACCGAAGTTTTCGCAAGTTATTCGAACGCGAAACGGCGCTGTACCGTGAAGTTGTCGCGCGCGTCGGCGCCCAGGCCGGACAGTATCGCCAGCTTCCGGCGCTGCTGACGTTCATCGAAGAGGAAACCGCGAGCGCGCTTTCGCTGCGACGCGTGAAAATTGTCTTGCGTGACGATGACGAGAAAATAGGCGAACCAGACTCAGCGTGGATCGCTGACCTTCTGCGGCAAACCGAGGCGGGCCCTTCTGTGGAGGACGCGCCGGAACTGCGCGAGCGTGGATACAACATTGCGTACGCGCTGCGGCGCGAAGATCGAAGTGAAGGTCTCATGCTCGTCGAAGCCGCGCCCAACGCCTTGACGAACGATGTTCGCGCCGTGCTTGAAGTGCTCGCCGGACAGGTCGCGATTGCGGTCGATGACTGTCGCTTGGCCAACGCGAATGTCCAACTCGAACGCAGACTGGCCGAGGGCGAACGCCTGGCTGCTCTTGGTCAGATGGCCGCGACCGTCGCGCATGAAGTGAAAAACCCGCTATCGGCGATCAAATCGATCGCTCAGGTGATGAGCGAGGATGAAGCATTGAATAAACAACACGCGCGCGACCTCAGCTTGATCGTCGGCGAGACCGATCGTCTGAGCAACAGCGTCACGCAGTTGCTCAGCTTTGCGAGCAAAGCGCCGCCCGCATCCGTGCCTTGTCACGCTGAAGAGTTAGTGCGGAGCGTGGCTGGATTGTTTCGCGTGGATGCCGACGAGCGGAACATCGCTCTGCAATCTTCGGCGGTGGGGGATGCCGCTCTGGACGGAGTTCAAACCGCGGCGGTGCGTGACGCGCTATCGAATCTGGTACTGAATGCTCTGCAGGCGACGCCGGCGGGCGGCTGCGTCGCGCTTGAATTCTCTTGTGACGATGCGGGTGTTCAGTTCGCGGTCAGCGACAGCGGCCCGGGAATCAATGCTGAGTTGCAGGCGCGAATATGGGAGCCGTTCTTTACAACGCGACAGCGCGGCACGGGGCTGGGTCTGGCTATTGTTCGCAAGCGCATGGAAGAAGCGGGCGGCACCGCGCGCCTGGCGCCATCGCGCAACGGGAAGGGCGCGCGGTTTGAATTGCGTTTGCCGGTGATTAGCAGCGCGTAGTCGGGGCGCTTGCCTGACCGTCAGGGAGGGCTCTAATGTGCGCGGAAAACCAGAGCCCTCCCTCACAGTGACTAGTGCACTGAAGTCTTGTTGGAACTTTCGCCCACACCCAGCGTGACAGCAACGGACGAGCGCCAACCTACCTGCAAGCAATTGCAAACTTCGAAAGTTAAGAAGGAGAAACCGATGATTCCCAAGAAGTCTCTACGCATATTTCTGTTGGCGTTACTTTGCACGGTGGGAATGGCATCCGCGCGAGTAACGTTGGCTCAAAATCCAAGTCAGCCGGTGCGGACGATTGAATCTGCGCCCGGCGACGACACCAACCTCGACACGCAGCTCTATCTGGTTCTCGCGACAAACCGCGATGTCGAAGATGTGAAAGCGCCAACGGCGTTGGACCACGCGATGAAGCAACTGCGCGAGTCCCTCAACTTCAAACATTTCAATCTGACGGCCAGCTTTCTGAATCGGGTGAAGAACAACGGACGACTCGACGTCAGTTGGGTGGGCGGACCGTTCTTAACGACGATGTCTTCCAATTCGGGAAATCCGAGCTTCAATCAGTTCACGGCGCTGGTAAAGCTGGCGTCCGGCGAGGAAGGTCGCATGATCGTGCGCATGAACGATTTTCGATTTGGCTCTCGTGTGCCGATCGTTACCGGCCAGGCAAATATGGCAATGGCGTCTACCGCAGCGCCGGCATTGTCCACGATTAACTATGAACAGATCGGCCTGCGTACGGACATCAGCATGCGCGAAGGCGAACCCGTCGTCGCGGGAACGCTGAACGTGGGGCCATCAGGCGATGCCATCATCGTGATCATCGCGGCGCGAAGATCTCCGAACTGATGCCGTTACAGAGCCGCTTGCGGTAGCAAGCGGGTAGCAAGGGTTGCGATGGCGCGCGTTCGGCGCTCGCAATCGCAAGCGGTTCTGTTTCTGGCACGCAACACGCAAGCAAATCTCCCGGAAAAGTATTAGACTCTGGGGGAGTTCGCGATGGAAACTAAGAGCTTGCGTCTGTTGATTGTCGACGATGAAGAGGCCGCGCGCTATGGGATGCGCCGCGCGCTCGAGGCGTTTGGCTGCGAGATTGCCGAAGCCGATAGCGCCGAAAGTGCGCGCGCGCTGAGGATCGGTTCAAAGTTCGATCTGCTCTTGCTCGATGTGAACTTGCCGGGGATTAGCGGGCTCGATTTTCTGAAAGAGCTACAGAGTGATCCAACCAACTCGCCTCTTGTAATCATCATCACTGCGCACGGCTCCGAGCGTGTGGCGGTCCACGCGGTCAAGAGCGGCGCGTACGACTATCTCTCAAAACCTTTCGAGCTTGACGATCTTCGCCTGGTCGTCAAGAACGCTTTTGAAACCATACAGCTTCGGCGCGAGAATCGTTCGCTTCGCCGTCGCATCGAAATCGAAGCTTCGCAACGTGGCGCGCTGCTCGGCAATTCCGCGGCGATGCAGAACGTCCGCGCGATGATCGAAAAGGTCGCTGACACCGACGCGACCGTTCTCGTGCGCGGCGAATCGGGCACCGGCAAAGAATTGGTCGCCCGCGAACTGCACGAACGCAGCACGACGCGGAGCAGTGGCGCATTCGTCGCCGTCAACTGCGCCGCCCTCCCGACTGAGCTGATCGAGTCAGAGCTTTTTGGCCACGAAAAGGGAGCTTTTACGGGCGCTGCCGCGCGCCGGCAGGGAAAATTCGAACAAGCGAACGGCGGCACGCTGTTCCTCGACGAGATTGGCGACATGAGCGCGAACGTCCAGGCGAAACTCCTGCGCGCCCTGGAAGAGCGACGGATTGAGCGGCTCGGCGGCAATGAATCGATCCCGGTTGATGTGCGCATCATCAGCGCCACGCATCGGGCGCTGGAAGAAGAAATCGCAGAAGGAAACTTTCGCGCGGATCTCTTCTATCGCTTGCGCGTCGTGACGATTGACATCGCGCCGCTGCGCGAACGGCGCGAAGACATCCCGTTTCTGGCGGAAACATTTGCGCGCCAGGCTTGCGAACGTCACAGCTTGCCTGAGCGGCCGCTCAGCCGCGACGCTCTGCGAACGTTGATGGAATACGACTGGCCCGGTAACGTTCGCGAACTCAAGAACGCAATCGAACGCGCCGCGATCATGTCTGAGGGCGACGAGTTGAGCGTCAGCGATCTGGAACACTCACCGGCTGCCATCGCCGGCGTTCCTGTCGTTTCACCCACCGCGAACGGCGACTTGAGCGTTCCATACACGTCTGATTTTCGCGACGACCGGCGTGAGTTCGAGCGCCGCTACATCGCGCGATGTCTGGAAGAGTCCGGCGGCAACGTCACCCGCGCCGCTTCGATTTTGGGAATGCACCGGCAATCGCTTCAGCACAAGCTGCGGGAACTTGGGCTGGGGCGGCGTTACGTATCGGTGGGCACTGACAAAGATCGACAAGAGTGATATTTTTGCGGCATGGCCTCTCTCTTTCAAGGCTCCCGAATCACAGACTTAATCAAACACAAGGCCCGTCTATTCATCCGGCTTGGTTCAGAGAAGGGTGGGCTTCAGTGATGTTCTCTACAGGGTCCCTCGGACGATTAATCCGCTTTGCGCTTTTGTTGAGCGCGCTAGTCGGATCGGTTGGCGGAACTCTCTACGTGCTTCAGCGATCCGGTTACATTGCCGATTGGGTTTTGTACGTCGCCGGAGCCCAGTCCCTAACGTCGGTCATAGGCGTGTGGATTGCTTTGCATGAGGAGTGGGCAAAGAAGTATCGCTATCCCTTGATTGCTGTATTCGCAATCGCTGGAGTGATAGGCGTCGTCGCGGCGGTTAAGCAATCTCATGAGGATGGGAAGAAGTGGGATCGCGTAGTAAAGTTGTTGTCTCAACCGAACACTGACAAACAGGAAATACTTAACGAAATACGCAAAGGACAAAACACAGCGACTCCTCAATCGTCACCGTCACCATTCATGACACCAGCAGCGGCCGCGTTATCGTCTTTGCCGCGAACAAAGCAGCAGACCAAACGTGATCCAGTTTCGGGAACGGCGATGCTAAGGGGGGGTCAAGCTACTACGGTTTTGACTAATGCCGTGACCGCAACTTCGGAGATTCGGGTATGGACAGTTGATAGCGGAATAACTGGTCGGCTGTATCCGACTAATATTGTGCTAGGCGTCCGTTTCGATATAGTCAGTGAAAATGGAGCCGATAGCGGCAAGGTCTTTTGGAAAATATATCCGTGAAAGAATCACGCGGCCTTCTGTTTGGTGAGGTCCTTGTACTCAAGATTCGATGAAGCCAGAAGTCTCAGCAACGCATCGCGGAACGGAAAAGGGTTGTGACGGTTGGTACAGTACCGCGAGCGGTAGCGACCGGGATAAAGGCTCAACTTTCAGCGTGATTGCGCAGCTTGCGCCCTTATCCCGGTCGCTATCGCTCGCGGTACTGTAACTTTCATGACGCGTCCCGATTTCAATGACGATCATACGCCTCTCGGTTACTTAATTACTTTTCGCGCGTATGGAACGTGGCTGCACGGTGACGAGCGAGGCTCAGTTGATCGCGATCACCACAGATACGGCACTCCCATGCTGCCACCCAGCCCCCGACGAAGACAGATCGAGAGAAGCTTACTCAAGCAGCCGCCGGTGAACCTGACTCAACAGCAGAGAGCGGCGGTCGAATCAGGCATGCGAGAGACCTGCGCAATTCGCAAGTGGGAATTGTGGGCTTTGAACGTTCGAACTAACCACGTTCATAATGTCGTGACGGCGAACCGCGACCCGGAAACCGTTTTAATCGCTTTGAAAGCAAACGCAACGCGATCAATGAAGGAAGCAGGGTGTTGGAGCAGTGACCTTAGCCCTTGGGCTCAGCGCGGCAGTACGAGATATATCTGGACGGAAGAAGAGTTGACGAATGCAATAACGTATGTGGTCGAGGATCAAGGCGAGCCGTTAGGATGAGGTTACGGAGCCGCGAGCGGTAGCGACCGGGATAATGACTCAAGTTGCGCGAATGACATAAGCTCCAGGCTGACCCTAGACCCGATAGCTGAGCGTTTGTTCCGGTCGCTACCGCTCGCGGCTCTGTAACTGGCGTTATGAAGACACTTCGGCGACAATCCATCCCATGAAAGCACGCATCGACGCCATTATTCAACGCGAGCAGGCTGAGTATCTCGATCAGCTGCCGCCTCCGAGCACTGGTCTGTTTGCCGAGATGGAAGCCTACGCGGCAGAGCATCGCGTCCCGATTGCCGATCGTGAAGTGGCTCTCTTTCTCGAGATCACGGCGCGGGCCATCCAAGCCCACCGAGTGCTGGAATGCGGAATGGCGATCGGATATTCCGTGATTCATCTCGCGCGTGGCATGGCGGAAGACGGGCTCGTGATCACCATCGATCCCAGCGACGAAATGATCAAAGCCGCGGAAGGCTATTACCTGCGCGCCCGTGTTAGTGAACGCGTGCGAATCGAGAAGGGCTACGCGCTCGAAGTCATCCCGCACCTCAACGAAACATTCGACCTCCTTTTTATCGACGCGGTCAAAGAAGAGTATCAAGGCTATCTGGATCTTGCTCTGCCAAAGCTGCGAGCTGGTGGTGTAGTAATCGTCGACAATCTTTTGTGGGGTGGCCAGGTGGCCGGTGAGATTCGCTCGCCGGATCAGAAGTCATCAACAGAAGCGCTACGCGAGTTCAATCAATACTTCGTCAATCACCCGCAGTTACGGGCGCAGGTTTTGCCGGTGGGTGATGGCTTGGGTTATGGGGTGAAGACCTCTTCATAACCTCTGAGGTCAGGAAGGGTGGCTTGCCCCCGCTGTGTTGCGACCATTGTAGGGAAGGAGCGGGCGCAAGCACCCTTCCTGACTGCAAGTATTTCCACTCACGCGTTTCTCGCAGTTAAAATGTACGAACGCTCTGACGAACGATCGATTCATCGCGCTACGGAGATCATCGCCCGCGGCGGCGTGATCGCCTTTCGCACGGACACCTTCTATGGTCTGGGTGCGGACCCGTTCAATCGCAGCGCAGTTCAAAGAATCAAAGAGCTAAAGGGCAGGGAAGAGGGCAAGCCGATTCTCGTCGTGATTAGCTATCGCAATCAGGTCGAAAGATTTATTTCTGAACGCTCACCACAGTTCGATGTTCTCACTGAGAAGTTTTGGCCCGGGCCATTGACGCTGATTGGCAAAGCCGCGCCGCAAGTCCCAACAGACCTCACCGCCGACACCGGAACGATCGGCATACGTTTACCTGACGATGACGAAGTGCGTGCGTTGATTAGGTCATGCGGCGGCGCGTTGACGGCGACGAGCGCGAACCGATCTGGACAAGAGCCGGCAAGAACTGCGGCGGAGGTCGACCGCTATTTCGGCAATGCAATCGATTTGATTGTCGACGGCGGGGAAGCGCGAACCGATCGGCCTTCGACGGTTGTCGATGTCTCTGCCGCTGAGCCAACGCTGAATCGCGAAGGCGCGATTGCGTGGGCGGAGATTCAGAAAGTGATACAGAACGGCGAGCGGTTACGAGAGGGATAAAGATTCAAGCTGCGTGATCGACAAGGCTCCAAACCGATCGTTAACCTGATAGGAGAGCTTTTGTCCCGCTCACTAACGTTCGCGGTTCTGTAACGGTTACCACATGGGTTCGATTGAACACCGCAGACATCCACGCGTCAACGTCGAGTTTTTTGCCGACTGGGGCTGGGGACCCGAGTGTCAGTTCTACGACCGGATTACCAGCTTGAGCCTTAGCGGCTGCTTCCTGAACACGAAGCGAGAGCTGATCGCCGGTCAGGAAATCTACCTTAAGTGGACAGGCGAGATCAGCGGTACGATAAGTCTGAAGGGTGCGGTACGTTACCAATTGCGCGTGATGGAGGGTGCGCCCCCTTCGGGAGCGGGCGTGGAGTTCATTGCCGTATCGACTGAAGTCGAGCGCAAGCTCGAGGTCGTTATCAACAATTGCCGCTGACGCAAAGCTTCTGCACAGGATGAGAAAGAACTGCCGTCAAGATGACGGCGTACCGCAGGCAGGATGCCTGCGCTCCCGGCTACCGCTGCACCGTCAAATTCTTCACAAATCCCCAATCTCCGCTGGCGTCGATGTGAATGTTGCCGACGCTCTTTCTCGAAATGACCATGTTTGCCTGATACCAAAGCGGGAACACGGGAACGTCGCGGCTAACGATCTGCTGCGCGCGCGCGTACAAGGGCGCGGCCTTCGCGTGATCGTAAGTGTTTGCGGCCTCGTCCAGGATCTTGTCCAGTTCGGGATTGGTGTAGCGGCTACGATTGCGCGACGCGCGCGTTTCGCTGGGAATCTCAGTTGAAGCAAACAGGTCATGGTAGAAAATCGGATCCTGATTACCGCCAACCCACTGGCCGTAAGTCATCTGAAACTGACCGCGCCTCAGCAGATCAAAGAGCGTGTTGAGTTCAGAAGTCTCGATAGTAACCGGGATGCCGACCTCTCTCAGATAATTGTAAATGACGCCCGAGTATTGCCGCGCGGCGCTGCTGCTGCCAGAGACGCGAAAGACGATCGGTTTGCTGAGGCGCATCTGCGGGCCATCGCCGTCCGGGTCGCGGAATCCTGCTTCGTCCAGGAGCTTTTTCGCCATCGCCGGATCGTAATGATAGGTTTGCCCCTGCACGTAAGCCCAGGACTCCTCGGGTAAGATCGAATGCGCAATCTTGCCCTGTCCGAGAACGAGATCGCGAATCATGCTCTCGCGGTTGATCGCATAGGCGATTGCCTGCCGGACCTTAATGTTGTCGAGCGGAGACTCCGTGGTATTGAAAGTGAGCAGGTTCAGATTTGAACCACCGAATTGCTGGACGGCGAGGTTTGGATTCGAGCTCAATCCTTTGATCGCGTCCGGCGACAGACTCGTCGGCAGCGGTGCGATATCGACGCGGCCGCTTTGCAGTTCCGACTGCAGCGCGTTCGAGTCGCTGATTACGCGCACGCGCAGGGCTCCAATTTGCGGCGGCCCGTCCCAGTAGTTCGCGTTCGCTTCCAGATCAACGACCTGCTGCGCTTGATCGTAACTCTTGAACTTGAATGCGCCCGTGCCGAGCGGATGCGTCTTCTGTGATTCGTAACTGTCTTTCGGAATGATAGCGATGGGCACGAGGTTCGGAAGCAGTCCGGTCCATTGCTTGTTCAGACGAATGATCAGCGTGTGCGGGTCCGGAGCTTCGACGCTCTTTACGTAAGAGGTCCGGCTTGCGCCTGAGCCCTGGAAAAAACTCGCGGCTTTCGCGAACGTCGAGGCCAGCACCGTGTCGAGGGTGTACTTGGCGTCGGCAGACGTGAAGGAACGGCCATCATGAAAAGCCACTCCGTCGCGCAGCGTGAACGTGAACGTCAAGCCGTCTTCCGATCGATCAATCTTTGAAGCGAGTTCCGGCGCGTAATCAAACTTCTCGTTCTTCTTGACCAGCGAATTGAACATCAACGTACGGACGCGTTCGCTGGCTGCGTCAACGGAGGGCGAACCAATCGGATTGATCGTCTTGACGTTATCCGACAGCGCGATGACAAAGACGTTGCCCTGGCGGCGGCAAGATGAAGCCATTGACGCGAACGCGAGGCAAAGCACGATCGCGATGAGCGACGTTTTTCCCAGGAGCGACGCTCCGCGCGACGGCTGGCGCGCGCACGCGTGATGGTTATTGGACATGGGACTCTCCCGGATAACGATACTCGAGCGTCTTGTTCATATCTGTGATTTCTGTAGCGAGTTCTTTGAACCTGTCCATGTCGAGCGGTGTCGACGGTCGCGCCAGGGCCTTGGTTGCGGCGATCCTCTTCAGTGAAGCGTTGATTCTTCTTTCGCTCACCTTGCCCTTGCGCGCAGCGTCCAGCAACGCTCGGTAGCCGCGGCGAATCGTTTCCGGAGTCGCGCAAATCAGCAACATGTCTTCCCCGGCTTGGAACGCACGCACGGTTGCGTCCTCGATCTCAGTGTGCTTGGCGATCGCGCCCATTTCCAAATCATCGGTGACGACCAGGTGTTTGTAGCCGAGTTCCTGACGCAATAGCCTCGACACAATCGTCGGACTGATCGAGGCCGGCTCGACCAATCCGCCGGTGGTGCCTTTCTTGATGTCGATGTTGGGAAAGCCACCGTGGCTGACCATCACTACGCGGACGCGATCGTCGATGCGTTGAAACAGTTCGATGTAGGGCGCCAGATCCTGCGCGAGCAAGTCCTCTTGCGTCAGCGGCACGACCGGCATCTCGATGTGCGAGTCAACCGCACCGGCGCCGATGCCCGGAAAATGTTTCAAGCAACCGAGACAGCCCGTCGCTTGCAAGCCGCGCATATAAACAGTTGTGTTGCCCAGAACTTCCGCAGGCGAACTGCCGAACGAACGCGAGTAGAGTCCGTTGGTGAGTTGACTCCGCGAATCGGTAATGATCGACATTACCGGCGCAAAGTTAATATCAAATCCCAGCATCCGCAGGACGGTTCCGGTAACGCGTCCCAACGTTCTTGCCCCGGAAAGGTCGCCGTGCTGGCGAATGGCGCGCGCCGAAGGCATCGGCGTGAAAATTTCGCGTAAGCGATCCACGAGGCCGCCCTCCTGATCGATCCCGCACAACGGCTGCATCGGCAAGAGCGCGCGAACGCCGTCAAGCAGGCCGCGCACTTGCTCAGCGGAGGCCACGTTTCGGCCGAAGAGAATGACGCCGCCGGGTTTGATCTCTTCGACCAGTTCGCGGGTCTCAGCGTCGAGTTCCGTGCCCGGCAGGCCGATGAAGAAGAACTGTCCAATTTGCTGCTCAAACGGCAGCGTAAAGATTTGATCGGATGGCATTGATTAAGATGACCGAAGATCGAATTTGGGTAGAACTGAACCGCGCCAGCTTACGACACGGAAAGCGATGATTCAACCTAATTCGGCAATCGCAATGCGAGAGCTGAGAGTTCAAGCTTTAGCTAGCAGCCGTCATGAGCAACCTAAAGGTTGAACTCTGAACGCAGCGATGTCATTTTCCGCGGCGCTAATCTAGAATGCTAAGAAGATGAAAGCGATGATTCTCGCCGCAGGTTACGGAGCGCGTTTGTGGCCGCTGACCGCCGATCGCACCAAGCCGGCGCTGCCTGTTTTGGGAAAGCCACTGGTGGGATATGTCGCGGAGTATCTCTCCCAGCAGGGGATCGAGGAGGCAATCGTCAACCTCCATCACCGGCCTGAGTCGGTACGCGCGGCGCTCGGCGACGGCAGCCAGTTCGGCATTCGGCTTCAGTATGTCCACGAACCGGTAATCCTGGGAACCAGCGGGGCACTCGACAACGCGCGTGAAATGATCGGCGCCGGAACGTTCGTGGTGATCAACGGAAAACTGATCACGGACATCGATCTGCGCGCCCCCCTCGAGACGCACCGGCGAACGAAGGCGCTGGCTACGCTGGTGCTGCGCCGCAACACTGACCATGAACGTTTCAGCACAGTCGAAACCAGCGACGGTTTCGTGACTCGGTTTGCCGGGATGCCGGGACCGGCAGACGATGCCCCGCTCATGTTCACCGGAATTCAGATAATGGATTCGCGCATCTTCAACTTCATTCCGCCCGGCGTCTTTTCACACTCGACGGTGGACGTGTTTCCCCAAGCCATTGCCAGGGGCGAGCGCATCGCCGCCCATATCGCCGATGGCATGTGGTTCGAGCTTTCCACGCTGCCGCGATACCTGGATATCAGTCTCGCGCTGTTAGGTCAGCGCGGACTGGATTTGCACACGGGCCGCAACGCGTCGATCGATGAGCAAGCCGACGTGCGCGAATCAATTCTTTGGGATGACGTTACGGTCGAAGGCGGCGCGAGAGTGCGGCGCGCGATCCTGGGTGATGGCGTGCGAGTGCCGGCAGGTGAAGAGGTCGAAAACGTGGCGGTCGTGCGGGCCGACCTGGTGGCCGGTGTGACACCGCCCGCCAAGGCGCCCAAAGGTTACGTAAAGGGCGACAACTTTGTCGTCCCCTTATCGCAGTGATAAGATTTGCTGACATCGAAAAACCAACAGACAGGACAATTGTCGCGAGCGCGAAGTGTCGCGGAAACGCTGCACTCTGGCAGTGAATAGGCCGAAAGCGCTTGTGTCGCTAAGATGAACCCAGCGTTGCAGAACACTTCCAGAGCCTTCGCGGTCAGCGCTCGTGACCGGCTCGCCAATTATCTTGGGCGACAGAAAGGAGCGGGCAGCGCTGAGATTATTCCGCTGACGCCGGACGCTTCGACGCGAGAATATTTTCGCATTCCCTGGAAACGAGGGTATGCCGTCGCCGCCGTGTATCCAGATCCGTTCGACCCGGCCGTTCATCCATACCTCGACATCACGCGGCTGTTTGTCGAAAGCGGATTACCGGTCCCCGAGGTCCACGATGTAGACGGCGCCGCCGGAATCATCGTCCAGGAGGATCTCGGCGACCGACCGTTGTTCCAGGTTCTTGAAGCCGCCTCGGATGAAGAGCGTGAAAGCCTGCTCGAAGCAGCGATCGACGTCATCGCCCGGATTCAGGCCGCCACCCCGACAGCGTTTACGCGCGATTCGATTGCCTGCCGTTTGGCTTTTGACGAAGCGAAGCTGGCGTGGGAACTGAATTATTTTCTCGATCACTACTTTGGTAGTCTACGCAAAGAGACGCTGAGTCATGGCGAAGCAGCGGAGTTCAAGGTGGAACTCAACGACATCGCGGCGGAACTGGCCGCGTGTGCGCGCGTGCTTTGCCATCGCGATTACCACGCCGCGAACCTTTTGGTGGACGATCAGAATCGCATTCGCGTGGTTGATCATCAGGATGCGCGCATGGGCCCGCCAAGTTATGATCTGGTTTCGTTATTGATGGATCGACAACCAGAGCCACCATCGCTGGCTGCGGTGCGGGCTCACCGCCTTTATTTTTTGGAGGCGCGACGGCGGCATGGCCTATCGGCCATCGACCCGGACGACTTTTGCAAAGAATTTCGGTTGATGACAATTCAGCGCGGCTTGAAAGCTGTTGGAACCTTTTCTTATCAGACCGGGGTCTGTGGTCGCGGCGCGTTCTACGAAAAACATATTCGACCAACGCTCCTGATCGTTATGCAGGCTGCCGAATGGCTGGAACGCTTTCCGGTGCTGAGGCGAATGATTAGTGAACGCATTGAAGACAGTAAATAGCCACGGAGACACAGAGAGAAGAGAACGGCGAATTGGTTTTGGTTGTGGTGATGATCTTTCTCTGTGACTCTGTGTCTCTGTGGCGTCCGTCAAATTAGCATGAACCAAACTTACATAAAGGACTTATCCAAACACGTCGGCGATGAAGTCACGTTGAAGGGCTGGCTGTACAACTTGCGTTCGAGCGGCAAGCTAATGTTTCCGCAACTGCGCGACGGCACGGGGATCGTTCAGGGCGTAGTCGCCAAGAATTCTGTGGCACCGAAAATCTGGGATGCGCTCAAGCCTCTGGGTCAGGAATCAGCGTTGATAGTGACGGGCAAAGTGCGCGAAGACAGTCGCGCGCCTGGGGGATTTGAAATCGACGTCACGAATGCTCAGGTGATTCAGGATGCTCATGATTATCCAATCACGCCGAAAGAGCATGGGCCGGAATTTCTTCTGGACCATCGGCATCTGTGGATTCGCTCAAAAAAGCAGCACGCGATTCTGAAGGTTCGTCACACGGTCATCAAAGCGGTGCGCGATTTTTTCGACAACGACGGCTTCACGCTTTGCGACACGCCAATCTTTACGCCCGCGGCGTGCGAAGGCACGACGACGCTGTTCGAGGTCGACTATTTCGGCGACGAGAAAGCTTACCTGACCCAATCCGGTCAGCTCTATAACGAAGCCACGGCCGCCGCCTTCGGCAAAGTCTACTGTTTTGGTCCGACGTTTCGTGCCGAGAAATCGAAGACTCGACGCCATCTGACCGAATTCTGGATGGTCGAGCCTGAGATGGCTTACGCGACGCTTGACGATGTGATGAATCTTGCGGAAAGATTTCTTTCGTACATCGCCGCGCGCGTGCTGGAAACGCGACCGGAAGAACTGAAGACGTTAGAGCGTGACACGGCGAAACTCGAAGCGATTGTTCCTCCGTTTCCGCGTCTTCACTATGACGAGGCGGTGAAGATGCTACACGAGGGCCACGCCAGCGGAGCGATGGAACAGAAGTTCGAGTGGGGCGGCGACTTTGGCGCGCCCGACGAAACTTATCTGTCCGGACATTTCGACAAGCCGGTGATGGTGCATCATTATCCGGCTGCAGTGAAAGCCTTTTATATGGCGCGTGATCCCGAGCGCGATGAATTGGCGCTAGGCGTAGATGTGCTGGCGCCGGAAGGCTATGGCGAAGTCATCGGCGGCGGCGAGCGCACGACGTCGTTCGAATTCCTGCAGAAGCAAATCGCCGCGCACGGCCTACCGCAGGAGGCGTTCGAATGGTATCTGGATCTGCGGCGCTATGGCAGCGTGCCGCACGCGGGTTTTGGCATGGGCATCGAACGGTGCACGGCCTGGATGTGCGGCACTGAGCACATTCGGGAGACGATTCCGTTTCCGCGTATGCTTTATCGTCTGCGACCGTAGATTTCAACACACCAACTCAATGAGGTGGTGTCTAGAAAGGGAAGCGGTGTTTAGAGTACCAACTTTAGTTGGGCTTTTTTCCTCCCCACGAAAAGGCCCAACTGAAGTTGGTACTCTGTACTCCGCTAGGTTGGGACGTGACGCACTGATGAAAAGTATGCAGATTCAAACAAGCCGCATCACCCCGATTGTGGTTCTCCTCCTGGCCATGGCGTCGCTGGCTGTAGCCCAGACGGCGACGCAGAAAACGAAAGCGACGGTCTCGCAAGAGTCGGTCAAGAAATACATGCAGGCTCTGGCGAGTGATGAAATGCGCGGACGCGGGAGCGCCACTGCGGACGAGTTGGCGGCGGCAAAATATATCGCGTCCCAGTTGAAGCTGCTCAAGATCGAGCCGGCGGGCGACGACGGTAGTTATCTCCAGAGCGTGAAGTTTATGCGCAGACAGCGCGGCGCGCCCGGCGCACCTCCGGTGGAAGCAACAACCACGAACGTTCTGGGAATCCTGCGGGGCACTGATCCGAAGTTGGCGAAAGAGATCATTCTGCTGACAGCGCATCTGGATCATCTTGGCGTCGGTCGCGAAGTTAATGGCGATGGCATTTACAATGGCGCCGACGACGATGCCTCTGGCGTCACGGCGGTTTTGGAGTTGGCCGAGGCGCTGGCCGCTGGTCCAAAGCCGAAGCGAACTGTTGTCTTTGCGTTATTCGGGAGCGAAGAGATTGGCGGTTACGGCGCGCGGTATTTTCTCGAGCACCCACCGGTGCCCGTCGAAAGTCTTGTGGCTAATCTGGAGTTTGAAATGATTGGCCGTCCGGATGCAGCCGTCGCGCCACACACGCTTTGGCTGACCGGATACGAGCGTTCGAATCTTGGACCCGAGTTGGCGGCGCACGGCGCGCGCCTGGTCGCGGACCCGCACCCCGAACAGAACTTCTTTCGACGTTCGGACAATTATGCGCTAGCCACGAAAGGGGTCATCGCGCACACAGTTTCAAGTTACGGTTTGCATAGCGACTATCACCGGCCCAGCGACGATTTGGCCCACCTCGATTTCGCGCACATGACCGAGGCAATCCAATCAATGGTCGAGCCCGTCAGGTGGTTAGTCAATACTGATTTCAAACCGAAATGGAATGAGAACGGAAAGCCCTAGTGGCAAGAGGGAACTTGCCACAGAGGCACCGAGTCACGGAGAAAGGCGATACAAGAAGGATCAGAAATGCCAATGAACGCGCTCGCACTCTGGTTGAGTTTTGCTCTGCGTCTCTGTGGCCTAATCCAATGACTAACGATCCCCAGGAACAACTACGCACTGAATTCAACGAGTGGGCGCGCGCCGGGAAGGGCGAGAGTATGGAGCGTGGCCATCGTCCGGTCGGGGAGCAGGCGATTGAGCGGATGCGCATCCCGTCCAACGCGCGGGTGCTGGATGTTGGCTGCGGATCGGGTTGGGCGAGCCGCTTGTTGGCGGGGCTTGCTAACAAGGGCAGCGTAACGGGCATCGACATTTCCGACGAGATGGTGCGCGTGGCCCGCGAGACTTCGGCATCGTTTCCCAACCTCGATTTCGAAACCGCGAGCGCCGAGCAACTGCCGTTTAGCGACAACGAATTCACGCACGCGTTTTCCATGGAGTCGCTCTACTACTATGCGGACATTGCCAGAGCGCTGGAGGAAATTCATCGCGTCTTGAAACCCGCCGGAGTGTTCGTCGCGGTCGTGGATCTCTATTGGGAGAACGAGGCGACGCACCAGTGGGTTGATACGCTGAAGGTGCCCGTCGAGCTGCTCAGCGTCGACGATTACCGTTCCTTACTCACCGACGCCGGTTTTGTCAGCATTCGCGACGAACGGCTTTTCGATCCGACTCCGATACCTGAGAACTACACCGGCAGTTCTTTCAAGAGCCGGGAAGATTACGAAGCGTACAAGCGCGCCGGATCGTTGATGATCAGCGGCGAGGTTGCCAGATGAGCGCTAGTCAGGAACGCATCGTGACAATCTTTGGCGGCGCAAAGTGCCGTGAAGGCGATCTTGAGTACGCACAGGCCGTCGAGGTCGGAGCGCTACTCGCCGATTCGGGATTCACAATCTGTACGGGTGGATACTCGGGCGTGATGGAAGCCGCCAGCCGCGGCGCGCACGGGCGTGGCGGGCGCGTGGTGGGGATCACGATGAACCAGTTCAAATCTGAACCGAACCGCTATCTGACGGAAAAGATTCCTTCGGAACATTTCTACGAACGGTTGCAGCGCCTGATCACTCGGTCCGTAGGTTTCGTCGCAATCCGCGGCGGCATGGGCACCGTTACCGAAGTCTCGCTGGTTTGGAACAAGCTGCAAACGCGCGTGCTCGAATCGCGGCCGATCGTCCTGCTTGGTGATTGCTGGCCACCCCTAATGAAGGAATTGCAGCGCCATTTGGCGGTGAGCGATAGTGACCTTGGACTGTTGGATTTCGCCGCCACGCCCGAAGAAGCCGTGGCCATCATCAAGGGTAGAGTGGTTGTGTAAGGGTTAAGAGTTAGTCCGCAGACTACGCAGATTTCACAGATTTAGGAGTAAAGAAAGGCCTTTGATCAAAGACGTAAGTTCGGCCAGCATATTTTGCTAGTGTCTGCGTAATCTGTGAAATCTGCGGATTAATTGTATGAAGCGTTGTCCAAAATGTAACCGAACCTATCGCGACGAGACGCTCCGATTCTGTCTTGACGACGGTACTTCGCTCGCTATTGTTGGCCGATCGCCCAGCGATGAGCCGACATGGCCGAGCGGGCCTGGCGGTCCAGACTCGAATCCGCCGCCGACGGAAATAATGCACGAGCGCGGCCCGGCCACGCTGAAGGTCGCAGGGCCAACTCACTCGTCTTACGATGCGCGCGCAGAGCCACGAGCCGGGAATCCACTCTTGACCGCGGGGGTGATCGCGATCGCTGTTCTCTTGCTCGCGTTGGTCGGCATCGCCGGATATTTTGTGCTGCGCCAAACTAGCGGGGGTGAGCTGGCGCAAACGAATTCCAGCCCCAGCCCGAAAGGAAATTCAAGCCCCATCAAGGGTCAAAAGAACGATCCTGTTTCCGCCGACACGCGCAGCGCTGACGAGATGAGCACGCCGGAACCCCGCTCGACAACACCCTTGAAGATCACGGCGTCGGCTTCGTCGGTACGTCTGGCGGTGCAGAGCAATACTTACTATGCAGCGAACGCCATCGATGGCAAACGCAGCACCGCATGGATTGAAGGCGTTGACGGTCCGGGCATCGGCGAGTGGATTCGGTTTGATTTCGATCGCGAGATCGTGATTCATCGAATTCTGATTCAGCCTGGCTATTTCAAGAGCCCTTCGACTTGGGCCCAGAATAATCGTTTCGCGACGGTGACGGCGCAGTTTTCCGATGGGAGTTCACGAGAACTAACCTTTGCCGACAGTCAGACGAGTCAGAAAGTTGACGTGGGCGCGATTAGAACCAAGTCGGTACGTTTGGTTATCAAGTCGGTCTACTACGGTACCGATCCCGACACGGCGCTGTCGGAAGTCGCGTTTGAATGGGAGCCCTAGTGTCACCGCAACCGCCATCAAGCCATTCACAGCTTCCCGGCCTCGGCCGGCAGGTGAGCATTCTCGGCGTGCCGCTGGGGTTTGGGCAAAGCATGGCCGGCGTGGATCTTGGTCCATCGGCAATCCGCGTCGCTGGGCTTGCTGATCGAATCTCACAGCTCGGTTACGATGTCCTGGACCTCGACGATCTGGAAATAGAACGGCCACGCTCGCGGCCCGCGGCGGGCGAGAAGCTAAAATACTTGACTGAGATTCACGACGCGTGCGAAAGGCTCGCGTCAGAAGTCGAGAGATTAGTCACCGCCGGCGTCCTGCCGATTACCATCGGCGGCGATCATTCGATTGCGATTGGTTCAATCTCCGGAGTCGCGAAAGCATTTCGCCCGCGCAAGGAAACGCTGGGCTTGATTTACTTTGACGCACACGCCGACATGAACACGCCAGAGACAACACCGTCTGGTAATATTCACGGGATGCCTTTGGCGGCGCTGCTGGGATACGGCGCACCAGCGTTAGTGAACGTGGGCGGCTTCGCGCCGAAGATCGATCCGACAATGTGCGCTCATGTCGGCGCGCGGGACATCGACGCGGGTGAGCGTGAAATGATTCGCCGACTCGGAATGCGATTCTTCACGATGCGCGAGATTGATGAGCGTGGGCTGAACGTTTGCATGGACGAAGCGATCGCGATTGCGAAGCAGGGAAGCGCCGGCTACGCGGTCACCTTTGATGTCGATGCCCTCGACCCGCGTGATGCGCCCGGCTCTGGCACTCTGGTGCGCGGGGGTTTGAGTTATCGCGAATCGCACCTGGCGATGGAAAAGATTGCCGAGGCCGGCGGCATGCGGTCGCTTGAAGTCGTCGAGATTAATACGGCGCTGGATGCCAGTAATCGCACGGCCGAATTGGGAGTTGAATTAATCCTATCCGCTCTCGGCAAGACGATCTTGTAATGTCCGACAAACTTCAGTTTGTCGATCACTCTTGCACAGTTGTCTAGAGTCGGACTAGCCTCCGACCAAGAAGGGTCACTAACTATCAAGTCGACAAACTAAAGGAAGCTCTGATTAAGTGACTCAGGAAGAGAACGCCCGGGCACTTGAGTCCTATTGGTTTTGGGCCGGGCAGTCCCGTAGGGACGAAATATCTATAGAACAAGATGAACCAAATGAATTGTTTCAGCCCATTTATGGGCGGCAGAAACATGATGTTGCTCCTGACGGAGCTTTGAGGCTAGACACGCGCATGGTGCTACAAATATTTCGTCCCTACGGGACTTTGATGAAATGTAGCTGGGGCCTTCAGTTGATCAGAGTTTCCTTTAGTTTGTCGATGAACTGCCGCCCGAAACGACAAACTTAAAGTTTGTCGGACAACTAAGACAATGGCAAAGAAACTTCGCATCGGCGTAATTTTTGGCGGTCGCTCAGGCGAACACGAAGTCTCGATCCGATCCGCGCGGGCGGTGATCGAAGCTCTCGACGTGTCGAAGTATGAAGTCGTGCCGATTGCGATAACGAAATCAGGCAACTGGCTCGCGCCGGGGGCCTCGGCCAAACTGCTGCCGAAAGGGACGCAGGCCCGGCTGTCGTCGCGCGACCTCGGCCCCGGGAAAGCAGATGTATCGATCATCGGCGACCCTTCGCGCCGGGGCCTGGCGCGCCTCGACACCAGTGGCACGACTGAGCCGATCGATGTGGTGTTTCCGGTACTGCACGGGACGTTTGGCGAAGACGGAACGATCCAGGGTCTGCTCGAGATGGCTGCGGTGCCGTTTGTCGGTTGCGGCACGCTCGCGTCCGCGTGCGGTATGGACAAAGTCACGATGAAAGCGCTGTTTCGCGAAGCCGCTCTTCCGGTCTGCAACTATGCCTGGTGCCTTCGGTCGGAATTTGAGGCAGAGCCGGAAAAAGTATTGCGCCGAGTGACTAAACAGATAGGCTTTCCAGCATTCGTCAAGCCGGCAAATCTGGGATCGTCGGTTGGAGTTTCAAAGGCAACTGATAAGAAGTCGCTGAGCAGCGCGATCGAACTTGCCGCGCGTTACGATCGCAAGATCATGGTGGAAGAAGCCGTAGATGGCCGCGAACTCGAATGCGCAGTCATGGGCAACGACGATCCGCAAGCGAGCTTGCCGGGCGAATATGTAATCCACGAAGAGACCGCCCGTTTTCTCGACTACACGGAAAAGTATTCCAGCACCGGGCGGGTTGAGTTTGTCGTGCCCGCGCGTGTGTCGAAAAGCTTGGTCAAGAGAATTCAGAAGATGGCCGTCGAAGCCTACCAGGCGATTGACGCGTCGGGACTTTCGCGCGTCGATTTCTTTCTCAAGCCGGAAGGGCAATTGCTGGTTAACGAGATCAATACGCTCCCCGGCCTAACCGATGTATCCGGCTTTCCTAAGATGTGGGCAGCGTCTGGAATCCCTTTCCCTCAGGTCATCGATCAATTGATTGAGCTGGCGATCGAGCGGCATCGGGAGCGCGCGCGGAATGAAACGAGCATCTGACCGGGTCGTTGCCGGCTGTTGGCTTTGGGGAAATCAATGCTTGCGCAGAGTGGAAATGGGCGGTAAGACTCTTGGCCATAGATGGATCAACCGCCTCCCAATGCAGTGATGCGTAATACCGGGTCTGGGGGTATTATGGCGTGGTTGTGATGGATAATTAGTAGTTATCGCGCCGAGATCAAAAGGTAAGACTTGCTCATTGAGTGGCAGCTTGAATGCTTTCGCTATTGGCGCGAGACTTGTCGCTGATGAAACTTGGGTGGTGGGGCGGCGCGCTAACAAGTCATTGAACCGGAGCGGATTCAGCGGGTCTCTCATCGCGAGACTCGGATGCTTGCCTCGTTGCGTCCCGCCCGGTTAATTCCACCGTTGGGGCGCATTGACCGTTCATT